>Ga0070665_100008626_pt1 | contig 10315 bp, 20 predicted proteins | sample KBSS13metaG_FD_65862 | JGI IMG/M metagenome (GOLD analysis project Ga0070665, IMG submission 65862) | Switchgrass rhizosphere microbial communities from Kellogg Biological Station, Michigan, USA - KBS S1-3 metaG | ecosystem: Host-associated > Plants > Roots > Rhizosphere > Soil ...
GGACGGACGCGCTGGGTAACGGTACGAACGGGAGCGGGGGACGGGGGAGGAGGCTGGCCGGGTGAGCCCCGCGCCGTGTCGGGACGGGCGGAGCTCTGGCCGGTGGAGCGGCGGCGGGCTGTCAGACCGGGGAGCCGCCGCACCCGACGCGCATTAAGCACGTTAGGCCGGGGGCTGTCAACCCTCGGAGACTTGGAGCGCCACGACAAGGAAGGTGCGCCCGCGATAGTCCGTCAGAACAAAGGCCCCGTCAAAGTCCGCCTCGATTTGGATGGGCTCGCCAGATGGGGCCGAAGGTTCGTGGCCGCTTCCGCAGCCGTCGTAGATGCCCAGGTCATTCAGCAACTCCATTGAGTTGACTGGTCGAAACTCCCCAATCTGAGCCCCGCGCGTCGCGTTCGCCAGCCCGAGCCCTTCCATAGTATTGGTAGCCAGTTGCGCGACCACCATTGGATTGGACCAATATTCTTTCAGGGCAGCGTCGCTAGCCTTACTGGCCAGCTTGACCCGCTCCCTGATCTCCCTAGGAATTGCGCTCAAAATGGAACCTCCTCTTCTTCAAACGCGTCGCCCACCTGGGCACGCTGAAACTTAGCATATTCGTCTAGGTCATACACTTGTGCCGTGGGAACCTTCCGGACCTGGGCAACCAGTTTAAGCCCCTTCCAAAGCTCGGCGACTTCCGCCCTGTCCCTCAGTTTAGACCAGACTTTTCCGGCAGCCCCGGCGGTAGAGTGGGCGAATTCTCCCCACTTCAAACCGCCGTCTTGCCCGCGATAGGCGATGCGGACAAGCCACCCTTTCCGGGGCTTAGACACGCCCCGTCATTTCTGACAGGACTTCGGCCGGTATGATCTGCGACGCGTGGCGGCCCATCATCGTCAGCCGCCAGCGGGCGTTTTCGTGGTGATGCTTTAGAACCGGATACTCTTCGAACAGCATCCGGATTTCGGCGTCAAACTGCGCCTTGCTGATCTCTTCCAAGCGGAGCCGGCGCAGCGCGATCCTGACAAGCCCGACCGGATCAACCTGCATGCTCTCGGGGCGGAGGACCGGGGCGAGGAGCTTCATAGCCTGTTCCTGCCCTGCCCTGGACAGGCGTGCGGCGTCCCGCCTTGCCGTGGCTCTGGACAGCCACCACAGCCCGCCCGAGAACGTTGCGAAGCCCGCCAGCCCGGCCGCTTCGATTTCCCATCCCATGATTTCCATAGCGTTCATCATCCCTGTTGCGCCCGATGCGCCCATGCATTATAACACCCTTCGGCGCTAACGCCAGATTTAGAAGGGATGCAAAATCCAATGGAAGTCCTCGGTAAGCTCTCTATCGCCACGATGAATTGCAAGCCCAAGCGGGCGCATAAGGACGTGGACAACATCAAGACGCCGCTCGCGCGGATCATGGGCACGGCCAGCGGCATCAAGCCGGCGCTCGATCAGCGCGGCGAGCCGGTCTATGGCCTGACCGGCGCGTTCCTGGGCATCAACATTGCTCAGGGCCTGGAAGCGGGCAAGGATGACAAGCCCGCCGATTTCGGCAACTACCGCTCGGGCATTCTCTACCTGCCCGGCGGCATTCAGGAGCTTATCCAGGCCCCTCTGGAAACGGCTCTGAATTCGCCCGACAAGGAGACCGCCAGCAACGCGGCTATCGAATTCGCCATGGACATTTTCGCTGTCCCGGCGAACAACCCGGCCGGCTACTCGTTCGTGGCGACCCTTCTCGGCGACGCGGCGCAGGCTGACCCCTTCGCGGGGATCAAGTCGAAAATCGGCGAAGCCAAGCTCCCGGCTCTGCCGAGCCCGGCCGAAATCAAGAAGGCGCAGGAAGCCGCCGAAAAGGCGTAACACCCTGCGCGACCCTCGGGAAATCGCGAGGCAACTACAGGCGGCCCGCTTGGAGCAATCCAGGCGGGCCGCTTCCGTTGCGGCAGAGAAGAGGGCGGCTGTCACCCGAGCCGTGGCGGAACGAGCCGCCAAAACCAGCCGGGCAATTGCAGGTCGGCCGCAACCGCCAGCGCCGCCAGCGCAAGAAGAGTGGTGGCAGCGGCCCAAAAAACGACCAAAGGGAAAACCCGGCGGCCCCAAGCCCCCATCGTCCCGCCAATGGTACGCCCTGGTAGACGCGTTATCGTGGGAAGCGGAGGACGGGGCATACAATCAATTTCCCTCGCGCGTAGCGGTTCTATCGTTCGTCTCCTTCGCGAGTGGATATTTTCCGGGTCCATTTTCCAGCATCCATTTTATGATGGCTATCGATATGGCCAAGCGCGGGAGAAACGTCCTGGGCACGGCCGAACAAATGGTGGCGGTTTCCGAAGGGGAGGATTTCCCGCCGCCCGAAATGCGCCGACAGGTTCGGCTATGGCGACAAGGAAAAGCCCGCCGCCGCGAGGGATGAAAACGCGGCGGCGGGCTCCCGGCGCTTACTAAAGCGCCTATCCCCAAGGGTGGCCGGGCAGATCAGCCCCTAGGAAATCGGCTGGCCGTTCGCCGCAACCAGTTTCAGGCCCATTGCCTGAGCGAGCTTGGCAAGCTCGTTCATGTCCACGGTCGGCCCGAGATCGGGAGGCGTCGGGACTTCCTCGACGCTGGCCGGCGCGAAAGTGACCACGGCCGGCGCAGCCACTTCCGGAACGAGCGTCGGCGGCGGAGGCGGCGGGGTCAGAGACGGGATGAGCGGCGCGGTCGGCGTCTGTTGGTTCATGGGCGCAGGGGCCGCTTGGGTGATGACCGGCGCGGGGGCGACGGGCATGGGAGCGGGTGCGCTGGCGACCACGGTGGCGTCGGACGGGAGCCCGAACGCGCCAGCGACTTCGACCGCCGCCGGCTGTTCCTGCCCGGTGACAGCCTGGACAGCCGCCGCGCCCGCGAGGATCACGCCCGGAGCCCGAGCATAGACAGCGTCGAAATCCGTCTTGATCTGCGGGGGCACAGGCGCGGCATCCACCACGACTTTCAGGATGGGGAGGAGCATGTTCAAGAAATTGACATGCTCATGGATGTATTCGGAAACTTTGGACATGACGTTTATAGTGTCTCCCTGTGTGAGGACGATTTCAGGCGGCAACTGCCGCCGTGGTGGCTGCGTTTGAGACGGCGTCTCGAACGTCTTTGTTGGACCAGACGATAGCGACGAGCCCGACGATGAGGAGGATAACTCCGATTGCGCCGAAGGAGAAGCGGAACCCGACCCCTTCGGCGGCTTTGATGCCGCCTCCGAACCAGTTTTCGAAGCCTTGGAACGCGGCCCCGATCCCGAACGGGTCCATTGCCACCACGGGCGACGCGCCGGCCGATCCGGCGAGCCCGCTTCCGCCGACGCCTGCCCCGGCGACTGATCCGAAGCCTGCCCCGATTTGGAGCCCTGAGAGGATGCCCCCAATTGCGTTGCTGACGTCGGGGAGCCCGCCCGATCCGGCTCCGAGCCCTGGGAAGCTTGGTGGCTGGAACGCCCCGGCGGAGGGAAACCCTCCGGGGAGCGTAGGGCTAAAGGGATCAGTGATGACGCGCCCTCCGCCGTTGCGATGCCTTTGGCGACTAGAGCCGGATCAACCCCCGCCAGCGGCGTTGATGGGTTCAGGCCCGTAGCTCTGTCGAAGTTGCCCAGGTATGAGCCGGGATTTGGGTTAGCCCCGTTGGCGACCTTAGGCGCTCCAAACAGGGTCAGCAAATCTCCAACGGTCGGATATTGGGCTGTGTGCCGTTGGATGTAGTTGACCAGGGCATCCCATCCGCTTTGGGCGCTTCCGAACACAGCATAGACGAACCCGTTGGGGCTCTGATAGGTGCTGGTTTGACCAGGGTACAGAATTTGACCCGGAAAATTCACCGTCAGATTTCCAGGGTTCAAAGTATTAAGCGCGACGTTGCCCATTGCCCGCTAGGCCCCATAGGGCGAGGGCGGCAAGCCCACCAGCCCGTTGAATACATCAATCTGAGTGTTGTTCGTCGTCCAGTAGTCCGTCCCCGGCAGACCAGAGAAAAACGACTTAACGGCATTGATCGTGCCATTTTTGATGCTGGAATTCAGGTAGTCGATTTGCGCCCCGAAATCCTGGGCAGCAACTTCGGAGGCTCCCGAACAACCGCACCCGCACGGGGAACCAGCTTGATAACTGTAGGTATCTCCCGAGGTTGGGCCACCAACGTTGATGTAAAACGGATAGCCGCCGGGAGGTACGGAAGTAAGTTGAAGAGTAATGGGATCAAAGTTAGGCCACGAGACCCCACCCGTAGAAGGCTCGACCACATTCGTAGTGTTCCCCCAATCGAGGAGCAACAGAATGATGATGACCCCGCCGAAGCCGGTCAAAATCCAGGCGTTCCGCTCCTCTTTGCTCATTGCTGCCCCAAAATCGGATTGGGTGCTGAATTGATGCCCGGTATCAGGGGCAGTTGTTTCAGCACGAACCGCATATATGCGAGGATCACAATGGCCACGACTTCCACGGCCAGTAATCCGTAAGCAATCGGGAGGGTGCGGCTGTCGGACATGGCCTAGAACAGCGCTCCAATCAGCCCGAAGATGCCCGAAAACAGGCTGCTCTGAGACTGAGCCTTAAGCGCCGCCTGCGTTACCTGGGCATTGATCCCCGCGACCTTAACCTGATTGTTGCTGTCATTGATATTGACAGCCGCCTGAGTGGTCGCGAGGATTTGCTCAAGCTGGGAAAAGTCGTTTGCCTGCGTGATCTGCACATTGGCGTTGATCGTGGCAAGCTGCGTTTGAGTAGCCGCCTGGATTTGCTGCGACTGCACGCCAGCCGTCAATTGATCGTGTAGCCCTTGAAGGCTCGCCGCTGTGGCGTTGTTCTGAACCTGGGCCGCCAAATCCGCTTGGTGAGTTTGCAGCGCCAGCGATGCTTGCGTCGCCGCGAGGCTCGCGGAAATCTGGTCTTGCGCCGCCGTAAGGTCCAGTTGCTTCAACCCGATTTGACCCGCGATTTGCTGGGCAGTCTGTTGAAGGTTGTAGTTTGCGGCGACAGCCTGTTGACCGGCCGCGAAATTCTCGGCGTCCTGTTGCAGGGCTAGGGCGCTCGTCCCGGCGCTTGAGGTTGTGCCCCCTCCGCCCCCTGAGCTTCCAGCCGACAGCAACACGAAAACAACCAGCGCGCCGCCGATGACGATTGCGCCAGTCGTAACCGGGTGTTCCTTGGCAAAGCCCAGGGGGTTCATCCGTTGAAGCTCCCATTCGGCGGGGCAGGCCCCGAGCCGTTGTAGGATTGACCCTGCACATATTCCGACAGGGCTGTGACGGTGGCCATGCCCGTTTGGTAGAGCCCGCCCGTCAGGCCCCCGAGCGGGACGATGGACGCGGTTCCAGGGCCGCCGCTCATGTAGGTTCCAAACGTCGAGTGGATATCGCGGCGAACCGCGACCCCGCCCGCACCCGCTTGGCTCACCATGAGACCGGACGGCGCGCCGGGAGCCGTTCCGATAAAGCCACGTTCCGCCACCCCAAAACCGGCGAAGGGGCGGCGGTTGTTACCCTTGAAAAGATAGGGCGACATCATGGACCATAGCGCCCTCACGACGGGGAAATCCCCGTGTTGATGGACGGAAGAGATAGACCCGTTCCGCCGGTCACTGGCGACACAGCCGCCGTGATTGCGCCCGAGAACGCGGAGCCACCAGCTTTGATGACGTTCGCAGTATTGGCGCGGTTGGAAACGAGGGTGGCCACAATCGCGAGCCCAACAATGGCCACGGCAACGGTGACGATCCCGGCGACAGATTGGCTCACTTTATGAACCTCCTAATGTGGGCATCGCGAGAGAAGGGAGCGAAAACAGACCCCCGGCGGCAAGGCCCGCTCCCGAGACCCCCGCTGGCGTTCCTTGGTTCCTGTTGAGTAGCTGTCCGGAAAGTGAGGAGAAGAAATCCTTACCCCCTTTATTTGCCGCCAACAGAAACACGATGATGATTAGGATCATGAACGCGACTGACACAGGGCGAAGCGGGCGGTAGTAGCCAACCGCCCCCACCAAAGCAATCGCCACGATCCAGGCGAAGAAGTTTCCAGGCCCGACAAAGTCCTGATAGAGCAAATCGAGGAAGCCCGGATTTTGGGGGTCAGACGACTGCAAGGTCCCGCGAATGCTCGCGATGACCAGTGCAATCCCAACAGCTACCAAAATCAGCGGCATTCGTTCAGAGCCCTAGCGTGCGGAGGTACTTTCCCAGGTCGCCCCTCACCACAATGAAGATGATGAAGGCGAGGACCAGGACCCCCGCGACTGTGTCAGTCTGCGACATGCGCCCTAGCCAATAATGGGCAGGAACGCGAGGACCTGGGTTTTGCGCCCCAGGTAGAACGCCCCGAGGATCAAAATGATCGTCAGGAGCGAGACGCCGAAAATTTTGCCGCTCATTCTGTCAAGTCTCCAAGAACGCGGGTCCAGAAAAAGACCAGGATTACAACGAGCCCCGTTGTCAGGGACACGGAAAGAAGGTCCATGTCATTGGTGAATGGATGGGCGGCCCATTTCTGGAGCCGCCCAACAAAGCCCGAAGGAAGGGGAGCGTTGTCCGCCATGTGTGCTGTATCCCGGCTGTCTAAAGAGAGGGCGCGTTCTGCGCCCCAAGTTTAGACAGCGTGGATTTACCCCGCGCTGGCCGAGGACGGACCCGTGACGGTCGAAACCTGAGTGATCTGGCCGAAAGCTTCCGTCGCGATATAGAGGCTCGCGCCGGCCGTGACCGCGTTCGCATTCAGGTTCAGTTGCATGTTGCCGAAATTGACGGTGTTGATTGGGTTCTGCCCGCCGCCGCGACTGTCAAACCAGTAACACCCCGGCGGCATGTCCTGCAACGTCGCCTGTCTCGCCCACAGGGCCGCGATTTCCGGAGTGATTTTGAAAATCTGCGTCAGGTTTGACGAGACCAGTGACCAATAGTTGACATCGCTGCCGGTGTTGAAAACGCCCGCGTTGTCATACGTGGCCATGGTCGAATAGTAGTCGCGGAAGTTGGCATAGCCGTACGGGAAGTCAGTCCCGGCGACCATGCCCGTAAGGTTGGTCTCCAAGAGTTGATAGTAGTTGTTCAAGTCCAACGGCGGGAGGATGGGCACGTTATTGTTGCCCGTGGGCAGTTGGTCGAAATATTGCTGGTAGACCGTGACGGTGACGTTTCCGGACCACGCGCCAGTATTGCCGCTGTAAATCGCGGTCAGCGGATCGCCGCTCGCAATGACGGGGGTCGGATTGATGGTCAACTGCAACTGCATGGTGGCGTTGACGGTGGCCGCGTAGATCGCGCCGCGCAGATCGTCCGACGCGTAGGCGATGGGTATCCAGTAGATGAAGCGCACGGCGGACGTGGCTCCCGCCGCGATGGTGGCCGGCGCAGACTGCACGGTGAAATTCGCCCCGAGCGTGGCGGGGTAGGTCGGAGCATAGGCGCCCCCGTATGCCGCGCCAGATCGCACGTTGTTCAGCATCGCGATATGCCGGCCAGACGTGTTGATGCGGACGATATTGTTGAGATCGTTGAATTGGATATTGGTGAGGGCGTTCGCCATACCGAAGCCCGTTCGGGTCGCCGCCGTGGTCATCCCGTTGTTGGTGATTGACCCGTTGATTTCCACGATGAAGCCTTTGATGAGCCCCACGTTCCTCGGGTTCACGACGATGACGTTTTGCGTGGCCGGCGCATAAGCGGCGCTGAAAATCTGTTGCGTCATCTGGAGACTGTTGGCCAGAATGAGCCCGCGCGCCTGAGCGTTGATCGCTTGGAGTTGCGACAGAGTGAGTTGCTGTTGGGGCATGGTTTAACCGGGGTCCTTTTGAAGATGGGTGGCGCTCAGGATGATGTCGGCCCCCAATGCGCCGATAAGGACCATCAATATAATGATGGCCCAATTCCAGGGGTTCCGAACGAGGGTCCAGTTAACGGGGAGCCAATCCACAGCCACCCCCTAACCGGCTAGGGGCGGGGAATTATTCATCGTCCCGCCGGGGTTCAGGTTCAGGCCCTTCAACAGTGAAGGCCCGTTCCGAACCACCTGGGCGACGAGGCTCAACAGGGCGAAGCCAATCGCCACCATGAGCAAAACAGTAACCCAATTCTTGACATCCCAAGAAAGGGTCACGTCCGGAGTATCGGCCATTTTCTAGACTACCTTTCGCGCCCGCTCCGCCTGGGAGCCCCATTTTATTCGGGCCCTGATCTCTGCCGGGGGTAGAACCGGCTTCATCAAAACCGCATGGTCCTTAGCGACATCGTACCAGATACTGTGAAGCTCCGCACGCCTTTTATGAACGTCAGCATTGATGAAGCGCTTTACAGTCGTCCGATCGTCCATGTCGTTCAGCCGAAGCAACATGAAGAAATCGCCTTCGCTGAATATAGACCTAGGCAACCATTTCGGCCGCTGTGTGCAGCTAATGCAGGGAATGTGCTTTGAGCGGCCCTGTTTCATTACACGGTTGATCGCGCGAGACTTCTCTAGCTCTGCCGCTTCATCAAAGAACAGCCCGATATTCTCTTGAGCCCAACAACGGTTCAAGAATTCGTCAACCGGGTCTAGCACGTCGATTTCGGGATGAACAATATAGAGCCCCGGCTTTGTTGGGGGTCTCTGGTGCAACCCCCATGGTTTTGCATCCAAGCTATTGATTAGCTTGTCGCCTTTCCAGTCAAACATGACAACCGGCATACGTTCATAGTTGAGCGTTGCTCTGGTAGAGAGGAGCCAAGCCCCGGCTGTAGTCTTACCGGACCCGGTTGACCCTATAACAACTGTTCTTTGGGTACTGTCCGGAAGCCGGGGCTGGTCCATTACTTGCCTCTACTGCCAACCAGGCGCGCGCCTGGTGCTTCGAATACTGTCGCGAGGGTCCGCGATTACTTGCGGAACGCCCCCGAGAAGGCTGCGCCGATCTGGCCCAGGATGCCCCCTCCCGCCGTCGTCTTGGCAAGGGGGTGCGAAATCGAAGGCTGGATCGTGACCCGCTGCGCTGGCCGTGGCGTTTGCGGGCCGGGGGTCGGAAAGCCGCTAGGCTTATACGGTTGGACCATTTCGCTACCTCTTCAATTGCGCTTGGGCCGCCGCGAGCGCTTCCAAATCAACCAGCCCGTCAGGGACCTTTGTATATGTGGTCCCTCCCGGCTGTGTAGGCCCACCCGGCGGGGTTACGTCCGCCGGGCGCGGTTGTGGGGGCGTGTCAGGAATGCCAAGGCCCACGCTCCGGGGAGGGGCGGGGCGCTGTCCCGCTCTGGCGGCATCCCGCCGGGCCTTGATATCCGCGAGGCTGGCCAGAATGCGCGGCCCGTAGATTGCCCCTGCCACGCCAAGTAGGTTGATCCAGGCGAGCGCCCTCGGATCGATCCGCGTCGGATATTGGCGCTCAACTTCAATGAGCGCCTTTCCGAGTTGGGCCGCTTCGCCCTCTTCAATCATCCACACAGGGTTTTGCATTACCCCCGCAACGCCCGCGTGGATGGAATAGAGAACCGCCTGAACGCCTGTTATATCCAGACGCGATGACGCCGCGCGCGGCCTTCCTGTGCGGGCTCGTTCTCCGCCCCCTGACTGTCTTGGGGCTGCTCCGACGCCTCGCTTTCGGCGATAGCTTCCGTCAGCGTTGCGACTTGTTCTGGCGACGTGGATTGAAGGGTCAAATCCGTCGTCGTCCCGTCCGGCTCCACCTGCGTTAGCTCCACCGTCGTCGGAGCCTCCGCCGGGAGCCTCGATTGTAGCAGGGTCGAAAATTCCGAGATCGTCGTCTGACACGATCTCAACGCCTCGCCTTGTTCGGCGACCTGCGTCATCAGCCATTGCATTTGCTCCTCGGCAGAGCGGACAACCGCCACAGCTTCGGCCGCATCTTCGGCCGCTTCCGTGGCGACTGCCGCCGCCTGTTGGGTGGCTATGGCAGCTTGCCCTTCCGCAAGCGCCACGGCGGTTTGAGCGGCGAGAACCGTAGCCTCCGCCGCCGTCGCGACTTCCGCGTCAGGCGTCTCCGGGGGCGGGGGCGTCACTACCACCACCGTTTCGGGCGTCCCGTTCTCGTTGCTCATATCCGGCTAGCTCCTTCCTGCGTTCCTCGCAGTATTCGCCCCATGCGTTGGCGTGAGGGGAGCCGGGCGCAGCATCCGTCACGCGCAAGACGTATTCCAGGCGCGCCAAAACTTCCGGCATCATCCCTGAGACTGTGTGAATATCGTGTAGCAGTCCGTTGGACAGCTTTTCGATAACCTTCGGATCGAGCCCCAAAGCTTTCAGGGCTCCGGCGAACATGCGAGCCTGCATGTCGCTTCCGCCTGCGGGAGCCTCCGAAGAGGAGCCGAAGGGTTTTAGCATGCTCATTTC
>Ga0070665_100008627_pt1 | contig 10314 bp, 12 predicted proteins | sample KBSS13metaG_FD_65862 | JGI IMG/M metagenome (GOLD analysis project Ga0070665, IMG submission 65862) | Switchgrass rhizosphere microbial communities from Kellogg Biological Station, Michigan, USA - KBS S1-3 metaG | ecosystem: Host-associated > Plants > Roots > Rhizosphere > Soil ...
GGGCGAGCCCGGCGCCTTGACCCGGATCCAGTCCGGCTTGCGCAGCACCTCCTGATCCGGGCGATGCGCCTTTTCCGGATGGCGTGCGCGGGGCCGAGCGATTGTGTCGAGGACAGTGACCATCGAGAACCTGTCAGTTTCGCCCGCGCAAGCGGCCATAGACCCAGAGGAAGATGATCGCGCCGACGGCCGCGACGATCAGATTGCCCCAAAAACCGTAGTAGACGACGTTGAGCAGGCCAGCAAGAAAGCCGCCGGCGACCGAACCCACGATGCCGACAAGGATGTTGGTCAGGAGGCCGTGGCTGCGGTTCATCGTGCGTTCGGCGATCCAGCCAGCCAGGAACCCGATAACAAGGAAGCCGATCCAGCCGACGCCGGGCATGCTCATAATGCCAGTTGTGTTTTCCATGACAAAACTCCTCGCGTAGCCGCTAGGCGATCGCCCGCGCCACCAGCACGACCACGATCGCGCCGATGGTTGCGGTAACGATCTGGGCAATCAGCGGATTGGCGATGCCAAGCGAAATGCCGAGAGCCGACAGTAGAAAGCCACCGACGAACGCGCCGACGACGCCGCTGAGCAGATATTTGATCAGGCTGCCACCGCCGACGATAAAACTGGCCAGCCAGCCGGCAACGAGACCGACAAGCAGGAAAATAATGAGCGCCTGGACTTCCATTGTTCAGCTCCTCTTTGAACGCGTCGCCTCAAACCCGGATATAGGCCGTTCGGTTGCCGCCGAACAGTGCCGGCAGCGCAGGCGCCCTATGCGTTCAGCGCGCGGCCATAGGCGTCGAGCACACTTTCCTTCATCATTTCCGACAGCGTCGGATGCGGGAAGATGGTGTGCATCAGCTCTTCCTCGGTGGTTTCGAGGTTCATTGCGACGACAAACCCCTGGATGAGTTCGGTCACTTCCGCGCCGACCATATGCGCCCCCAGAAGCTGGCCGGTCTTCTTGTCGAAGATCGTCTTGATGAGACCCTGGTCTTCGCCCAGCGCGATCGCCTTGCCGTTAGCGCCGAAGGAGAAGCGTCCGACACGGACGTCGTAGCCGGCTTCCTTGGCCTTCGCCTCGGTGAGGCCGACCGACGCCACCTGCGGGTGGCAATAGGTGCAACCGGGAATCTTCAGCTTGTCCATTGGGTGGACGCCCGGAAGGCCGGCGATCTTTTCGACGCAGATAACGCCTTCATGCTCGGCCTTGTGGGCCAGCATGGGCGGACCGGCGACGTCGCCGATCGCGTAGACGCCAGGGACATTGGTGCGGCCATAGCCATCTATGACGATCGAGCCGCGATCCGTCTTCACGCCCACGGTTTCCAGGCCTAGGTTTTCGATGTTCGACCGCACGCCGACGGCGGAGATCATACGGTCGGCGGTGATCTGCTGCGTCTTGCCGTCCTTGCCTTCAATGGTGGCGGTGACGGAGTTCGCGCCCTTCTCGACCTTGGTGACCTTGGTTTCGAGCAGGATCTTCATGCCGTGCTTTTCGAGCTGCTTTTGCGCCAGCTTGGAGATTTCGGCATCCTCGACCGGCATCACCTGCGGCATGATTTCCACGACGGTCACATCGACGCCCATGGAGCGGTAGAACGAGGCGAACTCGATGCCGATGGCGCCCGAACCCATAACCAGCAGCGATTTCGGCATTTCCGGCGGCACCATCGCCTCGAAATAGGTCCAGATCAGCTTGCCGTCCGGCTCGATGCCCGGCAGCGCGCGCGGCCGCGCACCGGTGGCGATGATGATGTGTTTGGCGGTGTAGGTGCCCTCGCCTTTCGTGCCCTTGGGCGCGGGGTGCTGCGGCTGCATGGCAGGTTTTGTCGGCTTACCGACGACGATCTCGTTCGGCTTGGTCAGCTTCGCTTCGCCCCAAATGACGTCGACTTTGTTCTTCTTCATCAGGAAGCCGACGCCACCGTTGAGCCGCGCCGAAACGCCGCGCGACCGGTCGACCACGGCCTTCACATCCGCGGTAACCGTGCCGTTCACCGTCAGGCCGTAATTCTTGGCGTGATTGGCATAGTCAAAAATCTCTGCCGACCGCAGCAGCGCCTTGGTCGGGATACAGCCCCAGTTCAGGCAGATGCCGCCGAGATGTTCGCGCTCGACAATGGCCGTCTTGAAGCCGAGCTGCGCCGAGCGCACGGCGGTGACATAGCCGCCCGGGCCGGAGCCGATGATGATGACGTCGTAGGAATCAGCCACAGCCACTCTCCTGTCTCACAAACCCAAGATCGTTTTCACAACCGGCGCCAGCGCCGCGCCGATCGCGCGCGTGTTTTCCGCGTCGAGATGCACCCCGTCGAGCGGCGTGGTCTTTGCCACCGTCGCGGCATCGAAGAAGGCGCAGCCCATCTCGTCCGCAACCGCCTTGTAGTGCGTCGCCAATTGCAGAGAAGCTTCCGTCCCCCGCGCGAACATGATGGCGAAGTCGGCATTGCTCGTCTGCGAGACGACAGGCGGCGAGACCAGCAGCACTTTTGGCGCCGGCGCGTTGCCGAAATAGGGATGGCCGCGCACGATCTGCACCAGCCGCTTCATGCCGTGAGCGGCGGCCAGCGGATCGCCGTGGATCCAGGGCTTCATGTCGTTGGAGCCGAGCATGATGATGACGAGATCGAGCGGCATATGCGTGCCGAGGATGGTCGGAAGCGTACGCGCACCGTGCCGGTCTTCGCCGGCAAGATCATCGGCGAAAGCGGTCGTGCGGCCGTTCAGGCCCTCGGCGATGACCAGCGCATTCGATCCGAGCGCGGCCTGCAGCACGGTCGGCCAGCGATCTTCCAAACGATGGCGGCCGATCGTCTCGGCATCATAACCCCAGGTCAGCGAGTCGCCGTAGCAGAGGATCGTCTTCATGATGCACCTCGGCCGAACTGAGGTTCAATGCGGCGAAGCCGCCAGCGCACGAACCACCACTGGACAAGAACCAGCACGAAGGGCGGGACGATCAGGCCAACCAGCAGCCAAGCCTCCTTAGGCTGCGGGACATGAATTCCGTCCGCCAAGACCGACCAGCCGACCAACGCAGCAGCGAGTACGGCCAAGACGACAAGCAGCCATTTGGCCACGGTCGAAACGGTCGCCTGCGGATTTGACATCAACTGCGCAACGAAGAAGACAACCGTTACGATGCACAGCAGCAGGGCGTATGACATGAAGGCCAGGATGAACTCCTCGGTCGCGTGGGTCGCCTCGGCAACGATCTGGACGATCAGGCCGCCGGAAAAGAACGACAGCCAGAACGCCCAAAATGATGTAAAGAAGGTGCGCACGACGGCGACCTGTCCTGCCCTAGACCAGCATGCTCATCGGGTTTTCGATGTATTTCTTGAATGCTTGCAGCAGCTCGGCGCCGAGCGCTCCATCGACCGCGCGGTGGTCGGTCGACAGCGTCACCGACATCACGTTGGCAACCTTGATCTCGCCCTTCTTGACCACGGCCCGTTCCTCGCCGGCGCCGACCGCCAAAATCGTTGCATGCGGCGGGTTGATGACGGCTGCAAAATCCTTGATGCCGAACATGCCGAGGTTGGAAACCGCCGTCGTGCCGCCCTGATATTCTTCCGGCTTCAGCTTGCGCGCCTTGGCGCGGCCGGCGAGATCCTTCATCTCGTTCGAGATCGTCGACAGGGTTTTTGACTCCGCGTTGCGGATGATCGGGGTGATAAGACCACCAGGAATGGAAACAGCCACGCCGACATCCGAGTGCTTGTGCATCACCATGTTGCTCTCGGTCCACGAGGCATTCGCCGCCGGAACATCCTGCAAAGCAAGCGCCATCGCCTTGATGACCATGTCGTTGACCGACAGCTTGTAGGCTGGCACCTCGCCCTTGTCAGTCTTTTTGGTCGGCGCGGAGCTGTTCAACTGCGTGCGCAGCGCCAGCAGCGCGTCGAGCTCGACATCGAGCGTCAGGTAAAAATGTGGAACTGTGCTTTTTGCCTCGACGAGCCGGCGCGCAATCGTCTTGCGCATATTGTCGTGCGGCACGAGCTCGTAGGAGCCCTGAGCGAAGAGCTTGAGCGTCGCCTCGTCCGAGGCACCCTTTGGCGCAGGCGCGGCGGCCGGAGCAGCGGCTGCCTGCGGCGCGGCAGCGGGTGCTGCCTTCGCGCTGCCGCCAGAGATTGCGGCCTCAACGTCGGCCTTCACGACACGGCCGTGCGGACCGGTGCCCTTGACGGCTCCAACATCGACGCCGGCGTCCTTGGCGATGCGACGGGCCAGCGGCGAGGCAAATGTGCGGCTACCCTCCCCTTGAGGGGGAGAGTCGGACGGCTTGCCGGCCGGGGTGGGGTGGCTCGCCAAGCTGGGATCACCCCCACCCGCGCCTACGGCGCGACCTCCCCCCTCGGAGGGGGAGGTAGGCGCTTCAGCCTTCGGCGCTTCTGCTTTGGTTTCCGCCTTTGCGGCAGGCGCGCCACCACCGCCCGCTGCCGCAGTAGCGACGTCCTCGCCTTCACCGGCCAGGATCGCGATCAGCGCATTGACCTTGACGCCTTCAGTGCCGGCCGGAACGACGATCTTGGCCACCGTGCCCTCATCGACCGCTTCCACTTCCATCGTCGCCTTGTCGGTCTCGATTTCGGCGATCACATCGCCGGGGCCGATTTTGTCGCCCTCCTTGACCAGCCATTTGGCGAGATTGCCCTCTTCCATCGTGGGCGAGAGGGCCGGCATGGTGATGTTGATGGGCATTGGCTATCTATCTCCCGCGTACAAGGCTTGTGGGCTTTCATGAAAGCCGAGTGGTTTGTCGAGCGGCCAGAGGTCCGCAAGCGAAAAGCTTATGGCGTCGAACGGCGGCGCACGCACTTCGTCGTCTGAGTTCCAGTCACTGATTTTTGTCCAGCGCGCTTCGTCGAGTTCATAGACCTCGAGTATCTGAAGCCTCGGGTCGATGAGCCACATGTGTGGCACGCCTGCTTCACCATAGATGCGCATCTTCAGTGTGCGGTCGCGCTTCTCGGTCGAGCCGGAGAGCACCTCGCAAACCCAGTCAGGCGCGATCGTAAAATAGTTCTTCTCCGGATAGGCAGTCAGCCGTTCACGTCGCCACGCGGCAATGTCAGGCACCAGCAAATCCTGCGCAAATTTGATCTCGGGTTCCACGAAAAACACCCAGCCACCCGGTCCGCCCCGCCCTTTTTGAAACGGACCGGTCAATTCATTGCCTAAGCTGCTGGCCGTCGCACCATGCCGCGGCGAAGGGCGCGGGTGGGTCATCAATTCGCCGTTGATGATTTCGGCAACCAAATGTTCTGGAGCCGCCTCGACATCGGCGTAGGTAGCGCGCTTCTTTGGAGTGTCGGCCATGGTGATCAGCCTGTTTGCAGAGATTTCGGCATCAGCATCCCTTCGAGCTATGACGCCGTCAACATCACCTCGTCCTACCGATACGTCACGGCCTTTACCGCCTCGATGACCTCGCCGACATTCGGCAGGGCGAGCTTTTCGAGGTTGGCGGCATAAGGCATCGGCACGTCCTTGCCGGCGACGGTGATCACCGGCGCGTCGAGATGATCGAAGGCGCGCTGCGACACCTGGTTGGCGACAAAATCGCCGACCGACGATTGCGGGAAACCTTCTTCCACGAACACCAGCCGGTTGGTCTTCTTCACCGAAGCGATGACGGTGTCGAGGTCCATCGGGCGGATGGTGCGCAGGTCGATGATCTCAACGTCCAGCCCCATGCCGCGCAGTTCGGCCTCGGCCTTGACGCAATAGGTCATCCCGATGCCGAAGGAGACCAGCGTCACGTCCTTGCCGGCCTTGTGGATGCGCGCCTTGCCGATCGGCAGGATAAAATCGTCCATCTTCGGCACGTCGAAGGCATGGCCGTAGAGGATTTCATTTTCCAGGAAGATCACCGGGTTCGGATCGCGGATCGCCGCCTTGAGCAGGCCCTTCGCGTCGGCTGCCGTGTAGGGCTGGATCACCTTGAGACCCGGGATGTGGCCGTACCAGGCGGCATAGTCCTGACTGTGCTGGGCGGCGACGCGCGCCGCCGCGCCGTTCGGGCCACGGAAAACCATCGGCGCGCCCATCTGGCCGCCCGACATGTAGAGCGTCTTCGCTGCCGAATTGATGATCTGGTCGATCGCCTGCATGGCGAAATTGAAGGTCATGAACTCGATGATCGGCTTCAGGCCAGTCATAGCGGCGCCCACGCCGATGCCGGCAAAGCCGTGTTCGGTGATTGGCGTGTCTACGACGCGCTCCGGCCCGAACTCCTGCAACAGACCCTGCGTGATCTTGTAGGCGCCCTGATACTCGGCGACTTCCTCGCCCATGACGAAGACGTCCTTGTCGCGGCGCATCTCTTCGGCCATCGCGTCGCGCAGAGCTTCACGCACCGTCGTCGACACCATCTCGGTGCCTGCCGGAATGTCGGGATCGGAAGCGGTCTGGCCCGACGGCGCAGCCGGAGCGGCGGGAACGGGCGCCTGTTTGGCCGGTTGTTCGGCTGTGGCAGGTGCAGCCTCCTTCGGCGCTTCGGCCTTGGCTGCCGGTGCGGCTGCCTCTTCGCCCTCACCCTGGATGAAGGCGATCGGCGTGTTGACCTTCACGCCCTCGGTTCCTGCCGGAATGAGGATTTGCGTCAGCACACCCTCGTCCACGGCTTCCACTTCCATGGTCGCCTTGTCGGTCTCGATTTCGGCGATCACATCGCCGGAAACGATCTTGTCGCCTTCCTTCTTGACCCATTTGGCGAGGTTGCCCTCTTCCATCGTCGGCGACAGTGCGGGCATCAGAATTTGCGGCATGACAATCTCCGAAGAGGCTATTGAGTGTTCGAAGCATTCCCGGCGAGCACGCCAGCCAAAGCGGCGCCCAGAACGCAGGCGAAAAAGACGAGAAACGCGTTGCGGTAGCGGCTCAGGATCGGGCGCACTTCAGGTCCGATCCGGCTTTCAAGTTCGGCGAAACGCCACCACCCCAGCGCAAAGTAGTTTTTGAGCTTCTGGCCGCTCGGCGACAGGTTCGTCACCTGCCAGGCCGAATAGACGGCGACGCACCAGGCTGCGGCGGCGATCGCGAAGATCGCGCTGAGCAGGATGGACGCCAGCGCCGTCATGACCGGGATCAGGCAGCGACGTAAATATCGGTCCAGAGCTCGGACACGTCCGGCTCCGGATCATTCTGGGCGAATTCAGCGGCGTCGGCGACAACGTCGCGCACCTCTTTGTCGATGGCCTTCAGATCGTCCTCGCTGGCCCACTTCTTTTCGGTCAGGCGCTGCTTCACCTGCTCGATCGGATCGCTCTCGGAGCGCATCTTCTGCACTTCTTCCTTGGAGCGATACTTGGCCGGGTCCGACATCGAGTGGCCACGATAGCGGTAGGTCAGCATTTCCATGATAATCGGGCCATTGCCCGAGCGGCACCAGTCAGTCGCCAAATCGGTCGCTGATTTGACGGCGCGAACGTCCATGCCGTCGACCTGGATGCCGGGGATTTTGAACGACACGCCACGGTGCGAGAAGTCGGTCTCGGCCGACGAACGGTGCACGGCCGTGCCCATCGCATAGCGGTTGTTCTCGATCACGTAGATCACCGGCAGCTTCCAGAGCGCGGCCATGTTGAAGCTCTCGTACACCTGGCCCTGGTTGGCCGCGCCGTCGCCGAAATAGGCGGCAGCCACGTTGTTGTTGCCACGATATTTGTTGGCGAAGGCAAGGCCGGTGCCGAGTGACACCTGCGCGCCGACGATGCCATGGCCGCCGTAGAAATGCTTCTCCTTGGAGAACATGTGCATCGAGCCGCCCTTGCCTTTCGACAGACCGCCCCGGCGCCCGGTAAGTTCCGCCATCACCCCGCGCGGCGACATGCCTTGCGCCAGCATGTGACCGTGGTCGCGATAGCCGGTGATCATCTGATCACCTTCGATCATCGACATCTTCATGCCGGTGACAACGGCTTCCTGGCCGATATAGAGATGGCAGAAACCGCCGATGAAGCCCATGCCGTAGAGCTGGCCAGCCTTCTCCTCGAAGCGGCGGATCAAAAGCATGCCGCGATAGGCTTCGAGCTCCTGTTCCTTGCTGAAATCCTCGGGTTTCGGCGTGACCGGTTGAGCCCCGGATTTGGCGTCAGCCTTCCTGGCTGGCGCCCGCTTGGCGGCGGTTGCCATGCAGCACTCTCCCTGATTGTCTCTTCCCGTTGCGGAGGCTTCCCCTCCGTCATGATCAGAACGCTAGCACGGAAATTTTCACCTTGCTACGCGCAAAATCGTTCGAAATTGCATGGCTGCCATGCAACTAAACGGTTCATTTCGTTGCAAGAAAATGGAATCAACTGAAATCGAGTTAATTCAGGCTATGAGGCCGGACGCATGATCGTCAGCTCGCCGGGCTGCGAATAGTCGAGCGCGCGGCGGGCATATTCGTCGAGCATATCCTTTTCGATCGTCCCGTCATGCAGGAGCTGCACACGTCGCTCAAGCTCCTTGCGGTCCTCGGTTGTCCGTTCGAGTTTCCGCTTCAGCTCGACGATCCGCTCGTCGGCGCGGTATTTCGAGTTGATGCCGTATTCACCGTGATAGGCGTGAAAGCCGAAATAGGACAGGAAGACGATCGTGATCGCCGGAACGATCAGTCGGCCCGTGTTGCGTTGCTTGTGATGACGCGTCCACATAAGCGAATGTCCCATGCGAACGTTGTCGCCTATTTGTGCTTAATGGACGGTTACGAGATGACTCCAAATTTTAATGTTTTGGAGTCCGTGAGTCCCTGAGGCCGCGATACGAGGCGACGGGTCAGTAGAGCTTCTGCGAAGACCTTGAGAGATCGAACCCGGCGCCACGGCGGTTGCGGCAGCTCATGCCGGTCTGGCTCGACCGGCATGCAAAGCCGTTGCGTGACCACATCTGCCCATAGGCCAGGATAGGATAGCGGCCGACGACCGTGTCGCCATGGCAGATGCGTCCGGCATGGCGTGAATCCGCGTCCATCGCGAAGGCTGTACCCCAGTCGAGATCGCAATCCGCCGGCGGCTGCGGCAGTCGGTTGGTGATCTGCTGGATGTCGCAGCGCAGAGATGCCACTCCGTCGATGCGGAAAAAGAGGCAATGGATATTGCCGGTCGGCGACCGGAAGCCTTCGTCGTCCTGGGCGGACGCGCTACCGAGGGAAAACAGGAGAGCCGCAAACGCCCCGGCAAGCTTGGACAACATGGCGGCTCTTCCCTGCCTAGTGATTTAGCCTCGCAATATGCCCTTGCCGGCGTAACGCGCAGCCTTGCCCAGCTCTTCCTCGATGCGGATCAGCTGGTTGTATTTCGCCAACCGGTCGGAGCGCGCCAGCGAGCCGGTCTTGATCTGTCCGCAGTTCGTCGCGACGGCCAAGTCCGCGATCGTGGAATCTTCCGTCTCGCCGGAACGATGCGACATCACCGCCGTGTAGCTCGCCTTGTGGGCCGTCTCGACCGCATCCAGCGTTTCGGACAGCGAACCGATCTGATTGACCTTCACCAGGATGGAATTCGCCACGCCCATCTTGATGCCGTCGCGCAGGCGGGCCGAATTGGTGACGAAGAGATCATCACCGACAAGCTGGCATTTCTTGCCGATCAGGTCGGTCAGATATTTCCAGCCCTCCCAATCATCTTCCGACATGCCGTCTTCGATCGAGATGATCGGATAGTCGGCAGCCAATTTGGCGAGGTACTTGGCCTGTGCCTTCGGATCGCGCGTCTTCTTCTCGCCTTCGTAGACGTAGTTGCTGTCCTTGAAGAACTCGGTTGCGGCGCAGTCGAGGCCGATGCCGACTTCTTCGCCCGGCTTGAAGCCGGCTTTTTCGACCGACGCCATGATGAAGTCGAGGGCGGCCTGCGCGCTCTTCAGATTCGGCGCGAAACCGCCCTCATCGCCGACATTGGTGTTATGGCCGGCTTCCTTCAAACCCTTCTTCAGCGTGTGGAAGATCTCGGAGCCCCAGCGCACCGCTTCACGCAGCGTCGGCGCGCCAACTGGCATCACCATGAACTCCTGGAAATCGATCGGATTGTCGGCATGCACGCCGCCATTGATGATGTTCATCATCGGCACAGGCAGGATGCGCGCGTTCGGCCCGCCGACATATTTGTAGAGCGGAAGGCCTGACGCCTCCGCAGCAGCCTTGGCGACGGCGAGCGACACGCCGAGAATGGCGTTGGCGCCGAGACGCTTCTTGTTCGGCGTGCCGTCGAGATCGATCATCGTCTGGTCGATATGGAGCTGGTTCTCGGCATCCATGCCGCCGATCGCCTCGAAAATCTCGCCATTGACCGCATCGACCGCCTTTTCGACGCCCTTGCCGAGATATC
>Ga0070665_100008628_pt1 | contig 10314 bp, 6 predicted proteins | sample KBSS13metaG_FD_65862 | JGI IMG/M metagenome (GOLD analysis project Ga0070665, IMG submission 65862) | Switchgrass rhizosphere microbial communities from Kellogg Biological Station, Michigan, USA - KBS S1-3 metaG | ecosystem: Host-associated > Plants > Roots > Rhizosphere > Soil ...
AGCGCGATGTCGTCGTGCTCGACCAGCCATCGCGCCTCGTCGTGCGAGCCGATCGCGAGAATGCGGTAACCATCTCCGGCGAGCGTGTCGCGCAGGCGCGCGCGCAGCTCGAGATCGTCGACAGCCACGACCACCGCCGGTGGCAGCGGTCGGGTGCGAGAAACAGCAACAGCCATGCGCGCCGCCGTTGCAATCCGCATGCATGCGGATCGCGGCCCCGAATCCCCTATTTAGGAGTGCCTCGCCGACACCGATCGACACGAATCGGCACGCTTCGACACAGCCGTCATCGCTTCGGCAAGCGACGCCGGAAGCGCTCGGCGTCGACGTCGTTGTGTTCGAGCCAGCGGCGCAGCTGCGTGCGGTGCAGCCCGAGAGCGCGGGCCGCGCGCGACACGTTGCCGCCCTCGGCCTCGAGCGCAGCGCAGATCGTCGCGCGTTCGGCGTCCGCGGGCGTGGTCGGGGCAGCGTTCGGCTCGCTCGCGCGCGCGATCGATCGGCCGGCGTGCTCCGGCATGTGCTCGGCTTTGAGGATGGCGTCGTGCGGGGCCATTCCGGCCGCCGTCGTCACGCAGCGGACGAGCTCGCGGCCGTTGCCCGGCCATGGCCGCACCAGCGCCGCCTCGACGAACGACGCGTGCGCGCGCACCGAGCCAGCCGCGCGAAGTGTCGCGTCGACCAGCCACGGGATCTCCTCGCGGTGCGCGCGGAGCGGCGGCAGCTCGACGGCGGGCGTCGCCAGCCGGTAGTAGAGGTCCTCGCGAAAGCGGCCCGCGGCGACGGCCGCGCGGAGCTCGACGTGCGTCGCCGAGCACACCGAGAGCTCGACGGCGTGCGCGCGAGAATCGCCGAGCGGCGTGACCTCGTGCGTCTCCATCGCGCGAAGCAGCTTGGCCTGAACCTCCAGCGGCAGCTCGCCGATCTCGTCGAGGAACAGCACGCCGCGGTTGGCCGCGAGCAGATAGCCCTCGCGGTCGGCATCGGCGCCGGAGTACGCGCCTCGTCGCGCGCCGAACAGCAAGCGCTCGGCGAGCAGCGCCGGGATCGTCGCGCAGTTCACCGCGATGAACGGCGCGTTCGGGCAGCGCATCGCGTGGTAGTGCCGCGCCGCGAGCTCCTTGCCGACGCCGGTCTCGCCGACGAGGTGCAGCACGTTGCTCGTCGCCGCGAGCTTGCCGATCGCGTGCCACGCGCCGCGCAGCCGTGGCCCGATGACCACGCCGGCTTGCACCGCGACCGCACCGCCGCTTCGCCGCACGTCGCGCGCGAGCACGAACAACGAGTTGCCGACCGCGACCACGGCGGAGTCTTGCGCCTCGCACCGCCCGTCGATGCGCACGCCGTCGACGAACGTGCCGTTGTGGCTGCCGAGGTCGGAGATCCGCCACTGTGCCCCGACCCGCTCGATCTCGGCGTGCCGGCGTGAGACGCGTCGATCGTCGAGCACGATGTCGCACTCGGCGTCGCGGCCGAGCACGACGCGGGTCTCGACCGCGCGCGCGAGCATCACCGGCGCTTCCGGCGCGTAGACCTGCACGACGCCGGGCGACGGCCCTTCGCCGGGCCCACGAGAGCGCGCGTGCGGAACGCTCGGATCGGCCGTTTCGTCGTCGGTGACCAACGCAGCTACCTAACCCGAGGCGCGAGCTGCTGACAACCGCCGTCCCCCGGTTCCGGGGGCTGGTGCGGTTCTACCGATCAGTTATCAAGGACGTCATGTCGGGGAGCTCGTTTCTGCTCGACGGTCTCGCGAAGATCACGCGCAGCGCGTTGCTCCTCCGCGTGGCCGACGAGGACTTCGCGAGCGAAGGCGATCCCGCGCTCGTCCGAATGCGCGAGCTCGTCGAGCACGCCGGGCCCGGCAACCCGATCATCAAGCTCCGACCGGAGCTGGTGGCAGACTCCGCGTGGTTCACGAGCTCGCGCTACGCGACCGCGATCGCACCGGCGCGACTCGGCGAGCCGCTGTACGCCGCGTGCCGGCACCGCGGCTCGCGCGTCGACGGGCTCGTGCTCGTGCGGCGCACCGGTGAGCCGGCGTTCGACGACGAGGATCGCGCGGTCGTGGCGCTGTTTCTCGCGGTCTACGGCGAAGCGTCTCGCGCGCCGGCGCTCGCCGAACCGGAGTGGGTCGCGGGACTACCGCCGCGGCTGCGCCGCGTGTTCGAGCTCTTGCTCACCGAGCTTTCCGAGAAGGAGATCGCCTCGCACACCGGGCTCAGCTACGCGACGACCCATCAGTACGTCGTGGAGGTCTATCGCCGCGGCGGGCTCACCAGCCGTGCGCAGCTCATGGCGCGGTTGCTGCGACCCGGCGCGACGATTCGATAGGCGCCTGACTTGTCCGACACGACCGAAGGCAGCGCAGCGACCCTGTCTGCCGATGGGCGATCGGCGAGGACCGAGACGGCGATCGGACCGGGCGAGGTCCTGCACGGCCGTTACGAATTGATCGAAGAGCTCGGCCACGGCGCGTACGGCGTGGTGTTTCGCGCGCACGATCGCGTCGCGGACGTCGACGTCGCGATCAAGCTGCTCGGGCGCGCGCGCCGACCGTCGACGGTCGACATCGAGCGATTGCGCCGCGAGCTGCGCGCGGCGTGGACCGTGACGCACCCGGGCGTCGTGCGCATTCACGATCTGATCGCATCCGGCGATCAGCTCGCGCTGTCGATGGAGCTCGTCGCCGGCGAGACGCTCGCGCAGCGCGTCGCGCGCACCGGCAAGCTCGCGATCGACGAGCTGATCGCGCTCGTCGACGATCTCGGCGCCGCGCTCGCCGCCGTGCATGGCGCCGGGATCATGCATCGCGACGTGAAGCCGTCGAACATCATGATCCGCGCGTCGACCGGGCGCGCCGTGATCACGGACCTCGGGCTGTCGCGGATGGCGGGGCTCGCCGAGCTGGCGGCCGACGCGAGCGACGGCGGCATCGATCCCCACGACCTCACGCGCACCGGCGAGCTGCTCGGCACGCCGGCGTACATGGCGCCCGAGCAGCTGCAGCGCGCCGAACGCATCGGTCCGGCCGCCGACATCTACGCGCTCGGCCTCGTGCTGTACGAGGCGGCGACCGGCACGCGCGCGCACCCGCACGCGGCGCTGCCCGAGCTGATCGAGAGCCGCCTCTCCACACCGCCGCGACCGGTCGCCGAGCTGCGGCCGGATCTGCCGGCGCGGATCGCGCGTGCGATCGATCGCTGTCTCGCGCTCGATCCCGAACGGCGCATCCCCGACGGCGTCGAGCTCGCGCGCACGCTCGCGTCGCGCGCACCGCGCGTCGGTATGTGGATCGCAGCCGCGGCCGTCGTCGCGATCGCCCTGCTCGGTCACCGCACCGCAGCTCCGTCGTCGCCCGCGCTGCCGGCGAGCGATCGCCAGATCGAGATCGAAGCGACCGGCGATGCGCAGCTGGCGCCTGCCGTCGCGAATCTCGCGCGGCGCAAGCTCTCGACCGATCGGCACGTGCGCGTCGTCGATCTGCCCGCGCTCGCCAACGTCGCGGTCGCGTTGCACTGGGAGCATGCCGGCGACGCGTACGAGGTCACCGCTTCGATCGGGCCGCGCGGGGCGGCGCCGATCGCCACGCAGACGCGCTCGGCTCCATCGCTCGCCGCGGCGCTCGACGCGCTGGTGCCGGCGATTCGCGAGGTCGTCGATCGCGACCAACCCGAGCGCCCGATCGACCCTCGCGAGCGCGCCGCGATGGCCGCGATCGGCGCGACCGACGTGTCGACCTACGAGGCGCTCGAGGCTGTCAGCGACGAGTTCTTCTCGACCTCGATCGTCGATATGGAGCGTCTCCAGCGCGAGATCGAGGCGGTGATCGCGCGCGATCCCACATGGGCGCATCCGTACGTGTTGCTCGCGATGCTCCAGGGCGGCGTGAGCGACGTCGCAGTGGCGACGCGTGTCCACGCGCGAGCGACCGTCGACGCCGCACGCGATCCGTCGGGCTGGACGATGCTGAACGACCTGACCGAGCAGCGCTTCGACGATCTCGATCGCGAGTTTGCGACCGCGCCCGACGACATCGTTACCGGGTGGTGCCTCAACGAGTGGGCGCGCCGGCTCCATCGCGGCATGGACGCGGTCGCGGTCTTGCGCTCGCTGTTCGAGCGCCGCCCCGATCTGCAGCTCGGCGCCGATCTCCAGGCCGCGTTGTCGATCGTCGGCCACGGCGACGAGGCGCCCGCGATCCAGGCCGCCTGGCTGCGCATCGCGCCCGACAACCAGCAGGCGCTCACCTCGCAGGCACTCGCCGAGCTCCACGCCGGCCGTGACCAACCGGCGATCGCGATCACGCACGAGCTGCGCGAGCTGTACGGCGACTCGACGCAGCTGCTCATGCTCGCGATCCACGTCGCGATCGTGTCGGGCGATCTGCCGGAGGCGACCTCGGCCGTGACGAAGATGCTGCGCGGCACCGCCTACGACCGCATGTTGGCGCAGTTCGAGCTCGGTCAGCTCGAGATGCTGCAAGGCCACTTCAGCGCCGCACACGAAGCGTGGCGGACCGCGACGCGTGAAGCGTCGGGCTACGGCGTCCAAGGGCCGACGCTGCAGAGCCTCGAGGAGCTCACCGCGATGGACGCGGTGCTCGGCGACACGGCCTCGCTCGCCGGCGATTCGGCGAGCATCGCGCACGAGTACGACGCGCTCACCGACTACGAGCAAAGCGACGCACACCGCGTGATCGGCGCCGGGCTCGTGCCGCCGAAGCGCTGCCTCGACATCCGCGCGATGCTCGCGCAACACACCACCGACGTCAGCCGCGAGAGCTATCAGCGTCGCGTCTGGCGCGCGGCTGCCGAGGTCGGTTGCGTGCCGTGCGCCGACGTCGTGCGGCTCGGCGGCTCGTCGGAGGAGCGCTCCACGCGATCGCTCTTTCGCTTCGCCGACTGCGCCGAGCGCGTCGGCCAGCTCGAGCTCGCCCGCGACGCGTACGCGCGGGCGCGCAGGATCACGACGCTGTTCGACAACGCGCAGGTTCCCGCGACCGCGTACTCGATCCTGGCGAGCTTCCGGCTGGGTCGCGTGCTCCAGCGGCTCGGCCGCACGGCCGAAGCGAAGACGGCCTACGCCGCGTTCCTCGAGCGGTGGGGCCACTCCGATCGCGCGATCCCCGAGGTCGAACAAGCGCGGCGCGCGCTCGACTCGACGGCACAACCGCATCGAGCACCGTAATCGAGCAACCAACCCGGAGTATGTGGGTGTGTGGCAACGCGCTCGCGCGGCGAAAATCCGTGCCGGTCCCCACGCTTCCAACCTTGGTAGACGCCGCCTCCACATCTGACCACGCCTTGCGGAGTTCGCGCGCACGAGCGAATCTGGACAAGCGTGGGTGAAGATGCCGTGCTCGGCCGTTACCAGATCATCAAGCATCTCGCGAGCGGTGGGATGGCTGAGGTGCTGCTCGCGCGCGCGACGGGCATCGAAGGCTTCGAGCGCTACGTCGTAGTCAAACGCATTCATCGCGAGCGCGCGAACAACGAGCAAGTCGTCAAGATGTTCCTCGACGAGGCGCGGCTCGCTGCATCGCTGCATCACAACAACATCGTCCAGGTCCACGACATCGGTCAGGACAACGGCGAGTACTTCTTCGCGATGGAGTACGTGCACGGCGAGGACCTGCGCCGCTTGCTCACGCACCTGAGCGCGAAGAAGCAACAGCTGCCGATCGAGCACGTGCTCACGATCATCATGTCGACCGCGGCGGCGCTGCACTACGCCCACGAGGTGAAGAGCGCCTCCGGCAAACCGCTCGGCCTCGTGCATCGCGACGTGTCGCCCGCGAACGTGATCGTCGGCTTCGACGGCAACGTGAAGGTTGTCGACTTCGGCATCGCGAAAGCGACGGTGCGATCGACCGAGACGCAGTCGGGCGTGCTCAAGGGCAAGATCTCGTACATGGCACCCGAGCAATGCCTCGGCGAGCCGGTCGATCGCCGCAGCGACGTGTTCGCGCTCGGCATCGTGCTGTTCGAGCTGTACACGGTGCGGCGGTTGTTCAAGGGCTCGAGCGAGTACCTCACGATGACGTCGATCGTGCAGGGCAACATCCCGAAGCCGTCGACGTACCGCCCCGAGATTCCGCCGGAGCTCGAAGCGATCATGCTGAAGGCGCTCGCGAGGGATCCCGCCCAGCGTTATCAGACCGCCGAAGAGCTCCGCCTCGCGCTCAAGAACTACGCGACCGCGCACAACATCCAGTGGTCGCCGGAAGCGCTTGCCGACTACATGAAGGAGCAGTTCGGGGAGCGGCCCGAGCCGTGGCTCGTCGAAGACGACGAGGTGGTCATCGAGATCGTCGACGTCGACTTCGATGGCTCGGCGAGCGGAGCCGCTCCGGTCCTGGATCGCCACCTCACGCCGCCGCCCGGCTCGTTGCTCGCGCGCGCCCGCCGCAAGCTCGCGATCGCGACCGGGATCCCGATCGACGCGGCGAAGCCGACCTCCACCGACGAGCCGTCATCACCCGCGTTCAGTCCCATCCCACCGACGGGCTCGGGCACACCGATGGCGTGGGTCGCCACGAGCCCCGAGGCGGTTGCCGCGTCGACGCGCCGGCGCTGGGTATTCGGAGGTGCAAGCGCCGTTCTGCTTGCCGCCGTCGTGCTCGTCGTCAGCACGCGCGCGGGTTCGCGATCCGCGGCAGTCGAGCCGACCGCGGCGAGCGCCCCGATCGCACCGGCACCTGCACCGTTGCCGCCGAGCCCGCCGCCGCCACTGCCCGCACCCGCACCGACGCCAGCACCCGTCGCCGAGCCGGCGGCCCAGCCGGTCACGCACCCGGCAGTCGCCGAACAGCCCGCGAAACCGACCGCAAAACCTGCCAAGAAGTCCACCAAGCCCAAGGCGGCATGGGATCCTCACTCGCTGTTCCTGTCCAAGCCGTGATCCGCTGTTTCGTTCTTGCCGCCGCCCTCGCCGCGGTGCCCGCGCGTGCGTTCGCCGATGCGAAGGCCGATGCGAAAGAGCACATCGCGAAAGCGAGCGCTGCCCACGACGCGGGCCAGCTCGAGACCGCCCTCAACGAGCTCAACATCGCGTACACGCTCGATCCGCAGCCGGAGCTGCTCTACGCGATCGCCCAGGTCCACGTCCAGCTCGGCCAGTGCCCGCAGGCGATCACGTTCTACAAGCGCTTCCTCGCGACGCATCCGAGCGACGACGCCGTGGCCGTCGTCAACGAGGCGATCCACACGTGCGAGACCGCACCTCCGCCGGCGACCGACACACCACCGCCGCCCGAGCCCGAGCCCGAGCCCAAGCCCGAGCCGGTCGCGGCTCCGCCGCCGCCACCTGCGCCACCGGCCGCCGTCGTCGTCGATCAGCCGGCGTTCTACACCGACGTGATCGGCGATGCGCTCGTCGGTGCCGGTCTGGCTGCGGGGATCGTCGGCGTCATCGAATATACGAGCGCGCGATCGGCGCTCGACAACGCGGACCATGCGTCGTCGTACGCCGCGAGCCAGAGCCTCGTCGATTCCGCGCACACGAAGCGCGATGTCTCGATCGGTCTCGGCATCGGCGGCGCCGCGCTGATCGGCGTGGGCGTCGTCCACTACGTGCTGCATCGCGGGCATTCCGCCACCGGAGTTGCCGTTGCACCGGCGCACGGCGGAGGCGTCCTCACGTGGAGCGGTCGGTTCTGATGTCGCGCGCGATCTGGCTGGCCCTGCTCGCGACGAGCGGTTGCCTGCGCGCCGTGACGTACAACTGTGCGAGCGATACGGACTGCGGTGCGGGCGTCTGCGAGCCCGATCATCTGTGCGCGTTCGCCGATTCGGCGTGCTCGAGCGGCTATCGCTACGGCGATCTCGGCGGCAACAGCCAGTGTGTCGGCGACGTCGGTCCCGGTACCGACGGCGGTGCGAGCTACATGATCGGCGGCACGATCACGGGCCTGAGCGGCACGCTCGTCCTCGAGAACAACGGCAGCGACGACGACGTGATCACCGCCAGCGGTCCGTTCATGTTCGCGACCGCGCTCGAGCCCGGCGCGAGTTACAGCGTGACGGTGCTCGTGCAACCGAGCACGCAAACGTGCACGGTCTCGAACGCGAACGGCACGGTCATGTCGGCTCCCGTGACCGACATCGCCGTCACGTGCGAGAGCGGAGGCAACGGCATCGCGTGCGGCGGCGCGGTGTGCACGAACGGCACGATGAAGTGCTGCCACAACAACGACACCACCGCCGGAACCTGCAAGACCACGAGCGCCGGATGCGGCGCGGGCAACATCAACCAGCTGTGCGACGACGCCGGCGATTGCGGTGGCGGCTCGAACGTGTGCTGCGCGCCGATCGCCGCGAACGGCAAGCTCGCCGGCGACGTGCAATGCGAATCGTCGACGGCCGCGTGCACCGGCGGCGCGACCCAGGAGTATCTGTGCGATCCGGGTGCCGCGATGCCGTGTCCCGGTACGATGACGTGTGTGTTGGACGCGACGTTCGGCTGGCACCACTGCCAGTAGGACGCGTTGGCTACAGCCACACACAGTGCGTCGCTCGGGTAGCGTCCGGGTAGGCTCGTTCGTTTCCGTCGGATCTCGTCGCGCGGCCCCGTATGATTTGAATGGGGATGGCGACGCTAGCGAGAGTCACGAGTGAGCCGATCGAACGCGCGGCAAGCAAGCCGTTCTGCGTCGCCACGCGATGCGCGGACGTCGATGACTTCATCGCGAAGTTTCACGCGAGTTGCGACGAGACCTCGATGTTCGTCGCGAGCCGCGATACGCGCGCGATCGGTCATACGTCGCCGTTCATCGTGCTGCTCGCCGACAAGACGCCTGTCATGCGCGGCACGTGCACCGTCCTCGAATCCTGGATCGACGAGAACAACCCGTTCGGCCGACCCGGCATCCGCATCTCGCTCGATCAGCTCACCGATTCGAGTCGGCCGATCTTCGACCGGCTGCTCGCCGCACGCGGCGGCGTCACGCCGCTCATCAAGACGCCGGCGAAGCCCCACCGCGCGGGAACCATGATCGGGTTCCCCGTGCTCCGCGTGCCCGGGCTCGAAGCGGGACCGCAGCCGGTGCAAGACCCGCCGACGGAGCGCATGTCGATGCCGCCGGCCGCCGTGATCGAGCTCGGGCTCACGCGCCCGCTGCCGCCGTTGCCGCCGAGCCCGGTCGCGATCAAGGTCGAAAGCTCCAACTCGGTCAAGCGGACGAAGGGGATCCGGATCGCGACGCCGTGCACGAGCGTCGACAAGTTCATCGAAGCGTTCCACTCGTGTTGCGAGCCGTCGTCGTTCTTCATCGCGACGCGATCGACGCGACCGATCGGGCTCGAGAGCGCGTTCTCGATCGATCTCGCCGATGGCCGGCCGATGCTGCGTGGCTACTGCACCGTGCTCGAGGCGTGGAAGACCGGCGCCAACCGCTTCAAGAAACCCGGCGTGCTGATCGGGCTGAAGCAACTCACCGCCGACAGCCGCCAGTTGTTCGACCGACTCCTCGCCGTCGGCAAGCCCGCCGCGGACGTGAACGAGGCCAAGCCGGCGGTGGTCGTCGATCGCCAGACCCGCCCGATGGTCGCTCTCTCCAAGGAGCGCTTCGCGGTCCCGGTGATCAAGCCGGTCGCCAAACCGCTGTCGCCGCCGGCGCGCATCGCGGTTGCGACGCCCGCCGTGCCCGTGCCGGTCGCGGCGCCCGCGAGCTCGGTCGACAGCGACTGGAGCTCGCCCGTCGAGACCGAAGCGCCGGCGTTGCCGGAACCGCCGTCGCCGCGTGCAGAGACGGAAGATGCAGTGACGGTGTCCGAGATCACGAGCGCCGATCCGGTCGCGCCGCTCGAACGCGCCCTCGACGCGGCGCCCATGATCCCGAAGATTCCCGTCGAGCGCGAGATCCCCGTCGAGCTCGATGTCGAGCCACCGGCCCCCGTGCTCGTCGCGCCGGTGTTCGAAGCTGCGCCGGAGTTGCCGGTGCCGGTCGCGATCGAGGCACCTGTCGAAGTGCCCGTCGCCGCGCCCGTGATCGTCGCGAAGTCGCGGCGGCTGGCGTTCGCGCTCACGTTCGTGGTCGGCATCGCCCTCGGCGCGGTCGCCGGATTCACGGCTCGGCCCGCGCTCGTACCGACGACGACGACGACGACGACCGTCGTCACCGCGCCGGCACCGATCGCGATGACCCCGACGGCAGCTCCAGTCGCAACGCCGCCGCCCGCGCCGCCGCAGCCGGCCGTCGCGCCACCCGCGGCGGCGGCGGAGACGCCTGCGGAGGTTCCGGTCGCTCATGACGTTCGTCCGGCGCCCGTTCACGCCGTTCATGCGCCAGCAGTCGCTCCGGCGGTGAAGCGACAG
>Ga0070665_100008629_pt1 | contig 10314 bp, 9 predicted proteins | sample KBSS13metaG_FD_65862 | JGI IMG/M metagenome (GOLD analysis project Ga0070665, IMG submission 65862) | Switchgrass rhizosphere microbial communities from Kellogg Biological Station, Michigan, USA - KBS S1-3 metaG | ecosystem: Host-associated > Plants > Roots > Rhizosphere > Soil ...
CGATGCTGAAGAATCGTGGATTGAATGCTTAAGGGCTTTTTTAGTATGGGAACAGAACCGGGCGCGATGCCCGGTTTTTTGTCCGATTTTTTCTTCCCCAAAATCATTAACGCCACATAAAGTGCCTGGATAAAATCTGTAAGGATGACCATCGTTATCAGAAAGCCGGAATAATGTTGGGTGACTTCTTCAGCCAGGGGTGGCCCAGCTCAACCCTTTATGATTTTGAAACAGGAGCATGATGATGGAAGTCAGAGAGGCGGTAAAGCGGGTCGTGGACAAACTGGAAGGAGCTACGCAAAGGGGGATTTTGGGGGCATTTAGAAAGAAGGGACATCGATAGGGGCACCAAAAAGACCGTGCACGTCCGTAGATGTCCGTTAAACGTTTCGGCCTAACCCATTGAAATTATGATAAATGTAGCCATTTCAAAGAGTTGCGAATTTTCTGCACACTAAAATAACTTAAACAGCTTAACTCCTGCTATCTGCTACATCCAGCACAAAATGTTAGAATAAGGTTTAACTACATAATAAAACATGTTACGCACCAATCCCATTTTGAGATTGATTCTGGCTGCAATCTTTATAAGTTACCCAGAAACGTACGCCTACAAAGATAAGTAGTTGTAAAAATAACGGGGTTGAGCGAGCAGCATCTTTTAAATCTTAATGCTGTTAATTAAACTCAAACTTACAAATGTTTACAATCATTAGCTTTTCACACACTTTTATTGCGTGCAATAGTCAAAGCGCACAAAATGCAAAACCTAGAAAAAGAGGGATTTTATGTCAAGTATCAGAGAGTTAAGTTTCTTTGAAGTAGCTCAGGTGAGTGGTGGTGGAAACGCAGGAGATCATGACCGCAGCTCTAGTTCAAATTCGGGTTCAAAAAATTCAGGCTCCAAAAATAGTAATATTTATAATGGCGTTGACTCCTGCGGTGCTGGAATTATCGGGGGTTTAGTTGCTGGTTCTCCTGGCGGACCACTTGGTATGGCTGCTGGCGTTATTGGCGGGGCCATTGCCGGTCAGTGTACCAAGGATAGTTTTAGTAGCAAGGCAGATTGCAAAGGTAGTAATCAGAAATCCAGTGACTTTACTGGTCAGTGTCGCTGGTAATTTTGACTTAAAAAAATAATTACACTAAATCCCACTATAATCATTCTGACTGGCTGATTTATTAGCCATTGTGTGATTCATGATGATGCAGTAATAGTGGGATTATTAACGTCTTTCTTTTGGCTATGTTATTTATGAAAAAAATTATATATTTCTTAACGTATTTACTCCTTTTCATACTTGGTTTTGGACTATTGAATTTCGCTAACGTTCTTGACCTCAATGCAGCATCGCGCAGTGAAACGATTGCAAAGTTTATGGTCATGATTATCGTCCTTTTAGCCATAACCAGATGGGGGATTCGACTCTATATTCGAGTAACTGGATATAAAACCCAGTAGAAATTTCTACCTTGCATGTGTGCTTGTCTGCAATGTATTGACACATCTAACCCTGTATATGATTGGATAAAATTTAAGGATGCGGCGTGGACTTCAGGAAGAACATAATATTTTATCTGGTGCCAGTTCTTTTTTCCATTGCAATTACTTCACTACCTCTTCTGACTACAAGGTGGATTGGTCTGGAAAAATCATTGTACGCAATGTATATTACAGAAGGCATCCTTGGCGCTTGGGTTATTTCTTACATCTATAAATGCTGTTTGAAACTCGGCAGTAAAATGCTTTTATTTAAATTTTTAGTTTTGATAATTTTTATTCAAATCATCTTTTATGTAAAGCGAGAACCAAACTTTGGGGTGTTTCATATTTCAACTGACCATATCATCCCTTATTTATTTGCCATCTTTATCATACCTTTCTCTGAAGAATGTATCTACAGAGGTTGTCTAATTGATTTTTTTAGTGGCATATTCAAAGGTAATGTTATTTGGCCCGTGATGTTATCATCTGCAGTTTTTTGTGGGATGCATACCCAATATTCTAGTGCGCTTGATTTTACTGTACTGTTTGTTGTTTCTCTTATATTTTCTTTTGCAAGATTGAAATCTGGAAGTTTGTTGCCATCAATTATTTTACATTCATTTATGAATTGCTTCGTAATTTTATTGTCTAATTTAAATGTTTTTTAAAATGAAAATATTCAGGGACGAAGCGCTTAACTATCATAGTGATAACGAGTACGGGACCATTATCTTACCCACATCCTTTTCCTTAACTGTATTTTCTTCAGTGACTATACTGACGCTCCTGTGCATAATAATATTCGTATATTCAGCCAGTTACACTCGTAAGGCACATCTCACCGGTATAGTAATGCCATCCTCCGGACTGATAAAAATAACACCTCAATATAACGGATATGTTACCCGAGTGGCGGTATCAGAAGGGCAGTACGTGGTAGCTGGCGAGCCTCTGTATCATATCAGCGGTGAACATTTTAACGGGCAGGGAACCGGTACGCTGGCTGCCATGAATCTCTCCCTGAAAACACAGTATGCCCTGCTGGCCTCTCAGCAAGCTTCCGAGGTGCGGGATAACCAGCAACAGCAGGAAGCAGTGCGGCAGCGCATTGCTTTCCTGCATTCACAGGTTAAAAGTGCAGAGCAACGTCTGATGCTGGCTGAACGGCAGGTTCAGTTGACGACCGGAGTCATGAGACGTTATGAAATACTGGCTGGCACGCATTACGTTTCTGAAATCGAATTCCAGCAGAAACAGATCGACGTCTCCGCAGCACAGCAAAACGCAGAGGATCAGCGGCAGGGTGTACTGCAGTTACGTACCACACTCAAAACCGCTGAAGACGATCTCAATCACCTCAATGTCCAGGGCGAAAGCCGAAACGCCGAACTAGGCAGACAACTGCAGGAGATCAGGCAACAGCAGGACGAACTGTCCGGACAGGAGAATCTAACCCTGACGTCGCCGGTATCCGGCACTGTTGCAACTGTGCTGGTCAGGCAGGGGCAGTCTGTCAGAGCATCAGAGCCGGTGATGACGGTGGTACCGGACAATGCAAGTCTGCAGATTGAACTGTATGCCACGAGTCAGAATGCCGGATTCATCCAGCCAGGGCAGCGTGTGGCTTTGCGGTTCGCAGCCTTCCCTTATCAGAAGTTTGGTGTTCAGTACGGAACAATACATGAAATCAGCCGTACAACGCTGACTCCTTCGGATTTACTCTCCATATCTCCTGTCACCTGGAAGGAGAATGAAGGGCACTACCGTGTCATTGTCGTCCCTGATAACACCTTTATCCTGGCCTATGGAAAAAAAGAAGCCCTCCGCCCCGGTATGACCCTTGAGGGGGATGTCAGTCTGGATACTCGACATTTATGGGAGTGGCTGACAGAGCCGCTCTGGAGCCTGAAAGGAAAATTGTAATGGGAACACTAAACTGGACAGGGAGAAGACAGCTTCCCGTTATCCGCCAGACCGAGTCAGCAGAATGCGGTCTGGCGTGCCTTGCGATGATGGCGTGCTGGCATGGTCTCCAGACGGATTTGCCCACTCTCCGAGAACGCTTCAGTATCAGTACTCACGGAATGACCCTGCAAAGACTGATTGAGTGTGCTGCGGGTATCCGGATGTCTTCTCGCGCTGTCAGATTAGAGCCGGAAGATTTGAAATCCCTGTCTCTCCCATGCATTCTCCACTGGAATATGAATCATTTCGTCGTGCTCCACAAGGTCCGCGGGAACAAGCTGACAGTGCATGATCCCGACAAAGGGAAAATCACCCTCTCCCTGCAGGAGGCAGGAAAACACTTCACCGGGGTGGCGCTGGAGCTGATGCCAGCCAGCGATTTCACAACCAGAGACGAAAGAAAAAAAATTCGCCTGCGCCAGCTCACAGGTCAGACGGCCGGCCTGCTTCCTGCAATGTCATATATTATCATTTTTGCACTGGCACTGGAGCTCTTAACGCTGGGAAGTCCTCTTCTCAACCAATTAGTAATTGATGAGGTACTGGTTGATGCCGATCGAGGCCTTTTAAGCGTCATCATTATTGCCCTGATACTGCTTTCTCTGACACAGATGTTGCTGTCGCTGGCCCGTCAGTGGGCCAGTATAACCCTTTCGGTCAATTTTAATATGCAGTGGACGGCCAGAGTATTTCATCATCTGGTCCGGCTCCCCCTGTCATGGTTTGATGCGCGCAGCAAGGGGAGTATTAATGCCCGGTTTGATGCGGTAGACACCATCCAGCAGGCGCTGACTACGCAGGTTCTGGAGGGGATCCTGGATGTACTGCTTGTAGTAACCGCATTAAGCATGATGTTGCTGTACAGCCCAGAGATGACATTGATAGCAATACTGGCCGCCTTCATCTACGGTGTACTGAGAGCGTTGTGGTATCCATCCCTGCGACAATCAGCGGAGGATGCATGGGATGCCAGTGCCAGAGAATCAGGCCATTTTCTTGAAACCCTTAACGGGATCCTGAGCCTGAGAATCAACGGCGTTACTGCACACCGTGAAGCAGCATGGCTGAACCTTAATGTCGCCCGCAGAAATACGCAGTTACGCCAGAGCCGCCTGCTGATGTGCTATGACATTGCGCATACTCTGACCGGCAGTATGGTATCGGTGGCAATCTTGTGGAAAGGAGCGGATGAAGTGCTGAACGGGACCTTTACCGTCGGTATGCTTGTTGCCTATTTGTCTTACCAGATGCGTTTTTCTTCCAGTATCAGCAGCCTGACAGACAAGTTTTTTGCCTGGCGTATGCTCGATGTTTATAACGAGCGTCTGGCTGACATTGTGCTCACCCCGACAGAAGGCCATCAGCCACCACCCGCTCAGGAATATGGCAGCCCATTAACCATGCAATCGGCTTTTCGAGACAGTGCCACCGAAAATTCAGCCCTCCCGCTGTCACTAACGCATATCATTTTCAGCCATAAAGGCAGCAATAAGCCATTGCTCCACGGGATATCGCTGACGCTTCATCCTGGCGAAGTCGTCGCCATCACTGGCAAATCCGGATGCGGTAAATCGACGCTGGTAAAGCTTATTCTGGGGATTTATATTCCAGATGAAGGAACGATCAGAACATTTGGCATTCCACATTCACACCCGGATTACTACCGGATGCGCCGGCGCATTGGTACCGTCTTGCAGGATGATCATCTTTTCCGTGGTTCCATTGCCGATAACATCATCTTTTTCAGTGATGACCGAAACACTGAACGAATGATTCAGTGTGCCCGCCTTGCCCAGATTGACAGTGATGTCATGGCAATGCCAATGGGATATCAGACATTAATAGGTGAAACCGGCGGAGGGCTTTCCGGAGGCCAGAAACAGCGTATTCTGCTGGCAAGAGCACTGTACAAGAAACCGGGATTTTTGTTACTGGACGAAGCGACGAGTCATCTTGATGTTGAGTGTGAAATACAGATAAGTCAGACGCTACGCAAGCTGGGTCTGCCTGTTCTTCTTATTGCCCATCGTCCGGAAACCATAGCATCTGCAGACAGGGTTCTTTATCTGTCTGAAGGGGCCTTAACGGAACTGCGGCACCCGTGCATAATCGAAGAGGGGGATGAGATCTATTCATCTTAATGAAGGAGTGGGACAAAAATTACCTCAATGTAAAATGCCGGTACCCCGCTAAACTCCAAACCACCCCCTGATTCAGAAGGGGGTAACCAGCTGGATCACTTTAGAGGAGTTTTGGCTGAGTAACCATATCCTGCTATGTGCGCGGTCAGAACCTACATGGTTATTATCTTGTTAACTTAATTACTTAATAAGATTCTGAATTCAGGTCAGGTTCAGACGATCGAGGGCCGTGCGCAGGCGTGCTTCGCCACGGCGATCGTACTGCTGGGTGGTGGTGACGCTGGCGTGATAGATACTACGTTTGCCACACATTATGGGAATATAGGAAAGTGCTATTTACTTCTTGAAAATTATCAAATGGCTTTGAAGCTTGTATGCTCATCTTATGAGGCATTTACGTTAGGTTCGTTGAGTTATCAAGACTTACATAATATTGGTTATGCTGCAAAGTGGCTAAGTGAAATATATCGAATTATAGAGCCTACAAATGTTATGAGTTTGTACTTTATTCTATACGCAAGGAATTTATGGCGGAACGACATGCCTATTGAAGCAAATAAAATTGATGCCTATACATCGTCCTTGCCAACGAGCGCTGCTAATGAATCGATAATTAGTCTAGAAGCATGGCAGATACAAAAACACTGTAATGACTTCGTTACAAACACTCTTTCAAGTAAAATAAATTTATAAAGTGCTGTCTAAATCTATTTACGCCTTTAGGGGCGCGAAATTTTAAAATTTACGATGCCCTACCTCATATTACCATTAACTACACCTTCACCAGTAATGATTAACTGGTGAAGGTCAACAATCGTAGCCATATTACTGTTACAGCATATGTCAAAGCTAAGTCCAGAGGTCCGGGGCAGGGCAAAGCTCAAATGTCCGCTCTGTGCCAGAAGCGGACATTTCTCGCTGTTAGGTGCAGGAAAAATCGTGTTTTTAGGCTTAGGAAAAGGCATATGGGTATGCCGAATCTGAAAGCCTAAATCCTGATAGTTTTTCTCCAGTTGCCGCCACTAAACTAATTACAATTCCTGAGCCGTTGGTCTGAAAATAATTTCACTTACACCAACATCTTCTGGTTCATTAATTGCGAAGGCTACCATGCGTGCAAAGGTTTCTGCTGGCACGCCAATATTTTCAACGTAATCCTGGTTTGCAGCCTTAACATCTTTATCCGTTATATGCTCCAGCAGTTCTGTTTTAACAGCACCGGGGGAGACTAACGTGACGCGAATGTTATGTGCCGCCATTTCCTGGCGCAAACCATCGGTTAATGCACGAACAGCAAATTTTGTCGCCGAATAGACAGCAGAACTCGGGAAGACAAGGTGTGCAGCAACAGATGCGGTGTTAATGATATGACCTGTTTTTTGTGATTTCATATAAGGCAGCACCGCAGCAATCCCGTGTAGAACCCCGCGCAGATTGACATCAATCATCTGATTCCACTCATCGACATTTCCCTGTTCAAGGCGGGAAAGTGGCATCAGGCCGGCATTATTGATAAGAACATCTACACGACCGAATTTGTTGACCGCAGTCTCAATGAGGTTGTTTACGTCATCAAGTTTCGTCACATCGGTTGCGACGGCGATGGCTTCTTTATTCTGCTTTTGGAGCTCACTCGCAATGGCCTCTATGCGGTCTATTCTCCGCGCAGCCATCACAACCTTTGCTCCTTTTTCAGCAAGATAACGTGCAGCCGCTTCACCCATACCGCTTGATGCGCCCGTGATTACAATTACTTTGGCTATGATGTTATCTGTCATTTTTACTATTCCTGAATAGGAGATGGGCTGTTGTCACCACTATCAGACTGAGATCAGGTTCAATCTCTTCAGACTTCAGTGACACATTCCTGAACAGGGATAATCTTAGCAGTAGAGCATTAATTCGATAATGCGTATAAATTTATATTGATTATGAGTACAGCTCATTAATTGGAGTTAGGTTACGGGTAGTTCGTGTGAGCAGGGGGATCTGCAGCCGTTATTCCCGCGTCGATATTGCCTGGCTGAGAGCCGGTTGCGCCCCCACTGGTTGAGCCTTCGCACGGGTTAAACTCCCTTCGCGGGTGACGGTAATGAAATAAAGGAGGTCATTCAGATTACGTTTCATCAGTGAAATACTCGCAAAACATAACTATAGCTTATAAGCCCATTAAGCAATCATTAGCTAGTCAGCATACATCTATCGTGTAGAATTTCCAGTAAGAGAGGAGTCCGGAGATAAGCATACGGTTCTGAACCCATTTGATAAATTGACTTCTTTTTAAAATCTTATCTAAAATAATCATTGATGCTGCACCTGAAAGGTGCAGCACATTTGCGGGAGAGAATCTGGATGAAAAAAATATTATTCCTGTTATTTGTTATCATCACGAGCTTTTTATTCCCGGCTCGTGCCAGTAATTCTTTGCAACCAGACAAGGAAGAAGCCGTGACCATTAAAATGACTATCAATCAGCAAACTTTTTACGTTGAACTTAAGAATAATCCAGCCGCAAAGGCATTTATTGAACAGCTTCCCCTGACTCTAACGATGGAGGAACTTAACGGGAACGAGAAATTTGCTGATCTGCCCCGTCCCTTACCGACCCGCCAGGTCAAACCTGGAACCATTAATCAGGGCGATCTCATGTTATATGGCCATCGTACCCTGGTACTTTTTTATGAGACCTTTCAGACAAACTACGGATACACACCCGTTGGCAGAATAATAGCGCCAGAAAATCTTGGTAAACTAGCAGATGAAAAAGAAGTAATAGCAACGTTTACCACAGATAAAAAAGGTTGATCTGTATTATCAAACACTGAATCTGGATTACCTATAGACGCAAATGCTGGCAGACGATGGCTATCAGTGGTTTGTTGAGCAGGGCGACTTAACCCGCGATAACGGGCAGACATTCCGCGAGGTGATTCTGTCGCGCGGGAGCAGTAGTGATTGAGCTGAACTTTACCGCCAGTGGCGTGGGCACGATCCGAGGATTGAATCGATGCTGGAGAATCGCGGGTTGAGTGCGTAGCGCTGATTCAGATCAGCCACAAAACCGGGCGTGAGGCCCGGTTTTTGTTTGATTATGTCTTACCCACAATTTTAATTATTTATGCCGTGTAAAAGGTATAAATATTGCTGATGCCGTATGAAACATTTTAATAATGGCCGAATGTGATGCAATTCGTAATGACCATTAATGTGGGATGAGATATAACATGTTTTGAAAAATTAACATTCTCATAACGTCATTAAGGTTAAGCAAATGAAGCAGGTTGGTATTGTTGGTTGGCGAGGAATGGTGGGCTCTGTTTTGTTACAAAGAATGGTCGAAGAGAACGACTTCGACAATATTTCCGCGCATTTTTACAGTACTTCCAGGGCAGGTGCCGCTGGTCCCGTCATTGGTGGCATCAACCACACACTCAAAGATGCTAATTCTATTAGCGCCCTGGCCGAAATGGATATCATCATAACCTGTCAGGGCGGGGATTATACCAAAGCAATTTATCCTGCGTTGATTAGCCATGGCTGGCAAGGCTACTGGATTGATGCGGCCTCAGCGCTACGGATGGATGAAAAAGCCTGCATTATTCTCGACCCAGTTAACCGCACAAATATCGATCGTGCCATCAAAGAGGGAATTAAACTTTTTGTTGGGGGCAACTGTTCCATTACGCTGAGTCTTATGGGGCTGTCAGGATTAATTAAAGCTGACCTGATAGAATGGATGAGTGTGATGACCTATCAGTCTGCATCCGGAGCGGGTGCTAAATATGTCCGGGAGTTAATTGCTCAAAGCGCTTATATCAGTAAACATTTATCTGCTGGTGAGCTGGAATCCTCAGGTTCAGTGCTTCCTTTAGTCAATAAAGTGAGTGAATTAATTAACAGTGCTAACATGCCCATCCAGAATTTCGGCGCGCCTTTAATGGGCAGTATTATTCCATGGATTGACAGCGATTTAGGGGATGGTAATAGCAGAGAAGAATGGAAGGGTGAGGCAGAAACGAACAAAATTCTTGGTCTCTCTCCGGGTACGATTGCAGTAAATGGCTTGTGTATTCGGGTCGGTGTGATCCGTTGCCATAGTGCTGCAATAACCCTGAAGCTCAAGCGTGAAGTCAGCGAAGAAGAATTTGCAGAGCTTGTGACGCATTCCCATCCATGGGTTAACTATGTGCCCAATAATAAGGATGACAGTGTCAGTAAATTGACTCCCGCTAACATTAGCGGTTCGCTGCAGGTGGGTATTGGCCGTTATAAGAAAATGTCGCTTAACAATGACCCTATTTACTCGGTTCTGACGGTCGGCGATCAGCTGTTGTGGGGCGCTGCGGAACCCTTGCGACGGATGTTGAATATTCTGTCTGGCAAAGTCTAATCACGCTCACACGGCCGTGGCGCGCTGCGCGTAAGGCGTGGGTTTAACGAGAAGCTGGAGACTTAACTCCAGCCTCAAGGAATGGTTTCAATCTGAGGCCGTTTCGCCTGGGGCTTCCTTTAATGATTCGATACTTATCTCTGAGTCATTAGTTTCGAGTAGCTGGGTTAATAAAATCAGGTTATTGAATTCGTTCAGTAACATTTCAGCGTCGGATTTGAGCGGCGTATCTGCTGCTTCAAGCGCTGCGTTGATCGCTTTTCTGACATTCTCGAGCATTTCGTTCATACCGCCATTTTTACCAATGGTCAGTAACAACGCGCCTATCAACA
>Ga0070665_100008634_pt1 | contig 10310 bp, 15 predicted proteins | sample KBSS13metaG_FD_65862 | JGI IMG/M metagenome (GOLD analysis project Ga0070665, IMG submission 65862) | Switchgrass rhizosphere microbial communities from Kellogg Biological Station, Michigan, USA - KBS S1-3 metaG | ecosystem: Host-associated > Plants > Roots > Rhizosphere > Soil ...
GGCGTTGGAGTTGAGCGGGGCGAACGGGTTCTCGCCCTGGTTGTCGGGCAGCGGCGCCTTGCCGAGGTCCTCACCGCGGATCTCGTCGATCGTGCGGACGGCGGTGACGCGGTGGATCTGCGCGATCTGCGCACGGGCGAGAGCGTTGGCGCGGAGGAACACGTCGAGGTCGAAGAGCGCCCACGTGCGGTCTCCGCCGGGGATCATCCGGCGCCACGCGACCTCGAAGCCGCGGACGAGGGGGAGCAGCCCGTGCTTGGCGTACTGCGCGTCAGAGGCGTCGAGCGCGAGTCCAGCGGTGCCGCCGGGCATCGCGTCCGGGATCGCCTGGATCCGCTGCAGGGGGACGTTGAACCACCCGCACACCTCCTCGCGCATAAACGTGCGGGTGGCGAGGTACTGCGCGTTCTCGGGTGTGACGGAGAGCTGGTTCCACTTCGCTCCGCCGAAGAGGACGGCCGGCCGGTGGGCGTTGGGTACGCCGCCGTGCTCGGACTCCCATCCGTCGCGGACTTGCCGGGCGCGCTTCCGGTCGCCAGCTCCGGGGACCTCGATCACGCCGGACGGTGAGCCGCCGGATCCGAAGAACCCTTCGGCGTACTCCGTGACCTTGAGCGAGAGCCCGATGTTGAGCCGCTGGGCGGTCAAGATGTCGACGCCGGCCACGGACCCGGGGAGCATCATGCCGGGCACGTGGATCACCTCGTCGGGCCCGTAGGTCTCGCCGCCGATCTTGAACACCTTCACGCCCTTCTGGCGGACCGGGCGGACCGCGTCGGGGTGGAGGATCGTGAGCAGGTCGGGCAGCGAGGTCTGCCGGTTGCGCTCGACGACGAACATGTAGGCGTTGCCGCGCATCGCCTTGGACACGACGAGCTGGCCGATGCCGTCTTCCGGCTCGAGGTCAGGTCCGAACGGCTCGACGATGATGCGGGGCTGGACCTTGAGCGGCTCGCGCGGGCCGCCGCGGTCGCCGGTGTAGGCGAGGAACGGGACGGTGGCGACGTCGTCGCTGAGGGCCTTCACGCACGACAGGACGGTGGAGATGGCCAGGGCGACGCCCTCGTTGCTCGCGTCGCCGAACGACGAAGCGAACATGCTCGCGCTGTTCGGCGGGATGCTCGAGTCCGCCCACTCGCCGGTGCTCGCTGCGCGCATCATGGCGGCCGCGTTGCGGACCGCCCTTCTCAGGATCGCCACGGGAGCCGCACTCTCGGGAGACGGATCCGGAGCTGCTCGCTCGATGAGAACGCGATCGCGAGGAACCCGGCGACGAGCCCGAGCATGATGAGCCCGACGACGAGCGAGACGGCGAAGGCGGCGGCCGTGAACGCGAGCAGGCAGACGGCCAGGAGCACGTCGGAGAGGTCGACCTTCACTCGTCGCCCTCCTCTCTGCAGTCGGTGCACAGGTAGTCGTGCTTTCCGGTCGGGTCCTCGTGCGGCTTCTTGCCGCACCGGTCACACATGTCGAGGGCCGCGAAGTTGATCGCGATGTCGCCGTTCGCGATGGCGAGGAGTCCCCATCGGGCGAGGACGGCGCCCTCGGCCATCGACGTGTCGCCCTCGGACTTGCGGCGGGCGATGAGCCAGCGATCGCCGACGTCCCGAGGGACCGCGCACGCGAACGCCTCGTTGAGCTCGTCCTCGTCGGAGTGGACGAGCGGCGGGTCGTCGACGTCGACGGGCTGCCCGTCGTCGCCCTTCCGGTCCTCGAGCTCGACGTCGTCGTAGAACCCGGAGACCGCGTCCATGGCGTCGCTCGTCCCGGCGATCGTCAGGTTCACGCCCTCGTCCTCGAGAGCGGTGATGAGGTTCCGGCCAGGACCGCGGCCGTCGATCACGACCGCGCAGGAGTGGTCATCCTGGATCCGCTTCGCCTCGGCCGCGACCCACGCCGTCCCGCGGCGCCGATCATGCGGGGCGACGAAGACGGTCCCGTCGTCGAGCTGCCCGGCGGTCGCGATCGACGACCACGCCCGGTCGACCGAGACTCCGATGCCGATGGCGCCGAGGACCTCCGGCGGCTCGAGGTCGGGACGAGCCCGCAGACCCCACGACGGGAGGAGAGCCGGGACCTCCTCCTCGACCTCCTCGTCGTCGTAGATCCCGAGACCCTCGCGCAGGAACGACTCGGCCCCGAGCTTCTTCCGCATGCGCAGGATCGCCTCGCGGGGCGTGTCGTCTGGGAACGACGGGTTCGCCTTCGCGACCTGTTTCCAGTCCGCGGCCGTGAGGTCGGCCGGCGCAGGCGTCGGGACATAGCCGGGATCCGCGCCGAGCTCGATCCACCCGGAGTCCGTGTCTTCTCCGGACAGACACCCGGCCCGCATGCCCAGCCAGACCTCGGACGGATCCTTCTTCTTCGGCGGCGTCCCCATGAACAGGAGCAGCGCCCCGGAGGGCTGGCGGCTCTGGTTGGTCGCCGGGATCATGTCGTCAAGCGCGTTGTCCGTGAGGATCTGCGCCTCGTCGAAGATGAGCACGTCGACCTCGTCGAACCCTCGACCGAAGCCACGCTCGCGGGCGCCGAACAGGATCCGCGACCCGTTGCGAAACCGGATCTCCTGCTCGCCCGACCCGAGCACCGGCCGCAACATGTGCGGCGCGATCTTCCGACGCCGGGAGAACGCGAGCAGCTTCGCGAACGTCTCGTTCGCCGTGCGGAGCCGGTGGGCAGTCCAGACGACGGTCAGGTTCGGGAAGAGCAGGCAGAGTGCGAAGACGATCGCGCCGACTAGGTACGTCTTCCCGGTCTGCCGACAGATGGACAGACCCGTGCCGCCGATCGTCGCCGCGTACTTCCCCGTCGCCCGCTTCGCCAGGATGATCCGCCCGACCAACGGCTGCCACGGCCGGAACCGGATCCCGAGCTCGGCGCACTTCGCCTCAACGGCCGGCCAACCTGTCGACGTGATCCCGCTCGGGACCTTGACGTGCTGCGCGATCTCAGAGAGACGCGGCGTCGAGGGCTTCGTCCGGCGGGGCATCCTTCTCCTTCGCCTCCTGCTCGGCGGCCAGCTTGAGCGCGGCGATCTCGCGCGTGATCTCCTGCAGGCGCCGGGTCAGCGCGGCCAGGTCACGCGGCGGACATGAGTCGGAGTCGATCGTCTTCGCGACCCGAGCCCGGAGCGCCTCGAGCAGCTCGAGCTGTGAACCCTTCGCGGCCTCCGCGACCGTCTTCGGCTTCGCCGCCGCCCGCTTCCTCGGCGTCGTCGCCTTCGTGCCAGTCGGGACCGCCCGCAAGTTGCCGCGCGTCTTCGTCGTCGGCCGGCCACGCCCGGCGCGGGTGGTCGCCATCGCCGGATCACCTGCCTCGTGTGGGTGTGGAAAAACGTCACAGATAGACGAAAAAATCGGCCACTGCGGGGTCCTCGCGTTTGCGCCTTCTAGTGATCCCCCCCGGGGGTTGTGCGTTCGTTTCTGACGGTCTGTGCGCATGCGTGGCAGGGGATGACGCGCCAGCGTGGGAGATCGTGAAGCTTGCGGCACCTGTCGAGCCCGAGCTCGTTGAGCGCGTGGCCTCGGGCGGTGAGGAGTTGGTCGATGCGTGCGTGCCCGGCTGTGTAGGTCGGGTCGTCGTGGCCGAGGTCGAGGAGGCGAGCGGTGATCTCTCGCATGCTGGCCTCGATGGTGTCGAGGTCGGTGGGGATCTCGGCAGCGATGAGCAGGCGGAGCGTGTCGAGCGTGGTCACACGATCCACCTCCTCGGCTTGCGGGTGCGGCGTGCGCGGTTGCCTCGGCGTGCGCCCTCGCTGGTGTTGCATCGCTCGTGCTCGGGTCCTGTCCAGTCACTTCGGTCCGGTGTGTGGCCGAGGTGCCAGGGCGTGCCGGGTTCGATCCATCGGGAGTAGCCGTCGAGTTCCCACAGACAGATGACCGCGTGACACTCGACCTCACCGGCGTCGACGTGAGGCGTCCACCATGCACGGAGGAGGCGATGCTGGCGGCCGTAGCCGCGCTCCTCACGACTGCCGTTGCGTGGCATGGCACCGCGCCCAGGGATCGAACCTGGCGAGGCTGGTGTTGGAGACCGGCCCGCGCCCAGCGCGCGCGATCTGCTGACATGCGTGAGGAGCCCGACCCTGATGTGGGCGGACTCCTCCGGTCAGAATCCTACGACACATCTTCGGTCGCGCGTCGGAGCTTCTGAGCGAGCGCGTCGTCGACGTCGTAGAGGACGCGGCCGAGCTGGTCGTGGCCACGCTTGCGGACCTTGCCGAGGGTGGCCCATGCGGTGAGGGTGCCGGGCTTGATCCCGTGTTGCTTGAGCATCTGTGGCGCGGTGAGTCGGGTGGCGTTGGCCAGGTAGTCGTCGGAGATCGTGAGCCGGTAGTCGGCTTCTTCCCATCGGTGGGAACCGTCGTCGGGGCAGACCCACACGTCGGACGCGCCGGTCTTGTCGGCCTGGTTGTAGTGCTTGACGAGGCGGCTCGCCTTTCGGTCGGCGCCGGTGTGCTCGAGGAGGGCGGTGCACTTCGGGCACGGTGCGCCGGTCTCGGGTGCCCGGCTGTCGGAGATGACGTCCTCGAGGTGGCTGAGGCACTTGGACAGTTCGCGGGCGGCGTCCTCGAAGGGCTCGTCGTGTGGGAACTTCCCGTCGAGCAGGTGGAGTAGGTAGGCGCCTGAGCGGGTGATGGTGATGCGGCCGGTCTCGGGTGGCCCGTAGGTCGGGCGGAGCTGCAGGTCCCATCGGCCGAGGACGGCGAACGGGTGGAGCTCGTCGGTCGGGTCGAGGGTGACGGCGTGGCCACGGCGTGGGTCGAGGGCGGCGGCGTCGCGGCGTGGGTCGAGCTCGACGGGTGCGATCGGGCCGGCCAGGTAGGCGGCCTCGGAGTCGACGCCGGAGTACTCGACCTCGAGGTCGACGAGTGGGGTGAGGGCAAGGATCTCGGTGATCGTGTCGCGGGTGAGCCCGATGCAACGCGGGCAGGTGCGGATCCCTGTGGCCGGGTTGACGTGGTTCGGGCAGGAGCCGCGGAGTGCGCAGTGGGTTTCGCCGCAGGGCCGGCAGCCCGGGCACGAGGCGGCCCGGCAGTCGATCGTGTGCTCGGGGGTGAACCAGGCGCGCTTGTCGGGGTTCCAGTGGCAGCGGCCGAGCGGTGGCCGGCGGCGTGCTCGACGTCGAGGGTCGCCGTAGTGCAGTGCGCCGGGCTTGGCGGGCGGCCAGACGCGGACGCCGATCGGTGCGACGACCTGGGGCCGGAACTCGGGCTCGAGCTGCTCGGGGAGGTGCTCGCCGCGACAGTGGGCGCACTCCGCGACGGGAATGTCCGACCACGCGCAGACCGGGACCTCCTCCGGGGCCATTTCGGTCACGCGCGTCCCCCGAGGATCTGGCGGTCGAGGATGGCGCCCATGCGCTGATGCACGGCATGCCAGGACGCGTGGAGGGTCGCGGCGTCGAGCGAGGTCCGCCAGTCGGTCGAGAAGTCGCCGCCGTAGCAGCGCGGGCACCACCAATGCCAGAGCCGGCCGCTCTTGAGCTTGAAAACGCGGACCTTCTTCGTCTTGGGCATCATGCGAGCCCGAGGTGACGGCCGCCGGCCTTCCGCTTCCGGCGGAGCAGCCCACGATGGACGGCCTCGATGAACTCGGGCGTGATCGCGAGCCGGACCGCGCCCTCGTCGGCGGCGAGCTCCTGGTGCCACGTGTCGTGGCGTTCGCGGTCGCCGACGAGCAGCCCGCAGTCGTCGCACTTCGTGGCGGTGTCCGCGAGAGTCTTGACGAACGTGTAGCTCATGACCGGCCCGCCTTCCGTTCGCGCTCGACCCACATCTGGCGCTGCTCCTCGGCCGCGATCTCGGGCCAGTCGGCCAGGTGGTCGAGGATGCAGTGCGCCGTCTCGCAGTCCTCGCCGTGAATCCGGATCGCGTGGCACAGCGCGCACCCGTCGAGGACGAGCAGACCGAATCCGCCCGCGTTGAACACGACGTTGCCGATCAGACCGGCCAACGCTGCGAACAACGGGTCGAAGCCTCCGCCTCGCAGACGCACCTCCGACTCCCGGTCGTCGGCGGCGATCATGTCGGTCAGACCTCGAGCGTCGAGCGCCCGCCGGAGCTGTCCCTCGTGGTCGTCGCACAGGAACTTCCTCATCGGTCTCCTCCTCCTCGGATGAGCTGCCGGAGATCGGCAGGCATGGTGGAACCGTTCGTTCGTGGGCGGGGTCGCGTGGGCCCGTCTGCGCCGATCCGTTCGGCGGCGCAGAACGAGCAGCGGTCGCGCGGTTGGCCGATGTGCTCGGAGCACTCGAGGAACCGTTCGGCCGGTACGTGGCTGTTGAGGGCGAGCCGGTCGCGGTAGCACGAGGCCGCGGGGTTGCCGATCGCGCCAGGGGTGTCGAGGTCGGGGTCGGCGGCTGCGCGCATGGCGGCGATCGTGACGATCGACAGGTCGAGTCCCTGGACCTTGTCGAGGGCCGCGATGATGCCGGGGTGGTCCCATCCGTTCGCGCGGCGGGTGTCGCGGACGAGCTGGTCGCGGCGTCGCTTGACGAGGTGCGCGATCGCCTGCCGGTCCTGCTCGGTCGTCGTCATCGGAGCGTCGCCCCGCATCGCGGGCACGGAGCCCCTGCGGCGACGGCCATGGCGGTCGGCAGGCAGTCGGGGCAGGCGTTGGGCGGTGGCTCGCGGACGTCGGTCTCGTGGCCGTGGTAGATCGCGCGACGGCCGCAGTACGCGACGAACGGGACGAACGGGCGCACCGGTGTGCAGGTCGGACAGTGAGCGTGACGCTTGCCGTCGTCGAGCAGGTCGAGATCGGCGAGATCGATGGGATCGACGTCGACGGGCGTCTCGGTCGCGGTGATCATGGCCGGCCGCCGATCGGCACGAGTCGTCCCGTCTGGTCGTCGATCTCGACGATCGTGGAGACGTCCTCGATCCACTGGTCGGCCTGGATCCCGAGGTCGAGGGAACGCGAGAACGGACACGCGCGGAGGTCCTCGAGGTCGTCGACGCACGCCTGGGAGTGCAGGACGTACACGATCCGCTCGGCGGAGACCGCGCGGGCGTAGTGCCGCGAAGGGTGCCGGCCGACGCCGACGATCTGCTCGATCATGTGTGCGGGTACGACGACGGTCATGCGGGTTGCCTTTCGGTGTTGGTCGCGTCGAGCTGTGCGAGCAGCGACGCGAAGGTTGGGTCGCAGGTCGGATGGACGGCCGGTTGGCCCTTGACGGTGTCGGTGCCGCAGACCGGGCACTTCGGTCCGCGTCGGTCGGGCGTGAAGAGTCGGCGCGAGCGGCGGAGGCGCTCGGCCTTCGCTGCGCGGGCCTCTGGCCAGGTGGTCACGAGCTCGCTCCCATCCATGGGCAGCGAGAGCGGCGAGCCGGGACGTAGAACTCGTGCTCGTCGATCGTGGCGGCGACCTCGAGCGGCCCACCGTGAGGTGAATGGATGGGTGACCACTTCTTCCCTTCCCTGTTCCCTTCCCTTCCCTTCCTGGGGTGAGGGCTCAGTGAGTCGTCAGTGAGTCGTCCGTGATTGGTCACCACAGTCCGGCCTCCTCGTGGATCGGGCAGCGCGGCAGCTTGGACCGGGTCGGCCGGTTGATCCGCTGGTGCTCGCGCCAGTGGGTGAGGTGGAGGAATCGCCTTCCGTTGACCTCGAATCGGCACAGCGGACCGTCGTCGTCGACGTCCGCAGCGAGCCGCTCGAGGTGCTTCTCGACGACCTTCGGCGTGATCCGCTTGACGCGCGGCCAGATGGCCGAGCGGATGAGCTCGGCGTCGTCTTCGCCGCGGCCGTCGTCGTCGACGTAGCAAAAAAGTCCGGCGAACGTGCGGAACTGGTCTCCGGTGTACGCGGAAACGCGGCCGCTGATGAACAGGTCGGGCTTGATCGTGCGGATCCTCACGCCGTGAGCTCCTCGGGGCTGGTGACGAGGTCGGCGTGGATCGTGGACGCTGCAGCCCGCAAGAGCTCGTCGCGGGCGATGCGTTCGACGGCGGCCATGATCGACGAGTGGTCGCGGCCGAGAGCCTGACCGATCTCGGGGAAGGTGCGGCCGGAGTAGCGGAGGATCCACGCGGCCACGTGGCGGGCTTCGGTCGGGAGTCGGCGGCGGTCGGGGCCGACGAGGTCGGTGGGGGTCAGGTCGTAGTGCCGGGCGACGTGGACGATCACGCGCATGGTCCAGTCGCCGCGGGTGGTGATCGCGGCGACGGCGTCGCGGTCGAGGAGCCGCATGCGGCGCTGGAACGCCTGTTCGCGTTCGATCTCGAGCTGGATCCGGGCGCGGAGGTTGAGCAGGGTCTCGAGCCGTGTGGTCATGCTTCGCGTTCCTGTCGGTCTCTGATGTGGCGGGCTTCGGCTTGGCGTTGCTGTCGGCGCCGCTTCCGGCCGGCGGCGCGGACGGTGGCGCGCTCGCGGCGGGCGCGCTGGTAGTTCGCGAGCTCCTCGGAGTCGAGGACGTCGCGGGCGTCGAGGGGCTCGCCCTGCTCGTCGAACATGAACGGGCTCACGGCTCGCCGCCGTCGAGGTAGCGCCACTCGATCCGCGTGACGTCGTCCATGACGCCGATGCCCTGGGGGAAGAAGAAGCGGCGCATGAACTCGTGGGGGTCCATGTCGGGGAACCCCTCGGCGACCATCTCGGGGTAGGTCGTCGAGCCGTCCTCGTTGATGACGTAGGGCCCGGCGATGGCGCACAGCGGCTCGCGTCGTAGGGCGGTGACGACGACCTGGGCCACGCGGACGATGGGCTCTCCCTTCTTCCGGCCCATCACCTTCCGGCAGAGCGTGAGCTGGTCACCGACGTCGAGCAGGCGGCGACCGCGCTTGTCGATCCACCATCCCTTGCGCCGGGTGACCGTCTTGCGGCGGTCGCGGACGGCGGCCTCGGTGAAGGCGACCGACATGAGGCGGCTCACGAGTCGCCTCCGAGTGAGGCGACGACCGCGGCGACGAGGTCACGGGCGGCCGGGGGAGTGACGGCGTTGCCGGCCATCTTCACGCGCTCGCGGCGGGTGCCCTGCCAGATGTAGGACTCCGGGAACGCCATGCCTGCGGCCACCTCGTGGGGCTCGAGCATCCGGAAGAGGCAGTCGTCGACCTGGGCGGCGGCGGCGTCGAGGTCGCCGGGCGTGAGGAGGGACTGGTGGCCGCCGGTGGTGAGGGTCCGGATCGGTTCTCCGGCCGGGGTGAGCATTTCGGCGCCGCCGGAGTTGTGCCGGTGGATCAGGGCGTACCGGTCGCGCGTGGTGAGGGTGCCGATCGGTTCGTCGAGCGGCTTCGCCTCGGTGCTGGTGCCGTAGTACGGGGCGAGCAGATAGTCGTTGTTCCCCTCCGCGGTGACGGTGCGGAGCGCCTCGGAGACCGGGCGTGCGGTGCCCTCGACCCTCGACCCCATGAGGGACACGTGGAGCGGCGTGACGAGCGCGTCGAGGTGCCTGGCGGTCTGTGTGCGGAGGGGCTGGTCGGTCGACCTGGGATCGCGAGCCCGGCCCTCGACCTGCACGACGAGCGCCTTGCTCTCCATGGTCGGGAGCGTTCGGAACGGGTCGCTCGTGGGCCAGATGCGGTAGTAGCCATTGGGGTCGCCGTGACTGCTGCTCCGCGGGTTGCTCGCGTCGTAGGTGTTGACGGTCTCGACGTGGAGCGGCTCGTGCCAGTAGCGGGCGATGCCTGCAGCGATCCGGCGGCGCGTCTTCTCGGCCAGCGGCCGCGCGCGGTCTCCGATCCGCTGACCGGGCAGCGTCCAGTCGATCGCTGCCGCTGCCGGGAGCCACGCGGGCTCAACGATCTGCGAGGCGCACCGGGCGTTCGGGCAGGCGTAGACGTACTGCGACCGGTACTTCCCGATCGTCCGGCCGTTCTTCCACACCTGCCGGGCCTCGACGATCTCCTCACACGTCGGGCACCATGCCGCCGGCCGCTGCATCCGCTCGAGGTCCGGTCGAGGGTTTCCCCGGCGCCAGAACACGACGTACATGCGGTCTCGGGACTGCGGCGCCGGGAGGCCGCCCGCCTGGGCGTGCATGCTGTTCAGGGAGACGAGCTGGTGGTCGTAGCCGTAGGACTCCATGGCTGCGAGCCACGCCCGGAACGGCGGCCACTTGACGACGTCGACGACGTTCTCGACGATCACCGCCTGGTAGCGGTGGGCCTCGGTGAACCGCGGGACGTCCCACATGGTGGCTCGGGACCTCTCGGCGGCCTCGTCGGGCAGGGTCTCGCCGAACAGGTCGGGCTGTTTGTCGAAGTCCCGGCGGCGCCCGCGCGCGTTGGACCACTGAGGGCATTCCGGGGACGCCCAGAACACGTCGGCGGCCGGGAAGCGGGCGACATCGGCGTCGTGCAGGTCACCG
>Ga0070665_100008636_pt1 | contig 10309 bp, 8 predicted proteins | sample KBSS13metaG_FD_65862 | JGI IMG/M metagenome (GOLD analysis project Ga0070665, IMG submission 65862) | Switchgrass rhizosphere microbial communities from Kellogg Biological Station, Michigan, USA - KBS S1-3 metaG | ecosystem: Host-associated > Plants > Roots > Rhizosphere > Soil ...
GAGAAAGATGGTCGCCACCTCGTTGCCGGCCAGCAGATTTTCGAGATCGTCGCTGGCCTCTCCAAGTTCGCGGATCTTGTGGTCGAGCTGTGAATTCACCGTGCTCAGCTCTTCGTTGAGCGACTGCAATTCCTCCTTGGAGGATTCGAGCTCCTCGTTGGTCGCCTGCAATTCCTCGTTGACGCTGGTGACCTCCTCATTGGCAGCCGTCAACTCCTCGTTGGTCGCCTGAAACTGCTCGATCGTCGAACGCATCTCGTCGCGCGCGGCCCGTAATTCTTCTTCAAGATCGCGCCCCTGCGCCGATGCAGCGACGGAAGTCAGGGGCGGCGCGGACGTGTCCAAGGCCGCCCCATGATCTTTCGCGAAGCTGACCAGGATCAGGTCCTCTCCGACTGGACTTGCTGTTACCAGCACGGACGTTGTGGCGCCGCGGCGATTGAATCTGGCTTGGAGAGAAACGGCTTCGTCGTCCGCGATGGCCCTTTGCACGGCGCTGCGGATAGTTAGCCTCAGCCCCTCGCGAGCCATTGCCAACAGATCGAGCGTGGGCGTGCCGGACGGCTGGGTTAAATAGTCTTCGGTCAAGCCGTGAAAGTGGAGCGCGCGGTACCGGCGATCGATCAGCACCGACGCAGGCGCGAAGCGTTCGGCCAGCGCTTTAAGTGCGATATCTGCAAGCTTAGGTTTGGCCAATGCTCCAACGCCCAGCTCGTCGCGAGTCGGCCAATTGGCGAAGTCAATGGCGCGAGACCGTGCCGGGCCGACACGCCGATAGATTCGCCAACGCTTCGACACACTGACGAACAGGTGATCGCGTTGACCCACGGTCTCCGCATTGCCGAGAAACAGATATCCGTCCTCTCGCAATGCGAAGTGAGCCAATGACAAGATCCGCTCCTGCGCCGCTGGTTCAAGGTAAATCAGCAGATTGCGGCAGCTCACCAGGTCCATTCGCGAGTAGGGTGGGTCTTTGAGCAGGTTCTGCGGCGCAAACAGAACGGTCTCGCGGAGTACGGGTTTCACCCGGTAATAATTGTCGTCGAGCTTGTCGAAGAAGCGTGCCAGCCGTTCTTCGGACAGGCTTTCGACCATACTGCCCGGGAAGGTTGCCCTGCGCGCGGCGCCGAGATGGTTCTCGACGGCGTCGGTCGCAAATATCTTGACCGCCAACTCCTTGTTCAGGGCGGAACCGCGTTCCGCGAGCAGCATCGCGATCGTGTAAGCTTCTTCACCTGTCGAGCAAGCCGGCACCCAAACTCGGATATCCTGGCCGCGTCGCGCCTTTTCCACGATGGGCGCTATGACCTCACGATCGAGGGCGTCCCAGGCCTCGGCGTCGCGGAAAAACGCGGTAACGTGAATCAGCAAATCCTTGACGAGCGCCCCCGCCTCGTTCGGATCCTTCTCGAGCCATGCGAGGTATTCGCCAAGCTTTTCTATGTGCGCCAACCCCATCCGGCGGTGGACGCGTCGAGATAAAGTGTTGTGCTTATACTGCCGGAAATCCTGACCGGCGCGCGAACGCAGCAACGTGAGCACATCGTCGAGACCCGGCCCGGATCCGTCCGTACCCGGACCTTCTGCCATTTCCGGGCGCGGACTGCGCACATACGAGTGCTGCACATAGCGCAGCAGCACCTCCGGCATCTTCTCAGGCGCCAGTACGAAGTCGACCGCATCCGAAGCGACGGCATGGCGCGGCATGCTGTCGAACTTGGCCGTCTCCGGATCCTGTGCGATGCAAATCCCGCCGGCCTGCTTGATATCCTGGATACCGGCGCTGCCGTTGCTTCCAGCGCCCGAAAGAACGATCGCGATCGCCTGCGCCTTCTGATCCAGCGCCAGAGCGGTAAAGAACTCGTCGATCGGGTGGCGATGGCCGCGCGGCTGCGCGGGATCGACCAAGCGTAGGGCGCCGCCCTGGATGAGCAGCGTCTTGGCAGGAACGATCACATGGACGCGGTTTGGCTCCACGCGCATGCCGTCTTCGACCTGCACCACCGGCATCGCCGTTTCGCGGCCCAGGAGATCGGCCAACATGCTATCGCGCGTGGGATCGAGGTGCTGGATGAAGACAAACCCCATCCCGCTGTCGGGCGGCATCGCGTTCAGGAAAGCAACCGCAGCTTCGAGTCCGCCGGCGGACATGCCAATGCCGACGATGGGAAACGCTCCACCGATGCCCTCAGCAGCGTCACTGCCGTGCGACCGGAGTTGCTTTGCCGCGCCCGATTGTTTCATTGTCCTGCCCGGCACCCCTCTGAACCAACATTGGCATATTGTGTAAAAAGGAAACACACGCCCTTGCGTTTTCGGTCCCGCTCAACTGATACCAGCCAAAAGGTCAACGAAGCGGATGCTCACTTAAACGCCCGCTTATCGAGGAGCAGAGACCGCCCTCGTGGCGGAGATTGGTGCGAAGTCGCCGGGACAGCGCTATGGTCGATGTCCGGTTCCGGGTTTGCCTTACCGGCCGGTCGCGGCCAAGATCGGGAAAGCGGGCCGACTGCATTCGGGCTACCGAGTGGCAATTGCGCACTTCCCTAACCAGAAAGCAAGGATCATAGCCCGGGCTCTCTCGGCGGCTGTATAGCGAGACTTCCGAATGCAAGCGCTACGCTGGCGGCATTTCGGCGACCCAAAGCGCCCAGGTCGCCGAAATGACTGGATTGGGGGCGAAAGTAGCGGTGCCGGCCGTGCCCGGAGATTATCTTTGGGAAGATTTTCATCGCAAATGAGCTGGTCTGCGGTGGTACGAAACCAAGAAACCATAATAATAATATAATTCAGCGTAAGTTTTCTTCTGAGCGATATTAGGATCATGAGCCAGTCTCGGCCATTGCAATGTGATATTATTATACCATGTTTTATGGGTCGCAGCGAGTGCGGCGGATAACCAGGAGAACTACCATGGCAAAATCTGTTCATACGGAAGCAGCCGAACACCACGAAGCCGCCGCTAAAGCGCACCATGCTGCCGCTGCGGAGCAGGAACGGGGCGACACGGCAGCCGCGTTGAAGCAATCGGACAATGCTCACGGACATTCGACTCAGGCATACGGAAGCTCCAGTGTCGCTTATGCGAAGAGCAGAGAATAAATGACAATTTTATGCGGTACGTCTTTCCAGTGATGCGGTGATGACAAAGTGCATCGTACCTGGATGGAGGATAGTCCCATGACTCTTCGAAAGAATGAGTCTCCAGCCCTAACCTCATTTTATTCTCAGGTAACCGACACGTTCGATCCGTTTTTGCTGGCATCGGTCGGTAGAGAAGAAAACGGCATGGAGATAAGCGTTCTGTCGGCCCTGGCCCGCCTAGGACTTGATCCGTGGGAAGAAGCTGGTCGCTTGGCAGTGTTGCCGAAGAACACCGCGATCAAAGTGATTACACGCCATCTCTCGTTGAGGGGCAATTCGCTGGTCGCCATCCAATTGGCTGAGCTTCTCCCCAAGGCCACCACGAAGCCGGGGCATCGCGGCACGATGGATCGCGGTCATGATGTGATCAGGCGAAACCCGTTGCTATGGCTCGCATTATGGCTGGTCGCCTGCGTCGCCTTCACAATCTTGCAACGTCACATCTGACGGCTAGCTAACAGGTCCGAGCCTCTCGCCTCGACCGTACTGGCAAAGGAAGAAAGCGAAACCCGGTGGCCGCCTATGTCAAATTCCGTAATGATCACGGACTTGCTGAAATCGGAATCGGGGTAACCGAATTCGAATGCATCGGCGCGAGCCCACCCGACGATCACCCGCACACCTATCATACCATTGGGGAGTATGGCTCCGTGCACTGTCTCTACTGCAACACGAAGTATGTGTACCGTTCTGATCTGGGCCGGACGGAATCCGATCCCGCGGGCAATTCCTTTGATGTGGCGGCTTCCTGAGTGCCATTAGACGCTGGGAGCGGTTCGCTGCAGGCTGCTTCCACCAGCAAGGCGTCATCGAACCCAGGATACTGTTCCAAGGTGATCCGGCTTTCTGCAATTCCGAACGATCGCGTTCGACGCTTCGGAGCACTTCAAAGCATCTCAGAGCACCTCGTAGCCGGAGGTAACTGCGGCCGTCGCTCGTAGAAGTTGGCGTGCATGGATTCGAGGTCACCTAGTTTCCCTTCGGTTGGCTGCTCAACAAACGCGCAACTCGATCTACGGCTCGTCACGCTACGTCTGGTTTTGCGATGTGGCTTCTAATGGCCCCTTTGCGCTCAGCTGCCGGCGCGGCTGATACCTATGCCCGCTTCCGGTTTGCTTTACCGGCCGGTTGGCGACCGACTTGTGGCGAAGCTCGCCGTTAGCCCTCGGATCGCGGCACGGGGGGATTCCGATCAGTCTGCCTTCGGGCCAAGTTGTAGCTTAGCCTAGCATCGGGACCCTGAGCCGGTCACAGTCGAGGAGTGCGTTTCTCGGTCATAAGGATGGTTTTTTTGAACCGCGCGAGGGAATCAAAAACATGATCCCTAGCGGCACAGCGAAAAATAGGACCTCAGAAACCGAATTTCTTATTTCCTGGTAACGCGTGATGTAGAGCTGGCGCCCCGACTTGGTCGTCGCCGGAATGATCTGGCCTGTATCCGGGTTCGCAGCCTCCGTAGACGAATCGAGCGGACCAACGAATTGGATCCCGCCCACGACGAACAAACCAATGATGATAGCAGCCAGCGCGCGGAGGAAAGTTATGTCGCGAGGGGAGTTTATTCTCATTCTCTGAATATGCCATCGGCCCATGCTTAGTGCTAGGCGAGCCAAGGAGTGTCCGCTTATCGGAGCTCAAAAACCCGCCTAGGATGGCTGGCGACATCGGACGGTTTACCCGACGGCCCATGGCATCCCCTCGCCTATGGGGCGCAGTTATTCCAGTCGGTGTTTGTATAGAAAGTGGCGAGGTACCAACTACGTTCGAGCCGACGCACCGACTGAACCTCGCATGGTATGCCTTCGAATTTGCCCGGTTTGCCGGTAGCGGCGGCAGCCAAATTGTCTCCCGGATCGTAGACGAGGAAAACTGTCGTTTCCTGCCCGGCCATTCCCCAGCCGCCCCATTCGATGTGCTTAAATTCGCCGCGCGGGCCGGTCGCTTGTTCAAGGACATTTTTCTTATATTCGTCACCCCTAACAAGCCATCTAGCGTCGTCAGAATTAACGGCAGCCAGTATCGCCGCGATAGCTGCGAGCAGCACGGGCGCGACGATCAAGGACTTTAGCCGCACTGCTAGAATCTCACCTTGGGGCAGGCGAGCACACTACCGATCGTAGACCAGCAAGAAGCGTTCGGAGATTTGGGCAGACGAATGTCCGTTTTCTGGAGCGGTGATGGTAGCCTGGAACGGCAACATTGGGGGCGAAACTCGCCAGTAGCCCACAAGATCGGAAACGGGGGGATTGTGGTCCGACCGCTTTTGGGCGCCAACAACGGAAGCCGGACATTCTGCCAACCGCTATATGGATGATTCGCTCTGTAGGGCCGCTAATTTCAAAAAATATTGCGAGTTCGTTGAACATTATATTTTCTCAATGTTCGTGAATCCATAACACCGCTTTTATCGCTGATTTCGATACTGCGTACTCCAGAGGAGTAGCGCCATGAAGCTTGTCCGGATTTTGAACGCCAGAATGCGTATGGAATTGGCCCGCTTCGCCATCGACCGGCGTGGTGCGATGGCGATGACGCTGGGCCTGTTGATGACCGGTTTCGCCGGGGCGGTGGCCCTGTCGGTCGACGTCGCAGACTGGTACGGCTCCCGCCGTGTCATGCAGTCGGCCGCCGATGCCGGCGCGACGGGCGGAGCGCTGGCGCTGAAGAATAACGCGACCAACGCTACCGCGATCAACGCTGCGACCACGGATGCGCAGCTAAACGCCACCGGGCTCGGCGCCGGCGCCACAGTCAATGCGTCGATCAGCGGGACCAAGGTGACGGTCACCGTCTCCAAGAAGGCCACGCTGCTGCTGTCGGGCCTTTTCCTCCGCACCGCGCCGACGATCAGCGCGACGGCCGCCGCCGACATGGTTCAGACGACAAACACCAGCCAGCCGCCAGTATGCCTCCTGGTAACCAGCCCAACGGCGGCCAACACGTTTCAGTTGAGCGGCTCGACCGAGCTTAATGCTTCCGGCTGCCGGATTGTGGTCAATTCGACCAGCGCCACGGCGGCCAGTATCGGCGGCAACGCCACAATCCTCAGCAACTCGCTGTGCGGCCCGGGCGGAAATGTCGTCTGGGGCAGCGCAGCCCTGAACCCGGCTGAAACCAAGTGCAGCGCGGTGACCGATCCCTACGTCAACATGGCCGTCCCGAGCGCCGCCAGCGCGTCGAATCCGTGCAACTTCACGAATTTCCAGACCAGCGGAAATAACTATTTCAGTTATGGGGACGCCAGCGGAAACACGGTCTCGGATTCGACCGGCTCCAATTCCGTCACCCCCTATTTCTACTATGATACGGCGGGCGACAGTACGAGCGTCCTCAATCTGACGCCGGGTGTCTATTGCGGCGGCATCCAGACAAACGGAACAACCAACATCCGATTCCAGCCGGGCATCTATGTCCTGCGCAATGGTGGGCTGACGACCAAAGGCAATACGACAGGCGTCGGCACCGGCGTCGTCTTCTACCTGACCGGGGTGGGCACCGCCGTCCAACTCCAGGACGACTTCGTTGACCTTTCGGCCAAGACCACGCTCACGATCTCGGCTCCGACCTCGGGCCCGTTGGCGGGATTCGCTATCTTTCAGGATGGCACGGCTGCGACCGGCACGCTGACCAATACACTCTCGGGCGCCAGCACGATTAACTTCACCGGCCTGCTTTATTTCGGGCATCAGAACGTGACCGTCACGGGCGACTCGGAAAACCAGCAGTCCGGTTTCACCTGCATGATCGCCTACACGGTCAACTATACGGGCAATTCGACCCAGTACCTGAATTCGAACTACACGAGCACCACTGTGCCGGTTCGTCCCGAACTGCAGATGACCCAGACGGTGGCACTGACGCAATGACGGTGCAGTGAGGCCGGTCGCTCTAGGGGCGACAAGCCGCTGCCGCGAGCCGACTGCAGGACCTGCGCGGTACTGACGGGAACCCGGTATCATTGGCTCTAAATGCTGGGTACCAAAGGTGGGGTTCTCCTCGCGGGCCGAAACTAACGCCCGATTTCGGGCATCTCGTAGCGCGGCATGGATGACCGACTTGGACGATACCTGCCAATATGGGGCCGGGCGACCGGCGGGATAGTGTCCGGCGCGGGAGGATAACAGCGCGATCAAGCGGGCAACGGTAGCAGTTATTATGAGGCCAGAGGGCCATCACTCAGCGCGGGGATGGCCGGATTCTACGCTGAGATGCTGCTCGGGTTACGACGCGTGCGCCCATTCTTTGGTTAAACCTTTCTGACCTCTGCCTTCGGAGGCCAACCGCAAGGTGAGGCAGTTCAATGAGATGTCGGCCCTTTCCCCCGCGAGATCCCTGACCGCTTGCGGCATTGACGTTCGGGATCGGAAGACCGCAAGACGATCCAGGTCAGAACAGCAGTGCGATAGAAGGTCCACGCACGATATCGCTGTCCAGGATCACTTCCCGTTCGGCAATCCGGAACGATCCATCCGCCGGCTCCAGCCGGTCGCGGCGCTGGCCGGAAAAAAGATGGTCCGGGCGGCCGTGCTGGCTGTGGAACAGCTGCAGGTTGCTGAAGGCGCGGATGCTGCCGTCGGCCAGCGGCTCGATCTCAATATTGGCGACGAATCGGCGGGTACGCGGCGGCGGGTTCTCCGCCCAGGCGTTCGGTTTGAGCGCCCGCGCCGCCCGCTGGGCCAGATGACCGTAACCTTCCTCGCGGACCGGCAGACCGACCGCGTCGTAACCCGACAGTTCCTTGTCGATAGCGTGAATGCTCTCAGGATCGCGGGTCGAACCGCGCGCCAGGGGGATGAACCGCGACGGCAGACGGTAGCGTATGTCGGGCGTGAGCAAGGACAGCCATTGCAGGTACTGCCGCTCATCCAGCAGTCGCGCCTCGCGGTAATAGAACTGCTCGACGCGACGGAGCGTGTCAGGGTCGAATGCCGGGGTGAACGCCTGCGCCCGTCTCACGTGGTTTCTCCCGCGATCAGCTCGGCGCGCCAGCGCTGGTAAAAGGCGCGGGCATAGTATTCGTTGAAGGCCTTGCCTGCGACGCCCGGCATGTCGGGGTGCACCCCTTCCTCACCTTGGCCGAGACCGTAATAGTATGGCCGGTCGTCGAGGTAATCGACATTCGAGCCGATCCATTGCTGGGCCCAGGCCTCGCTATCCTCCTGCTCGACGATCCCGGCGGGGCCGAGGACGAAGCTATATTGCTGGCGCAGCGCCTGCTTGACTGCATCGGGCGCATCGCGCGGCACGATCCACCACGACCAGAGCTCGGTCTGGCCCGGTCCGCGCGGATGGGCGACGCGGATCGAGTGGTTCGACCAGACGAAATTGAAATTGGGATAGATGCCGCAGACCAGCCCCTTGATGCGCGATCTCACGGGGCCTAGCCGTTCCGCGGCCTTCCGCTGAACCGATATAAGATAATCATGCAACTGTGGGTCCATGCCGACCGACACGCCCTCGACGCCCCAGGCCAGTTCTTCCTCGGTCGCGCTTTCGGGCATCATCCGCACGGCGGCGGAATGGCCCGGCTTGGGCACCATCCCGAAGCCATGGTTCTCGGCCTCGGAAAACACGTCCGGCCCGGTGAGGGCGCTGTGAAGATAGGCGCCGTGGCCGAGATCGCCGAGCTGGTTCTCATAAGGCAGTTTCCAGTTCGCGTTGAGCAGCCATTTATGCGGCGGCCCGATCACCTCGACCCCTGCCGGGAAGCGGTCGAGATAAACATCGAGGTAAAACCGCATATCGCCAAGATGATGGTCCAGCGTCGCCGCGTTCGCATCGAAACTGCCGAAGATAAAGCCACGGTAGCACTCGACCCGGGGAACGGGCGGCAGGCCGAGACGCGACTTGTCGATCCGTCCAACCTTGCGCTCCTGCGGGACCGCCAGCAATTCGCCCGTCAGCCCGTAGGTCCAGGCGTGATAGGGACAGACGAAGCCCTTGGTATTGCCGAAATCGGCCCGGCACACGGGCAGGCCGCGATGGCTGCAGCTGTTGGCCAGGGCATGGATTTCGCCGTCCGTGCCGCGCGTCACGATTACCGGCGTTTCCGCCATATAGGTCGTGACGAAATCGCCCGCGTTGGGCAATTGGCTGTCATGGGCCAGATAGAGCCAACTCTTGCCAAAGATCGACCGCTTTTCGGCAGCGTAAATGTCAGGGTCGGTGAAGACCTTGCGACCGACATAGCAGCCGTCGTCCGTCACCAGCTCTGCGATTCTTCCGAGCATCGGCGCAACCGCGCCTGCTACACACCCGCGACCTTCCCTGATATCGTTCATCGTCTTCCCCGTGCTTTCTCGATTGTTAAGCCGACGTTCCTCTGGTGAATAGTCTTGTTTATGCCGCTGCCGCCCGGAAGCTCACCGACGAACACGATCAATCGCTGAGGAACTGATGCCGACAGAGACCGTCGCCCATTTGAATGCCGATTTGATCCGATCACTCCCGGACAACGGTCCTGTCGTCATGGTCAATTTGGTGCGGCTGCGCGAGCATGCTTTGGACGGTGAGGGTTCAGGTTGGGACGCCTATCAGCGTTACAGCGCGGCGGTGGTCAAGCTCCTGAAGCCGCGGGGTGCGACGATCCTGTGGGCCGGCGATGTCGAGGGCGTCGCGCTCGGCGTTCCCGTCGCTCATCGATGGGATTATGCGGTGCTGGTCCGATATCCCAGCCGTGCAGTGTTCCTGGAGATGCTGGGCTCGACAGAGTATGCCGCAGCCAATGTTGAACGCGAAAACGCCCTGGCTGACCATGTCATCTTCGCGGTCAAGGAAACCTTCGGCAAATTCCGGGATTGAATATCAGGCAGGCGTCGATTGCGCCGACGGTGCACGATACTGTTCTGCCAGCGCGTGATAGAGAGCCTCAGGACAGAGCAGCCTGGACACGCCATAAGCGATCACGGCCGAGGCCATGAGCGGAATCAGCATTGCCTGGTCGTCCGTCACCTCCATTACGATCACGAAAGCCGTGATCGGCGCTTGCACCACGCCGGCGAAATAGCCGGCCATGCCGAGCAACACGACAGCCCCCGCCGGCGTCGCCCAATGGTGCGACGTGCCGCAGGCCTCCATGCCGACAAGGCACGGCGGCAACTTGGCGAAAAACGGCAGCACTTGTGTGCGCCTCAGTACTTTGCGCAACACAACCTGGCCCGCTGCA
>Ga0070665_100008637_pt1 | contig 10309 bp, 8 predicted proteins | sample KBSS13metaG_FD_65862 | JGI IMG/M metagenome (GOLD analysis project Ga0070665, IMG submission 65862) | Switchgrass rhizosphere microbial communities from Kellogg Biological Station, Michigan, USA - KBS S1-3 metaG | ecosystem: Host-associated > Plants > Roots > Rhizosphere > Soil ...
CCGCTTACAAGGTCGGTTACGAGAGCGTCTCCCAGTTCAGCCGTGAGTACTCTCGGATATTCGGCGTTGCGCCCAAACAGGACACCATCAATCAACAACGTCTTTACAGCAAATATGCCAGCCGCAGCGTGCAAAGCGGTCAGGCGTTATCACGACGATAGATCAATAGTTCGTGGTCAGCCTGAGGGCCCAGGGATAATGCCACTCCAATAAGCCTGCACCCCTATTGCGTTCAAAATACCGAATTCGGTTGAAAGAGCTTCATGCGGCGTAACCGCAGCGATTTCGGAGATCATGGACAGATCTCGCTTAGACGGTCGCTGTTTATGCTGAAGTGCTCAGTGTCTGGGTGTCACCGCGATGGATCGTTTCTGAAGCCGCCGATTGCAGCCTCCCTGCGCGCGCTGATGGCGCTGGGACGCCGCCTTTGGTTCTACTTTTCGGCACGATGCTCGTGTTACCCGTCGGTCGTAACGCTGCATCTGGTCCCAGAGGCATCCGATGCGACTTAAAACTCGAGCATGGTGCGGGTCTGTCAGCGCTAAACGGCAATCCCATTTGCCTTCCTTGCCCAAAAGGACCATGCGCGCGCCACTTGGCCGCTGTTGGCCTCGTCGGCAGCAGCGGCTTCCTCTGGCGTCATAGGGACCATAACCCCAAGAGCCATCGCATTCATCTGAATACGGGCGTTCGCTTCCGTGTACACCGCTCGGAATACCGCTTGCCGAATATCGTTGCCGACTACCGTCATGCCATGGCCGCGCATGAGTACGACTGCGTTTGAACCCAGGCATTCCGCTAAGCTTGCCCCAAGCGCGGCGTTTCGTATTAACATGTCACTTGCTTCACCAGCAAATTCCCGGATTTCGTACACAGGGGCCTCCGAGCATATGAAGCCAGCCATATGGCAGACCGGGCACAATTTCACCGTTTTCGATATAGTAAAGGGCAGGACGGATGCGGCGTGGCTGTGAACTATGGCCATCACGTCCGGTCTGCGCCGATAGATTTCGGCATGGATGAAGCGTTCTAGATAGCTCTGGCGTCCAAGCTCATCGATGATCCTACCCTCAAGATCGATCGTCAGAATGTCATCACGCGTCACTAACGGTGGAGCAAGGTTACGCGACAGCAGGAATTTCTGGGGATCAGACGGGTGCCGTGCGCTGACGTGGCCGAAGGCGTCAAGAATTCCCTGATCGAACAGGATATGATTTGCTGTCGCAACATCCTCGAGCAGAGACGGGACAGGGCTTGACTTTAGACTGTCTCCTGCTCGCGTCATGATTTCCTCCTTAGATATCGTTAGCCCGTTGGAGGGCGCCTCTCCCGCCCGCAGCGCGTTTTGCTCCATAGCAGAAGCAGCAACCACGTATAGTAAGCGGCGGCCTCTCGCCGCCGCTGCGTTTACTTCAACTTGATATGGATGTTCTTCTCCTGCGTGAACGCAAGAAGCTCGGCAAGGCACTCTTCGCGCCCGATCCCCGACTGCTTAAAGCCACCAAACGGGGTTCCAAGGAAATGTTTGCTCACTTCGTTCACCCAGACGAAACCTGCCTGTGTCGCCTGCGCTGTGCGGTGCGCGGCGTTCAAATCATTGGTCCAGATCGAACACGTCAGCCCGTATTCAACGCGGTTCACCTGTTCAATCATGCTGTCGTAGTCCGACCAGGTCAGGATCGACAGTATGGGCCCGAAAACCTCTTCGGACGCGATGCGCATTTCCTGGGTAACGCCGTGGAATACGGTCGGCTCAACGAAGTAGCCTTTCGAAAGCTTGGGATCATCGGGCTGCTTGCCCCCCCACAGGAGTTTTGCGCCCTCGCCTTTGGCGATTTCGATATAGTCGAGCACCTTGCGATGCTGTGCCTCGCTGACGAGCGCTCCCATCGTCGTGCTGGGGTCCGTCGGGATTCCAGGCTGGTGGTGGGCAATATGATGCTTCACGCGATCCAGTACGGCATCATGCAGTTTTTCGTGTACGAAGGCGCGACTCGTGGAGCCACAGGACTGTCCGCACCAGATGAAATTCATTCCCGCAACGATTGCTCTGGCCACCTGGTCCGGATCGCAGTCCGGGAAAGCGATCAAGGCGTTTTTGCCGCCGAGTTCAAGCAGTACGGGTTTCAGCGTTTCGGCGGCGGCCCGCATCACGGCTCTACCCGTCGGCACACTCCCGATCAACGTGACCATGGCGATGTCGGGATGGGTCGTCAGTGCCGAGCCGACATCGCGTCCTCCCGTCAATATGTTCAAGACGCCATTCGGCAACAAGCCATCGATAATTTCCGCGAAGCGCAACGCCGAGAGCGGAGCCTGCTCCGGTGGCTTCATGATAACTGTGTTACCAGCTGCCAGCGGCGCAGCTGCTTTGGCGGCCGTAAACATGAACGGATGGTTGAAAGCGACAATGCGTGCGACCACGCCCCAGGGCTGTCGGACACTAAAGTTGATAGCGTTGTTTCCCATCGGGATTGACGCGCCCTTCATCTCAGTCACGAGACCGGCGAAGAACTCAAACTGCGCCGCGGCGTTACTTACATCTCTTCCCATTTCGGCGACGGGATTGCCCCCATCAGCGGCGTCAATCAAAGCGAGTTCTTCGGCATGGTCTCGGATGCGGGCAGCGACCTCCCGAAGTATTTTCGCTCTTTCGAACGGCGTGGTGGCTGCCCACTCGGGAAACGCGGTCCTGGCACTCCTCACGGCAGCGTCGACGTCTTCCGCGGTTCCATCGGCGAACTGCCCCACGACCTCGCTGGTCGCCGGGCTCAGGGATTCGAGATAGCGTCCACGAACCGGCGCCTGCCAGCTTCCGTTATAATAAAGATCCTTGTGCGTCGGCATCGAAATTGCCGTCTGTTTGATAGCAGTCACGTCCTATCCTCCCATTCTGCCGGCACGCTGGACGTCGACAATGGCCGCGCCAATAAAAGCCGTAACATCTATAAAACCTCGACTAAAGCTGGCAGCGGCCGAACGGGTTGATAAGTTGATCTTCGCAATCGTCTTGCGGAGCTTGAAACAGCCTCGCGGCGCCCTGTGCTGCAGCCCTTCGCTAACAACTCAACGCTTATCATGCTGCTGGCAGACAAGATCATCGGTTTTCCGGCCAGGCCTATAAATTTCAGCTAATGCCCTTGGCCCAAGGGCTGCGTTTGACGTATTGTATTTCTGATGGCGCGACGATCGTCTCGCACCCGATTGTGGAAGACGCGAAGATCATGAGGGCGTTACCAAACCTGCGACACCTACGTGTTTTTCATCTCACAATGGTGCATAACAGCGTCAACAGAGCGGCGCAGGAGGCTAACCTTTCTCAACCGGCCGTCACACAGGCGATCGCTAACCTCGAAGACGAGTTCGGTTGCATCTTGTTCGAGCGACGCTCCATCGGAATGTTCCCGACGCAGTCTGGTCAGCTACTGGGTGTAAGGGTCAAGCGTGCGCTCGACTTTATCGCGGAAGCAGGCCAGCGATTGGGCGGGAGTACACGTCAGCCCGCCAGTCGTGTCACCTTCGAGCGCTTTGTGTCGACGTCACAGCTGCGTGCATTGTCGGCGATTGCACATACCGGAAACTTTGCCGGAGCAGCACGCTATTTGAGGATCACGCCCCCTTCAGTGCATCGGGCAGCGACCCAGTTGGAGGAACTGGCGGGAGTGCCTCTTTTCGAGCGGGTAAGCCAGGGATTGGTGTTGACCCGGATCGGGCGGGCTTTGGCACGTAGCGCCAATCTGGCCTTCCATGAAATCGAACTCGCGACACAGGATATCGCCGCTGCCAATGGTATCATTAGAGGTCGGGTATCCATCGGCTCGCTTCCGCTTGCCCAAGCGAATATTGTCCCGAACGCATTGAAGCTAGTGTTAGAGAAGTTCCCCCACGCCTCCATCTCCGTGGTCGACGGGTCCTACGAAATCCTGCTGGAGGCGCTCCGCAACGGTGAGATCGACTGCCTTATCGGAGCTTTGCGTAGCCCGGCACCTGCAGTTGATGTCGAAGAGGAAGTTCTTTTTGAAGACCAGCTGGCGGTTCTGGCACGCTCAGGGCACCCGCTTCACGGCAAGTCAGCGCTCTCAATCGCCGACCTTGCACGGGCAGGCTGGCTCGTCCCGCGCGAAGGTTCACCGGCGCGGGAGCTTTTCGACGAACTTCTGGCGGATTCCGGTGAAGCTCCCCCAGAGGAAGGACTGATAGAGACAGGTTCGTTCACCGTCATTCGAGCCATGTTGCTCAACAGCGACCGTCTGGCGCTTCTTTCGGTTCGGCAGGCGAGAGACGAGATCGCGGAACAAAAGATCGCTCCGTTGCCATACGCGATGAAAGGACTGCGCCGAGCGATCGGAGTGACGACGCGACGCGATTATCTTCCAACAGAACTTTCTTCAGCGATGTTGGAAGCGCTGCGCCGTTTCGCGGTGGAATAATAGCAATTTAAAAAGGCGGCAGCGCCAGGACGCCGCCGCCTTAACAGGCCAGGGAAGCACGCCCTTATGCTTCGACGAAGACTTCATTCCGCCGCCGACGGATCGATGGCGACACCGCGATCACCAGCCACAGCGCCGAGAGGGCGAGAAATACGGCGCTGAGAGGGCTCTCGATAAACACCAGGGGGCTACCGCGCGAGATGAGCATCGCCTGACGGAAATTCTCTTCCATCATTCCCCCGAGAACGAGCCCGAGTGCGAGTGGCGGTAGTTCAAAGCCGAGCTTGACGAGAAGATTGCCAAGGAGGCCAAAAATCGCGAGAAGCAGCACATCGGCCGGTTCGTTGTTGAGGGAATAGACGCCGACACAGCAAAGCAGCAGAATCGCGACATATAGCAAGCGATAGGGCACCTTCAAAAGTTTCACCCACAATCCGACAAGCGGCAGATTGATCACGAGGAGCATCAAGTTTCCGACCCACATCGAAACGATCAGCCCCCAGAACAGGGATGGCTCCTGGGTCATAATTTGAGGTCCGGGTACGATCCCGTGGATCATCATACCACCCACCATCATTGCCATAACCGCATTCGGCGGGATACCAAGGGTCAATAGCGGTATGAACGATGTCTGTGCGCCGGCATTGTTGGCTGATTCCGGGCCAGCAACGCCTTCGATCGCTCCCTTTCCAAACTGGTCGGGCGTTTTCGAACGGCGTTTCTCCAGGGTGTATGAGACGTAAGATGCCAATACCGCGCCGTTTCCCGGCAGGATCCCGAGAATCGCGCCCAATCCGGTTCCTCGCACGACCGGACCGAGAGCGCGGCGGAGATCGAACCGACCCGGCAACAGCCTCCCGATTGGTCCCTCGGTGAACTGACGCTCTCCCGGATTTTCCAGGTTGCGCAAGATTTCGGCGACGCCGAACAGGCCCATACCGATCAACCCGACGTCAATGCCGTCGGCCAGCCATGGCAATCCGAAGGTCATCCGTCCTTGCCCCGTTGTCAAATCCGGCCCAACCGTCGACAGCAACGTTCCGAATAGCACCATTGCTATGGCCTTTCCGACCGATCCGCTCGCCAGCATCACGGCCACGATCAGCCCCATGAACATGAGCGAGAAGTACTCGACCGGTCCAAAGAACAAGGCAACCTTGGTTAGGGGCGTAGCCACGGCCGCGATCAACAGCGTTGAAACGCTGCCGGCGACAAAAGATCCGAGCGCGGCAATCCCGAGCGCAATGCCTGCCTGCCCCTTCTTCGCCATCTGATGGCCATCGATGGCCGTTATCACCGAACTCGCCTCTCCCGGGATGTTCAGAAGAATAGCCGTGGTCGAACCGCCATACTGGGCTCCATAGTAGATCCCGGACAGCATGATGAGGGCACTCACCGGATCGAGACCAAACGTGACCGGAAGCAGAATGGCGATAGTGGCGATAGGGCCTATACCAGGAAGCACCCCAATCAGCGTCCCGAGCAGACATCCACAGAAACAGAGAAACAAATTGTTGACAGTGACCGCGACGGAAAAACCGAGCGCCAGATTGGCAAAAAAGTCCATGACCGCCTCTCAAAAGTTGATGGAAACGCCTGGCAGCACAAGCATCGGAATAGGCAGGCCGAGCAGAACTCTGAAAAGAAGAGCGCAGGCGATAGCCAAAGCGATCGACAAGATCAGTGACTCGCGGATTTTCAGATGCGGATGCGCGAAGCCACTGAGAAAGCCCAGCACAGGCGCTGCAATAAAAAACCCAAGGACGCGGATGCTTGCCGCAAACGCGAGAATGCCCAACGTCACGAAAACTATCCCGCGCAATGTAAGCCGTTCGCAGGAAAGCCCTTCCCGGAGAAATGACGTAAGGACCATGACAGTCCCATAGATCGCCATGGCAATTGCCACCCACCGCGGGAACATCGCGGGCCCAACCACACGCATTGTCCCTTGGCTCAGGCCGCTGAGCGACCACAGTGCTACGGCCGCGATGGCGATCAAAAGAACACCGCCCACAAAGTCTTTCGTCAACCGCATCCGTACAGCGACATCGGGACGAAGACGTCTTATCAGTAAAGCTCGCATGTACCCTCCCTCTGTCATAGGTGGGTGGCGGCGCTTTCCGCTCACCCTTACCCATGCCCACGCCGGCTTAGTCGATGGAAATGTTGAGGGCTTTCACTCGTTCCCCCCAGACCTTGATCTCATCCTGGAAGTACTTGGATGTTTCAGCCGTATCACGCGCCTGAAGCACGTAGCCCTGCTTCACCAGTTGTGCCGAAGCCTCTGGGTTGGTGATCACGGCGTTGATTTCGGCATTGAGCTTCTCAACGACATCGGCGGGCGTACCGACCGGCACAAAAAAGCCCACCCACGAAGCAGCTTCATAGTCACCGAATCCGAGCTCTGCGTATGTCGGCACGTCGGGTGCTGCCTTAACACGTGCCTTGCTCGCCACGGCTAAACCCCGAAGGAGACCTTCGTTAATTTGCGCGGTAATGCCGAAGGAAGCAGCGACCAGATCAACCTGGCCGCCAATCGCCGCCTGGACAGCAAGCGCGCCACCCCGGAACGGCACGTGGACCACCTCCGCGCCGGACTGCTGCTTGAAAAAATATTCCGCAGCCAAGTGAGAGCCGGATCCCACTCCCGCGCTTGAGAATGTCGCACCTCCAGCGGTCTTCGCCAGCGCGACATAGTCGTTCAGGGATTTAATTTTAGAGCCCGCCGGGACGGCGATGATCTCAGGCGCCGACGCCGGAATGGCAACGGGGATGAACTGATCAGACTTGTAACCGAGATTGTGATAAGCTGTTTGGCTGATCGCGATGGACGTGGTGGTGACCAGGACGGTGTACCCGTCGGGGGCCGCCATCGAGATCGCGGTAGCAGCGATGTTTCCGCCGGCACCATCACGGTTTTCGACAGTGACCACCTGATTGAGCTTCCGCCCGAGGCCATCAGAAACGACGCGCGCGAGAGTGTCTGCGAACCCCCCCGGGGAGTATCCAACGACCATGCTGATGCGTCTGTTTGGATAAGTCTGTTCCTGTGCGTGGCCGGGAGCTCCGACCAGGAGCGCGCTCAAAACGACACCGGCACTGAATAAATTCGATTGTATTATCATTTGGATTTCCTCCTCCACTTGCTCGTACGTCAGCGCACGACTTCCATCTCCAACGGGCGTTCATTCACCGGCCGGGCTTTCCTCCACCTCTTCACATTAATCTCGCGATCTTCGGCTGTCATATTCGATCGCTAAGGCAGGATATAAAATCCTGCTAATAGGCTGGCGAAAAAGGCCGTTGCTCAATTCCCCGGCAGATACCGGCTCATGATCAACTCGAGCATCCCCTCAAGGCCCAAACCGAGATTTCCTGGCTCGTGAAGTTCGCCCAACCGCTGCTGATGCTCAACTGTGGCAAGGCTTGCTACCGGATCGAGCCCTAGCTCGGCGACCGTCTTTGCCGCCTCACGCATCTCTGCTGCCCGACGGATGCCGTGATCGAGCATGCGGCTGATATTGTAGGCTGCGGCACTACGCCATTTCATCGCAGGGAAGCTCGTGTCCAGACTGTCGAGGACTTGGGGGAGAACACCCGCGACGTGGGCGGAAGCGAGGCACTCGTAGGTCAGGCTCTCCAGGCCTTTGACCATGACGCTACGGATCATTTTGATCACAGCCGCATTACCAACAGTCTCATCCACCACGCTTACATTCATTCCGATCGCCGAAAGCGCCGCATGGGCTTTTCCGGCGGACGGTCCGGACGCTAGGCACGGAGTGGCCAAGCCTAGAGGCTGCACCGGCGCCATGACTGCGAGATCCACATAGCTGTCGACGGACTTAAAGCAGGATGCCGATTGACGCTTTCGTCCAGGCGAGACCGAATTCAGGTCGATGAACAGCATCCCCTCATGTGCGACCGGTCCGACGGTAGCCGCTACTGTCCCACTGTTTTCGGCGGTCACCGCTGAAAAGACCAAGTCTGCTCCAGCGATCAAGCTGTCGATGTCCGAAGCGATGCGGACGCCCAATGCGCGTGCCGCTTTGAGGCAGTCACTGCCCGCCTGATCAAACTTGAGGTCAAAGGCCGCGACGCGAGCGCGGTCAACCGCTTCTAGGCCCGCGGTGAAGGTTTGCGCCAACTCGCCAAAACCGATAAAGCCGATTTCAGGGAACGATGGGACGGATGCCGAATTCGCATGGTCAAACAATTCCGCACACCTCGTCAAATTGGAAACGCTCTTGACGCGGAAAAAGCTTCTCCGGATCACCGTAGCCAAGGTTGATGAGGAAGTTTGACCTGACCTTGCCATTGGCGAAGAAGGTTTGGTCTATGATGTCGTGATCGAATCCCGACATGGGTCCGCAGTCGAGACCCAGCGCACGGGCTGCCAGGATAAGATATGCTCCTTGCAGCGTTCCATTGCGAAACGCCGCGCGGTGAGTGAGGTCAGGATCGGCAATGTAGATTTCCTTCCGTCCGGTGGCGAACGGCGCCAGGCGATCGAAATGGTTGTAGAACTCGAGGTCGAAACCGACGATCGCGGTCACTGGCGCGCTCATCGTCTTATCGACATTGCCAGGCTTGAGAGCCAGCAACAAGCGCTGCTTCGCTTCTGGCGACTTCACGAAAATAACGCGCATCGGATTGCCGTTACCGCTAGTCGGGGCCATCCGGGCGATGTCGTATACTTCACGTAACAGCTCGTCGGAGACGGGCTTGTCCTGCCAAAAATAGTGCGTCCGCGCCTCGAGAAAAAGCTGCGCAACGCTCTTCGGGTCAACCCGGTCAATCCTGATGTTTAAGGTCATATCCACCTCTCCTGAAATCGTATTGTGGAGCTGCACGCCGCAGATCCAGGGCTATTCCACGAACACAAGACCGTCGAACAGCTTGCGGGCTGTGCGCAGCATGCCGGCCCTTTGCGGCATTCCGTCATCGCCGCATGTTAGTACGACGGCCGTTTCTCCCGTGGGATGTTCGATGGACAGCGTTTTCGACCCGCCGACGGGGACCTGCGCGACCCTGGCGGCTGGAGAGCCCGGCAGCAAGCAGGCGGTAGCCACGCTCACAACGCCAAACACCCCTATGGAGGAATGGCAGCGGTGCGGGATGAAAGTGCGGGTGGAGACCGTCCCGCCATGTTGGGGTTCGGATACCATCGTCAATTTTGGTACGGACTTCTTGGTCACATCTCCGAGGTTCATCAGGGGCCCCGCCGCAAGACGGATCGACTCCAGCTTCTTCCGCAACGCGACGTTTTGCTCCAGTTCTTCTGGAGCCTCCGTGCCCGTTACCCCGAGATCCTGCGCGCACAGCACCACGCACGGCATACCATTATCGATGAGCGTCGCCTGAACGCCTTCGATCGTGTCAACGGTATTACCGGTCGGCAAGAGCGCGCCGCATGTCGAGCCGGCGGTGTCCTCGAACATGATCGAGACCGGTGCTGCCCTACCCGGCACCCCGTCAATTTTGGCATCACCGGCGTAGCGAACCACTCCCCCCGGCGTTTCGAAGCGAACGGCCGCCACCTGGTTCGTGTTCTCCATGAACACGCGAACCTCGCTAACACCGTCTCTGACCGCGACTAGTCCTCGCTCCACCGCGAAGGGCCCAACGCCCGCAAGGATGTTGCCACAATTTTGACTGTCCGTGACGATGGGCTCATCGACGAAGACCTGCAAAAACAGGAAGTCGACATCAATCCCGGGATGGCTGGAAGGGCGGATCACGGCGACCTTTGAGGTCAGCGGATCAGCACCTCCCATGCCGTCGATCTGCCGGGGATCGGGGGATCCCATGACCTTGAGCAGGAAGGCATCGCGCGCGCTCGGTTCCTGCGGTAGGTCGGATTGCAGGAAGTAGCCCCC
>Ga0070665_100008638_pt1 | contig 10309 bp, 10 predicted proteins | sample KBSS13metaG_FD_65862 | JGI IMG/M metagenome (GOLD analysis project Ga0070665, IMG submission 65862) | Switchgrass rhizosphere microbial communities from Kellogg Biological Station, Michigan, USA - KBS S1-3 metaG | ecosystem: Host-associated > Plants > Roots > Rhizosphere > Soil ...
CGGCTGAGCACCATGTGCTCGGCGATCTTCTTGCGCATCACGCCCATCGGCACGATCTCGACGGCCTCGCCGGGTTTGAACGCCGGCACGTGGCCGATCACGGCAGGCGCGGGCGATGGACGGTGCTCGAGGAAGCCGAGGATGTCGTGCTTGGTGACGCGGCCGCCGACGCCGGTGCCGTGCAGACCGGCGATGTCGACGTTGTGTTCCCGGGCGATGCGCCGCACGAGCGGAGACGATCGCGTCCGGCGCGGGTCGCCGGTGACTGGCTGGGTATCGCCGTTGCCGCCGGAGACGACCGTCGCGGCCGGCGCTTCGGCCCTGGCCGCCGGACTCGCTGCCGGCTGTGACACGGGGGCTGGCGCTGAGACGACGACCTTGTCGCCGATCGTCGCCACGACGCTGTTCACAGGCACCGTCTCGCCTTCCCGCACCTTGATCTCGGCAAGGATGCCGGCGACGGGCGAAGGGATCTCGGCGTCCACCTTGTCGGTGGAGATCTCGAAGAGGGGCTCGTCGCGGCCCACCGCCTCGCCGACTTTCTTGATCCAGCGGACGATGGTGCCCTCGGCGATCGATTCGCCCATCTGGGGCATCAGGATCGGTGTGGTCATATGTGGATCGCCGCGCCGTGTGTCGCGTGCGCGGCCTCTCCCACAGCCTCTGACATCGTCGGGTGCGCGTGAATCGTGCGAATCAGCTCCTCGACCGTGCACTCCGTCCTGAGCGCGAGCACCGCCTCGGCGATGAGCTCCGTCGCCCGCGGGCCAATGATGTGCACGCCGAGGATCTCGTCGTATTTCTTGTCGGCCACGATCTTCACGAAGCCATCCGTCTCGTCCGCCATGCGCGCGCGGCCCAGTGCCCTGAACGGGAAGGAGCCGGTGCGAACGTCGTAGCCGCCGTCCTTGGCCGCCTGCTCGGTCAGGCCGACGCTGCCAATCTCCGGGTCACAGTACGTGCAGCCGGGCACGTGGTCGTAGTTGATGGGCCGCACTTCCTGGCCCGCCAGGCGCTCCGCGACGAGAATCCCTTCGGCCGAGCTGACGTGCGCCAACTGCGGATGGCGCGTGCCTTCGCCGAAGGTGATGACGTCGCCCACCGCCGAGATACCCTCGACGCTGGTCCGATAATACTCGTCCACCTTGACGAAGCCTTTCTGAATCTCCAGGCCGACCTGCTCCGCGCCAAGCCCCTCGATCACCGGACCGCGGCCCGTGGCGACGAGCAGGTAGTCCGCTTCGAGCGTCTGCGTCTTGCCGTCGGGCAGCTCCGCTTGCGCAACGACCTTGTTGCCCTTCACCGTGGCACTCGTCACCTTCGTGCCAGTCAGCGACGTGATGCCCTGCTTGCGGAACGTTCGCGCGAGCTCGGCGGAGACCGCTTCGTCCTCGACGGGCACGAGCCGCGGGAGCAGCTCGACGATCGTCACCTTGCTGCCGAAGCGGCTGAAGATCGATCCGAACTCGACGCCGACGGCGCCGCTGCCGAGGATCACGATCGATCCGGGCACTTCCTTCAGGTTGATCGCCTCGTCGCTCGTGATGATGCGCTTGTGATCGATCGTGATGCCGGGAACGCTGCGGGGAGACGACCCCGTAGCCACGAGGATGTGCTTCGCGACCAGCTCCTGGTCGTCGCCGCCGGTCACGACCACCCGGCCCTGGCCGGCCAGGCGCGCCGTGCCCTTGATCCACGTGACGCCGTTCTTCTTGAAGAGGGTCTCGACGCCTTTGGTCAGGCCCGACACGATCTTGTCCTTGCGCGCGTGGATGGTGGCGAGGTCGAGCGTTGGCGTCGCATTGCCGAAACCGATGCCCCACTCGGCGGCGTGCTGGACGATCTTCCAGGAGTGCGCGTGCTCGAGCAGCGCCTTCGTGGGAATGCAGCCCCAGATCAGACACGTGCCGCCGAGCGCCTTCTGGCGCTCGACGACGGCGGTCTTCAGTCCGAGCTGGCCCGCACGAATGGCGGCCACGTAGCCGCCGGTGCCGGCGCCGATGACAACGAGATCGTAGGCCTGGGGCACGGACTCTGCTCTCCTCGAAACGGGCTCAGCGCTTGAGCGACGACAGCGGAATGAATGTGGTCTGGGCTTCTGCGGGCGCGGTGGGCGCGGCCGGCTCGGCGGCGGCTTCCGGATCGAGCCGCTGGACTTGCGCTTTCAGCCGCCCGTGCTCGTAGCGCAGATCCCAATAGGATTGCTGCAGCTGATCGAGGCGCCGCCGCGCCCGCCGCGCCGATGTCAGGGCGACGAGGGCAACCAGGAGCGCGAGCGCGGAAATCAGAGCTGACCACACCATGCAACGCGCCCGCCTCGACGGGCCAATCTCGTACAGTATCGAGCGGAAAAGACGGTGTCAACACGCGGAGGTTCGGGGGTGCATGGGTTCGTGGGTTCAGTGGGTCAGGGTGCATGGGTGCATGGGTTCGGGGGTTCGGGGGTGCGTCACTTCGACTTTGCACTTCGCACTTCGCACTAGAATGGCCTCGAGATGTCCCGTCCCCGCACGGTGCTCATCGTCGACCAGGATGACGGCTGGCGCGAGGCGGTCGCCTCGGCGCTCAAGGCCGACTACCGCATCCTGCGGGCGGCGAGCGGCGAGTCGGCCCTTGCCATGCTCACGCGCGAGGAAGTGGATGCCATGCTGCTCGACGTCGATCAGCCGGGCATCAGCGGGTTCGAGACGCTCCGCATCGCCCGCGAGAACTTCGAGCTGACCGAGGTGGTGATGACGGCGGCCTTCTCCGAGGTCGATCACGCCGTCGAGGCCGTCAAGCTCGGCGCGTTCCACTTCGTCCCGAAGACGGGCGGCGCCGACGCCGTGCGCGCGCTGATCGACCGCGCCATCGAGCGGCAGGCGCTGGCGCGCCAGGTGCAGGTCCTCTCGGCCGAAGCCGCCGACACCACCGAGCGCGAGTTCGTCGTCGGGCCCAGCCGCGCGCTGCAGGACGTTGTCGCGATGGTGCGCCGCGTAGCGAGCCTGTCGGCCACGGTCCTGATCCTCGGCGAGAGCGGCACCGGCAAGGAGCTGCTGGCGCGGCTGCTGCACCGCGAGAGCGAATCGCCCGACGGCCCGTTCGTGGCGGTGAACCTCGCGGCGATTCCGCAGGAGCTGGTCGAGTCGGTGCTCTTCGGCCACGAGAAGGGATCGTTCACCGGCGCCGTGCGGCAGCAGATCGGCAAGTTCGAGCTGGCCGGCGGCGGGACGCTGTTCCTCGACGAGATCGGCGACCTCAAGCTGGACCTGCAGGCCAAGCTGCTGCGTGCGATCCAGGAAGGCGAGATCGAGCGAATCGGCAGCCAGCGGCCGATCAAGGCGAACTTCCGGCTCATCGCGGCGACCAACGTGGACCTCGACAAGGCGGTGAAGGAAGGCCGGTTCCGCGACGACCTGTTCTACCGGATCAACGTCATCCCGGTGAAGCTGCCGCCACTGCGCGAGCGCATCGACGACCTGCCGGAGCTGGCGCGCTTCTTCCTCCGGCGTTACAACACCAAGTTCCGCAAGCAGGTGGAAGGCATCTCGGAGGCAGCGCTCCGCATGCTGGCCTCGTACTGGTGGCCCGGCAACATCCGCGAGCTGGAAAACCTGATCGAGCGGCTCGTGGCGATCTCCGAGAAGAGCTGGATCACCGAGGACGACCTGCCGTTCGAGTTCCGGATGGCGGAACTCGACCGCACGGAGCGCAAGGGAGAGAGCCTGTTCCAGGAAGCGATGGTGGCCTTCGAGCGGAACCTGCTGGTGCGGGCCCTCGAAAAGAACGGCTGGAACGTGACAGCGACGGCGCGCTACCTGGGCGTGCCGCTCAGCACGATGAAGTTCAAGCTCGAGAAGCTGGACGTGCGGGAGTTCGCCAGGCGGCTGCGGAGCAACTGAAAAGACAACGGGCCCGGCGACGCCTCGAGGCTGCGTCCTCCGGGCCCGAAAAGTTCGGCCCCGCGGCTACTTGCGCGGGAGCACCGCGTCCTTGAGCGCCTTCTGGATGCGCGCCTTGACGACGGTCTTGGCCGGAATCTTGATGGCTTCGCCCGTTGCCGGGTTGCGGCCCATCCTGGCCTTGCGCTTCTGCACCACCAGCTTCACCATCCCGGGCAGCGTGAACTCGCCGGCGCGCTTCAACTCCTTTTCAGCCAGCGCCGCCAGCTCGTCGAAGTACTCGCGCGCCACCGTCCGCTTGACCTCGAAGCGCTCGGCGAAGTGCGAGAACAAATCGGACTTGCCCATCCTGCGGGCCTCTGCCATGTGCGTTCCCCCTGATCTGAATTTCGTCGCGCGCTCAGCTGTGGACCGCAGACAGGAACCGCGCGCGCGTGCGGTCCGTTGCGAATTATGGCCGAAATCCGGCGTATCCTAGCGCGCGTCCGCAAGGGTGTCAACGCGATTTCCTAGGAAAAAGCGCTGCGATGCTACACTTTTTCCGACATGTCAAGCACGACGATTGAAACGTTTCCGAACCCGCGTCCCGGACGCGACTTCGAAATCGCCATCGATTGCCCGGAGTTCACCTCGATGTGCCCCAAGACGGGGCTCCCCGATTTCGGCACGATCCACATCCGCTACGTGCCCGCGGATCGCTGCATCGAATTGAAGGCGTTGAAGTACTACCTGCTCGACTACCGCAGCCGCGGCATCTTCTACGAGAGCGCCACCAACCAGATCCTCGACGATCTGGTCGCTGCCTGCGCGCCAAGGCGAATGACTGTCCAGGGCGAATTCACGCCACGCGGCGGCATCAAGACGACCGTGACGGCGAGCTACGAAGGTCCATAGGTCCATGGAATGATATGGGACTCCCCCGCGAACCTGATGGGGGACAGTCCCCAGGGCCATGCATCGCCTGCCGATAGAGGACGTCCTCGACCTCCATCCGTTTGCGCCGGCGGACATCCCGTCGGTCGTGGACGAGTACCTGCGGGCGGCGCACCAGGCGGGACTGCGGGACGTGCGGCTTATCCACGGGCGCGGCATCGGCGTGCAGCGGGCGCGCGTGCAGCAGGTGGTGCGCGACCACCCCTTCGTGGTGTCGTTTGCGGATGCGCCCGAGAGCCATCTCGGCGCGACGGTTGTGCGACTTGTCGAAGGACCAGGGACGAAGGACTAGAGAACGAGACGACGGCGCTAGAACGCCCCTGGGATGACGCGCCACCGCACGCGCGACATGTAGTCCGTGTACTCCGCATCGAGGGCCAGGGTGCGTTCCTCGTAGACCGCGCGCACCAGCAGCGCCAGGTCGCTGACGACCAGCAGCGCGATGTTCCACGCCGTGGGATGGGCGAGCAGGAATGCCGCGTGCGTCACGAGATACCCGGCGTAAATGGGGTGCCGTACAACGGTGTAGATCCCGCGGCAGACGACGCCGCGGTTGGCGGGCAGCAGGCCGAAGCTGCGCCCCAGCGTCAGCTTGCCCGTGATGATGACCAGCAGGCCCGCGCCCGAGATGCACGCCGTCACGACGTCAGGCAGCAGCGCCTCGCCGATCGGGCGGATGAAATAGACACCGACAATCGAGATGCCCGAGACGATGCGGGTCGCCAGCGCACGATCGACAACGGCCGCCGGCCGGCGGACCACGGTCAACACCACCACCAGCAGCTCGCTCACGAGCAGCAGCAGGCCCGTGAGATGCCCCGTCGTCGCAAACTCGGCCCCGATCTTCGAGGCCAGTAGTACGAACAGCGCGCTGATGAAGGCCCGGGCGACGAACTCTGACGCGCGCTCGTGCATCGCCGCACGCCGGTCACGGGCCTCGACCATGGGACGGATGCCGTCGAGCGCCTGGCTCAGGACAGCCATCCTTCTTTCTGACCGGCAGGCCGGCGCTCGGCGGCGGCGCGCGGCGCACCGCCGCCCTTCGCGACAGCGGCTGCACGCCGGGCGTTCTGCTTGCCGGCCTGCTCCTCGAGGAAGTAGTTCTTGCAGGCCTGGTCCAGCAACTCGCGGGTGATGACGAGCGGCCTGTTTTCGTAGCGGCAGATATCCACGACCTGCTCGACGATGTCGCGCGGGTGGCAGGCGCGCATGTCGAGCCCGCGCGGCTGGTAGTAGCGGCGGCTCAAGTAGTCGACGATGACCGGGTCGAACGCGATGTTCCGGCGCTTGCAGTTCAGCTCGAAGATGCGGCCGAACTCTTCGGCCGTCGGATTCTTCGCGTAAATCTTGTAAGGGATGCGGCGGAGAAACGCTTCATCGGCCAGCGACTCGGGATTGAGGTTCGTCGCGAACACGATCAGCACGTCGAACGGCATCTCGAACTTCTTGCCGGTGTGCAGCGTGAGGTAGTCCACACGGCTCTCGAGCGGCACGATCCAGCGATTCAGCAGGTCGCGCGGCCGGATGCGCTGGCGGCCAAAATCGTCCACGACGAAGACGCCGCCGTTGGCCTTCATCTGCAGCGGCGCCTCATAGAACTTCGCGATCGCGTTGAAGCTCAGGTCGAGCATCTCCAGCGTGAGCTCGCCGCCCACCGTGACCACCGGCCGGCGGACGCGGACCCATCGGGCATCGCGCTCCACGGACTTGATGATGCTGCCAGCCGAAGGCGCCGTATCGTCGAGGCGCACGTGGTTGACGGGGTCGTAGATCGTGATGATCTGACCGTCGATATCGAGCGCCCAGGGGACGTACAGGTCGCCACCCAGTGCACGACCGATGCCTTCGGCAACGACCGTCTTGCCGTTCCCCGGGGGCCCGTAAAGGAACACCGACTTACCGGAGTTCACGGCCGGTCCGAGCTGATCGAGCATCTGCGGGTTGACGACCAGATGGGTGAACCCGTGCGCAATCCGGTCCTTGTCGAGGAATCCGCGCCGCGCCTTCACCTCGTTCATCGCCGCGACGTATTGCTTGAGCGGCACGGGCGCCGGCCCGACGTAGGCGTTGGTCTCCAGGTAGTTCGCCGCGCGCTCGCGTCCCAGGTCGGTGAGCGCGTAGCGGTAGCCGGCCGTGCCCGATCCGTTGGCGCCACGCACTTCGACGAGCTTCTCCACCCGCAGATGCTCGACGAGGGCCTCGAGGAGCATGTACGGGAGGCACAGCTTGTCGCTCATTGCGAGCCCGCTCAGCTCGCCGGTAAACAGAGCCTTGACGATCAGTTGCTTGAGCTGCTCGTAGCTGAGGCCGGTGTCCTCAATCGTCGCCGGCGCCGGCGGTACGGGCGCGCGGACGGGACCGGACTCGGCTTCAGCAGTGGCAGCGGATTGTTCGCTCACGATGGCATTCCCCGCGTGGCCACGTCAGTGCTTCTTGATGTCCTGGGCGATCGGGACGATCACCTGGACGAACTTGATGGCCGCCGGACCGATGGTCACGATCCAGACGGCCGGGAAGATGCAGAAGACCAGCGGAAAGACCATCTTGACGCCGGTTTTCGCGGCAGCTTCTTCGGCACGCTGACGCCGTTTCGTCCGGAGGGTCTCGCAGTGCACGCGAAGCGACTGCGCGACGCTCGTGCCGAACTTATCGGTCTGAATCAGCATCGTCGCCAGCGACCCGATGTCCTCGAGTCCGGTCCGGTCGGCCAGGTTGCGAAGCGCCTCGGTGCGGGCCTTGCCCGCGCGCAGCTCGATGTTCACCAGCCGCAGCTCGTTCGACAGGTCGGGATGGGCGAACGACAGCTCGTCGCCCACGCGAAGGATCGCCTGGTCGAGGCCCAGCCCGGCCTCGACGCTCACGACCATCAGGTCGAGCGCGTCGGCCAGGCCGAGTTGGATCTTGTGCTGCCGCTTCTTGGCGAGTTTCGCCAGCACGATCCCTGGCATCAGATAGCCCAGGAGGGAGCCGCCAAGCCCGAACATCAAGTTCGGGCGGACCAGCAGCGGCGTCGCCATCAGCACGAAGGCGCCGATCGCAATCGACATCCTGATGCCGTAAAACAGCGGCAGCGCCTCGCCGCCGCGATAGCCCGCCTGGATGAGCCGCAGCCGCACCTTGCCGACGTCTTTCGGCGAGACAGGGACTTTGGATCCGAATTTGCGAACGGCTTCTTTCAGGGCGACGAACCTTGGGCTCTCATCCGCTTGTTCGGCACGGCCGATCACGTCCGCCAGGCGGCGGTCCATGGCGTTGCCACGGTTGCCCGCGAAGCGGATGCCGATGGCAGCCACCAGCAGGGTGGCGAAGATGAAGGCGAGCAGAGGCAGCATCAACGCCATGTCTATACCTCAATCGTCACGATCTTGCGGATCCACAGGTACCCGATGGTCTGCATCACGGCGCATCCCAGCAGCATCAGCCGCCCCATTCGCTCGGTGAACAGCAGGTTCATGTGCTCGGGGTTGATGAACATCAGCGCGACGGCGAGGAATGCCGGCAGGGCGAGCAGGACGTACCCGGTCATGCGCCCGTGCGCCGTGTAGACGCGCACCTGCCGGAGAATCTTGAACCGCTCACGGACGACGTACGCGAGGTTCTCGAGAATTTCAGCCAGGTTGCCGCCCGTCTCCCGCTGAATGAGGACCGCGGTCACGAAGAACCTCACGTCGAGCAGCGGAATGCGGGTGGCCAGGTTGTTCAGCGCGTCCTTGAGCGGGAGCCCGAAGTTCTGCTCGTCGAACGTCTTCCTGAACTCAGGCCCGATCGGATCGGAGCCCTCGTCGGCGACCATGCCCATGGCCGTGGTGAAGGCATGGCCCGCCTTGATGGCGCGGGAGAGCATGTCCAGTGCCTCGGGGAAGAACTCCTCGAACCGGCGGATCCGCACGGTGCGTTTCCGGATCAACACCAGGAACGGGATGGATGCACCGACGGCAAAGCCGGGCAGCAACCCCCAGGGTTCGCGCAGCAGGGCGGTCAGCGCGAAGGCCGTGGCGGCGCCCAGAACAAGCGAGCTCAGGAGCACTGTGCTGACACCCGTCTTGGCGCCGGCCTGGTCGATGAGCCGCGCCAGCCAGCCGCCGTATTCCGTGTCGGACGCGATCCGGTCCAGGGCCGGAATGACGCCCTTGACCTGGCCCTTCACGAGCGAGGCCATCTCGGTCGGTTCAGGCTTCAGCACCGTCGACACATCGTCGATGCGCTGCTGGATCCGGCGCTGGACGAGCCACTGCGGCAGGCCTGCGATGAGGGAGTACGCGCCGATGACCAGGACTGCGCCGACGATGAAGACACCGAGCGCAAGGAGGGCGAGCGCCATCACCGCACCTCCGTCATGCCTTCGAACATGTCGGGGGGCAGGAAAATGCCGCTGGCCTTCAGCCGCTCGGCCACCTTCGGACGCACGCCGGTCGCCTTGAAGCGGCCGATGACCTTGCCGTCCTGCGTCATGCCGAGCTTCTCGAACGTGAAGATCTCCTGCATGGTGATGACGTCGCCTTCCATGCCGGTTATCTCGGAAATGCTCGTGACCTTGCGGGAGCCATCCGCCAGACGTGTCTGCTGGACGACCACCTGGATAGCCGACGAGATCTGCTGGCGGATCGCCTTTTCCGGCAGGTTCACGCTACCCATCGCGATCATCGTCTCGACGCGGCTCAGCGCGTCGCGCGCCGTGTTGGCGTGGATCGTCGTGAGCGATCCGTCGTGACCCGTGTTCATGGCCTGGAGCATGTCGAGCGCTTCCTCGCCTCGCACCTCGCCGACCACGATGCGGTCCGGGCGCATACGCAGGGCGTTGATGACCAGCTGCCGCTGCTTCACGGCACCCTTGCCCTCGACGTTCGGCGGGCGCGTCTCGAGCCGGACCACGTGCTCCTGATGGAGCTGCAGTTCGGCCGCGTCCTCGATGGTGGCAATGCGCTCGTGTTCGCCGATGAAGCTGGACATCACGTTCAAGAGCGTAGTCTTGCCGGCGCCGGTGCCGCCGCTGATCAGGCAGTTGAGCCGCGACCTGACGCAGTGGCCCAGGAAGTCCAGCATCGGCCGCGTCATCGCGCGGTACGCAACCAGGTCCTCGCCCTTCAGCCGCTCTTTCGGGAAACGGCGGATGGAGAGCAGGGGACCGTCCACCGCGAGTGGCGGAATGATGGCGTTCACACGCGACCCGTCGGCCAGGCGTGCATCGACCATGGGCGAGCTGTCGTCCACACGGCGGCCGACGGCCGACACGATGCGGTCGATGACCCGCAGGAGGTGCCGGTCGTCCTGGAACGACGTGGCGACCTTCTGAAGCTGCCCGGCGCGCTCGATGTACACCTGCTTGTAGGTGTTGACCAGGATGTCGTTGATGTTGGGATCTCGCAGCAGCGGTTCGAGCGGCCCGAGGCCGAAGACCTCGTCGAGGATGTCGCTGAGGATCGTCTCGCGCTCGGCCATGCTGACCGGCGTCGCTTCCTCGGCCATCAGCTCGAAGACGAGCGTGCGAATCTCGG
>Ga0070665_100008639_pt1 | contig 10308 bp, 8 predicted proteins | sample KBSS13metaG_FD_65862 | JGI IMG/M metagenome (GOLD analysis project Ga0070665, IMG submission 65862) | Switchgrass rhizosphere microbial communities from Kellogg Biological Station, Michigan, USA - KBS S1-3 metaG | ecosystem: Host-associated > Plants > Roots > Rhizosphere > Soil ...
TGGATCCGCCAGCATCCCCTACACCGAGGACGTCCGGCCTTCCCCTCGCGGCACCTACGCGGCCTCGAAGTTGTTGGGCGAATGGTTTGCTCTCGAGGCGACGCATGCCTATGTTCTGCGCGTGGAAAGCCTGTTTGGTTCGCCGGCCAACTGGATGGGGCGTCGCGGTACGCTCGACGCCATGGTGGCCAACCTCGAACAGGGCCGCGAGGTGCGCGCCTTCACCGATCGCATCGTCTCTCCGGGCTACGTCGTCGATATCGCGGACGCCACGAGGCATCTGGTGACCACCGCCGCGGCGCCGGGGCTCTACCACTGCGTCAATGATGGCCACGCTTCGTGGTACGACGTCGCTGGCGAGATTGCGGCGCTCGTCGGGAATCAGCGGCCGAGTCTGGTGGGCGTGACGATGGATCAGATGAAGTTGAAGGCGCCTCGTCCTCGGTATTGCGCCCTGTCGGTGGCGAAGCTCGCGGCGGCCGGCTTCACGATGCCAGCGTGGCAGGACGCGCTGCGCCGCTGGCTCACCGCGCGCGGAGCGCTCACGACGTAAAATGACACGCATCTACATTACAGCTCGCTCGTGTGGCGGGCTCCGGGCGCGGGGCGGGCTGCTAATACGGCCGGTCTCGCAGTCGACGAGCATTGGCAAGGTCATCGACACAAGCGAGTTCATCAAGTCACATGGCTAAGCGCGCGGTTATCACCGGCATCACGGGTCAGGACGGTTCGTACCTCGCTGAATTGCTGGTCGAAAAGGGATACGAGGTCGTCGGTGTTGTCCGGCGTTCGAGCTCCCCAAACATGTGGCGGATCCAGCACCTGCTGGATCGCGTGTCGCTGCGCCCCGCCGACCTGCTCGACCAGTTGTCGCTGCTGCGGCTAATTCAGGACGTCAAGCCGGACGAGATCTACAACCTGGCGGCGATGTCGTTCGTTCCAGCATCGTGGGATCAGCCACTGCTGACTGGTGACTACAACTCGATGGGCGTCACCCGTCTGCTCGAGGCAATCCGCCATGTCGATCCTGCGATCAAGTTGTATCAGGCTTCGTCGAGCGAGATGTACGGGCGCGTTCGCGAGGTGCCGCAGACGGAGTTGACGCCGTTCTACCCGCGAAGTCCCTACGGCGTCTCGAAGGTGTTCGGTCATTACATCACCGTGAACTACCGCGAGAGCTACAACATGTTCGCGGTATCCGGCATTCTCTTCAATCACGAGTCGCCGCGCCGGGGGCTCGAGTTCGTGACGCGCAAGGTCACCGACGGCGTCGCACGCATCAAGCTCGGCTTGTCCGATCGCCTGGCTCTCGGCAACCGCGAGGCCTGCCGGGACTGGGGATTTGCCGGCGACTACGTCCGGGCGATGTGGATGATGCTGCAGCAACCCGAGGCCGACGATTACGTCATCGCGACCGGTGTGACGCACTCGGTCCAGCAGTTGGTCGAAACCGCGTTCGCGCACGCCGGCCTCGACTGGGAGAAGTACGTCCGTGTCGATCCGCAATTCCTGCGCCCGGCCGAGGTCGACCATCTGATTGGCGACGCGTCCAAGGCGAAACGAGTCCTCGGTTGGGAGCCCACTGTCTCGTTCAAGCAGCTGGTCGCGATGATGGTCGACGCGGACATCGCCATGTTGTCGGGATCGCCGACGACGGCTGCAACGACGTGGTCGCCTCGCTGACGACAGTACGTAGTGTCCGGCTTTAGCCGGACCTCCGACATGGAGGCAGATGATGCGTCGAATGATCGGTGCGTCGGTACTGGCTTCTGCTGTTGTGGCCATCGGTCTCGCGCAGGGCACGCCGACTCCGGCGGGGACGCTGGCGGGCACGATCGACGTTCACGTCCACAGCTATCCCGACGATCGACCGCGATCGATTCATGCCATCGACGTCGCCAAGCTGGCCAAGTCGCGCGGGATGCGCGCGATCGTGCTCAAGAATCATTACGAGTCGACCGCGGGAACGGCCTATCTCGTAAGACAGGTGGTGCCGGATTTGGAGGTATTTGGCGGCATCGCGCTGAATCTGACAGTCGGTGGTATCAATCCCGCTGCCGTCGACCACATGGCACGCGTCACTGGCGGCTGGGGTCGCATGGTCTGGATGCCGACCTTCGACGCCGAGAATCAGGTTCGCTTCTCGAAGGAAACGCGCCCCTTCGTCTCGGTGTCGAAGGGAGGGGCACTGCTTCCAGAGGTGAAGACTGTCATCGGCCTCATCGCCAAACACGGTCTCGTGCTGGCGACCGGACATTCGGCTCCGGGTGAAGGACTTATGCTGCTGCGTGAAGGTCGTCAGCAGGGCGTGCGGCAGATGATCGTGACGCATGCGATCCAGGCGCCGGTCCTCATGGATGTTGCGCAGATGAAAGAGGCGGCATCTCTCGGTGCATTCATCGAGTTCGTCGGAGGCTCGCCCGAAGGCCAGGGCGCGGCGGCCCGAATGGATGGCATTGCGGCCGCGATTCGCCAGGTCAGTGTGGCGTCGTCGATTCTGTCGTCGGACCTCGGTCAGCAGGGGAATCCGTTACCGCCCGACGGATTCGGCGCATTCATCGAGGCGCTGCGCGCGCGAGGCTTCAGCGATCGCGATCTGGACGTGATGGCGAAACAGAATCCGGCGCGGTTGTTGGGGTTGCCGTAAAGGCGGTCCGAGACTACGTCCCGATGACGCCCTCGAGCGGGCTGCTTGCGGTGGCGTACATCTTTCGTGGGATTCGGCCGGAGAGGAACGCCAGCCGACCGGCGATGACGGCATGTTTCATCGCCTCGGCCATCTGCACCGGATGCTCCGCTCCCGCGATCGCTGTGTTCATCAGCACACCGTCGGCACCGAGTTCCATGGCGAGTGCGGCGTCGGATGCCGTTCCAACGCCGGCATCGACGATCACCGGAACCTTCGAGAACTCCCGGATGATTCGGATGTTGTTGGCGTTCTGAATGCCGAGGCCGGAGCCGATTGGTGCGCCCAGCGGCATCACGGCGGAGGCACCCGCGTCTTCGAGCTTGCGGCAGGCGATCGGATCGTCGTTGGTGTAGGGCAGGACGATGAAGCCTTCTTTGACGAGCACGCGCGTCGCGTCGATGAGTGCCTCGTTGTCGGGGAAGAGCGTCCGTTCGTCGCCGATCACTTCGAGCTTCACCCAATGCGACAAGCCGGCCTCGCGTCCCAGGCGTGCGGTGCGAATGGCGTCATCGGCGGTGTAGCAGCCAGCGGTGTTCGGCAGGATGAAGATTCGGTCGTCGATGTAGTCGAGCAGCGATTCCTTCGAGCGATCCGAAATGTTCACCCGCCGCACGGCGACCGTCACCATCTCGGCACCGGAAGCGGCGTGTGCCTGCGCCATCATGGCATGCGACGGGTATTTGCCCGTCCCGACGATCAATCGCGACGTGAACGTGCGACCGGCGATGACGAACGGCGTATCGGTCAACCGCTTACCCTCCACCGACGAAGTTGACGATCTCCACCGTATCGCCCTCGCCAATCAGGACGTCGGAAAACGTTGGGCGCTTGATGATGTTCAGGTTGTGTTCCACGGCGACGCGTCGTGGATCGATGTCGAGCTGCGCCAGCAGCGCCGCCACCGACTTCGGACTGTCGAGCTCGAACCGTTCGCCGTTGAGTGTGATCGTCACTGTAACCAGACTCGGCCGGAAGGCATCTACTCCACACCCGCTGACAACCTCAACACACAAGCGGACCTTAGAGTAAGACGTGGAAAATCGCGTGTATCTCAGCCTACTGCTCGCTATTCGAGCAAGTCAAGGCGGCTGGTCTAGACGCGCCGTAGTAAGCTCGGAGATTCGAGGTGATGTGCGATGCCTCAGCTTGGGCCCACCACGATGCTCGATCGAGCCGGCGCTCTCGAGCGATTCGCTACGAATCGACGCCGGACGCGCGCGCTGTTCGACCTGCTCGACGAATCGGTCTATTACGAGCGTCCGATTTCGCTTCGCAATCCCGTCATCTTCTACGAGGGGCACATTCCCGCCTTTTCGGTCAACACGCTGATCAAGAAAGCGCTCGGACGTCCCGGCATCGACGAGCACCTGGAGACCATTTTCGCGCGCGGGATCGATCCCGAAAGCGAGGCGACGTCGATCGCGCGCGGCAACCCCGCGTGGCCGTCGCGAGCTGAAGTCCACCAGTATGTCGAGGCCGCCGATCGACTGATCGAGCAGGCCATCGCCTCAGCTGACCTGGACTGCCCTGGCGATCCGATGCTGGATCAGGCGCGAGCGCTGTGGACCATCCTCGAACACGAGGAGATGCATCAGGAAACACTCGGATACATCTGGCACCAGGTCCCGTATTCCCTGAAGCGCAAGCCGAGCGGCTATCACACGGTGTCGCTCTCTCCTCCTCACGCGGCTCTGTCCCTCCACGCGCGTATCTGCAGTGGGTTCGCCACACTCGGGACTGACCTTCGCGAAGGCGTGTTCGCGTGGGATAACGAGTGCCCGCTGCACCGTGTTCACGTCAACGAGTTCAGCATCGACGTCTATAACGTCACCAACGGACAGTTCATGGAATTCGTCCAGGCAGGTGGCTACCGGGCGCCGCAGTGGTGGCGGCCGGACGACTGGGCGTGGATCGAGTCGGCTCAAGTATCTCACCCGTCTTTCTGGGAGCGCGATGGCGAGCGCTGGTTCTGGCGCGGGATGTTCGAGCGTGTTCCGCTGCCGGAGACGTGGCCGGTGTACGTCACCTGGGCAGAGGCTGCGGCGTACGCACGCTGGCGCCGGCTTCGTCTGCCAACCGAGGCGGAGTATCAACGCGCGGCGTTCGCTACGCCAGAAGGACGCGAGCGTCGCCTCCCCTGGGGAGAGGCCATCCCCAGTCCGGTGCCAGGCAACTTCGATTTCACGCGCTGGGATCCCGAGCCTGTTGGCGCGCATCCGGACGGAGCGAGCGCGTTTGGCGTGCACGATTTGATCGGCAACGGTTGGGAGTGGACGTCGACGCCATTTGGTCCCTTCGATGGCTTCGCGCCGCTCCCGACGTACCCGGAGTATTCGGCGGAGTTTTTCGACGGTGATCACTTCGTCATGAAGGGAGCATCACCGCTTACTGCGCGGACGTTGGTACGACGTGGATTCCGCAACTGGTTCCGGCCGCGTTACCCCTACGTCTACGCCAAGTTCCGTTGTGCGGGGGAGGCGTGATGCTGCTGTCGCTGGATGGTGTTGGGCTTTCGGCTCGGACCGATTTCGTTTTCGATGTCGCAGAGTATCTTCAACGGACGCCGCGTCAACTTCCCTCGCGCTACTTTTACGATCCATTGGGGTCGGCGCTGTTCGATGCGATCTGCAGGTTGCCGTGGTACCGGGTGACTCGAGCGGAGACCGCGCTGCTCTCGCGTCATGCGCGCGAGATGCTGGAGTCGCTGCCACGTCCGCTCAACATCACGGAGCTCGGCTGCGGCAACGGCGACAAGCTGGCGGTCCTGCTGGAGAAAGGTGGCGAGCGGTTTCGGCGCGTGCATTTGATCGACATCTCCGCTGCTGCGCTCATGAGCGCTCGTGCCCGTCTTGCCACGTTGCCCGCTGCTCCCGTCACGACGTTTCAAGGCACCTACGAACAAGGGCTGGCGCGGCTCGCCACCCATCGCGGCAATGGGGCGTGGCTCGTGCTCTTCCTCGGTTCGAACATCGGCAATTTCGATCCGCCCGCAGCGCGGGACATGCTGCGGCGGATTCGTGGGTCGCTTGTCGAGGGAGACGCGCTTCTGCTCGGGACGGATCTCGTCAAGTCTCCGCGTATGCTGCAGCTCGCCTACGACGATCCGCTCCAGGTCACGGCCGCCTTCAACCGCAACCTGCTGCGGCGAATCAACGACGAGCTCGGGGGTACCTTCGACCTGGACGGCTTTGCGCATCGCGCGCTGTGGAATCCGGCGGAGAGTCGCATCGAGATGCACCTGGTAAGCACGCGTCGACAACTGGTGCGAATCTCGGCCGCCGATCTCGAGATCGAATTCGAGCAGGACGAATGGATCTGGACAGAGAGCTCCTATAAGTACGAACCGGACCAGGTGCTCGGCGAAGGACGGGGCGCCGGGTTCCGGGACGGCGAGCAGTGGATCGATGAGGATGCACGATTTGCACTGACGCTGTTCAGAGCGTAGAGCAAACTACGGTTCGACGGGGCGAAGGTGCGGAGGTGCGAGGGTCCGGGCCGAAGGTGCGAGGGTCCGACCGTCGCACGTCCGCACTGGACCGCCGCATTCTCGCACTGGACCCTCGCACTGGACCCTCGCACTGTCGTGTCGCACCCTCGCACCCTCGCACCCTCGCACTGTCGCACCTCGTCCCATCGCACCGTCGCACCCTCGTCCCATCGCACCCTCTCGTCCCATCGCACCGCACGAGTTCAGCCGCGTCAGGTCACTACAGCCATCGATTTCCAGTACCGATACTCCGAGCAGGTATCGGTGTCGTTCACATTCTTCCGGCCCCTGCCGCGGACGGTCACGAGGCCGATTGCGCTCCTCGTCCTCGTAGCCTGGGCCGCGACGATGGCGACGCTGGTGGCGCGGTCGTACGGGCAATCGTCATCTGCCAACCTCGCGACAGATCTGGCGCGTTATGGATCCGCGGCTGTGTGGCGCGGCCTGTACTACCGCGGTGAGAAGATCGGTTTCACCGTCAGCCAGACCACACCCACCGATGATGGATTCGAGCTGCAGGAAGACGGCCGCCTGCAGATGCTGCTTCTGGGGCAGGACACCGCCGCGCGAATTCGCACGACCGCACGCGTCGACACATCGTTCACGCTGAGAAGCTTCGACTTCTCGCTCGACCCGGGCACGGGCCCAGTCGCGGTGAGGGGAACGGTTGATGGACCCTCGCAGACGACAACGTGGCGCCTGAATCTGGCGATCACGTCAGGAGGCGTCACGCGAACGGAGTCACGCGAGCTGCTCGAGGCGCCTGTGGTCTCGCAGAATCTCTCGCGGCTTCTCGCGAACAAACGACTCGTGCCCGGTGCCGATCACGAATGGACCGTGCTCGATCCAGCCACGTTACAGAGCGCGAAGGTCCACATCCATGTCGGCGATCGAGGCGTTGTCCGTGCCAACGACACCATCGTCCCGGCGTTCCGAGTGGGGATGGACTTCAACGGGCTGCAGACGACCTCGTGGGTCACCGACACGGGCGAGGTCGTCAGGGAAGAGAGCCCGCTCGGGTTGATCACCGTGCGTGAGCCGGCCGAACGCGCGCAAAGGCTTTCTGTCCCCGGGCGGATTCAGGCTGATCTGCTGCAGGCTGCCGCGGTCGTCCCCGTCACCACCGAGCGCATCGACGAGCCGCGCGATGTGCGCCGGCTGAAGCTCCGGCTGGAAGGCGCGGAGTTGTCGCCCGACGTTGACGGTGTCGGGCAGAAGCTCGATGGTAATGTCATCGAGATCGTCGATCCCAGACTTCTCAAAGCCGCGGCCGCGGATCCCAAGGCCACATTGTTTCTCGCTCCCGAGCCACTCATCGAGAGCGACGATCCGCTGATTCGCGCGGAAGCCGAGCAGGCCGTGCGCGACGCCATCGGCGGTCGCGATCGAGCGGAGCGTCTGACTCGCTACGTCAACGGGCTCCTCGACAAGAAGCCAACGGTCGGCTTGCCGTCTGCGCGCGAAGTGCTGCGCACCAAGGTCGGCGACTGCAACGAGCACACCGCGCTCTTTGTCGCCATGGCGCGTTCGATCGGCATCCCGGCGCGGATCGCCGTGGGACTCGTGTTCATGCACGGCGCGTTCTACTACCACGCCTGGCCTGAGGTTTATGTCACGGAATCACCGGGCCTCGGCCTGTGGCTGGCGGTGGATCCCACGCTCAATCAGTTCCCGGCGGATGCCACGCATCTTCGCCTCGCCCGTGGCGGCCTGGATCGACAGGCCGCCATTCTGCCGCTCATTGGCCGCTTGAAGATTACGCTGCTCGACCTCGAGCTCGCACCGGGGACCGACCGGGTCATCGTCGGTCGTCAGCCCGACCCGGTGACGGCGGCCGCCGCGCTTCCGCTCGACCTGCCTCGCGCCACCACGAAGGGCTGCCGCTGCGATCGCGCGAACAACCAAAGCACAATTCGGAGTACTCAATGATCGCCGTTCAGGATCTCGTAAAGGAGTACGGTCGATTCCGGGCTGTGGATGGGATCTCGCTGGACGTGAGGCCCGGAGAGATTCATGGATTCCTGGGACCGAACGGTGCCGGCAAGACGACGACAATGCGGATGATTGCCGGGCTGCTCAAGCCGACGTCGGGCCGTATCCTGGTCGACAACAACGATCTCGAGCGCGATCCGGAAGCGGCAAAGCGCGCCCTCGGCTTCATTCCCGATCGGCCTTTCATCTACGACAAACTCACGGCCGGCGAGTTCCTGACGTTCCACGCCGGACTGTACGGATTCGGAAATGGCAATGTCGCGAGCCGCGTGCACGAGATGCTCGATTTGTTCGAGCTGCGACAGTGGGAGGATCAGCTGATCGAAAGCTTCTCCCACGGGATGAAGCAGCGCCTGGTGATGAGTTCGGCGTTCCTCCATCGGCCGCAGGCGGTCGCCGTCGACGAACCGATGGTGGGATTGGATCCGCGCGGAGCGCGGTTGATCAAGGACGTGTTCAGGCGCATGAGCGAGCGCGGTGTCGCGATCCTCATGAGCACGCACACTCTAGAGGTCGCCCAGGAGATGTGCCACCGTGTCAGCATCATTCAGAAGGGGCGCATCATCGCGCATGGCACCGTCGACGAAGTCAAGCAGATGGCCGGGAGCAGCACCGACGAACATCTCACCTCGGTGTTCCTAAAGCTGACCGGCGGCAGCGCGCTCCAGGAAATCGACGAGATCTAGCGCGATGTCGACCCAGCCGTTTCCCTTTCTGCTACTGCCGCACGCCTGGGCGTCGCGGAACCGCGTGCGCCGGCGCGAGAAGGGCGATCTGCTTCGCGGAATGGTCTTCGGTTCGATTGGGATTGTCGTTTCGGCGGCGCTGTTCTATGGCGCTTACTGGGTGACCATGCAGCTGGCAGCCTACGAGGAGTTCGGCGACTACCTGCTGCGGCTTGGCTTGTCGTGGTTGTTCCTGACCTTCCTCGCGTTCCTCGCGTTCAGCGGCGTGGTGACGTCGCTCTCGACCTTCTTTCTATCCGATGACCTCCGGCTCCTCATGGCAAGCCCGGTGGCGGCACGCCGCTTCTTCCAGGCGCGCTTCGCACGAACCGTCGGTTCTGCTTCGTGGATGGTCGTCATCTTCATGGCGCCGGTGCTCATCGGGATTGGAGTCGGTCGATGCGCCCCATACGCGTTCTACGCGACGACGATCGCGACGGTCGTTCCGTTTTCGATCGTCCCGGTTGCACTCGGATCGGCGTGCACGCTGTTCGTCGTGAACGTGTTTCCGGCGAAGCGCGCGCGCGACTTGCTGATGTTGATGGGACTTGGATTCGCAGTCGCCGTCGTCCTGCTGCTGCGGTTCATCCAGCCCGAGCGGCTGCTGCGGGTCGAATCACTGCCAGACGTCACTGACTTCTTCGCAACGCTGCAGTCACCGATCACGCCGATGCTGCCGTCGTTCTGGGCGGGAGAGACCCTCTTTGCGGCTGTGCAGGGCGGCTTCGACTGGCTGCACGCGGCCGCCCTGTGGACGACTGCCGGCGCGTTTACTGTTCTAGTCGGTGCCGCCCATGCACGCTGGCACTTTGCCGGCTACAGCCGATCGCAGGAGGCGCCCAAGACGCGCTTCGCCCGGTTCCGCACGCTCGATCTCGTCGCGTCGGCACTGCCGCTGTCGCCGGTTCGCCGTCAGCTGCTCGTCAAGGACGTGAAGATCTTCCTGCGTGACGTCAGTCAATGGGTGCAGTTGCTGCCGTTGCTGGCGCTCGTGCTGCTGTACCTCTACAACTTCCGCGTGCTCGATCTCGATCGCATCCCGTACATGAGCGGCTTCGTCAAGAACGTCTATGCCTTCATCAATCTCGGGATGGCTGGCTTCGTGATGGCGACTGTCGCTGTGCGCTTCGTATTCCCTGCGGTATCGGCCGAGGGCTCCGCGTTCTGGATCATCCGGACCTCGCCGATCTCGATGCACGACTTTCTGTGGTCGAAGTTCTGGACGGCGCTCTTTCCCGTGCTGGTCTTCACGGAGGCGCTGACCATCGCGGCGAACCAACTATTGGGCGTCGATCCGTTCCTGAAGCTGGTGGCGGCGGCGACGATCTTCGCCCTGACGTTTGCTCTGGTGGGCCTGGCTTGCGGCCTCGGCGCGCGGTATCCACGCTTCAACGCCGATGCGACTCAGGCCGCTG
>Ga0070665_100008640_pt1 | contig 10308 bp, 7 predicted proteins | sample KBSS13metaG_FD_65862 | JGI IMG/M metagenome (GOLD analysis project Ga0070665, IMG submission 65862) | Switchgrass rhizosphere microbial communities from Kellogg Biological Station, Michigan, USA - KBS S1-3 metaG | ecosystem: Host-associated > Plants > Roots > Rhizosphere > Soil ...
CGTGCGGACGCGATTCAGAAAGGCCTGGCGGCGCTCACCGGGCGCACCGTGCTGCTCGGGACGAAAATCGATCCATCGGTCCTCGGTGGCCTGGTGGCACGCATCGGGAGCACCGTGTACGACGGCACCGTGATCCGGCAGTTGGAAAAAATGAAAGAACGGCTCGTGGAGAGCGTGTAAATGGACATCAAAGCTGAAGAGATCTCCAAGATCATCCGCGAACAGATTGGCAGCTTCGCGGTCGACGTCGATGTGGCCGAAGTCGGCAGCATCATCTCGATCGGCGACGGCATCGCCCGCGTTCACGGCGTCGACAACGCCATGGCGGGCGAAATGCTCGAATTCCCGCACGGCGTGTTCGGCATCGCGCTGAACCTCGAGGAGGAGAGCGTCGGCGCGGTGCTCCTCGGGGAGTTCAAGGAGATCAAGGAAGGTGACCAGGTCAAGCGGACTGGCCGCATCATTTCGGTGCCCGTCGGCGAGGAGCTTCTGGGCCGCGTCGTCAACGCGCTCGGCCAGCCGATCGACGGCAAAGGCCCGATCGGCTCCACGAAGTTCTCGCCCATCGAACGGCTCGCACCGGGAGTTGTGGATCGGCAATCGGTGAAGGAACCGATGCAGACCGGCCTGAAGGCGATTGACGCGATGGTGCCGATCGGCCGCGGCCAGCGCGAGCTGATCATCGGCGACCGCCAGACCGGCAAGACCGCCGTTGCCATCGACGCCATCCTCAACCAGAAGGATACCGGCGTCATCTGCATCTACAACGCGATCGGTCAGAAGCAGTCGACCGTTGCGCAGGTCGTTCGCACGCTCGAAGAAGCCGACGCGATGCGCTATACCATCGTCGTCGCCGCCACGGCGTCAGATCCCGCGCCGCTTCTGTACATCGCTCCCTACTCGGCCTGCACCTTCGGCGAGTACTTCCGCGACAACGGAAAACACGCACTCGTCGTCTACGACGATCTCTCGAAGCACGCGCAGTCGTACCGCGAGATTTCGCTCCTGCTCCGTCGTCCGCCGGGCCGCGAGGCCTACCCCGGAGACGTGTTCTACCTTCACTCGCGCCTGCTGGAACGGGCCGCGAAACTGAACAACGAGCTCGGCGGCGGATCGCTGACCGCCCTGCCGATCATCGAAACGCAGGCGGGCGACCTCTCGGCGTACATCCCGACGAACGTGATCTCGATCACCGACGGGCAGATCTTCCTCGAATCGGATCTGTTCCACCAGGGCGTCAGGCCCGCGATCAACGTCGGCAACTCGGTCTCGCGCGTCGGCGGATCGGCACAGATCAAGGCCATGCGGCAGGTGGCGGGCACGCTGCGCCTCGACCTCGCGCAGTACCGCGAGCTCGCGGCCTTCGCGCAGTTTGGCAGCGACCTCGACAAGTCGACCCAGGCGCAATTGAATCGCGGCGCGCGACTCGTCGAGATTCTGAAGCAGCCGCAGTACGAGCCGCTGCCGGCCGAGCGGCAGGTCGCGATCATCTACGCCGGCACCAACGGCCACATGGACGCCGTGGCGATCGCCGACGTCCGCAGCTACGAAACGGAGCTGTACCGCTTCATCGAATCGCGTTATCCGCAGCTGTTCGGCAGCATCCGCGAGAAGAAGCAGCTCGACGACGAGTTGAAGGGCGCGCTCGACAAGGCCGTCAGGGAATTCTCTGGGGATTTCACGGCGAGAAAATCGGCGGCCGCGTAAATGCCGTCCCTGATCGATCTCCGGCGCCGGATCCGCTCGGTCAAGAACACCCAGCAGATCACCAAGGCCATGAAAATGGTCGCCGCGTCGAAGCTCCGCCGCTCGCAGGAGCGCATCATGAACGCGCGGCCCTACGCGGATCAGATGCGGCGCGTGCTCGCCAGCGTCGCGTCGAGGGTCGATCCGTCGATCCATCCGCTGCTGGTCGCGCGCGAGCCTGGTGCCCAGAATCGCACCCTGCTGATCATCGTCACGGGCGACAAGGGGCTGTGCGGCGGCTTCAATACGAACGTGATCAAGGCCGCCGGCGCCTTTATCGAATCGAACAAGGAACCGTCCACGCTCGGCCTGGTCGGCCGCAAAGGCCGGGAGTTCTTCGTACGGCGCGGCTTCGACACGATGTTCGAGCAGATCGGCATCTTCCAGAAGCTGAAGTACGAGGACGCGCAGACCATTGCGACGACGGCGATCGACGCGTTTCTCGGCGGACAGGTCGATCGCGTGATGCTGGTCTACAACGAGTTCAAGTCGGTCATGACCCAGCGCGTTGTCGTCGACCAATTGCTGCCGATCGCGCGGGGCGACGTCGACGGTGGTACCGAACCGACTCTCGCGCCGGTGCCAACGGGTGGTGATCCTCGGGCGCAGATCGAATACCTCTACGAACCGGCGCCGCAGGAGATCTTCAACCAGTTGCTGCCGCGGTACGTCGCGGTCCAGGTCTACCGCGCGCTGCTCGAATCGAACGCCGCCTTCTTCGCCGCGCAGATGACCGCGATGGACACGGCGACGAAGAATTCGGCCGAGATGATCGCCGCTCTCACGCTCTACATGAACAAGGTGCGTCAGGCTGCGATCACGCGCGAAATTATCGAAGTCGTATCGGGTGCCGAAGCACTCTGACGAGGAATTCTTCTCATGGCTACAGCTACCGTAACGAAGCAGCAGGTGGGCCGGATCGTCCAGATCATCGGACCCGTCGTCGACGTCGAGTTCGAGGCCGGGCATCTGCCCGCCATCTACAACGCGCTGAGTATCCAGGCGCCGGCCAAGGAAGGCCGCGAGGCGATCGATGTGATCGTCGAAGTCGAACAGCACCTCGGCGAGAACCGGGTCCGTGCGGTGGCGATGAAGCCGACCGACGGCATGCAGCGCGGGATGACGGTGACCGATCTTGGTGAACCGATCTCCGTGCCGGTGGGACCCGAGACTCTGGGCCGCGTCCTGAACGTCCTCGGCGAGCCGGTCGACTTTCCCGATCGGCCGGTGCAGTCCTCAGTGAGATGGCCGATTCACCGCCCCGCTCCGACGCTCGAACAGCAATCTACCGAGCTGAAGATGTTCGAGACCGGCATCAAGGTCATCGACCTGCTCGAGCCGTACCTGCAGGGCGGCAAGATCGGCCTGTTCGGCGGAGCCGGCGTCGGCAAGACCGTCGTCATCATGGAGCTGATTCACAACATCGCCTTGAAGCACGGCGGCGTGTCGGTGTTCGGGGGTGTCGGCGAACGCACGCGTGAAGGCAACGATCTGTGGCACGAGTTCCAGGAGAGCGGCGTCATCGACCCGCACGACGCCAGCAAGTCGCGCGCGGCGCTCGTCTACGGACAGATGACGGAACCACCGGGCGCCCGGCTGCGCGTCGGCCTCTCGGCTCTGACCGTCGCCGAGTACTTCCGCGATGCGGAAGGCAAGGACGTGCTCCTCTTCATCGACAACGTCTTCCGGTTTACCCAGGCGGGCTCGGAAGTGTCCGCGCTGCTCGGCCGCATGCCGTCCGCCGTCGGTTATCAGCCGACGCTGCTCAGCGAGATGGGCCAGATGCAGGAGCGCATCACCTCCACCAAGAAGGGATCGATTACGTCGGTGCAGGCGATCTACGTCCCGGCCGACGATTACACCGACCCTGCGCCGGCGACGACGTTCGCGCACCTCGACGCGACGACCAACCTGTCACGCGCGATTTCCGAGCTCGGCATCTATCCGGCCGTCGATCCGCTGGCGTCGACCTCCCGCATTCTCGATCCGCGCATTCTCGGCGACGAACACTACAACGTCGCGCGGAGCGTGAAGCAGGTGCTGCAGCGCTACAAGGATCTTCAGGACATCATCGCCATCCTCGGCATCGACGAACTGTCGGAAGACGACAAGCTCGCCGTGGCGCGCGCGCGCAAGATTCAGCGGTTCCTGTCGCAGCCGTTCTTCGTGGCACAACAGTTCACCGGCCTCGAGGGCAAGTACGTCCCGGTCGCCGACACCATCCGCGGATTCAAGGAAATCGTGGAAGGCAAGCACGACGAGCTGTCGGAACAGGACTTCTACCTCGTCGGCGGAATCGAAGAGGCCGTCGCGAAGTACCAGCAGCGCAAGAAAGCGTAAGCCGTGGCCGATCAGATTCCCGCGCTGCCGACGAAGATCCAGCTGCTGATCGTGTCGACCGATCGTTCGCTTGCGAACGAGGTGGTCGACGAGGTGGAGATCCCCGGCTTCGACGGGTACTTCGGCGTCCTGCCCGGACACACGCCGCTGCTGGCGCTGCTCCATGTCGGAGAGCTCTGGTATCGACAGGGAACCGAGAAGCACTACTTCGCGATCTCGTTCGGGTTCGCCGAGGTGCAGCCCGATCGCGTCACGATCCTGGCGCAGATTGCCGAAAAGGCCGACGAGATCGATACCGCGCGAGCCGAGGCGGCAAAGAAGCGTGCCGAGGAGCGAATCGCCCGGCCCGCGATCGACATGGACGCCGAGCGCGCGCGCATCGCGCTGATGAAGGCCCTCATCCGTCTGCAGGTCGCGTCTCGGGCTAGAATTCGTTCGTAATTGCTTTCAAACCTCGCCAACCTGTTTCGCTACCGTGGTCTGATTCAGAGCCTGGTCGCGCGGGAGCTGAAGGCTCGCTACCGCGGCTCGGCTCTCGGCTTCGTCTGGTCGTTCGTCAACCCGCTGCTGCTGCTCCTGATCTACACCTACGTCTTCACCGCGGTGATGCCGAACAACACCGAAGGCGTGCAGCCGTACGCGTTGTTCATGTTCTGCGGCATCCTGCCGTGGACCTGGTTCTCCTCGTCGCTGTCGGAAGCCGCCAACTCGCTGATCTCCGGCGGCAACCTGATCAAGAAGGTGCTGTTCCCGGCGGAGGTGCTGCCGATCGTCAGCGTGCTGACGAACATGGTGCATTTCTTTCTGGGACTGCCGATCCTGGTCGCCTTCCTGCTCGTCTACCAGCACTTCCCGCGGCCGGAGAACCTGCTGTGGTTTCCTGTCGCGGTGCTCCTCCAGTTGCTGTTCACGACGGGGCTGGCGCTGATCCTGTCGGCGCTGGCGGTCCACTTTCGCGACATCAAGGACATCCTGGCGAACCTGCTGACGCTCTGGTTTTTTGCCACGCCGATCATCTATCCGTGGTTTCAACCGAGCGTGCGGAAGTTTCACACGTTCTTCGACGTCAATCCGTTCACGCACCTCGCGGTGACGTATCAGGAAGCGCTGTTTTTCAACCAGGGGCCCGTCGGCCACTGGAAGTGGCTGCTCGGATACCTGGGCGTAGGCTCGGTGCTGCTGTTCCTGGCGGGATACTGGCTGTTCGATCGCCTGCGCGACTCCTTTGCGGAGGCCGTGTGATCGCGCGTTGGTTTTCTTTTTCGTGTGTTTCGTGTGTTCGTGGCCGGGTGCTCGCGTGACGCCGGCGATCGAACTCGTCAACGTCTCGAAGATGTACCGCAGGTACGGCGGGCGCCAGTTCTCGACGTTGAAGAGCGCGCTGCTGCAGCGCAGCATCGTGCGCAACCTGCAGCCGAGCGAAACCTTTCCGGCGCTCACCGACGTGTCGTTTTCCGTTGCGAAAGGCTCGACCTACGGCGTGATGGGGCGCAACGGTTCCGGCAAGAGCACGGCGTTGAAGCTCGTCGCCGGGATCACCAAGCCGACCAGCGGCAGCGTTCATGTCGAAGGGCGCATCTCCGCGTTGATCGAGCTCGGCGCCGGCTTCCACCCGGAGATCTCCGGGCGCGAGAACGTGTTCATCAACGGCATCATGCTCGGTCTCAGCAAACGTGAGATCCAGGAGCGCTTCGACGAGATCGTCGACTTCGCCGAGCTGCGCGAGTTCATCGACGCGCCGGTCAAGACCTACTCGTCCGGCATGTACATGCGTCTCGGTTTTGCCGTCGCGATCAACGTGAACCCCGACGTCCTGCTGGTCGACGAAGTACTGGCTGTCGGCGACGAAGGCTTCACGCACAAGTGCCTCGACAAGTTCGCCGAGTTCAAGCGCAGCAACAAGACGATCCTGCTCGTGACGCACTCGCTCAACCTGATCGAACGGTTCTGCGACGAGGCGCTGTGGCTCGACGAAGGCCGCGCCATGTCGCACGGCGATCCCAAGCGCGTCGTCGGCGCCTACCTGACGAAGGTCGAGGAAGGCGAGGAAGCCCTGCTCGCCGCCACGACGGCGCGAGCCGTGGAGAGCGCGTCCCGCGCTGCAACCGGGCAGGAAGGGCGGGACGGGCACGAGGGGCGGGATGGGCAGGAGGGGACGGAACAGACCGAACATCCGGCTGACCCCACCTCGAACATGTTTCAGGCGACCGAGGGCCGTTGGGGTTCACGAGAGGTTGAGATCATCGACGTCGCCTTCCTCGATCGCGGCGGCCAGCCGTCGTTCGTGTTTCACTCGGGGGATCCGATCTCGGTGCGCGTGAAACTCCGCGCGGCCCACCCGGTCGACGATTTCGTCTTCGGCGTAGGACTGTTCAATGCCGACGGCGTCTGCTGCTATGGGACCAACACCTACCTCGAGGAGCTGAACCCGCAGCGCCTGAGCGGCGAGGCAGAGGCGACGTTCGTGATCGAGAGCCTCGACCTCGTCGAAGGCACGTACAAGGTCGATATTGCCGTCCACAAGATCGACGGTTTTCCGTACGACTACCATCGGCTGCTCTACACGTTCCGCGTCAAGTCGCGCATTCACGACGTCGGCATCTACCGGCCCAGGCACCAGTGGACCTTTTCACCGACGGTGCAGTTCAAGAAGCCGGTCGGCTGAATCCCATTCGCGATGCTCACGAAAACCGAGGCCGTTGCTCTCGCCGATCGCCTGCGGGCGGCGGCAAAGACGATCGTCTTCACCAACGGCGTCTTCGACCTTCTGCACGTCGGCCACCTGCGCTATCTCCAGCAGGCCCGCGCGCTCGGGGATGCGCTGATCGTGGGATTGAACTCGGACGAATCCGTCCGTCAGATCAAGGGACCGGGCCGGCCCATCACGGCTGAGGGCGAGCGCGCCGAGATCCTCGAAGCGCTGGTTTGCGTGGACGGCGTGGTCGTCTTCGGTGAAGCGACGCCGCACGAGTTGATCGCCGCTCTGCAGCCGGACATCCTGGTCAAAGGCGCCGACTGGGCTGCGGATGCGATCGTCGGGCGCGATATCGTCGAGAAACGAGGCGGCCGCGTGGTCCGCGTGCCTCTCGAGCCCGGGCATTCGACGACCGCCCTTGTCGAAAAAATACGCCGGCACTCCTCCGGCTGACGCCGCGATTGCGGCGTGCCAGCGCCGTATCGGTCGCGTGAGCGGTTTGCTACACTGAAGAATTCGGCACTCGAGTAGTCCGTGGCCACATCAACGTCACTCAATCTTCGCGCCGCCCTCAAGACCGCCATCGCCCGGAGCGGCATGGATGCTCCCGCGCGCGCGATTTCCGGCCTGACACCGTCCGCGAAGGCGCTGTTCGTCGCGGCGGCGGCGCATGCGCAGCCGGCGGAAGTGCTCTTGTATGTCGTCCCGGGCGACGGCGATCTCGAGGAAGCCTGCGCCGACATTTCATTCTTCATGGCGGCGCTCGAAGGACTCGCGCCGGTGGCGCTCGAGCGTGCCGTTCTCCCCTTCCCGTCGCACGAAGTCGATCCGTATCGCGGTCTCGAGCCCCACATCGGCGTGACGTCCGTCCGCGCACGCGCGCTCCACGCGATTGCGAGCGGAACCGCCCGCGTCGTGATTGCGTCGGCGGCCGCGGTGCTCCCGCGCGTCACATCGCCGGACGGACTGCTCTCGGCCTCGCTGGCGCTGAAGCCCGGCCAGGACATCTCGCCAATCGACCTCGCCGAGCGGCTGGTGGATGCCGGGTTCTCGCGGGAGGATCCTGCCGACGAGCCTGGTGAATTCGCGATCCGTGGCGGGATCGCCGACGTCTTTGCGGCGGGACAAGCGCTCCCGGTGCGACTGGAGTTCATCGGCGACACCATCGAAACGCTGCGCACGTACGACCCGTCGACCCAACGTTCGATCGCGCCGATCGATCAGATGTCGATCGTGCCGCTGCGCGACATTCTTTCCGGGAACCGCGGCGCCACGATCTTCGACTACCTCGCGCGCGCGACAGCGGCGCGCATCGTCGTTTCTGAGCCGGATGAAGTCGTTGCGAACGTGACGAAGCAGTTCGCGCAGATTCAACAGAGCTACGAGACCATCGCCGCCAACGTCGCCGAGTCCGTGGCGCGACAGCGAGCGGTGCCTTCGCCGCACGAGCTGTTCGTCGACTCGGACCTGGTGACGTCGCGGTTCGCGCAGGCGACGCAGCTCTCGATTCTCGGTCTCGATGCTGGCACGCGCGAGGTTCGGTGCCAGCCGGCAGTCGAGCTGAAAGGCCGCGTGGCCGATTGGGTGGCCGAGATCAGGCGGCTGCGCGACGAAAGCGAAACCGTGTTGTTCGTTGCGGCGACGCCAGGCCGGGCCGAACGCACCATCGAGCTGCTGAAGGAATACGACGTGTTCGCCATCCCGGTAGAGCGAGCCGAAGATGCTCACTATGCCGCGGTGCTCGTCGCGGTCGGGGCGCTCTCCCGCGGTTTCCGGCTGCCCGACGCGCGTCTCCAGGTATACGCGGAGGCCGATGTCTTCGAGGAGGAGCGGCGCGCGCCAGACCGCCGGCGGTCGTCATCCAAGGCGTTCCTGTCCGATCTTCGCGACCTCAAGGTCGGTGATTACGTCGTGCACGTCGACAACGGCATCGGCGTTTTCGTCGGGCTGAAACAGATCGGCGTCGGCGCTTCGACGGGCTCAGGCCAGGGCGACGCGCAGGAGTTTCTCGAGCTGCGCTATGCCGGCGAGGACAAGCTGTTCGTGCCGGTCGAGCGGCTCGATCTGGTGCAGAAATACACGGGCGCATCGAAGCCGCCGATCGATCGGCTCGGCGGCACCTCATGGGAGCGTGCCAAGACCAAGGTGAAGAAAGCCATGCGCGACATGGCCGAAGAGCTGCTCAAGCTCTACGCGGCGCGCAAGGCGGTTCCGGGCCACGCGTTCGCCACGGACTCCCACTGGCAGCAGGAATTCGAGGATGCGTTCGAGTACGACCTGACCGTCGATCAGACGTCGGCGATCACGGACATCAAGTCGGACATGGAGTCGCCGACGCCCATGGACCGGCTGCTGTGCGGCGACGTCGGCTACGGCAAGACCGAGGTCGCCATGCGAGCCGCCTTCAAGGCGGTGATGGACGGCAAGCAGGTCGCCTTTCTCGCGCCGACCACGGTGCTCGCGTTTCAACACCAGAAGACGCTGAAGGAGCGCTTCGCAGGCTTCCCCGTGCGCATCGACATGGTGAGCCGGTTCAGGTCGAAGGCCGAGCAGAAAGAGACGCTCACCGACCTCGCGGCCGGCAAGGTCGATCTGATCGTCGGGACGCATCGTCTGCTGTCCAAAGACGTCGAATTCCGGGACCTGGGCTTGCTCGTCGTCGACGAAGAACAGCGATTCGGCGTGGCGCACAAAGAAAAAATCAAGCAGATGAAGAAGAAGGTGGACGTGCTCACGATGAGCGCGACGCCGATTCCGCGCACGCTGAACATGTCGCTCATCGGCATCCGCGACATGTCGATCATCGAGACGCCGCCCAAGGATCGCCTGTCGATTCAGACCAACGTCGTCAAGTTCGATCAGCACGTCATCGCGAACGCCATCCGGACCGAGCTCGCGCGCGGAGGACAGGTCTATCTCGTTCACAACCGCGTGGAGTCGATTTTCTCCATCGGGGCCCTCATTCAGAGGCTGGTGCCCGAGGCGCGCGTCGTCGTTGCACACGGTCAGATGGACGAGGACGCGCTCGAGCGGGCGATGTTCGACTTCGTCTCGAAAAAGTTCGACGTTCTGCTGGCGACCACGATCGTCGAGAACGGCCTCGACATTCCGAACGCCAACACGATCATCATCAACCGGGCGGATCGCTACGGCCTGTCGCAGCTCTATCAGCTTCGCGGCCGCGTCGGTCGATCCGATCGCGCGGCATACGCGTATCTGTTGATTCCGCCCGAAGACAATCTGTCGCCGGTCGCCAAGAAACGGCTCGCCGCCATCAAGGAGTTCAGCGATCTGGGCAGCGGCTTTCGCGTGGCCGCACTCGACCTCGAGATACGCGGCGCCGGGAACCTGCTCGGCGGCGAGCAGAGCGGACAAATCGACACCGTCGGCTTCGAGCTCTACATGAAGCTCCTCGAGCAGACCGTTCGCGAGCTGAAGGGCGAAGAAATCGAAGACGATGTCAGGGCGACGGTCAACCTGCGCGTCGATCTGAAGATCGACGCCTCGTACGTCCCTGATATGAACCA
>Ga0070665_100008646_pt1 | contig 10306 bp, 11 predicted proteins | sample KBSS13metaG_FD_65862 | JGI IMG/M metagenome (GOLD analysis project Ga0070665, IMG submission 65862) | Switchgrass rhizosphere microbial communities from Kellogg Biological Station, Michigan, USA - KBS S1-3 metaG | ecosystem: Host-associated > Plants > Roots > Rhizosphere > Soil ...
CTGACGGCGCGCGTCGAGACGATCAACGGGCTGCCAGGGTTGATCGTCACGGACCGCAACGGCCTGGTCCAGACCACGGCCTTCGAGTTCGAGGGCGACCGGATCAAGACGATTTACGCGGTGCGGAACCCCGAGAAGCTGCGTCATCTCGCCTAGGGTCCTGTCGATGATCGAGAATGCGTGGGCATGGAGAAGGCCGTCTACACGCATGGTCACCACGAAAGCGTCCTGCGATCCCATCGCTGGCGCACCGTGGAGAACTCAGCGGCGTACCTGATCCCACGTCTGCGCCCCGGCGTCCGTATGTTGGACGTGGGGTGCGGCCCGGGGACGATCACCGCCGATTTCGCCCGGCGTCTCGCGCCTGGTGTCGTGGTTGGGATCGATGCGTCGGCGCAGGTCATTGCTGAAGCGCAGCGCGATCATCCTGGCGTCTCGTCTCCACCGGTGACGTCTACCGCCTGGACTCTCCGGACGCGTCGTTCGACGTCGTGCACGCCCATCAGGTGCTGCAGCACCTCGCCGACCCGGTAAGGGCGTTGAAAGAGATGCGACGGGTCACCGCGCCCGGCGGCATCGTCGCCGTCCGGGACGCGGACTACGGCTCGTTCACCTGGCATCCTGCCGACGACCGTCTCGTGCGATGGCTCGCGCTCTATCAGGAGATTGCCCGGGCGAACGGCGGCGATCCCGATGCCGGCCGGCGCTTGCTCTCGTGGGCGCGGCAGGTCGACTTCACCCGGATCGAAGCCTCCGCATCCGCCTGGTGCTTTGCCACCCCGCAGGATCGCGCCTGGTGGGGCAGCCTGTGGGCGGATCGCATGACGCGCTCGGCGATCGCGAAGCAGGCGGTCCGCGAGGGTCGTGCCACGGAGTTCGAGCTCGACGCGATTGCCGACGCGTGGCGCGAGTGGGCCGCGGCCGACGATGGGTGGTTCGCGGTGCTCCACGGCGAGCTGATCTGCGAACGTTGACGCCGCCGGATCGACGGGAGACGCCAACGCCGGCGGCATGCCCCGTTCGTCTCGTTCGTCTCGTTCGTCTCTACCGACTGCCGCGGGCGTAGCGCCCAGGAGGCTGGCCTACGTGCCGGCTGAAGGCGGTGCTGAAGGTGCTCGCCGACCCGTAGCCGACGCGTTCGGCGACCTCGGCCAGCGCGCACGTCTGTCGGCGCAGCAGATCCTTGGCGACGGCCATCCGCCAGGCGAGCAGGTACTCCATCGGCGGCAGGCCGACGGTGCGGGTGAAGCGCTCGAAGAACGAGGAGCGCGACAGCGCCGCGACTTTGGCCAGCTGCGCCACGGTCCACTGACGGGCCACCTGGCCGTGCATCTGCCGCATCGCCAGCGCCAGCTGGGGATCGGCCAGCCCGCGGAGCAGGCCCGGAGGCGCGTCGTCCGCTGGCGCCGCCCGCAGTGCCTCGATGAGCAACACCTCGACGAGGCGCGTCAGCACCAGGTCGCGGCCCGCCCATCGTTCGCTCACCTCGTCGCCCACCAGCCTCACCAGGACCGACAGCCGCTCGGCGGCCTGCACGTGCACCACTGCCGGGAGCAAGGACACGAGGATCGCCGCGTCCGGCGAGTCGAAGGCGAACCACCCGCCGAGCAGCCGGACGTCCGGGCGACCGCCGCGCCGACCGTGGCGGACCTCGTCGACCCGCGTCGCGGATGCCCTGGGATCGAGCCGCACGGGTGTCGCCGCCTCGAAACCCGAGATGGTGAAGCCGGGTGTCGCCGGCAGGAGGACGAAATCGCCGGCTTCGAGCGTGATGGGGCGCTGGCCCTGCACCGCGAGGCGGCAGCGGCCCTCCAGCACCGCGCAGAAACTCGGTTGTCCGAAGGCCGAGTAGGCGACGGCCCATGAGCCGGCGCCGCTGATCGGCCGCGAGAACACGGTCCGCGGCTGGAGCAGGGCGATGACTTCCGATAGCGGATCGCTCATGGCTGGACGCTGGCCAACGAATCGTGGACGTTCGATGGTAGATCGTCCGGCACGCCCTCGCTACCTTGGGCTCACGCGGCAAGACGTGTCGATGTCCGGCAGGTCCCGCGCGTGAGGTATCGACATGAAGACCGTGCTCATCACCGGCTGCTCGTCCGGCTACGGACGCGAGACCGCCCGCCACTTCCTCGATCGAGGCTGGAACGTGATCGCCACGATGCGGACGCCGCGACTGGACGTCCTGCCGGCGTCGGACCGGCTGCGCGTCGTCGCCCTCGACGTGACCAGGCCCGAGAGCATCGCCGCCGCGTTCGAGACGGCGGGGCCGATCGACGCGCTCGTCAACAACGCGGGCATTGGGCTCGTCGGCGTCTTCGAGGCGACACCGATGGCTACGATCCGCGAGGTCTTCGAGACCAACACCTTTGGCGTCATGGCGATGACCCAAGCGGTGCTGCCGCAGTTCCGCGCGCGCCGCTCGGGCGTGGTGGTCAACGTGACGTCCAGTGTGACGCTGGCGCCGATGCCCCTGGCGGCGGCCTACACCGCGAGCAAGATGGCCATCGAGGGGTTCACCGGCTCGCTGGCCCACGAGCTCGAGGTCTTCGCCGTGCGGGTCAAGCTGGTCGAGCCGGGCTACGGCCCGAGCACCCGCTTCGCCAGCAACGTAGGCACGCGCATGGACGGCGTGTTTCCTGACGCCTATGCGGCGTTCTCGGGTCCCGTGCTCGCGTCGTTCGCGCAGGTGACGCAGGTGACGACCGAGACAGACGTCGCCGAGGCGGTGTATCGAGCGGCGACCGATACCTCCGGGCAGCTGCGCTTTCCGGCCGGTGCCGACGCGGTGGCTCTGGCGCAGCGCGCCTAGCAGATCGCCCGTCGGGCGGCGGTCGAGAGCCTCCGCTATGATGCCGAGGTGCCCGCAACCACCATCGCACTTGGCGCCGCCCTCACTCTTCTAGGTCTTGGCGGCTACTTTCTGACCGGCGCGACCAGCCTCACCGCCCTCATCCCCGCCGCCTTCGGGGTCCTGTTGGTCCTAACCGGCGTGCTGGCCCGCGACGACCGCTGGCGCATGCACGCCATGCACGCCGCGGTGTTGATCGCGCTCCTCGGCTTCCTCGGATCGGCTCGCGGCCTGCTCGGCCTCGGCAAGCTGCTCGACGGCACGGCAGTGCGTCCGGCCGCCATCGTCTCGCAGACGATCATGGCGCTGCTGACGTTGGCCTACATCGTCGTCGCCGTGCGCTCGTTCGTCCAGGCGCGCAAGGCCCGGCGCGCGGCGGCCTAGGGAATCGTCGCGTGCTCGATCGTCGGCGCATCATGAGCACACAGGAAGATGCCGGCCGCCTGGCCGACGAACTCGCATCGCTGCGGGCCGGACAGCTGTCAGTGCAGGAGTTTCGCGCGCGGTGGCGGGCGGGCCTCGACGGACCGCTCGAAGTCATCTTGGTGAACATCGAGCACTATCTCGCCGATCTCGACATTCGGGAGCGAGAGCCCGCGTATCGCGCGATACAGGATGGCGCGCTGGAAGAGCTCATCCGCGGCCTGCGGGCCGGCGCCTCTGGCGCCGAGTTGGCACGGATCACCTTTCTCGGCCGTTCCTGACGGCGGCCAACATCGGGATTTCACCGCTAGATGCTTGGCCGCCCGTGGCGCTTTTCACCAAGCGCGGCTGATTACATCGTCAGCAGGGCGGCCATCGTCGTGATGGCGCGGAAGAAATGACCGAGGCGCAGGTTTTCGTTCTCGCCGTGCTGATTGTTGTCGAAGTTGACGGTGGTCAGCGAGATGGCCGGGAAGCCGAGCGTTTCGATGAACGGGGCGATCGGGACCGTGCCACCGCTGGTCCGGATCTGGACCGGCGGCGCGCCGAAGACGTCCTGCAGCGAGGCGACGACCTGCTTGGAGATCGGCAGCAGTGGGGAGGTGCGGAAGCCGTTCGTCTCCGGGCCGCTCTCGATCTTGACGATCTTCTGGTACCTCGCCCGCGTCGCATCGTCGGGGTCGGTGGTCACCACGTGCCAGCCCTGCGCGCGAATGTGGGCGACGACCAGCTCCTTGAGCCGCGCGGCCGTCGTCTCCTTGACGAGGCGCACGTCGATCTCGGCGGTGGCCGTGGCCGGAATGATCGTCCGCGACTCCGCGCCGACGAACGCACTGGACAGGCCGCGGATGTTGAGCGAGGGGTACTGCAGCGCCTCCTGCAGTTTCAAGCCAGGGCGCTCGGGGCCGGCGATGCCATAGAGGGCCTGCAGCGCGGCCACGTCATCGGGCACGCCATCGAGGATGGCCTGCTCCTCCGCCGACAGCGGCGGCAGCCCCTCGTTGAAGCCTTTGACGAGCACCGTCCCATCCTCGGCCTTCATGCTGGCCAGGAGCTGCGCGAGGCGCATCGCCGGGTTCGGCACCCAGTTGCCATAGTGACCGCTGTGCAGCGGGACCTTCGGTCCGAACACGGTCAGCTGCAGCGTAAGGAGACCGCGCGCCCCGAAGACGATCGTCGGCCGCTCGCTCGGATGCAGCGGGCCGTCGAGGATGAAGATCGCATCGGCGGTGAGCTTGTCGCGATACTTCGCGATCGCCGGGACCAGGCTCGGCGAGCTGGCTTCCTCCTCGCCATCGAGGATCACCCGGATGTTGGATGAAGGCCGCAGGCCGTTCGCCTTCAGGGCGTCCAGCGCCGCGACGACGGCTACGATCGGCGACTTGTCGTCGGACGCCGACCGCGCGTAGATCCGCTGGTCGGCGTCGAAGGTCGCGCGCGTGGCCAGGTCGGTCAGGTCGGCGGCACCGGCTTCCATCTTGCCGGCGCGCAGGATCGGCGTGAACGGTGATGCCTGCTTCCAGGCCTTGGGGTCGACCGGCTGGCCGTCGTAGTGCGCGTAGAGCAGAATCGTCCGGGTCGCGCCAGGCACCTTGAGCTCGCCCCACACCAGCGGGTTGCCGGTCGTCTCGAGAATCTCCGCGGTCAGCCCGCGCCTGGTCAGCATCTCGCGCAGACGGATTGCGTTCTTGCGGATGTTCTCCCGATCGGCTGCGGCGTTCGGGATGGCCAGCAGCTCGACCAGCTCCGTCACGATGGCGCGCTGGTTGGCGGCGACCCACGCGTCGACCTTCTGCTTGAGCCCCGCCGGCGGTGCGGCGTGCACGGGCGCGCCGAGAGCGATGAACGCCGTCAGCGCAACGGCAGCCGCAGTCAATCGTCGAAGCATCATGGATGCTGCTGATTCTATGATGCCGTTGTGGCCCTTCCGACACTCGCGCTCGCCGCCGCTCTCACCGTCCTCGGTGTCCCGCAGTCACCGCCGGAGCGGCCAGGCGATCTCCGCGTGATGACCTACAACATCAAGCACGGGCAGACCAACGCTGCGTGCACCCAACCAGCGGCGACCCCTGGGCAACCGCCATCGCCAGATTGCAATCTCGACCTGCAGGCGGCAGTCGCGGTGATCCGCGAACACAAGCCCGATATCGTCGGCCTGCAGGAGATCGACCGGTTCTGGGCCCGCAGCGGCTACCAGGACGAACCCGCCGTGCTCGCGGCGGCTCTTGGCATGGAACACCGCTGCTATGCCGCCAACCTCGATCACCCCGCCGACGTCCACGCCGACCGACCGCACCAGTACGGCACCCTGATCCTCAGCCGCCTCCCGATCCGCAGCTGCTCCACCACACCGCTGCCCCGCACTGGGGAGAACGAGCAGCGCGGCGTCACCCTCGCGGTGATCGACGTGGGGGGCATCACGCTGCGGTTCTACAACACGCACCTGCACGTCACCCAGGCCGACCGGCTGCTCCAGACGTCGGCGATCGCGCAGGCGCTCGATGCGGCCGGGCCGGGCGCGACCATCGTCGTCGGTGACTTCAACGCCAGACCGACAGCGACCGAATTGCAGCCGCTCTTCACCCGGTTCACCGATGCGTGGACGAAGGCCGGCAAGGCGTCCGCCGACAACCCGGACGGGCTCACCTCGCCGGCCGAACTGGTCGGCAACCCCAGGAGCCGCATCGACTACGTCCTGGTGTCGGCATCGACGGAGGTGCGCGCCGCCGCCGTCCCCATCGACGCGAAGACGCACGTCGCCGCCGATCACTATCCCGTGGTCGTCGACCTCACCCTGCCGCGCTGACGACGCCTCCACTTGACTTTCTAGTGGGCCGGCCCTATTGTCTCCACTAGAGAGACAAGTAGATGGCGGCCAAAGCGGACAAGACGGCGGCGGATCGGGTCGAGCTGCTGCACGGAACGCTCGACCTGATCGTGCTCAGGGCCCTGGCCACGATGGGGCCCCTGCACGCCTACGAGCTGGCATCGCGCCTCGAGCAGGTGGCCGAGCATCCGCTGATGCTCAATCAGGGCACGCTCTACCCCGCCCTCGTCCGGCTCGAACAGCGCGGCTGGATCAAAGGCACCTGGCGTCAGACGGAGAGCCGGCGGGACGCGAAGTACTACGCCCTCGCGCCGGCCGGCAAGCGCGCCGTCGAGGATCAGGCGGCTCGCTGGCGCCGCCTCTCGGTGTTCGTCGACAAGCTCCTGACCGACGACGTGTAAGAAGGACATCGCCATGCGTCGATTCTTCGACCGCGTTCTTCATCTGCTGCGTGTCCGTCGACCCGATGCCGACCTCGCGCGTGAGCTCGACGCGCACCTGGCGCTGCTCCAAGAGAGCTACCAGGCGCGTGGCTTGTCGCCGGACGACGCCCGGCGCGCCGCCCGGATGGCCCTCGGCGGCGTCGCGCAGGTCACGGAACAGCACCGCGACGCGCGATCGTTCCGCTGGCTCGAGGATGCGCTGCAGGATGCCGCGCACGGCGCCCGCCTGCTGCGCCGGAGCCCGGTGTTCACAATCACGGCGGCGTTGTCGCTGGCGATCGGCATCGGCGCCAACACGGCCATCTTCACGGTCGCCAACTCGCTGCTCTTCCGGCCCCCGACCGGCATCGCTGAGGCGTCCGAGCTGATCGTCATCGGCAGCGCCCGCGGCGACGGCGGCCTGAATCCGCTTCCCTACGCGTCGTATCGCGAGCTCGCCAGCCGCGTCACCTCGGTGCGCGCGGTGTTCGCCGAGGGCCTGTTTCCGAGGGTGATGGGCCTGGCGCGGTCGACGGCGGTCAGCGCCGAGGCGGTGCTCGGACACTCGGTGACGACCAACTACTTCGCGGTGCTGGGGGTGGTGCCGGCGCGTGGCCGGATGTTCGCCGAAGGCGACAGGAGTGCCGCGGTCCTGAACCACGACTACTGGACGCGACGCCTCGGCGGCGACGAACGCGTCCTTGGCGGGACGCTGCAGGTAAACGGCCAGCCGGTGACGGTGGTCGGCGTGGCGGCGCCCGGCTTCCAGGGCACGGGCATCCGCGCGTCCGACCTGTGGCTGGCCATCGGCCCCGAGGGTGGCGGCAGCGTCGTCGCCGGTGCGCGACTGCGACCGGATGTCCCGCTCGCGGTCGCGGCGGCAGAAATCGCAGCCCTCGGCGACGCGATCGCACGTGACCGCGGCGTGGCACCGCAGCAGGCCAACCGGTTGAACGCGCTCCCCTTCTCGCGTGCCGGCGGCAACCGGAACGTCGTCGTCGGCTTCGCCGGTGCATTGATGGTGCTGGTATCGCTGGTGCTGGCCGCGGCCTGCGCCAACGTCGCCGGCGTGATGCTGACCCGAGCGACGGCGCGCGCCCGGGAGATCAGCTTGCGGGCCGCGCTGGGTGCCGGCCGTGGACGTCTGGTCCGTCAGCTCCTCACCGAGATGCTCGTGTTGTGCCTGATCGGCGGCCTGCTCGGACTGGCGCTGGCGCAGATCGTGCTCCCGGCGGCGATGCTCGTGCTGCCGCCGCTACCGTCGTCGATCGTGGTGCCGCTGACGATCGACTGGCGTGTGCTCACGTTCGCCCTGTCGCTCTCGCTGGGCGTGGCGGTGATCTTCGGCGTGCTGCCCGCCCTGAAGAGCTCGCGGGTCGATGCGCGCGGCGTGCTCGAGGACGGCGCGCGGTCGGCGTCCGGACGATCGCGTCTTCGCAGCGCGTTCGTCGTCGGCCAGATCGCCTGCAGCGTGCTGCTCGTCGTCCTCGCCACCTTCTTCGTGCGGGTGCTGCGCCATGCCGGCGGAGACGATCCGGGCTTCCAGGTGCGCGGGGTAGATCTCGCCACCATCGACGCCGGCGTGCCGGGCCTCGGACCCGATCGAGCGGCGCTCTGGCGAACCGTGCTGGAGCGTGTCCGGCAGTCGCCCGGGGTGGAACGGGCGTCGCTGGCCCGCGTGCCGCCTGGCGGGTTCGAAGGCATCGGGGTCGGCGAGGTCGCGGCTGGCGACCAGCCCGGCACGTCGCCGATGTTCAAACCCGGCTGGAACGTCGTCGACACCGGCTACTTCGCCACCCTCGGCATCCCGATCCTGGCCGGCCGCGATTTCCAGTCGACCGACACGGCTGCGAGCCCGCTGGTCGTCGTGGTGAGCGAAACCTTGGCGCGGCAGCTGTGGCCGGGTCGAGCGGCGATCGGCCAGCCGATGCGGCTCTCCGTCGTGACCGGTGACCCGAAGGGTCCGCTTCGGCTGATCGCCACCGTCACCGGGGTCGTCGGCGACATCCGATCGAGCAGCCTGGTCGACGGGATGGCCGATCCCTACGTCTACGTGGCTCTTGCGCAGAGCGAGGCCATCGGCAACGGGATGACCGCGCAGATGTCGGTCGTGGCCCGTCGACGCGGGGCCGCCGCGCTGACCGGCACGATGGCGACGCTCGTCCAGGCAATCGATCGGCGCCTCGTGCTCGCCAATGCGCAGTCGCTCAGCGATGCCATCGCCCTGGGCCTGACGCCTCAGCGCATCCTGGCCACCATCTGCGGCGTCATGGGTCTGATTGCCGTCCTGCTGGCGTCGATGGGCATCTACGGCGTCACGGCCTACACCGTGGCGCTTCGGCGGCGCGAGCTGGCCATCCGCCTGGCGCTCGGTGCGCCGCGTTCGCGAGTCCTGAGCCTGGTGTTACGCCAGGGATCATGGCTGGTGGCCATCGGGCTGGGCATTGGCCTCACGCTGTCGCTCGGCGCCGGGCAGGTGTTGTCGGTGTTCTTCTACGGCCTGCCCGCGGCCCATCTGCCGACGCTGCTCGGAACGGCGTCCCTGTTCGTGGTCATCGGTGCCGCGGCGTCCGTCATCCCTGCCCGCCAGGCCGTTGGCGATGGCTGGCGTCGCTCGCTGCAGGAGGACTAGTCGGCGAGCGTTGGCTATCATGCGCCGTGCCCCCCGCGACGATCGCGCTCACCCTCCTCATCGCCCTTGGATTCAGCACGCAGACCATCGCGCCGCCCAAGCCCGCGCCGACGCTCGTCTCGGCGAAGAAGATCTGGGACGCCGTCGGTCACAACGCGTTCACCGACCTGATCCGCTGGCGCGATCGCTGGTACTGCACGTTCCGTGAGTCGGACGCTCACATCGGCGGCAACGGCCGGATCCGCGTCCTGACGTCGACCGACGGCGACACCTGGGCATCCGCCGCGCTGATTGCCGAGGCCGGCATCGATCTCCGCGATCCGAAGATGTCGATCACGCCGGACGATCGGCTGATGATCGTGGCCGGCGGCTCGGTCTACGAGGGCACGACGTATCGTGGCCGACAGCCACGCGTTCTCTTCTCATCGGACGGCAGCGCCTGGAGCACGCCGGAGCGCATCCTCGCCGAGGGCGACTGGTTGTGGCGGGTGACCTGGCACGACGGCACCGCCTACGGCGTCACCTATCGCACCAAGCCAGGCGAGCCGTCCGAATGGATGACGGCGCTGGTGTCGTCGCGCGATGGGCGAACGTTCAAGGAGGTCACGGCATTCGCGGCGCCGGGCCGTCCCAACGAGACGACGCTGCGCGTCATGCCCGACGGCGAGATGGTCGCGCTGATGCGGCGTGAGGCCGGTAACCGTCTCGCCTGGGTGGGTCGCAGCAGGGCGCCCTACACGTCCTGGAGCTGGCGCGAGACGGCGCACGCGGTCGGCGGCCCCAACTTCATTCGCCTGCCCGACGGCGAGCTGTGGGCAACGGGCCGCGATTCCTCGGGCAGCCCGAAGACCGTCGTCGCGCGAATGACTGTCGACGGAGGTTACCAGCCGGTGCTCACTCTGCCGTCCGGCGGCGACACCAGCTACGCCGGCATGGTCTGGCACGACGGCCTGCTGTGGCTCAGTTACTACTCGTCCCATGACGGTAAGACGTCGATCTATCTCGCACGCGTCAGACCGCACTAGCTGAACAAGACGGACACGCCGACGCTGGTCCCACCGACGGCGCGCTGCGTCCGGCGGCGTGGTATGTTCGCGCGGACACCCTAGTATCGACTCGCGGACGCTGACTGACCGGTCTGGCACCGGCTG
>Ga0070665_100008647_pt1 | contig 10306 bp, 10 predicted proteins | sample KBSS13metaG_FD_65862 | JGI IMG/M metagenome (GOLD analysis project Ga0070665, IMG submission 65862) | Switchgrass rhizosphere microbial communities from Kellogg Biological Station, Michigan, USA - KBS S1-3 metaG | ecosystem: Host-associated > Plants > Roots > Rhizosphere > Soil ...
CTCGCGCGTATCGCGCTCCAACACCAGAATCTGTTCATCGAGAATACGCTCCACCTGTGCCACTACGAACTGGATCGTGGTGTCCCGGGCGAGGCGGTCTCCCGTGTAGGTGGCCCGCTTTTCTTTCGTCGTGTTGACAAATTCGAGCAGCGCTCTCTTCAAGGTTCCGAGGGACGTGGTCGAGACCGTCCTGTTGAAAAGCTGCGCGAACGGGATGCGGTAGAGGGCAGCGCGATGGTGCTGATGGCCGGGACACTGGAGATTGAACATGTCGAGCTCGCATAAAGTGCGGTGCTCCGGCACGAACGCGTCCTCGACGACGATATCGTTGCTGCCCGTGGCGCGCAGGCCCATGACGTCCCAATTGTCGACAATCCGGTAGTCCGTTCGTGGCACCAGGAAATTGCGCGGCTCCGGCTTGCCCTCGGCGGTAGACGGGGGGACGTTTGCGCCCAGAATGACCCAGTCGCAATGCGCTGACCCACTCGAGAAGGCCCACCGGCCGCTCAGGCGGTAGCCGCCGGGGACGATCTTGACCTTTCCGACTGGCATGTAAGAGGAGCTGATGCGGATGTTGGGGTCCTTACCCCAGACATCCTGCGCCGCCTGCTCCGGAAACAGGGCCATCTGCCAGTTGTGAACGGCGATCACGGCGTACACCCAGGCGGTGCTCATGCAACCTTCGGCCAAGGTTCGTGCGATTTCACAGTAGGTGCGGGGTGTCAGCTCCAGGCCGCCGTAGCGTGCCGGCTGCAGGACCTTGAAGAAGCCCGACACTGTCAGCTCCTCGATAGTCTCCCGCGGGACCTGGCCAGCCGCGATGGCCGCGCGCTCCCGCGAGCGCAGCGTCGGGACGAGCGCTCTAGCCTGTTCGATCAGGCGCACCTCGAGCGTTGAGTTCGCATTCCCAGGCGCCGGCGTCACGGGCTGACTCGAGGCGCTCATAGATAGATTCCTCGTGTGATTCCACCGTCGACGGCGAGAGACTCCCCGGTTATGGCAGCAGCGAGATCGGAGGCTAAAAAGGCTACCGCGTAGCCGATCTCCTCGGCGCGGATGATCCGGCGGATCGGCGTCGCATTGGCATATTCGGCCTCGATCTCGGCGGGCGTTTTGCCGCGCTTGCGGGCTTCAGTCTCGAAGAGCTCGACGATGTGCTCGGTCTGGATCACACCGGGATGGATGGCGTTGACCGTGATACCCGCTGGGCCGAGTTGGTCCGACAGGGTTTTGGTCAGATGGCATACGGCGGCATTGCGCATACCGCTGATGACGTTCGAGGCGCGACCGGTGAGGCCCCCGATGTTGATGATTCGGCCCCAGCGCTGTTGGAGCATCGCGGGAGTGACGGCCTTGGCGCAACGCGCGTAGCCCACCACCTTCGTGTTCAGGTCCTGCAGCAATGCGGCGTCGTCCAGGTACTGGACCTCGTTGCGGACCAGGCCGGAGGGGTTGGCCGCGCAGTTGACCAAAACGTCGACACGCGAATAGTCGGACATCACCCGGGCGACCAGTTGGTCGACCTGCTCCTGGACCGTCGTATCGGCGGTAACAGCCAACACGCGCCGGCCTGTCTCCCGCTCGATCGACTCAGCGGCGCTCTCCAGGAGTTGCCTGCGGCGCGCGGCGATTACGACACGGGCACCCTCGGCGGCCAACACTTGGGCCACCGCACGGCCGATTCCGGCGCTGCCGCCTGTGATCAATACGACGCGGTTGTTCAATCCCCAATCCATTCGATTTCGCCCTTCGAGAAGTGAAGTCAGGTGCGATCGGTCATGCGGAGGCCGGCTGACGGGCGGCGTGCGCACGCATCCCGCCGAGCACTACGACCACACTGACGATCAGGACAGTGGCGCTCACTGCCAGCGCGGGACCATAGTCATGGTCGCGCAGCAAGGTCGCCGTGAGCGCCGGCCCGATTCCGAAGCCCACTGTCTGAATGCATCCCATCGCGACCACGATGCGGCCCCGGCAGTCCGCGTCCGAGCAGACGCCCGAGAGCAGCGGCTGCGCCAGGTTCCAGGCGAAGTTGAACAGGATGCCCGCGATCATGAGCTCGGTGGCGGTGACGTGGCCGTGGAGCAGGCCGAAGCTCACCAGCGAGAGGACTCCGCTCAGGATCAACGGCCAGCGACGCCCGCACGGTGCGACCAATGCGACGGCTGCGAGGGCGCCGCCGACGCCGGCGAAGGACGAGATCCCCAGTGCCTCGCCCGTGACGACCGGGTCAATGGCACTTGCGGCCGCAATGCGCTCGAAGTAGCTCCAGACCGCCCCTTGCGCTATGAAGTAGAGGAAGACACCGATCAAACCCCCGGTGGCCAGGTGTTTCGACATCGGTGCTGCCGGCGCGCCCGCAGCGGCCGGGTCGGCGGCTCCCCGCGGCAGCCAGGGCAACAATGCGGCCGACAACAAGGTCAGGGCCGCCATGGCTTCAAACACGACGGGCGATCCGAAGCGGCTTTCCAACGAAGGGAGGGCTGCCAGGATGGCAGCGCTCGCGGTGAGGCCGACGACGAGATAGATGCCAAACGCCCGGTCCGGATTGACAGCGCTCCCCAAGGCAGCGAAGGCAACGGCGATCGCCAGCCCTTCGCCGAGTCCCGCGCAGATCCGTGCCGCAACGATCGCGGTGTAGGTGTGATTGATCGCAGTCAGTACGCTGCCGACGACGATGAGCGCAAGGCCGAGCGCCGCCAGCTGCCGCCAGCTCCAACGCGCGATCAAGAAGGTCGCGATGCCAATCGATGCGGCGCTCGCGTTGATGTCCCAGGAGGCGATGTAGCCGAGTTGGCGGTCGTCGAGGCTCGACTGCCCACCCAACAACATGACGAAGCCCGGCACCACCATGATGGTCAGGGCACCCAGGGTGCCGAAAACGACCGCGGCAGTGAGGCCGCGCGCATTCAGGCCTGGCGTGGCGGGGGGCCCTTGCACAGCCGCCGTGGAAATCACATCCGCAACGGGCATCCGCGCGCCCTCCCGGAAGAATACGAGCCCGGCTTTCTCATGATTGTGTACGCCCCCGATCCGCGCCACCTGTGACGACGCCTATTGAAGCATGCGCCAATTGTCCCGAGTTCGCAACAGTCGCGTGTTTTTATACCTATTGTTTGCATTTCGTTCATTGGCTATAGTGGCTGCCACTTTTCACTTTTGAGCCCATCGCGCCTGCGCGACGGCTCGAGAGCGCATCTCCTGGAGGTCTCCACGTGACCGGAATTTCTGCAATCGAGCGCGCCAAGCGACTCACAGCCCAACTCGCCAGCGCTCCCCAACACCTGCTGATCGACGGGAAGCGCAAGGCTGCCCTCTCGGGGGAAACCTTCGAGGCGTTGAATCCCGCCACGGGTGAGACGCTCGCGCGCGTGGCCCGGGCGAACGCGGGTGATGTCGATCTTGCGGTGAGCTCGGCGCGGCGCGCGTTCGAGAACCGCGCGTGGCGCCAGATGAGCGCGAACGACCGTACCAACCTGTTGTTGCGGTTGGCCGATCTCATCGAGAAGGAGGCGGATGACCTGGCCGTTCTCGAGTGTCTCAACAACGGCAAGCCGGCGCACCTGACGCGGTTGGTGGAAGTCGAGGGGTCGATCAAGACGTTCCGCTACTTCGCCGGCTGGCCGACCAAGTTCGGCGGCGAGACGTTACCGGTGTCGCCGCGCGGCGGCGCGCAGATCCTGAATTACACCACCCGCGAGCCCGTGGGTGTCGCCGGTCTCATCGTGCCTTGGAATTATCCGCTGTCCATGGCCGCCTGGAAGGTCGCCCCCGCGCTGGCGGCCGGCTGCGCGGTCGTGTTGAAACCGGCGGAGCAGACTCCGCTCACCGCCCTGCGCCTGGGTGAGTTGGCCCTGGAGGCGGGCTTTCCCCCCGGAGTACTCAACGTCGTGACCGGGTTTGGGGATGCGGGCGCGGCGTTGGTGGCGCACCCGGGCGTCGACAAGATCGCGTTCACCGGCTCGACGGAGGTGGGCAAGTTGATTGTCAAGGCGGCGGCGGGGAATTTGAAGAAGGTTTCTTTGGAGTTGGGTGGCAAGTCGCCCCACATCGTGTTTCCGGATGCGGACCTTGACGCCGCGGCCGCCGCTGTTGCCAGCGGGATTTTCTTCAACCAAGGCCAGACGTGCACGGCCGGCTCGCGTCTATACGCGCACGTGGACTGTTTCGACCGCGTGGTCGAGGCGGTGAGCGCCGCGGCCAGGAAGCTCAAGGTAGGTGACGGGCTACTGCCTACGTCCGACATGGGGCCGCTGGTGTCGCAGGAGCAGTGGGACCGGGTCAACGGCTACGTCGGCATCGGTCGTGACGAGGGAGCCCGCGTGTTGACGGGTGGCCGCCGGCCGCCGGGATTGGAGCGCGGCTTTTTCTTCGAGCCCACGGTGTTTGTGGACGCGACCAGCAACATGCGGATCGTGCGCGAGGAGATTTTCGGGCCGGTACTGACCGCCCTGCCCTGGAAGGACGTCGATGACCTGGTCGCGATGGCCAATGACAGCGAGTACGGACTGTCCGCGGGTATCTGGACCAACAACCTCAAGCATGCCCATCGGGCGGCGGCCGCGCTGAAAGCGGGAACCGTGTGGATCAACTGCTACAACCTCGTCGATCCGGCGACCCCGTTCGGCGGCTTCAAGCAGTCGGGCTGGGGCCGTGAGCACGGGCGGCAGGCCATGGAACTTTATAGCGAGATCAAGAGCGTTTGGGTCAATCTGACCTGAAGTGCGGAGTCATTATGAGTGAGCCGAAGACATTGTTGGTCGCGACGGACGGGCAGGCCGTGTTACGCAGTCACGACGAGGGCGCCACCTGGCGGCGGATCACGGTCGACCAGGACCTGGAGTTCGACGATTGCGTGCGGTGCCTGCTGGCCGATCCGCGCAACCCGCAGAGCGTATTCGCTGGAGCCGAGACCGGGTTGTTCCGCAGTGACGATTGCGGGAGGAACTGGCACCGGATCGATTGCGAGCTCAACACGTACTCCGTCTGGAAGCTCGCGGTGCACCCGAGCCATCCCGATATCATGTACGCCGGAACGGGCTCCCCTACGCGAGCTGCGTTCTTCCGTTCGCGCAACGGTGGTAAATCCTGGGAGAAGACCTCTCTGGAGATGCCGCCAAAGTGCGCGGGCGTCAGCCGGCCGCGGATGTTGACGATCGCCATCGATCCTGACGATGCGAAGGATGTCTGGGTCGGGGTGGAGGAAGGCGGCCTCTTCCGGACGCGCGACGGCGGGGATAGCTGGAAGCGAATCGACGCGAATCAGGCCGACGGTGTCCGCAATTCCGACGTGCACAGTATTGTGGTTCTTCGCGGCCCGCCGAAGACGGTGGTCGTCATGGTGGTCAATGCGCTCTACACTTCCACGGATGGCGGCGAGACCTGGAACGAAACCATTGTCCGGGACAATTTCGGTCTCTACTATTCCCGGGTGCTCGCAGCCAAGCCCGGGAGCGATCAGGACCTTTACATGGGCATTGGCGACGGCACGCCGGGTTCCACTTCGCTGTTCCTACGCTCCCAGGATCGCGGCACGACATGGATCAATGCGCCCTTCCCTGTGCAGCCGAACTCCACGATCTGGGCGATCGGGACCAATCCGTCGGACCCGAACCTGCTGCTGGCCGGGACGAAGTATGGCGACCTGTTCCGCAGCAATGACGGCGGGTACAGTTGGCGCAAGGAATGGCGCGAGTTTCCCGAGATCACCGATGTGACGTGGCTCGCCGCCGTGCCTTCCCGCATCGAGGAGCCAGGCCATGCCCATCCCTAAAGTCAAACGCGTCGCGCACGTTGTGTTGTACGTGCGTGATCCCGAGGCTTCCGCCAAGTGGTACGGCGAGGTGTTGGGAATGAAGGTGAGCGCCAGGGTGCCGGACGGGCCTTATAAGGGCGGGGTCTTCCTGTCCTTCGGGGAGCATGACCACGACATCGCTCTGTTTCCCACCTCGGAGACTGGGCCGAAGGGCAAGGAATTCGAGCACATCGGGCTGCAGGTCGATTGCGATCAGGATGTCGACAGTCTGCGGCGGTTGTATGGATGGATGATCCGCAACAATGTGCAGTTCCACGAGGTGTTGAACCACGGGGTCTCCACGGGGATCTACTTCTACGATCCGGACGGCCATCAGCTCGAGGTCTTCTGCCAGCGGGTGCCCTTCGCCGGCGGAGCGGCGATCGCTGAGCTGGGACGCAACCAGGGGCAGGCCTTGAATATCTCGTTGGAGCCGATTTTCGAGTGAGCGCGCCGCTGACACGGCTGGCGGTTCGGCGTGCGGGTGAGGCGGACATTCCCGCGGTTGCGGCACTGTTCGACGCATACCGGCAATTCTACGAAATGCCGGCCGACCTGGCCGCCGCCCAGGCCTACGTGCGCCGGCGGATCGAGGCGGCAGAGTCGGTTGTGTTTATTGCCGAGGACCCCGCCGGCACGCCTGTCGGGTTTTGCCAGCTCTATCCGACATTCTGCTCGGTGTTCATGGCGCGCATCTACGTTTTGTACGATCTTTTCGTAGCGCCGGCGGCCCGCAAAACGGGCGCCGCGAGGGCCCTGCTGAGTGCGGCTGAGGGATTTGCCGCCGGGATGGGCGCCCGGCGCCTGGAGTTGCGCACGGCCAGGACCAATCTGCCGGCGCAGGCCCTGTACGAGTCCTGCGGTTGGAAGCGGGACGAGTTGTTTTTTGCGTATAGCAAGAAAGTTCAGTCGAGCCGGCCGGCTAAGGACTGATGCCGGGCGCAGGACACGTTAGGAGCGCAAGAACTGCGCGCAATCAACGGTTATGACGCCCGCCTCCTCAATACCGGGCGGCAGCTCTCCGACGTGAATCAAGACCGGCCGCCAGGTCATGTTACGCGGCATCACGATACACGACACCTTGTCCTCGATCTCCTTCACGACACTCGCCGGGACCGCACCGCGACAGAACTTGATCTCACACACGTACAGTGTCCGACGCCGCGTCTGAACCAGGTAGTCGATCTGACAACCTCTGCGGCGCTGCGTTTTCCGCTGGATGAAAGGGTTCTCATAAATCACTTCATCCAGTGCTATCCCCAGGCGCTGAAGAATCGCCAATCGGTTCTGCAGCACCAGGTTCTCGAACTGCAGCCCGAGAACCGTATCGATGTTGGGCAGGTTCGTCATCGTACCCCGCTCGATACGTCGCCGGTTCGGCGCGATGTACTTCAGATAGAAGCGCGTGTAGTTGTCGCTCAAGCGGAATCGACTATATTTGCCTTCCTCGCCGGTCTTGAGGTTCCAGGTATGGTCGCGGGCGAGTAAACCCGAGGCCACCAGATCCTCCGCGTACTCGGAGACCTTGCCTCCCTTTCCCACCGCTAATGCTTCATAGAGACTTTCCAGGTCACGCGGTCCGTCCGCGAGCGCTGCGACAATCTTGCGGTAGCTGTCGTTGCGGCGATTGAAGAAGCCGCTGAAAATTCGGTCGAACTCACCGAACAGAAGTCCCTCGCGGGTGAAACACAGTCGTTGGATATTGGCATCCGCCGACAGGGCGGGATCCATTTCCTCGAGGTATCGAGGGATGCCTCCGGTCACGGCAAGCAACCGGAGCTTCTCGTAAGAAGATACCCGATCGGCGTTCTCACCCCAGAACCGGTTGCACACCGGAAGGGGTAGCTCGGTCAATGTCATATCGACCGAGATACGCCCCGTGAACCCGGTGTTGTGCAGGATCTCGCGCTCGATCCAACCGGCCACCGACCCGGAAAGGATCAGAATGAACTGAGGGTTCCGGGAGAAGTGCAAGTCCCAGGCGTTCTTGAGCTTGCCGAGAAAGGTTGTGTCTCGTATCCCGAGCCAGTTGATCTCATCCAGAATGATGAGCCAACGGCCCGTGCGGGTGCGCTCAGTGAGCGCCCAGAACAACAGGTTCCAGTCCTCGGCGCGAGGCGGTGGAATACCCAGTTGTACGGAGAGCTGTTGAGCGAAATCTTCACGTTCCTCGGCCGCGGTCAGATTCTTCTCCGGCGGCAGGCCCTGGAAGTGGGCAGCGCGGTAGCGCGGAAGCCTTTGGGCGAGTTCGTCGGTGAGGCGGCTTTTCCCCACCCGGCGGCGACCCTTGATGACCGCGATGCTGGCGACCTTCTTGCGCGTGAGATCCTGCAGGCGGCCAAGCTCGGCCTCGCGGCCAAAAAACGGCGTGACGGGGTTTGCCGATGTCATTTTGGTGAACTTTAGCCGTGGGTGCCCAAGTATCACCAAAATGACAATTGCCGATTTGGTGACCGAAATCTTACTGTACTGAAATATCACCAAAATGACAATTATCGAAGGCCCACGCGCAGGGGCCCAAGCCGGCCGGCTCAGGAGTGGCGAGCGCCGCAAGCAGCGTGCGATGTGCTCGGGATTTGAGGCGGTGTTCATTCATGGAGCCACGCCCTATGGCTCAAAGCGTCATCGAGCAATTTTTGCTGATAGGGGCACACCTCGGCGGTTTACCGCGCTCGAGTGGCTCTGTCGCGCAAAATCAGCCTGGACGTTTAGTGAACGGATTGATGAGCGAAACCCCGAACGGTTTGAAATCGTCCACATTGCGCGTAACGACGCTCAGGCCACGAACGAGCGCCGTGGCTGCAATCAAGGCGTCCTCGAGGTGGTGATCGGACCGACGATGCATGAGTTGCGCCCAGCGACGGAAAATGTGTGCGTCCACCGGAATGACGTTATACGTCTCAGCGACGCTGTCGAGCCAACCCTCGATCTCCCGGGCCTTGGGAGCGTCCTGTTCGCGGGTGATCTCTATACCGGCCTGGATCTCACCGACTGTCACGGCCGAGAGATGAAGATTCTCTTCCGATGCGTTCTGTACCCACGCTACAACGCCCTGATGAGGCTTCGGTTTGCGTAACTCGGAGACGACATTGGTATCGAGCAGATACACGATCAGCCCACAGCCTTGGGCACACGCCGCAGCCGTCCACGGCGGGCAGGGATATTGAGGTCACCGCGCGGGCCGGGCCCCAGCAGCAAGGATTTGAGCCCGGGGCGGGCTCGCTCACGCAGGCTACGCCACTCACTCACGGGAAGGAGAACTGCTGTCTCGACGCCACGCAACGTCACGACTTGCGGGCCCTCGGTGAGGCTTGCCTTGAGGAATTCGCTGAACCGGGCTTTCGCGTCCTGAACGGGCCAAGTCTTTTTCACGATGCGCCTCTCATAACTAGTCAGCAGTCTAGTCAGACGGGCAGGCATCGTCAAGCAGCCAACGGCTGTGGGAACTGAGCGAGCGGATGACGGGCGTGTCACTTGACCGCGGCTGAACGAGCCTGCGTAGCACTCCTGCGGACCGATCGCGGGGAATGGCCGGTTACGCGTTTGAAGGCATTGCTGAAGGCGCTCTCCGACGAATAGCCTAGTGACTGGCCGATAATGGCCACAGGAGTGGTCTCCTCGCGCAAGATCCGTTCGGCGAAGCGCATGCGCCATTGCGTGAGGTAAGTCAGCGGGGCGACACCTGCGACTGTCCGGAAGTGGAAGGCGAACGTCGTTCGTGACATGGCACAGGCTTCGGCGAGCTCCTCGAGATGCCAGGGGCGACCAGGGTCACCATGCATCAAGCGCAGTGCTGGAGTGACACGGGGGTCAGCCAGGGCCCGCAACCAACCGGCGGGCATGAGAGCGGCCGTCTTCAGGTGGGCTCGCAAAATCTGCACGAACAGCAGTTGCGCGAGTTGAGCCGATGCGAGCTGCGCGCCGGGGAGCCCGGCGGAACGCTCTTCGACGAGTTGGTCGAGAAGCCATCGGAACGTCGTCGCCTGCGGTGAAGACGCCTGGATGTGAATCCAGGGCGGGAGGGCATCTGCCAGCAGTCGGCCGCTGGTCGGATCCAACAGCACATGGCCGCCGATGTGCGCGAAGTCTCCACCGTTACCCAGTTGGGCCATTGTCTTGCCAGCGTCCGCAAACACGCTCATGGCCTCAACAGGAGCCACGTCCAGGTCGCTGGCGAGAACAAAGGCGCGTCGGGATGCCAGAAGACCAACGTCCCCGGTTTCGAAGTGAATCGGCTCGGGCTCACCCTCCAGGCGAACCCAGCAATGTCCTTTCACGACGGCAAAGAATTTGATCTTGTCGGGCGGGGGAAACCGGATGGCCCAGGCGCCGCCGGCCGTGAAACCACCGGTCACGAGCGATTCGGCATTTGTGAGCTTGAGGATATCGGAGAAGGGATCGGTGCTCATCCTTCGCACTTTCGCGCAAGTAAAACGGATTCTCAAGCATTCACAATCCGGTGACCCCTCCTTATCCTTTCCGGGAAACGAGGAGATCGAGATGAGTGACGAG
>Ga0070665_100008648_pt1 | contig 10306 bp, 10 predicted proteins | sample KBSS13metaG_FD_65862 | JGI IMG/M metagenome (GOLD analysis project Ga0070665, IMG submission 65862) | Switchgrass rhizosphere microbial communities from Kellogg Biological Station, Michigan, USA - KBS S1-3 metaG | ecosystem: Host-associated > Plants > Roots > Rhizosphere > Soil ...
GACTCGCTGCTGGCTCGATCGTCGACGAGCCGCCGCCGCGCGTCGCGACGAACGTGACGCCCGCGCCGATCGCGAGCGTCGCGATTCCGGCAAGCACGAACCCGCCGCGCTTCGACGGGCGAGTGCTCACCGTCGACACGTGCGCCTGACCGTTGCCCGAGCTCAGCGTCGTGATCGCCTTCGCGTTGGGCGCCGCCGTGGCGATCAACGTCGCGGCGAGATTGGGATACGACGACGGATCGCCGAGGGCGTCCGCCAGCTCGCGCATCGACGAGAACCGCAGATCCGGCTGCTTCTGCATCGCGCGCTCGACGACCCGTGCGAGCTGCAGGGGCACGCCGGGCATCGGCGGCACCGGGCTCGTGAGGTGCTGGACCAGGATCTCGGCGTAGCCCGAGCCCGGGAACGGCACGCGGCCGGTCAACATCTCGAACAGCACCACGCCGAGCGCATAGATATCGGTGCGGTGATCGATCGCGGAGGTCCTGCCCTCGCACTGCTCGGGCGACATGTACGTCGGCGTGCCGAGCACCATGCCGGTGCGCGTCTTGGAGGCAGCGGTGTCGACCTTCGCGATGCCGAAGTCGAGCAGCTTGACCGTGTCGCGCGCGAGCACCATCACGTTGTCGGGCTTGAGGTCGCGGTGCACGATGCCGCGCTCGTGCGACGCCTGAAGTGCGTCGGCGATCTGTCGCGCGATGTGGACGACGCGGCCGGGCGGCATCGAGCCGCGCTCGAGCACGCTGCTGAGCGTGGTGCCCGAGAGCAGCTCCATCACGATGTACACGAGCGTGCCGCGCGGCGAGGTCAGCGAGCCGAAGTCGATGATGTCGACGATGTTCGGATGGCCGATCGCGTTGACCGCTTTCGCCTCGTAAAAAAACCGCGTGACGATGTCCTGGTTCGACGCGAGCTCGGGATGAAGCAGCTTGAGCGCGACCTTCTTGCCGATCTGCGGGTGCTCGGCGAGATACACGGTGCCCATGCCGCCTTCGCCGAGTTGCGCGGTCACGACATAGTTGCCCACTCGCTCACCAATCATCGCCGTCGTCGACCATATATGCGGGCACAGGACTCGTAAAGACCGGCGTACGATGCGCCATGTGCCGATGTGTACTGATCGTGCTCGCGCTTACCTCGGTTGCCGAGGCGAACACGCTCGAAGTCGGGCCCGGCAAGCCATTTGCCACTCCGTGTGCGGCGATCGGATCGGCGGCCGCCGGCGACCGGATCGAGGTCGACGCGGCAGGCAACTACGACGGCGATACCTGCGAGTGGACGACTGACAACCTCACGGTCGTTGGGGTCAATGGCCGCGCCAAGATCGATCTCACCGGCAAGCTGCCGGTGATGGAGAAGGGCATCTTCACGGTCGACGCGCCGAACGCGACGATCGAGAGCTTCGAGCTGTCGGGCGCCGCGATCCCGCAAGGCGACGGCAACAACGGCGCGGGCATCCGGCACGGCGGCACCAACCTCACCGTGATCGACTGCTACTTGCACGACAACCAGGACGGCATCCTCGGCAACCCGTCGACGGCGGGCTCGGGCGCCGTGCTGATCGAATCGAGCGAGCTCGCGAACAACGGCGCCGGCGACGGCTTCTCTCACAACATGTATCTCGGCGAGTACGCCAGCGTGACGGTCGAGGGCTCGTACTCGCACGCGGCGAAGGTCGGCCATCTGCTGAAGTCGCGCGGCTACGCGAACTACATCCTCTACAACCGGCTCACCGACGAGGCCGGCACGACCGCGAGCTACGAGATCGATCTGCCGCAAGGCGGCACGTCGTACGTGATCGGCAACTTCATCGAGCAGAGCGCCGCGTCGATGAATCCGACGATCGTGAGCTCGGGCGAGGAGACGCCGCTCAACCCCGATCAGCACTTCTTCTTCGTCAACAACACGGTGGTCAACGATCTGTCGAGTGGCACGTTCGTCGCGCTGAACGCGGCCACGACCGCGCTGCTCGAGAACAACATCTTCCACGGCGCGGGTACGGTGACGTCGCTCGCCGGCGCGACGCAGACCTCGAACTGGACCGACGCGCAGGGCGATCCGCTGCTCGTCGACGTCGCGTCGTACGACTACCACTTGCAGGCCGGCTCGCCGTGCATCGATCACGGCACGCTGCCGGGCATGGGGCTCGGCAGCCAGTCGCTCGTGCCGACCGAGGAGTACGTGCACCCGCTGATGGCCCTTGGCCGCACGGTCGCCGGCGCGGCGATCGACATCGGTGCCGACGAGGTCGGCGGCGCGGTTCCGCTCGGCGGCGATGCGGGCCCGGTCGGCGATGGCGCGGATGCCGGAACGTCGACGACGGCGCCGAAGAGCTCGGGCTGCGGCTGCCAGGCGCCGGCCGATCCGCCCGGGCTCGTGCTGGTCGTCGCGTGCGCGTTCGCGATCGGCCGGCGACGCCGCGCGATCACTCGAACGGGTCGATGAGCGCGTTGCTGCCGGACGCGACCTCGCGCGTCTGTACGATCGCCGGACGCACGAGTTGCTTGGCCGGTCGCACCGGAGCCGCGATCGGCTGTGGCGCGGTCGCGAGCACCGGCTGCGGCGCGGTCGCGAGCACCGGCGGCGGCGGCGGCGGCGGTGGCGGCGGCGGTGGTAGCGGCCGCGGTGCGGCGTCGGGGATCGCGATCGGCGCGGCCTGGATTGGCGGCTCGCTCGGAGTATCGCCGCGGGTCGCGTAGAACGCGATGCTCGCGCCGAGCGCGATCGTGGCGAACGTCGCGACCACGAACGACGCGTAGCCGCGCGGCGCGGTCTTCTCGGTTTTCTCGGTCGATTCGCCGATGCTGGTGCTGATCGTGGTCAACGCGTCGAGGTTGCGCAGCGGCTCGCTCGGAGGCGCGGCCGGGCCGTCGTGGCGCGCCGGTGCGCCGAGCGCCTCGCGCAGCTGGTTCATCGTCGCGAATCGCGCGGCGGGATGCTTGGCGAGCGCGCGCTGGACGATCGCGACCAGCGACGGCGCGACGCCGCGGATCGCCGGCACGGGCGTGTGGAGGTGCTGGACCACCACCTCGGCGAACCCGACGCCGGGAAACGGCACGCGGCCGGTGAGCATCTCGAACATCACGACGCCGAGCGCGTAGACGTCGGAGCGGCCATCGAGCGTGCGGCTGCCCGCGCACTGCTCGGGCGACATGTACATCGGCGTGCCGAGCACGATGCCGTGGCGCGTCAGCGGCGTGCACGCGTCGAGCTTCGCGATGCCGAAGTCGAGCAGCTTGATCGAATCGTTCGCGAGCACCATCACGTTCTCGGGCTTGAGATCGCGATGGATCACGCCGCGCTCGTGCGAGGCGTGGAGCGCGTCGGCGATCTGGTGCGCGATCCGAACCGCGCGGCGCGGCTCGAGCGGACCGCGCTGGATGATCGAGCCGAGCGTCTCGCCGGCGAGCAGCTCCATCATCAGATACGCGACCGGGCCGTCGGCCGAATCGAGCGTGCCGAAGTCGACGATGTCGACGATGTTGGGGTGGCCGATCGCGTTGACGATGCGAGCCTCGTGAAAGAACCGCGTGACGCTCTCTTCATCCGAGGCGAGCTCGGGATGGAGCACCTTGATCGCGACGCGCTTGCCAATGTTCACGTGCTCGGCGAGGTACACCGCGCCCATCCCGCCGCGGCCGAGCTGTCGAGTGACGACATAGTTGCCGATGCGCTCTCCAACCACAGACATGGCGGCGTTATCGGCACCAAGTTGCCCCGGTTGCGCAGCAAAATTGCCGTGTGATTACTTACGGATTCTTGCCCTACCGCGGGCTGCGAGCCGCCAGCCGTCGCGCGTGCGCTCGCTGGTCGTGACCGTGGCCGACTGCGCGAGCGCGTCGGCGAAGCCCTTCTTGCGCTCGGTCTGCCGGCCCGGCATGTCGGCGCCGTAATAGAACCGCTGGAGCAGCCACACCCAGAACGACGGCCGGTACATGAACAGCTCCGAGACCAGCGCGAGCTGCGCTTCGTTGTCCCAGAACGTGCGAACCGGTGCGCCTTCTTTGCGCCGCAGCTTGAGCACGTCGTTCGAGACCGGGCAGCGCGTGATGCACGCGCGGCACATGTGATCGCGGCGCGGCCCGAAGTAGTCGCTCGCGATCATCCGATCGCAGGCCGGGACGTCGCGGATGACGTAGTCGTCGAACGCGCTGACCGGGCACGCCTCGACGCACAGGTTGCACGTCGAGCAGTCGGGCAGCTTCCACTCGGAATTGGTCGGCGTCGGATCGTAGCGATCGACCGGCGCGTTCAAGAACACGACGCCGAGCTTGCAGTTGAAGCCGAAGCGGTTCGAGAAGAACAGCGCGTTCTTGCCGATCACGCCGAGGCCCGCGGCGGTCGCGATCTCCTTGAGCACGACCGGCACGCTGGCTTGCGCCTCGGCGAGCGCGACGCCGTCGCCGTAACGGTCGCACAGGAGCGACGCGACGTCGGCAGTCATCGTCTCGACGAAGTAGTCGGCCGCGACGTCGCTGAACAGCGCGATGACGATCACGGCTTCGCTCGGGATCGCGCGATGAGTCAGCCGCATCTTGCCGACGAGATGCAGCCCGCGCCGCACGTCCGGACCATCGGGAAAGCGCGTGCGCAGCTCGCTTCCCGGCAGCACGACGTACTCGAGCGGCACGTCGGGCGGCGCGGCGTCGTGAACGGCGCGCTCGATCGCGTCGCGCGCGAGCACGAGCGGCTTGGGCTCGGCGCGGAGCTTTTCCTGGGTCTCGGCGAGCTCGCGCTTCATCCACGGCGTCGCGATCGCACGCGCCGCCATCCACGCCTCGCGCCACGCGGTGTTGCTCGCTCTGCGGATCAGCTCGCGCAGCACGGCTGCCACCGTAGCGCGATCACCGGCGCTTGGGCAGTGGCACGAGCGCGCGCACGCGCTGTCGGTATCGGCGGTAGTCGTCGCCGAGCGCGTCGACGAGGTCGCGTTCCTCGAGCTGGATTGCGATGACGACGTAGACCAGCATCACCGTCGCGAACAGCAAGTGGCCGTAGGTCATCGTCGGTGTGGCCCAGAACGCGATGATGAAGCCGAGGTAGATCGGGTGACGGACGAGCCGGTAGAGCAGCGGCGTACGGAACGCTGTATCCCGCTGCGGTCGCAATCCAAAGAGCTCGAAGTGGCCGAGCAGGAACGTCGCGACGGCCGCGATCGCCCAGCCGGCGAGCGAGACGACCGTCAGCGCCGGTCCGGGTACGCGCCAGATCACGCCGGGCATCGGCCGCCACCACGCATACGACGCGCACAGCATGAGGCTCGCGGCCAGCACGTACGTCGAGCGCTCGATCGCCGGCGACACCGCGACGCGCGTCCAGAACCGCTTGAAGCCGCGGCGCGCCATCGCGCTGTGCTGGATCGCGAACGCGGCGAGCAGTGCGAGATCGATCCACAGCGCGTTGATCGCCGGGTTGCCGAAATCGATCGTCGTCGGCACGACGCGCCAGTCCTCGACCCACGCGATGCCGTACGCGAACGTCGCCAGGAACACCGCGTAGCAGCCGAGCCGGTAGGCGAGCGTCATTTCACGAGCGCGCGCAACGCGAGCGGCAGTGCGACGCCGCCGGTGACCATCGACATGTGGCCGATGCCGGTGCGCACGTAGAGCACGCGCGCCGCGCGAGCGTCGTCGGTCCAATCGGCGGGCAAGCCGTACACGCGCTTGGTCTTCGGCAGGAACGCGTGGATCCAGTTGCTCTCCTCGATCGTGTCGCTCGCGACGTTGATCAGGCGATGGCTCTGGTCGGCGCGCGTCCACGCGAGGAACTGATCTTCTTCGCCGTACGCGGCATCGAGCAGCACGAGCGTGCGCATCGCCGGATCCGCCATCCACAAGACGAGCGTGCGATACGCGGCCGAGTGGCCGACCGCGACGATGTCGCCTTCCGGCATCGGCTGATCGACGCCGGCCGCGACTGCGGCGAGCAGCTCGGGGAGCGACACCCACGGCACGCCTTCGGCCAGGCTCGACGGCGCGGTGCACGCGATGAACATCGCGTTGAGCTGACTGCGCGCGAACTGATCCTCGAGGTGGTAGTCGTTCCACGCGCTGTCGACATCGATGTTGTAGCCGTGCACGAACACGACGATTCGCGCCGTGTGCGGATCGTAGTTGCTCGGGATCCACACGTGGATCGGGCCGCGCTCGTTGAGCAAGCGCCAGTGCTTGCCGTCGGCACGTGCCGCGCGGGGCGCGGCGAGCCAGATCAGCAGCAGTGCGACCCCGAACCAGCGGTGCGTCACGATATCGAGTTTCGCTAATCCTGCGCTCCGGCGCCAGATCGTTTTCACGGCTCGAGCGCGCTCTCGATCTCGCCGACGAGCTGGTCGAAGAGTTGCTGGAGCTGGAGCGCGCGCCCCCGCACGCTTCGCTTGAACAGCGTCCGTGTGAGCCCGAACACGCCGCCGAACCAGGCCACGAAGAACACCGGGGCGAGCATCGGGGCCGTCGTCGACAGCACGATCGGGATGGCCATGCCGCCGCCGCCCAGGCCGCCGCCGACGCCGCCGTACAACGCCCCGGCCAGGCCGCCGAGCCGGTCGGTGACCTGCAGCGTCGTCGCGCCGTCGCGGACGATCACGGTGACGGTCTGGCTGGGCCCGGCCGAGTTGTCGTGGCCCCGCGTCCACATTAACGAGGAGCTCAGCAGCTCCGTCCGGCCCATCGTGCCGGTCACGTCGCGGATGCGCTCAATGAGGCGCTCGAAGTGCTCGCGGCCGAGCGGCTTGTCGAAGCGGCGAAACAGCCGGATCTGACGCGGGCCGCCGAAGACCTTGGCTCCGGTCGACGTCGATGTCACCGCGAGCGCGCCGGCGTGCTGGACGACCAGCGCCTCCGAGCGCTTGCCCTCGAGCTCGTCGATCCGCTCCTTGGCCTCGCGCAGCTCGGTCTCGAGCGCGGCGATGCGCGCCTGGTCGGCATCTCGGTCGTCTCGATAGGTCACTTGGGCTACTTTCCCGTGCCATGAGCACCATGCCGGCACCCCTCGCCCAGAAACTCTACACCGCGACTGCGACGGCCGATCACGGCCGTGACGGCGGCGCCCGAACCGACGACGGCAACCTCGACGTCAAGCTGTCCGTCCCGAAGGCATTCGGCGGTCCCGGCGGCACCGGCACCAACCCCGAGCAGCTGTTCGCGGCCGGCTACGCCGCATGCTTCGGCAGCGCGATCGGCCACGTCGCGCGGATGCAGAAGATGAACCCGGGCCCGATCTCGGTGACCGCAAAGGTCGACATCGGGCCGGCGGGCAAAGGCTTCGGGCTCCAGGTCGAGCTCACGGCGAAGCTGCCCGAGCTCCCGCGCGATCAGGCCGAGGCGCTGGTCAAGGCCGCGCACGAGGTCTGCCCGTACTCGAACGCGACGCGCGGCAATATTGTCGTCGACGTCAAGCTGGGTTAGACGCCGAGCTCGGGCGGGTGCTTGCTGGCGCCGAACGAGCCGAGCCGCCAGAACACGAACGCGAGGATCGCGGCCCCGCCGATGTTGAGCAGCGCATCGCAGGTGAACAGCGCCTGCGCGCTGTTGCTCCAGTGGCTGTAGGCGCGCGTGTCGACGAAGTTGACGTAGGCGATCGCCACGTTGCCGGCGGCCGTGCACAGCGTGTACTTCGTGCCGGCGGCGGCATCGCCGTGGCCGATCGTCTCGAGCACCGTCGCGGTGAACGCGGCGAAGCAGAACCCGGTGACGAGGTTGTAGGCCGAAACGCCGATGATGTAGACCTCGCGCGTCGGCGCCTGCGAGGCGATCGCGAGCGCGACGACGGCCGTCAGCACGCCCGAGAGCAGGTACATCGCGCGCCGGTTCTGGCGATCGCAGATCCAGCCGCCGATCGACGCGCCGAGCGCCGTCAACGCCGCGCCGACGATGCCGTTCACCAACCCGGCCGCGAACGCGCTGGTCTGATAGTCGGCTTTCATGCCGGTGAACGAGTTGGTCAGTGCGACCGTGCCGACCGGCGAGAGCATCAGCAGAATTCCGGTGAGCCCCGACTTCGACAGCAGCACCTTGCGCACGTCGCGCAGCATCGGTCCCCACAGCTCGCTGGCGCGCCGCTTCGCTTGCGGCACCGTGGGATCGGCCGGCGGGACGATCGCGAGCACGGCGAGCGACGGGCCGACCATCAGCGCGACCGTGATCAGCGAGAGCGCCCACGGCTCGAGCACGTTGTGCAGCCAGATCAGCGCGAACGCGACGACGGCGCCGCCGGAGATGTTGCCGACGTTGTACGCGGCGCCCGCGCTGCCGCGATGCTCGTCGGGAATCGTCGTCGCCATCAGCGCGCCGTTGCAGCTGCCCACGAGGCCGGAGATCACCTGGCCGACGAACGCGAGCCCGAGGAACGCGGTGAGGTGCGTCGCGAGTGGAATCGCGCACGCGCCGCCGAAGCAGAGCGCACCCAACAGCGCGAGCCCGATCAACCAGTTCCGCCGCGAGCCGAACAGGTCGATGACGGGCGTGTAGAGGAACTGGACCCACGTCGGCACGAACAGGAGCGTCGTGAACCAACCGATCTTGTCGAGGTGATAGCCGGCGTCCTCGGCGAAGCTCGGCATCAGCAGGCTCGTGAAGTTGCCGCCAACCCCGTATGGAATCGCGGTCAACGCGAAGAGCCAGGGATGGGGTGCCTTGCGCTGGCGCATCTCGCGGCAGTGTCGCACATCAAGGCCAGCCGAATCGCCGGCGCACCGCGAGCAATTCGGCCGTGTGCGTACCGTCCGGCTCGCGGACGGCAAATGTCGGCTCGACGATTTCCGGACCGGTCTCGAGCCGACACGCGAACACCGAAAACAACGGAGCGAGCCCGACGCGCGGGATCACGTCGCGGCGATGCGCGATCGTGAAGCCCTCGCGATGCAGCGCGTCGATCGCGCGTTCGAGCTGCTGGTACGGAAAGCACAGCACGAACTGGCCGCCTGGCGCGAGGTGGCGCACCGCGGCGCGCGCGTAATCGCCGACATCGCCGCGCAGCTCGAACCGCGCGTGCGCTTTCTGCGAATCGGCCGGCACGATGCCGGCGCTCGGATCGAAGTAGGGCGGGCTGCCGGTGACGAGCGCGAAGCGCTCGGCGAGCGCGAGCTCGCGAAGATCGCCGTGGATCGGCTCGACGCGTGCGGCGTTGCCGCGAATGTTCTCGACGAGAAACCGGTAGCTGATCGCCTGCGCCTCGATCGCGACCATGGAAATCCCGGCGGACTCGACGAGCAGCGTCACGCCGCCGATGCCGGCGCCGAGGTCGAGCGCGCGCGACAAGGGTCGCCCGCGCTCGTCATCGGTTCCGACCTCGGGTGCGCGCGTCACGCCGGGAGCGTGCTCGAGTGCGTACCAGGCCGTCATCAGATCGTCGGTGGAGTGACGATGGCCGTGGCGGCGCTGGAAGATCTTGTAGCCCGCGGAGAGCCCGTCGACCGTGATCGGCTCGCCGAGCTCGGCCTCGAGCTCTTGCCTGCGCACGTTCCAGTCGATCACTTGAGCCGCTTGCGCGCGATCACGCTCTGCAGTGCGAACCGCGGCAGCTGGCCGAGCGAGCGCACGAGCGAGAGCGCGAGCTGGAACGGCGTGCCGCCCTTCGCCTCGATCGCCGCGCGCTGGCCGCTCGCGACATCCTCGATGGCGCCGCGCGCGATCGTGCGGCTGCCGTCGCTGCGGATCTCGACGATCATCCGCGCGACGACCGGCGGCTCGGCGTCGAGCTCGCCGCCGCTCTCGTGCCGGATCACGTCGCGCTTCACGGTGACAGCGTAGCGCACGTGATACACGATGTCCGTGATGAACCGCCTTGCCTTGTTCGCGGTCCTCGCGGCGCTCGCGTGTTGCGACAGCAAGCCGGCGCCATTGGCCGGTTCGGCCGCTCCGCCCGCCGCGCCGGCCGCGCCGGCCGCACCGAGCCGCGCGACCACGGTGACGTTCCACTCGGACGCGCTCGGCGTCGACAAGCAGTTCGTGGTGTACCTGCCGGCGAGCTACGCCGCCTCGACGACCAGGCGCTATCCCGTCTTCTATTACCTGAACGGGCTCGGCGGCGACGAGACGAACTGGGTCCAGGGCGGCCACATCGATCGCGTTGCGGACTCGCTCACGCTCGACGCGATCATCGTGATGCCCGACGGCGACGACAGCTTCTACCTCGACTCGGCGGAGCCGATCGATTACGAGGCGTGCAAGAAGGACGGCGCCGGCCTGTTCAACGCGATGGAGTCGCGCGCGCATACGTGCGTGCGAGCCCGCAAGTACGAGACGTACATCACGAAGGATCTCGTCGACTACGTCGACGCGCACTACCGGACGATCGCGTCGCGCGACGG
>Ga0070665_100008649_pt1 | contig 10305 bp, 16 predicted proteins | sample KBSS13metaG_FD_65862 | JGI IMG/M metagenome (GOLD analysis project Ga0070665, IMG submission 65862) | Switchgrass rhizosphere microbial communities from Kellogg Biological Station, Michigan, USA - KBS S1-3 metaG | ecosystem: Host-associated > Plants > Roots > Rhizosphere > Soil ...
CCATCGACTGAGACGCCTTCTCCATCCCCGGCACGAAGTACTTCAGGACGGTTAGCCCGACTCCCTGCACGGCGAGGCCGAGAAGCTTGAGGTTGTCCATGAAGCCCTCGGACTGCTTCGCGGTCTGAGTGGAGATCACGAGCCCGAGCTCCTGCGCAGTTCTCGTCATCTCCTGAATGCTCTTTCCTCCCTGATTCAGGAGAGGTATCAGGTTGATGCCGGCTCTGCCGAACAGGGCGATGGCCACCGCGCTCTTGTTCGCGCCGTTGGCCATGACAGCAAACTTGTCCGCGATCTTCTGAAGCGCGACGTCTGGACCAGCGGCGACGAGCTGCTTCGCGGAAAGACCCAGATACTGAATGGCTGCCGCAGCTTCGTTGGTTCCGCCAGCAGCGGCGGCGACCATCTGCTTGTTCAGCTTGCCCATGCTCTTGCCGAGCTCTTCTATAGAGAGATCGGAGAGCGTGGCAGAGACGACTAGACCGGACAAGCTCTCTACGGAGGTGCCAACCTTCTGCGACATCTTGTTCATCTGATCGGCAGTCTCGACGCTCTGCTTGATCAGGTGAGTGAAGCTCTCGGCAACCTTCTCGACGAACTTCTCGAGACCGACGCCGGTAGCAACTGCCGCAGCGTCTCTCGCGAAGCTCTTCAGACTGTCTGAGCCTCTCTTCAGGCCGTCTTCAAGTTGTCCAGTGTCGGCGCCGAGGACGACTCTCAGTGCGCCGATGACTGCATTCTCAGCCATCTTTTCTCTTTCCTAGCAACTTCGCCCTCTTGTCCATCTTGGAAGACCAGTCGGCCATGACCTGCATCTGCTGCTCGATGCTCTGGGGGTCAGGGGTATTTCTCTTTCTCATGAGTCGCTGTAGTCTGGGCATCTTCTTAGTTCTCTGCAGGGCCGCAACGTGCCAAGCCAGCCATCCTAACTCGTTGAACCTTCTGTCCTGAGCGAGGTTCAGGCCGTCAACGATTATTTTAAGCTCTCGTGGAGTGATGTCCCAGAATCTTTCGACGGGGAATCCGTATGAGACGAACTCTGCGATGATTGAGTCCCACTTCCACTCTTGTACTCGCCGTTCGTAGGGCGGACTTCACTCGTACCCTTCTTCTCGATGTCGCCGTAAGCCTTGCTCATGGCGTCGCCGATGATCTCCATCAGGTTGACGCCCTCCGCTGAGGCCACGTCGAGAAGCTCGCCAGCTTGCTCGACCGTCATGTTGTGATGCTTCAGTAGTCCGGCCCAGATGAGAAGCCCGACCCACTTGAGCCTGACTCTCTCGGGCTCCTTCGCCCACCTCTGCATCTCGCTGGTGATGGCCACGATGCCCCGGTCGAGCTTGTCCTCGAGCTCGACTAGAGCACCGTGATTGTAGACCATCGTGTACTCCTTGCCTCCAAGCTTGAAGGCAACTTCGCCTCTCACTCGATTCGCCATAGTCCTTCCTCCTCCTGTTAGAGCTAACCCGTGGAGCCTCGAGAGATCGAGCCGCTGACCTTGAACGTTACCGTCGCGGTCATGCGATCGTCGACCGGAACGTCAGGCTCGTAGCCGGTCAGTGTCCCGACGAACGTCCACGTGACGCCGTTCGGAAAGCTGACGCGACAGTTGCGAGCGTGACTGGTGCCGATCGGCAGACCGAGAAGTTCGAAGATTCGGTCGTCGTCGGTATTGCCGGGAATGAAGTTGATGTCGAACGACATCTCGCCGCCGTCAATCAGGCCGTCGATGAACTCGCGGTAGCGGTTCGGCGACGACATGTGCGTGACATCGATCTGGTCAACGTCGGCGCTCGGCGGAGTAATAGAGATGACCTCCGCGAAAGCGACGTATGCGTCTGGTGACGTCTCATTCTGTATCTCGAAGACTGAGCCGTAACCGAGTAGTGCTTGGGACTGAGCCATGTTTTCTCCTCTCTCACTTTCCCATCTTGGCGGCTTCTCTCGCTGCCTTGCGCGCCAATCTCTGAGCTGCCTTGAGAATCTCCTGCGCGAGAGAACTTGCTACTTTCTGGAGCGTCTGGTGCTTGTTCGCCTGCCAAGCCGGACGCATGAACGGTGAGGGTGGCTGCTGAAACGTGCCGAACTCCAGAGTGATAGCCTGCACCAGCGCGCGAGGACCGAGATATACCTCGACCGGCGACTCCTTGGCGGAGCCGGCCTGCGACCTCGACAGCTTAGTTCCTATGTTGATGGAGCCGTACAGCGTGCCAGACAGAATGTGCGGCTCCGCGAGCTGACGCGCGTCCTCCAGCATCTGCTGTGCTGCGTCGATGAGTGAGCGCTTCAGCACGTTCTTGCTAGTTGCCTTCGGCAGCTCGTCGAGCGCGTCCAGACAGTCGCTGAGACCCTCCAGCTTGAATAGTCCTGTGTCCCGCGCCATGTTACCTCGCAGCGTACCAGACGAAGTAGTCCCTACTCGTCCTGAACATCTGAACGACCGTATCGAAGTTCTCGCGACCACTGGCCAGAAAGATGCCGCGCACCTCTATGGTCTCCTCGGGCGAGTTGGAGCTGACCGGCAGCACCCCGCCCTTGAATCCGCTGAGAGCGTCGTGCACCGCGCGCGCGAGCGAGTAGGAGCTCTCGGCCACGTCCGCCCAGCTGTCCACCTGCATCTGCGCGTTGACGAGACCTGTTGATCCCGACATCTTGTAGTCCTCGCGCTCGGAGATCATGTTGTACACGACGTGCGGCAGCCTGAGCCCCTGCGGCGAGCGAACAGGAAAGATGCGCGCTCCGCTGTTCGTCAAAGCAGACGTCGCCGAGTCACTCACCAGTATGGACCGCACTGCTAGTCGAACGTCGATCACGTTACGTCGCTCCTCCTGAACGCCACGATCTGAATCTGCTCGCGCCTGCCGAGAGTCTCGACTGCACCGGCGATGTCGTAGATGGACCTAGTCGGAATAGTTGTCTCCTCGGCGTCGTCGGCCGGACAAACGATACGGTCATTCGGCGAGAGATCCGAGAACTGACTCTCGTACCTGACCCTGAACTCCACTCGCTCCTTGGCCGCGAACGACTCCTGCGACGGTGCCTCCTCCACGTTCAGCGGACCGATGGAGGCCCATCGCACCGCCAAGGTGGCCCAGCTCTGCACGAGCTCACCTGACGGCAACTGCGACGAGGTGAATCGCTGAATGGCAATGCGTCTGTCTAGTTTTCCTGCTCTCAATGGATCATCCTCCAGAGAGTACCGTCGTCCATCTCGCCCTCGTGCCACTGATTGTAGGCCAGCGAGCGAAGCCACGCCTCGCGCTCCGGATAAACGGGAGTCTCTATCTTATTAAGGTCTGTCTCTCCGACCAAGGACGCCGCGCTCATCTTGTCCACGAACACCGGGCAGCCCATCACCGCACTCTCGACCGCGGCGATGCTGCCGTGGGCCACGAGACAGTGCGCGTCCTTGAGATCCTCGAACAAGTTCACCTTGCTCTCCTTGTCGCGTATTCGCACCGGCCTGTCGGTCATCTTCCTCAGCTGCTCGGCGGTACGCTTGGTCCAGTCCTTGTCGCAGAAGAGATTCCAGTAGTCGGGCAGCGTGTCCGCTATCACTATGTGCCGCCCGCCCTTATTCCACGGCTTAACATACTCCCTTAACCTTAAGAATTCCCACCTATCAGCGGGTACACTCTCGATTGCACTCATCTGGAAGCTGCACAGGTGCCAGCGATAATAGCCCATCGGAATGCCGATGTCGGCACCCTTGGGCAGCCACGTGGCGAAAACCCGACGCAGATACCCCCGGTCCCAGTAGATAAATTTCCTGCCCGTCGCCCGCCACTTGTCGACCCACGGCCGAAGGGCTGGCGTGCAGCCGACTATCGGAATTATCTCGTCCGGAAGTTTGTCCAGCTCCTTGGGGTCGTGCAAAAGTGCGCGGCCAACCTTCTTCCCGATGCGCGTAAACAGGGCGAGCTTGAACTTTGCCAGACCGGGGGGCACGTAGAGCGCAGTCTTCTTGGGGTCTATCATTGCTCGAGCCAGTACTTCTTGACCCAAGGCAGCTGAAGATACATCCCGGGTTTTCGCCTGCCGACGAAGGCTATCACTCGTGCGTCGGTCGGCATGACGTATGTCGACTCTTGAGGGAACCCCGGCCATCCCGGCTTGTGGAAAGCGTAGACTCCTTCCTTGCCGCCCTGCCATCCTGATGCGTTTGGCATCTGCGACCAGATCCATCCCTGATCGTCGGGAAACTCGTGATACTTTATCTGGTTCGCGGCGTAAGGAGAGAAGTACCGCCACACGCCCTCGTGCGTGCCCGCGCGAAGAGCCATCATGCTGCCGTTCAGCGGATTCGGATTAGTGGAGTTCACGCCGGTCAGTATCTTGAAGTCCTGGTCGGACGGTGCCAGAACCTCGTCCAGCGACCTCACGATGACTAGATCTAGGTCGAGCGACACTATCCAGCCACTCAGTTTGTTGTCGCGCTGCCAGTCTGGGTCGAACATTCTCAGGCGGCAGAAGCAGTTCCTCGCGCAGAGCTCCGGGTCGGCTATCCTGTGTGCCACGACGCCCATAGATGCGTAGCCATCAGTAGAGCCAGAAGTAAAGACATGGAAAGTATGATCAAGCGTAAGATTCTTTCTGACTCGTCTTGCAAGTCTGGCTACGTCCCGCTGATGATACTTGCTGCCCCAGATCCAGGTGATGACGTTTACTTGTTCCACAGCACGCCAATCCCGTTGTCGCAGCACCTGTGACCGCCCTCGTTCCTCCACGCCTCGCGGCGTATCTCGACGTGACGGTAGTTATTCTTGATGTCGTTCCAGAACTTGGGCGCGTCGATCGGCAGCTTCTTCGTATTGGTGACGTCGCGGTGGTAGCTGATGTCGTGAAACGCCACTATCCTCGACATGGGTCCGTAGTTCGCGAAGTCCTTCTCGATGTAAGGACGCGTGTGATTGCCGTCGATGAACACGCAGTCAAATGGTCCGAGAGCCCGCACCTTCTCAACTACGTCGGGCGCGGTGCTGTCGCCGACTATCAGGTGCGCGTCGTAGCCCTCGCTCTTCAGCTGCTTGACACAGGCCTCCAGATTCGGCAGCGTGACCTTGAAGGACGTGTCGCCGTGCGGCAGGTCCACCGAGACTATCCTGGAACCCTTGTCCAGCTTCTTTGCCATGCGCCACAGCGAGCCACCGTTCTTGGAGCCTATCTCGAGATAGCTCCTCACGTTCTCCACGCGCATGAGTGCCTGAAACTCGGAGAACTCGTGGATGTTCTGGAGAAGATGCCGCTCGTATTTAGGTCTGTTGTCGTCTGTTCCCATCGCTAGTACCTTCCTCTAGTAGCGTGTTGACTGCTTCCATCACCTGATCGGGTGTTATCCTCTTCATCGCGGCTCGGCAGTGAATGCAAGGCTCGATGTTGCCGCAAGCCTCCGCGCCTCCGGTGAGACTAATGTGCGAGTCGTAGCCCACGACGGCCGGGGGTATGAAGCCGCCCATCAGGACGACCGCCTTGACTCCAACTCCTGCAGCAGCGTGATGCATTCCTCCCTCAGGGCCGACGTAGAGCTCCGCTCTGGAGAGCACTGATATGGTGTCCCTGAAGTTCTGGAACTCCAGAAACGTGGCCCCACTGAGCTTGCGCTTAGTGTTCTTGTGGACGAACTGGACCACTCGGTGACCGCAGCGTTGCAGCTCGCTCGCGACGCGCGCATAGTTGTCTTCACCCCAGTCCTTGTTGGACGCGACCTTCTTCTGCCACGGCAAGTTGGGCTCCACGACGGTGAACCCTCTGGGGAAAGCCTCCGCCAGTTTCTTCTCCGTATCGCTGAAGTAAAACTGTCCGGGCGTGACCCGGAAGTCGTAGTTCCAGACCCACTTGCCGTTGACTTGCTTGTTGTAGAGTCGACTGCCCTTGTAGTGCGGAATCCACTTCAGTCTAGAGAGCCCGACTTGCTCCGGCTTGGCGATGTTGGGATTGTGCCTGAACATCTCCTCAGACCAAGGACCCCAGACTATGCGCCTGCCGTCGCCGAACGCGGCGAGCTTGCCCTCCGCTGCCGCACCGCGCGCCAGCCCCGTTGCCATGATGTCGTCGCCGTACCCCATCAAGTAACCTCGTTGACGCACTCTGGAGAGGTTGTTCCGTCAGACATCTTCGTTGCCCCGCACCTCTTGCATCTCGCCACAGAGACACGTGCTCCTCTGTGAATTGAAAACGAGCCCCAGTCATGCTTGTCGTGGTTCGCGTTCCATCTTCCGTATATCTGATGAATCTTCGAGTACATCTCTTGCATCTCGTCGTCTGTATAAGTTTTATCTAAATTCATCAGTGCTTTACCTCCTTGGACCAAACTGGAACGACGACCCACTGCGTGGACACAGGAAGAGCGTCGGTGGCCCACTTCACCGCGTCGTCTGCGCTGCGGAACGGCCCGAAGTAGCGGTCGTTCATCGTCTTGACCACGAAGTTCACGATCTCTTCCACACGGCAGCGATGCCCGGTGCCGCGAACTGCGACAGATGGATGCGCTCCAGCTTAGCTCTCTGAAGCGTATGGTCCATGAACTCGAGATCCTCGGCGTAGCCGTTCCATCCGAGATACTTAGAGGAGCGCTCACCGAGACTCCAGACTAGATTTGTAAGATCCTTTACTGGCATCGCTCTCTTCAGCTTGTGCAGCACACCCACGAAGAGAACTATGTCGTAAGTCGACGCCCCGAAGTGCTTGTGAAGCTCTACGTCGCCTCTAGTCAGGTCCACGACCTCGAATCTGCTGTCGATCGTCAGCTCAGTGAACCACTGCCGAGCGCAGTCTATACTGGGAGCATGAATGTCGCAGCCGTGCACCTTGGTCGCGCCATGACGATAGAACTCGTACCCGACGTGGCCGCGATTGCAGCCGACGTCGAGCACCGAGCTTCCCTCCGCATACAGCAGAAGGTCGCGCAGCCCTACCTCGCGAACGTCGTGGCTTCCGACGCCGGAGCGGCGAACTGGATAATCTTTCATGGCCAGCTCTTTCTAGCACCGCATCTCTCACAGCGCTTGAAGTAAGTTTGGTCCCACTGACTAGTCCACTCTGGCTCCGGACGATTCCAGTCGTGCCAGCACCAGCCCAGCCATTCGTAGATCTTCCGAATTACCACGACTCCGGTGCCTGCGCGAACGCGATGGCCACGAGCGCGAGAACACCGGGCAGCCCGAACAGCTGATGCCCGAGCACCAGCAGCGCGACTGCTGCCACGATACAGAACCAACAACCGATGAACTTCACTATTCTAAGTGGTGACATTTTCCTTACCTTTCGCTTCCAGCATAACGATCTTTAATTCGTCTAATCGTTCGGCGCGTTCTTCCCCGCCCATCCACAAAAACCCGATAACACGTTCAGCTTCCAACCTCGCACGCTCATAGTTCATGCCGGAATATTCAATAAATTTTCGATGACATTTCATATCGGACCTATGCAGCTCTCGGTCCAGCGCGGACGTGATGATATTGTCCATAGAACTCATCAGGATTAAGGTACATGCTGACATTATAACCAGCGACATGTGCCTCGTCCCAAAGCTTATCGACCAGCGGAGCTACGTCCTTTCGCGCGTGCGGAAGACCGCATTGCCGCGCGTGCTCGCCCCAGTGCTTCTGGTTACTCGCTCGCAGACGCGGAATGGCCCACTTCTGGTGAGGCTGAGTCTCCACCTTGGTGAAGTGAATCAGCTTTACGTCTGGATCCTCTAGACTTTGGTAGTTTTCGCCATCCAAGCAGTTCCAGTTTCCGGAGAATCTGGCGGCGTTCGCGCCGATAGTTTTTCGCACGGTCCTGTACAACCCTTGTTTTCCCCTCAACGAATCGAAGCTGGGTAAGTAGGCTCTGGATCTCTGATTGTCGAAAAGCATCACGCACGTCAGCTGCTCGTTCCTCGCTAGTAGACATTTTCCCTCCGGTATCGGCTGCGTCCAGAGTTGGTTGACGTCCGCCATGAAGATCATGTCGACGTCGGTGTAGATTGCCCTGCCCTCGTAGTTGCAGACGTGCGGAATGGCCCAGCGAAACGGAGAGAACGGCGTGGCCCACCCGACGGTGTTCCATCCCTCGTTCTTCCTCGGATTCGAGTACCACGGCGACGCGGGATCCCTGGACAACTTCATCCACGTCAGGTCGACGTCTACGCTGGCGTGCTTTCGCAGCGTGTACTCCAGCAGAAGCTGAGCCTCGGCGTCCTCGCCGTTCGCGCTGCACCCTACGAATAACTTGACTGTCATGCCTTCCTCCTTATAGTCCCCACCGAGCCAGTGCGTCCTCCACGCTCATCTTGGGGAAGCAGGTAAGCGCGGTCTTGTCGGAGCAATTCACGACGTCGACGTCGAGCCTGCTGAGTTTCGGCGCCGCATTGGTCATGTGCTTCACCCAGAACGCCATCATCTCGTCGTACGGGTTATTAAGAACGTGAGCTCCTGAGTCTGGGTGACGACCATGCCAGTGAGCCTTACCGTTGCCGTCTACTCGCATGTCGAACCCCAGCAGAGCGATCGCGGAGACGCCAACCTGAGCCAGCCAGTTCACCACCTGAAAACCGGAATTGCCGCCACCTCCCACCGTGTTGTACTCCACCATCTGGAGCTCCTTGGTAGCGTCGTTGTTCGTCATCTTCGAGATGTTGATCTTCTTGATATCAGGATAAAGTTTCACTGCCTCGTCGGCGTAGGCCATCTTCAGTCCGTCGAAGTCCTTGGCTCCGTCCTTATACTTCCACCACTTGGCGTCGCACGAGTACAGAGCGTCTGCCCACGGACAGAGCTCGTAGCTGTTGTTCACGGCGACCACGTGTATTCTTTCCTTTAACGCATCCACCTGCTCTCGTCGCAGACTTGGACCAGAACCAACGACCGCAACGCACTGAGACTGCCAGTTTGGCCACCAGTCTGGTCTCACGCCTTTAAGAGCCACAGTGCGTCCTCTAGCTTCATCTTCGGATATGCGCTCAAGGTTGACCTCTCCGACGCATTGATCACCTCCACCGACAACTTGCTGAGCGTCGCCGCAGCCCCGTCCAGCGCCCGACGCCACCTGACGAAGCTCTTCTCCTTAGGATTGGAGGAGCCGGGCCAAGTGTTCTTTCCGTACCAGTGCGGCGACTGCGAGGAGTTCATGTCGAACCCTACCAGAACGATGCCGCGAGCCCCCGCCTGAACGACGAGATTAACAAGCTGAAAGCCGGAGCATCCGCCACCTCCGACAACTCCCGGCTCGCCGACACAGAGAGCGTCGGTGTTTCTTATGACCTGTATCGGCCCGTCGAGACCCCATCTGCTGACGGCGTTGCGCGCATTCGTTACTCTCAGCCCCCGGAACCACGGCAGCCCCCGCACGTGTCCCCACCAGTCTTCGTCCGCGGCATACACCGCGTCCGCTGCAGGATAGAGGTCGACGCTGCCCCTGATTGCCGCGACGCGACAACTGCCTCGCGAACCAACTGCTTTTCTAATATCTTCATCTTTTGCCGAAGGTCCTGACGCGACGAGAACGAGAACCTTATCACGCCAGTCCGGCCACCACTTGTGTCTTCGCCTACCCTCGTCATAGACGTCTATCATGCCATGCTGAGGTCAAACTTGTGACGACGAAGAAGATACTCGGCACCGTTCGGTATTCTGTTGGCGATCGTGCCGACCACGTTGTCCTCGCGGTTCTCGAACAAGTTTCCGATTATCAGAAGCATCGCGGCCTTGATGTTGTACGGGATGTTGGTCGTGAGATCCGGGGGTGAGTCCGTGCTCGGTGCGTACCCGGCCACGAACTTGACTCTCACCGAGTTGATGGCGTCGATGGTTGTCGGCCACGTCAGCGTTCCCGCTGGCACGACCCATCCCGGCTCGCTCTGGTTGTCCACGAAATAATCTGCCGGATCAATTATCCGTTCAATGCCAGATGTATCATCATACGCTATCTGCGTTATGCTTTGAAGCGGAGGAAGTGGTATCTTTATTTCTTCATCTGGGAATTCATCCAGAGTAAGCATCCATGTCTGTGTAACGAGTGCCCGCCCTAAAAACGATTCAGTAAATTCCCTCGCAGCACGGATGTACAATGAAATATTATTATCTTCATCGTCATCATCAACCCTGAGATGAAGCTTCACTTCCTCCAGAGTTAGAGGTTCAGCAGCTGGGTCTATGATTCTTTTAATCGCCATATTTCACCTTCCTGCTCACGCAGCTTGTGGCGGTCGCTTGTATGTTGCATCGCTTGGCCGTTTACTCGTCTCAACATTCGGTTGTCTGTCTTCTGCTGGACCAGAGCGACCGACACCTGCTGTCCGTGTGCGTAATCCAACTATAAATC
>Ga0070665_100008651_pt1 | contig 10304 bp, 6 predicted proteins | sample KBSS13metaG_FD_65862 | JGI IMG/M metagenome (GOLD analysis project Ga0070665, IMG submission 65862) | Switchgrass rhizosphere microbial communities from Kellogg Biological Station, Michigan, USA - KBS S1-3 metaG | ecosystem: Host-associated > Plants > Roots > Rhizosphere > Soil ...
GGCCCGTTCCGTCAAATCAGATCGCACGCCTGCAACGCACGTGCCCCATTGAGCCTCAAAAGGACATCGAGCTCGACGGCTGAAGCTGCATCTGTCCGACAAAGTCCAGATCGTCCATTTTTCGGGGCAGGATCTGATCCGGGTCTGGATGCAGCCGCGGCTGTCGAGTCTCCGTTGGGCCATTCCGGCACACCCGCATAGCCGGCAGAAATGCTCGTGTCGACCCGACGGATTTCCTGACGATCAACGGTGTAAGACAGGTACCTACTTCGCTTGAAGAGAAACGCTGCTGGTGCCGGGACAACTCGACGCGCTTAATGCCGCATGGACAGCGCACCCACCGCGGTCGCTGCCAGTCGGTTACCGCATTCCGCGAAACTAATGACCCATCGCAACCGGCCTCACTCACGCAACGCAGAGGAATCACTATGACCAACAGACAACAAGAGGCATACGCAGGAAAAGACGCCAATCGCGATCCCATCACGGGTGCGACTGGATCTCACCCTGTAGGCACAGGCCTTGGCGCGGCCGCCGGAGGCGTTGCGGCGGGTGCCGCAGCAGGCTCGGTTGTGGGCCCGTTAGGAACGGTCGTCGGCGCGGCAGTCGGTGCCGTCCTCGGAGGGTTAGCCGGGAAGGGCGTGGCCGAAATGGTCGACCCGACCGTCGAGGACGAGTATTGGCGGGAAAATTACTCGAGCCGGCCGTACGCCGCGGGCGAAACGTATGATCAGCTTGCGCCGGCCTACCGGTACGGATATTCGTCCTATAGCAATAATCCGGGCCGGACGTTCGACGAGGTAGAAGCCGACCTCGGCCGCGATTGGGACAGCGCTCGGGGTACATCCCGCCTGGAATGGAATCGGGCAAAGCTCGCAGCGAAAGACTCGTGGCAACGGGTCAGCGACGGCGTAGAGCGTGCGATTCCCGGCGACTCCGACCACGACGGGAAATAGCCGAATCGAAGCTAAGCGGCGCGGTGCCACCATCCGTGGCATCGCGCCGACCCCAGAGCAGGTTCTCCCCCTGCGCGCCATCGCACTCACCGCGATTGGCGTTGGCTGCCACGTCTGCAGCGACACTCAGCTCGCCAACGGACTCCCACCAACGTACCGCGATGGTTTCCCACGGCAGTCTCGTCGATCTCGAACGCGAGCCAAGCCGTAATCGCCATAGAACCATTCGGCGCAGCAACATGGCTGCTATCCGGCTCGCGGGTATGATTACGCGATGGACTGAACAGGCGTCCGGCGCGGGCTTCAAACCCCCATCCGTTTCGACCGCGCTGCGCATGGGATCTTCATTGCCCCGGGGAGAACGTAGGTCTCGGTCGCGATCTCCTCGGTCACGCCCGGCTGCATACAACTGCAATGCGCTGCCTCAGGGTGATCCGCCAAAGCGGGCACCCATCAAAAAGCTTGATTCGATCGCTTCGCCATAGGCGGCAAGTGGTTTGATTATGCGAATGGCAGATTCATTTTGGCGGGACATTCAATCGTTCGCGGTCGACGCAGTTCGGTCGACCGCCCGACGAAGCTGACCGTCCGTACCATCGGGTGCGTGGACGTTCCGCCAACGGCACCCGTCGCGCAGCAAACCCTGAGAGAATTCTATGCTCTGTCGGTTTGCCGTCGAGTGAGCGAAAATTGGCTGTCTCGACGGGAAGGGCCACCTCTGTGAACGACTTTCAGCATCCGCCCCCGGAGCCTTCCAGGAAGGTTCACGGCACGGAAATCCTTGCGACCGATACTCGTCAGCAGTATCGCGAGAAGATTGCGCGGATCACGCTGGACTCGATGGTCCAGTTCGTGGGCCTGCTCGATGCACACGGCACCGTGCTGGAGATCAACAAGGTCGCCCTTGACGCCGTGGGCATCAAGCTCTCGGATGTCGAGGGCCGTCCGTTCTGGACCACTTTTTGGTGGCAGGTGTCTCCGGAGATCAACCAAGGCATACGCGACGCCATCGCGCGCGCTGCCCAGGGCGAATTCGTCCGCTGGGACACGCCGATCTATGGCCGCGCGGGTGGCAGCGAAACCATCATCATCGATGCCTCGGTGATGCCGGTTAAGGATGACGACGGCAACGTGGTCTTCCTGGCCTGCGAAGGACGCGACATCACGGAGAAAAAAGCCCAGGAAGCGGAGATCGCCCGCAAGAATGTCGAGCTGCAAGGTCTGCTGGAGCGCATCCGTGAGCTCGATGAGATCAAGACGCAGTTCTTCGCCAACGTCAGCCACGAACTGCGTACACCGCTCGCACTCATAATCGGCCCTGCCGAGCGCCTGCAGAATCCAGAGTTGGGGTTGACGCGCGAATCCCAGGTTGAGACCGCGCAGGTCATCGCACGCAATGCGCGCATGCTGCTCAAGCACGTGAACGACCTGCTGGACATCTCCAAGCTCGAGGCCGGCGGGCTCAAGATCGCGCTGCAGACGACTGACGTCGCCGCGTTGGTGCGTTTCATTGCTTCGCACTTCGACATCCTTGCTGCCGAACGTGATGTACGCCTCAGCGTGCAAACGCCGGCGTCGCTCTTCGTTGCCGTCGATCCGGCGAAGCTACAGCGCGTGGTGATGAACCTGCTCTCCAACGCGTTCAAGTTCGTGGGGCCGGGCGGGCAGGTGCGCGTGCAGGTTGCCATCCAGGACGACCGCCTGGCCGTCTCGGTCGATGATTCCGGTCCAGGCGTGAAACCCGAGCTGCGCAAGGCGATCTTCGAACGGTTTCGTCAGGGTGACGGCGGCACCAATCGGCAGGCCTCGGGAACGGGCCTCGGGCTCGCCATCGCGCACGAGTTTGTCGAGCTGCACGAGGGCACCATCGATGTGTCGGACTCGGACCTCGGAGGGGCTCGCTTCGAAGCATTGCTGCCGCTCATCCGCGCCAGCGCCGAGGACTCGACCGCGGCCGACATCGTGCATGACCGGGGCACGCTGGAAGGCCTCATAGAGGAGCTGCGACTGCCAAGCGCAAGCGCGGCGCGCGCACCGGCCAGCGAGCCACGGCTCGATGGCGGCATGCGGGCCAAGGTGCTCGTGATCGAAGACAACGCCGACATGAACCGCTTCGTCGCGCAATGCCTCGCGGCAGAATACGAGGTTGTCACCGCGTTCGACGGCCAGCAAGGACTCGAGCGCGCGCTCGCGGTCCGGCCTGATCTCATCGTGTCCGACATCATGATGCCGGTCGTCAGTGGCGAGCAAATGGTCTACGCGTTGCGCCGGCATCCCGAGATGGAGGGCACGCCGATCCTGCTGCTCTCGGCCAAAGCCGACGAAGAGCTCAAGAACCGGTTGCTGAGCGATGGCGCGCAAGACTTCGTGACCAAACCGTTCACCGAGCGCGACCTCCTGGTACGTGCGCGGAACCTGGTTGAGACCAAGCGGCTCCGCGAAGTCGCGCAGACGGCCGCCAACCGGCTTGGCGCGCAGAACAAGCACCTCGGTGAGCTGTTTGAACAGGCGCCGGGTTTCATGGCCGTGCTGCGTGGACCCGATCATGTCTTTGAGCTCGCCAACGCGGCTTACTTCAAGCTGATCGGCGCCCGCGACATTCTCGGCAAGCCCATCGCCGAAGCGCTTCCCGAGGTGCGCGAGCAAGGCTTCATCGATCTGCTGGATCGGGTGCTCGCAACCGGTGAACGGTACGTCGGCAGCGCCGTGCCCGTGCAGCTGCAGCGCGGTGCTGGCGGCCCGGACGTGCGCTACGTCGACTTCGTCTACCAACCTTTGCTCGACGACGCGGGCCGCCTTTCCGGCGTGTTCGTTCAAGGTCACGACGTCACCGATCGAAAACAAGCGGAGGATGCACTCCGTGCGGCCGACCGAAGGAAAGACGAGTTTCTCGCCACGCTGGCGCATGAATTGCGCAATCCGCTCGCCCCGATACGGCACGCGGCCCGCATCAGCAAGACACCCAGCGCAACCGACGCCCAGCTGAAGTGGTCGCATGACGTGATTGATCGGCAGGTCGATCACATGTCGCGTCTGCTCGACGATCTGCTCGAGGTCTCGCGCATCACGCGCGGCAAGCTCGAACTGCGCAAGGAGCGCATCGATCTTGGCGAAAGCATCGCGGCAGCGGTCGGTACCGCGCGCCCCCTGATCGAAGCGCGTGGCCACAGCCTCGCAGTCGAACTACCCAGGAGCCGGGTTGAAATTGACGCCGACCCGGTGCGCTTCGCGCAGATCCTCTCCAACCTGCTGACCAACGCAGCAAAGTACACGGATCCCGGCGGGCGTATCCGGGTGGAGGCATGCGTGCGCGACGGGAATGCGGTGATCAGTGTGCAGGACAACGGCATCGGCATTGCGCCCGAGCTCCAGCCGCAAGTGTTCGAAATGTTTTCGCAGGCGACTTCCGCGCTCGACCGTTCTGAGGGCGGCCTCGGCATCGGCCTGTCCCTCACACATGGCCTGGTCGCATTGCACGGTGGCACCGTCGCGGTCCGTAGCGCAGGTCTTGGGCGCGGCAGTGAATTTGTGGTCACGCTGCCGGTCGCTCACGCGGCGCCATCCCTGCGCGGGGACGACCGAGCTGCACGTTCCTCCGCAACGGAGAGCGCTCGCAAGCAGGTGCGCGTGCTGGTGGCTGACGACAATCGCGACAGTGCAGACAGCTCGGCGACCCTGCTCCAGCTCGACGGCCACGACGTGCGAGTAGCCTACTCGGGCGTTGACGCGCTGCGGCTCGTCGAAGAGTTCGCGCCGCAACTCGCGTTGCTCGACATCGGCATGCCCGGGATGAACGGGTACGAACTCGCGCGCCGTATCCGTGCTACCGAAAGGGGCCGGAGCATCTTGCTGGTCGCAGTTACCGGATGGGGGCAGGAAGAGGACAAGCGCCTCGCCGAGGCGGCTGGTTTCGACGAACACCGCGCAAAGCCTGTGGATTTCAGTTCACTGCAAGACCTCATTGCCCGCTGCGCAGAACAAGCCTGGTAGGGAGGTCAGCGAGTCCACCTGGTCAGTTTGACTGCCGAAATCCATCGTGACGGGTCCCGCAGCAGGGATATCCATCTACGTTCAGTTAGGAACCGTGGGATGACCGGTTTACCCCGCTTTCAACTTGATCTTGGTGCCGCCTCATGCGCGGCCCTCCTCGCGCTTTGCTTGTCGGGTGTGACGATCGCCGACGACCTGACAACAGCGCCCAACCCGGAAGAATTAGGCTTCTCGACCGCGCGTCTGGCGCGGATTGCGCCGTGGTATCAGGCGCGCTTCGATTCTTTCTCGCCGTCGGACGGCCTCTTACCTGGTGCCGTCGTCGCAATCGCAAAGGACGGCAAGCTCGCCTATTTGCAAGCCATCGGATTTCAGGACCGCGCCAAGACGATTCCGATGAAGACGAATTCCATCTTCTGGATCGCCTCGATGTCCAAGCCGGTGACCAGCGTCGCTGCCATGATTCTGGTGGACGACGGCAAGCTCGACCTCGACGCACCCGTCGCCCGGTATCTGCCCGAGCTTCAGGACATGCGGGTCGCGTTCCAAAAGACGGACCCGGCCACCGGCGCGACGGAATACGGGCTTGGTCTACCGCAACCTCCAAAGCGCCCGATGACGGTTCGAGATCTGTTGCGCCATACGTCGGGCCTCATCTACCCGGAACTGGATTTTGCGTATCCGGAACGCGGCCTTGCGGACGCAAGCGCCGATTTCGGAATTCGGACGATCCATAAGCTCTATGGCTGGGGGGGCGTGTACAGACGCGACAAGACGCTGGCGGAGTTCGTTTCCAGTCTGGCGGGGTTGCCGCTCGCTCATGAGCCCGGCGAGGTTCATGAATATGGCTGGAGCGTCGCGGTGCTGGGCCGGGTTGTCGAAGTGGCTTCCGGTCAGTCTTTCGACCAGTTCCTGCAGACCCGCATCTTTGCGCCGCTGCAGATGGTAGACACCGGCTTCTATGTGCCGGAAGCGAAGCTCAACCGCCTTGTCGATTCTCCCATGCCGGAGCGGCCGCCGATCTGGGATGTCACGAAGCCGCCGAAGCTGTTTTCCGGTGACGGCGGCCTGGTTTCGACGGCGCCCGACTATCTCCGCTTTTGCCAGATGCTTCTGAATGGCGGCGAACTCGATGGCGTGCGCCTGCTCACGGCGCAGGCGGTGAAGGAAATGACCACGAATGCGCTGCCGGCCGGTATTCGCATCTTTGGTGGAGACGAGGTTGGCGCCCGTGCGGGAACAACCTTTGGACTTGGCTTCGCCATCCGCACCGATCGTGTTCACAGCTGGGTGCCGGGCGCAGTCGGAAGCTATTCATGGGCTGGATATTGGGGCACGTATTTCTGGATTGATCCGGCGGAGAAACTGATCGGGGTGCAGATGATCCAGGCGACGCCTGGCAGCAAAGCGCGCGCAGCGCTGGTGTCCGCAGGGATCAACCATCTGGCGTATGGCGCGTTGGCGATTGCCGAGCCGTCCTCTTTCGTGCCGCCGGCGGCTCCGACGATTCTGAGCCCCGAAGCGCTCGCCGATTACGTCGGGACCTATGATTTCGGCGACTCGGTGAGTTCGCGCGACATCCAGGGACTGGCCGACGGCAAGACCGGATGGCTTGGAATCGAGGCGTTCGTGGCCATGGAACCAGAGGGCCTGAGGATCAACAGGCCAACCCCCGGCGGCCCTGCAACAAAGGCCGGCGTGACGGCGGGAGATCTAATCACCGAACTTGACGGCGCGCCGCTAAAAGGTCTCACGCTCGCGGAAGCTCTGGCCAAGCTGCGAGGGCCGGCCAACACGACGATAAAAATGAAAGTCGTCCACAAGGGTCGAGACGGCGCCAGCGATCTCGGCGTCGTGAGAGCCGACCGTCGAGCCAATGCGGTGCGACTTCAGATCCGCGTCGAGCAAGGCGAGCTCGTCGGCGAAGCGACGGGGGCTTGGCCGATCCTCGAATTCGAGAAAGGCAAACCCGTTCCGATAGCCGCCATATCGGCCGACGAGTTCCGCGCCGACAGCAGCGACCATTCACGGATCACCTTCGTCAGGAACTCCGCCGGCAAGGTATCCGGCGCGGTACTGAATCCAGGCCTTCGGGAACAGAGAGGCGCGAGGGTGATCACCCCATCCGGATGAGAAGAATGTCGCCGGCTCCTGTCTCTCTTCTGGCCGGCTGCGGACAACAGCAAGCACGCGACGCTTGGACCACCCGCCCTACTCTCCCAGGCACTACGCCACGTCCTGGAGTCGCAACCTGCGGGCAGCCTCCTCGAAGCGTGCGTCGTCGATCTCCTGCATCACGCTGTCGAGATCCACGGCCTTTTCGATCCGATCGAAGCGGCCGGTGAGCGGCGTATCCGGTTGCAGCGCTCCGGCTTCGTACAGCGCCCAAATCTCCTTTCCATAACTGGTGGACAGCACCTCGGGGACATAACGACCAAAGTAATTGCGCAAATTGACCACGTCACGCTCGAGAATCTTTCGCGCGTGATTGTTGCCGGCCGCATCGACTGCCTGCGGCAGATCGATGATCACCGGTCCGTCACTGTCAATCAGGATGTTGAATTCGCTCAAGTCACCGTGGACGACCCCCGCGCACAGCATCCGCACGACCTCCCGGATCAGTCGCTCGTGATAGGCGCGCGCCTCGTCCGGAGTCAACTGGAGATCGTTGAGGCGCGGCGCCGCTTCACCGTGCTCGTCGGCGACGAGCTCCATCAAAAGGACGCCGTCGTGGAAGACGTACGGCTTTGGCACGCGAACGCCGGCAGCAGCCAGGCGGTACAGCGCGTCGACTTCGGCGCTCTGCCAGGCGTCTTCCTGAGCCTTGCGTCCAAAACGGGTGCCCTTCGCCATCGCGCGGGCCTGGCGCGTGTTTTTCGTCTTGCGGTTCTCGGTGTAATCAACCGCCTGTCGAAAGCTCCGTCTCTCAGGCTCCTTGTACACCTTCGCGCAACGTGTCTCGTCGCCACAGCGTACGACGAAGACCATTGCCTCCTTGCCACTCATCAGTTGTCGCACAACGCCGTCGATCAGTCCCTCTTCGAGCAATGGCTGAAGTCGCTTCGGTATCTTCATTCCAACGAGTGTATCCGTACGTCATGGGCTGGCGGAGCGCTTCGTGTCGGTGAACGTCCGCCGCCGGGCAAATTGGCGCCTTGCTTTCGCCGACGCAATAAGCTCCGCCAGGGGCGCTCCGGCCCCATCACCACGCATTGTCCGGCGGCGGAGTTGCCCGGGGGGTTCGTCAGGCCTCCAACGCTCCGCGGATATCGGGCAGGCTTTGAGCCACAGCCGCGCGCCCTTCCGCGATTGCGAGCGCCGCGCGGTGGTACTCGAACGGACCCAGCTTTTCGAGAAGCGGCCTGAGCAGGACCTCGGGCGGCTCGCTCACCAGGCGCGCCTGTGCGATTCGCTCCTGCATCACGTCAATCGCACCCAGGAGCGTGTCCACGATGGAAGGCGGCGGCACTTCCGGACGTTTCGATGGACCGAGGACATTGAACAGCCGACGCCGCTGAGGTCCCGGGTTCGATGGTTCCTGACTCTCCAGCGGAAAGCGTCTGTTCATGTGGGAGCCCAGATCGACCGCGATGACGACCTCCGCGCCCATGGCACGACAGAGGGAGACGGGTATCGGGTTCACCACGCTGCCGTCGACCAGGTAGCGACCGTCGCGCCACACCGGCTGGAACAATCCAGGCACCGTGCACGAAGCGCGAACGGCGTCCGAAACCTTGCCCTCGCGCAGCCACATTTCCTTCCCTGTCGCCAGGTCGGTGGCAACCGCCGCGAACGGGAGCGCCAACTCCGAGAACTGGCATTCGACAAACTGCCCTTGAAACATGTTGAGCAGGCGTTCGCCTTTGATCAGGCCCCCGCGGAGTCCGAAGTCAAGCAGTCCGACGACACCTCTCCAGTCGAGGGACAGCGCCCAGGTTTCCAACGCCTCGATGCGACCCGCGGCGCACGCGGCGCCCACCATCGCGCCCATCGAACATCCGGCGATGAAATCGGGCGTGATGCCCTGCTCGGCCAGCGCCCGAAGTACACCAATGTGTGCCCACCCACGCGCCGAGCCGCTGCCGAGCGCTATCCCGAGTTTAGGTCGACAAATCATCGCCTCGATGAAGCAATGACTCCTTCACGCCAACGAAGAGCTCGGTTGCCCGGGCTTTTCGCCGCGGAAATCGGATCAATCGAGCGATTTGATGTTCGACGCCTGGTCGCCCTTGGGACCGGTCGTCGTATTGAAGGACACCTTCTGGTTTTCCCGCAGGCTCTTGTGGCCCTCGCCTTCGATCGCCGAAAAGTGCGCAAACAGATCCTTGCCGCCGGAGTCAGGGGTGATGAAGCCGAAACCCTTGGCGTCGTTGAACCATTTCACGGTACCTGTACTCATGTCTGCTGCTCCTGTGGATTGGGGATGACGGACGTTCGCCCGAATGCCGGAACTTCAAGGGAGAGAGACAAGACCTGAGGAGGACCGCCAAGGCGGCTACGACCGACCAGCACTTTCACTTGCCGAACCTGCACCCAACGCATACTCCCATCTCGGGGGCAACGCAAGGCTTATCTCGCGGCGCCGACTGCACGTGCCATGACCTTCGTCGTCAAAGCGCATGGAGAAACAAGTGCTGCTCAACGCCGTCGTACCGTGCACGATTCGCGCATCCACCCCCGCGTACCATATCGCGCGACCAATGTACCAAGGCCGTCGAAATGCTCGCGGTACTGGCCGGCTACGGCTTCAAATGCTCTGCAAAGAACGCTACGACGGCAGTCCGTGCCGCAGCGGCGTCGTTGGGAGTCGGCCACATCCTGACAACGCCGCCGCGTCCACCGTGGGCAAACTCATCATTGAATTGGCGCGGTCGATCCTGCGTGTCGAAGCCGTGGGTCGCCCCTTCGTAGTAGCGCACGGTCGTCCGTTCGCGGGAAGCGCCGGGCCACGATGCAACGAACGCGTCGCAGGCGCGCTCTTCGTCCTCGTAGTCGTCCTTCGTGCCCACCTGGATCAGCATGGGTGAACTGCTCATCCGAGTTTCGGCGCCGTAAAACACGCTTTGCCTGTTCTTGACGACGCGCGCGATGACTGAGCAAGTGGGGTACAGCGCGGCAAAGGCGATCGGTTTCGGAACGTCTTTGCCCAGGACGCTCTGTGTCAACTCGCTCGACATGAGGACGGTCATGACGCCGCCCCACGAGAGGCCCATCACGCCTAGACGCGTGCCATCCACCTCGCTTTGTCTGGCCAGCCATTTCAGGGCGGCGGCAGCGAAGGGCATCGTCGCCTTCGTGCCCGATCGCGGCCGGCCTCCGGGAGTAAACATCGTGATCTCGAGCGTCGCGATGCCGGCG
>Ga0070665_100008654_pt1 | contig 10302 bp, 9 predicted proteins | sample KBSS13metaG_FD_65862 | JGI IMG/M metagenome (GOLD analysis project Ga0070665, IMG submission 65862) | Switchgrass rhizosphere microbial communities from Kellogg Biological Station, Michigan, USA - KBS S1-3 metaG | ecosystem: Host-associated > Plants > Roots > Rhizosphere > Soil ...
CTGGCGATGACATGGATGTTGGAGAACTGGCCGGGATAAGCGCCGGCATGGCCGATGGCCGAGCCTGGAATCTCGATCAGCGTTTGGCGGTCCAGCACACGCACCCGCTCGTTATGGCCGTCGGCGACATAGAGAAAGCGTTGCTCCTTGTCGCCCGATAGCGCCACCCCAAACGAGGTGCCGAAATCGCTCTGCGGCGTGGGCCGCGCCACCCAGCCTTCCTTGAGGAACTTGCCGTCCTGGGTGAAAGCCTGCACCCGGTTGGAATTGCGATCGGCGACATAGACCGTGCCGTCGCGCGCGATGGTCATGCCATGCAACAGATTGAATTGCTGCAAGGGCGGATCATAACGGCGATCACGCGACTCGCTATCGTCGGGGACATGCCCATAAGCGCCCCACATGCGCTTGAACTTGCCGGTATCGGCATCGGCCACATAAACACGGCGATTGACGTAACCGTCGGAGACAAACAGCTCGTTGGCCTTGGCCCAATAGACCGGCTGCGAGGGATGGCCGAGATTTTCCGTGTCCAGACTGCCCTTGGTTTTTCCCGAACGGCCGATCTGCATCAGGAATTTTCCGTCATGGGTGAACTTCAGGCACTGATCGTCGTCCTTGCCGACCCTGGCATCGCGACCGTTGCCGCAAACCCAAACATTGCCCTTGTTGTCCACCGCAATACCGTGCTCCTGCACCGGCCAGTCGAATTTGGCGCGTTCGCTCTCGCTCATCGCCAGAACCCCGCCCCAGCCCTGAACGAAACGCCCATCGGAGGTGATCTCAACCACTGACGGCGCCGCCCGCCCGCTCATATCATCCGGCGGGTTGCTCACTGTCAGCCGCAGACTCCAGGGACGGGAATAGATCCAGACATTGTCATGGGAATCCACGGTCACCCCGCCGCTCGACCCGAAGACATAGCCGTGCGGCAATTGCCTGGGCCAATTGGGATCGACCTTGAACACCGGATGCAGCGGCGCCGCGACAGCGACAGGCATGAATGCCAGCGCCGCGATCACCACAGCCAGCATCTGCCGGCTCGTGTCACTTGCCCAGACGTGAAAGCGCATTTTTGGAAACCTTGGCCACCACACCATATTCAGAATCCACCACTTCTGCGATTTGATATTCCATGGCTGTCCCCAGCACCGCGGCAATGTCCTGCGGTGTCAGATGATAGGCGTCCGCGAGATGACGGCTGAGACCGGTGGTGGCCGCCTTCATGGCCGCGTCCAAGTCTCCGGCCGCCCCCATCACCATCACATACTCGGCATTTTCCACCCTGGTCTGGCCCAGCGACTTGCCCGGGATCACCTCCACCGTGAATTGCACATCCATTGAGGTTTCCAGCCCCTGGCCCGGCAATTCGCCATGGCCTTGCTGGGCGTGGCCGTCTCCCATGTAGAGCAGCGCGCCCGGCCGGAACACGGGCAAATATAAAGTGGCGCCTTCACGGATCTCCGGGGAATCCATGTTTCCGCCAAACGGACCCAGATGGCCGCTGCCCAAAGTCTCCTCGCCGCGGGGCGCCACGCCGACGCAGCCCAGCATCGGGTCGAGCTTCACGATGTAAGGTTTGAGCTTATCACTGGGATTGATCACCGTCGCGATCCCGGCAGCGGCGTCGATCTTCCACTCCGTGAAGCCGGCCTCGTATTTCGCCAGCCCCCGCAGATAACCGGCCTCCAACGCATTGGACGAGATCAGGTTGGTCTGATAGGCGCTGTCGCGATTGGTACGCACCTGGGTCAGGTGCACCACCAGCGTATCGCCCGGCATCGCCCCTTCGACATAAAAGGGCCCGATCAACGGATTGCCGCGCGGCGCCCGCGGCCTGCCGTCACGGTCATGGCCGCGGCTGTCTAACGTGTGGCTTTTGACCGTGTCGCCGGGGAAAAGATGCAACACCGGCTTCAGCGCGGGCGAATAGAAATTGGTGAATGTCAGGGGATCATAATTGTGCACGACAGGTGCCGTGGGCCGCACCGCAGGATGCTTGCCCTCCAAGGTCACCGGGAGTGTGAGCACCGGGGAGCTTGTGATCAGGTCACCCTTGCCGGTCAGCAGATTGCCGGAGATTTGCAGCACCAGGGTGCCGCAGGCGCGCCCCTGGTCGTTGCACTTCAGATGCAGGCGATCCTTTTCAACGCTGCCTGTGAATGTCAGCTGGTTGAACCGGCCGCTATAGCCGTCGCCCTGTTTCTCCAACACCAGGCGGCCATCCGTCATGGGCAGATAGTAATTGGTGCCACCGAATTCCCGCACGCCGATTTCCCAGCTTCCCGAAAAATCCGCAGCCGCCAAAGCCGATGAAGCAAAGGCGAAAGACAGCAGAGAAAGTCCCAGCAACCGTTTCATGAAATCCCCCCTCCATAGCGCGGTTCACGCCGCGTCTTTCGTGACATTCCAACCATAAGGCAGCCCGCTGATCCGGCCAAGCCTTGCGCCACCTAGCCGGGCGCCGCTACCGCTCGCCTAAGCTCGCGGCGTCCCGGCCTCGCGGCGCGCCTGAACGCGCCGCTGCGGCGTTCGTCGCTCTCGCAGGTCCACTGGACCTGCTCACGCGCCTGCGACGCGCCGCTCCTCACCCCGGCGCAGCACCTTGGATATTGACCTTCAGCATGTAAAGCGACTGCGAGGCGGTCATGAACAGATGGTCCCGCTTGGGCCCGCCGAAACAGACATTGGCGCAGCCTTCCGGCAGGCGGATGCGGCCGATCAATTTGCCGTCCGGATTCCACACCGTGACGCCGGAATAGCCCAGAACCGTATTTGAGCTGGCCCAGATATTGCCCGCCCTGTCCACCCGCATGCCGTCGGGATGACAATAGATGCCGTCCACCATGCAGGCGGTGAACTCGCGCAGCCCTGTCACTTTATCGTTCGCCACTTCGCCGACATGGATGCCACCGCTGATGATGTAAACGCGCTTGTAATCCGGCGAGAAGCAGATGCCATTGGGGCGCAGCCGATCCCCCGGCACCACGACCTCCAGTTTGCCGCCAGAGCCTTTACCGTCAGGATCCCAGCGATAAGTGTTGGTGGGAAGCTCGCGCCGCACCGCTTCACCAAGCCCGGTGCCAATGTCTCCCAGGCGCGGATCGTACAGCCCATCCGGATTCTGCGGTCCGCCCGCCACATCGGGATGGCCCTCGCTGAGTCCCGCGCCCGCGCCCGGATCGGTGAACCAGATGCTGCCGTCGGGATGGGCGGCAATATCATTGGGCGCGTTCAGCGTCTTGCCTTCGAACTTGTCGGCAATCACGGTCATGGAGCCATCCAGCTCCCAACGCACCACGCGGCGGAAATAATGCTGGCAGGACAGTTGCCGGCCCAGGAAATCGAAGCAATTGCCGTTGCTGTTGAAGGAGGGTTTGCGGAAAGCAATGACCAGCTCCGTCCCCCAGATATGACGATACTGGGTGTCGCCCTGCACATCGCTGAAAAGAAGGTACTGCCCTTCGCCCGACCAGGCCGGTCCCTCGGCCCACAGGAAACCGGTCGCCAGCCGCTTGATGGGCGCATAACGCACAATCAGCCGGTTGAAACTTTGATCGACGGCCAGAACATCGGGATCGGGAAAAACATCGGGCGGCGCGTGCCTGCCCCATTGCCGCGGCGGTATGGTGACGACGCTGGGCGGAACGGCGGTTTCAGCCTTGCCGGCCGCGAAAAGCGCCTCCGGTGCCAGCATCGTGGCGACACTCGTCAGGCCAAGCCCTTTGGTCAGGACTCTGCGGTTGATGATCATGCCATGCTTCCCCTTGCCCGGGTCCGCGCCGCAGGCCGATGATTTTAGAGCAGCGTATCGCCGGACAAAGGCTCCGCCAAGCACTCGGAACCGGCGGCAGGGCATTGATTTGACGCCCCGGCGTCATCAAACTCCATGAAAAGCGGTCAGGGGAGCAGGTTAGTGGACATCCGAAAAGTCATTCCGGTTTTGACAATTGTTGCGGCAGCACAGCCGGCCCTTGCGGACACACGCGATGACGTCGTCGCCGGCATCGAGCGCTGCGGCGTGATGAACGACAACCGGGTGTGGTTGGATTGTGTTTATGGCGCGGTACAGCCCATGCGCTCCCAGTTGGGATTGCAGCCGGCGCCGGAATTCCAGCAGCGCCTGGTTCCGCCGGTTCAAATGGCCACCGCGCCTGCCTTGGCTCCGCGCACCAGCACGGCACGCCCGCCGGCCCCGCGCAAGAAGCCCGGCTTTTTCTCCAATCTGCTGAACGCCCCGCCGCTGGCGATTTCCAAGATGGCGTCCTACCGATACGAGAAAAACGGCGCGTTTGTCGTGGCCCTGGAAAATGGCCAGCAGTGGCGGCAGACCGAGCTGACGGCTGGTACTATTTCCTGGAGCAGGGAGCCCGCCAGCTATACCGTGACCATTACCGAAGGCGCGTTCGGCAGCTATTCCTTGCGCACCTCCGACAATCCCCGCACCTACAAGGTCGAGCTTGTCAAATAGACGTCAAGCTATTTGAGCGTCAGCACCACGGGCCCCGAGACCGGATCGGTCACGCCAAGCCCGCCGCCCAGATCTTCCAATGTGTCGCGAAAGCTATCCAGGGTTGCGATCATATGGGGGCGCGCCGCTATCAGCGAGTCCATGTCGCGCCACTGCGCGATGATGCAATAGCTGTGCTCGCCGGTCTTGACCATGTTGGCTTGTTCAAGACCGGGCCAATCGGCTTGGGCTTTGCGGTGCGCTTCGAGAAATTCCCCGTCCCGGCCCGCCTTGACGCGAAAGCGAACGGCATTGAACGCGGTCATGGCGATACCTCGCATCCATTTTGCACAACGATTTTAGTTCCCCAGGCCATGCCTGAGAAGGGTCTTATCCCGTCGCCGGGCCGGCCGCCGGGGCGAATTTGCGCACCGACCTGAGCGTTGCCGCCACCACCGCGGCGGCAAGCGGGCCCAGGCCCAGCGCGACAATACCGAGGGAAAAGCTGCCGGTGTGATCCTTGACCCAGCCAATCAAAAAAGGTCCGGCGAAACTTCCCACATTGGCGACGGCATTGATCAGGGCAAGGCCGGCGGCGGCCGCAGGCCCCGTCAGCATGGCCGACGGCACCGCCCAGAACACCGCGACGTAACAGAACACACCGGTAATGCCGAAGGTCAGCGCGGCGAGGATGGCGACCGGATCGCGCAACAAGGCGCAGGACACCAGCGCGATACCGGCACAGGCAGCCGGGATGGCGGCGTGCCAGTTGCGCTCCATCTTCCGATCCGAATGAATGCTCCAGAACACCATCACCACTGCGGCGACCGCATAGGGAATGGCGTTGATCAGCGGCGTCATGGCATTGCTGACACCCAGGCCGCGAATGATCTGCGGCAGGAACAGGATCAAGCCATAGGCGGCTGCGTTGATCCCCGTGCCGGCCAGGGCGATCACCCAGACCACTGGATTGACCAGGACATCCGCCACCCGGAAGTGCCGCACTGCCTCGCGCTGACTGCGTTCGGCCTGAAGTTGGCCCACCAGCCATTGTTTTTGCGCCGGCGACAGCCAGGGAGCGGCCTCAGGCCCTTCCGGCAGGGCCAGCCAGAAGACCAGGCCCAGCACAATCGTCGGCAGCGCCTGGAGGATGAACAGCCATTGCCATCCCCTTAAATCCAGCAAGCCATCCAGCAACAGGATGGGCTGGGAAATCAGCGAGCCCACCAAAACCGAAAAGGGGGTGGACAGGATCATCAGCATCAGCATGCGCACGCGATATTTTTCCGGCGCCCACATCACCAGAATGTAGAGCAGGCCGGGATAAAGGCCCGCCTCCCCAATCCCCAGCAGAAGGCGGATCAGATAGAAGGAAGACGGCCCCACCACCCAGGCGTTGCAGAGTGAGACAATGCCCCAGGCAAACATGATGATGGGTATCCACACCCGTCCACCGATGCGGGCCAGCAGCAGGTTGCTGGGAACGGCGAAGGCGACATAGCCGGCAAAGAAAAGACCGGCGGCAAGGCCATATTGTTCGGCGCTGAGGCCAAGGTCCTGGTTCATGGTCAGGGCCGCGAACCCCACATTGACCCGGTCGATATAGGCGACGAAATAGGCTGCGAAGAGCAGCGGCAATATCCGCCAGCAGACGCGGCGAACCGCTTCCCGTTCCGTGTCCATTAAGCCCCCGAAGATTTGTCTCTTATGCCGTTTTCAGCAGGTTATGCTGTTATGGAAGGACGCCGCAACGGCACCGAAACGGGGACACCCATGGGAATGCGCGCAAATGCAATCGCCGGCCTTCTGCTTCTTGTATCGGCGGCGACAGCATCGGCGGACCAGCCGAAAGATATTCTGGCGGTCATGGAAAAGGTGGCGGATTGGGAATTGGCGCATCCCGATCAGGCGGCCGCCCCGATAGCCGCGCCTGAGGCCAAAAATCCGCTGGGCTGGATCGTGGGCACTTTCTACACCGGCCTCACCGCGCTGGCGGACCGTTCGGCCAATCCCCGTTATGCCGACGCCATATTTGCTCTGGGCGAACAAAAAAACTGGAGCCTGGGCCCGCGCCCTTTCCATGCCGACGACTATGAAGTGGCGCAGAACTGGGTCTGGGCCTATCAGCGCAAACACGATCCAAGACTGATCGCCGCCGTGCGGCTGCGTTTCGATTCCATCATCGAAGCGAATCTGTCGGATTCGCTGCTGATGGTGCCTGCAAATTCGCGGGGCGGCTGTTTTCGCCGCTGGTGCTGGTGCGACGCGCTATTCATGGGGCCGACGGGGTGGATCGCCTTAAACCAGGCTGTGAAGGACCCCCGCTATCTGACTTATGCAGATAAGGAATTTCGCGCCACCACGGCCCTTTTGTTCGACCCCGACCAGGCACTTTATTATCGCGACAGCAGCTATTTCGGGAAAACCGGACCGCATGGCGAGAAGATCTTCTGGAGCCGCGGCAATGGCTGGGTCTATGCGGGCCTGGCGCGCATCCTCACCACCCTGCCCGCCAATTCGCCGTCACGGCCCTATTACCAGGACCTGTTCCTCAAGATGTCGCGCAAACTGGTGTCGCTACAAAAAGCCGACGGTTCCTGGTCGCCCTCCCTGTTGGACCCGCGCAAGGACACTCCGCCGGAGACCAGCGGAACGGCTTTCTTTACCTATGGCCTGGCCTGGGGCGTCCATGCCGGCCTTCTGAAAGACCCGATCTACCGGCGCGCGGCGGAGCGCGGCTGGACACGCGTTACCAAAGCTGTGCAGCCCGACGGCAAGTTGGGCTGGGTGCAGCAGGTCGGCAGCGAACCGGACAGTGTGGCAGCGGACTATACCCAGCCCTTCGGGGTCGGCGCCTTCCTGCTGGCCGGATCAGTCATGATCGACCTCAACCGCTAGCTTTTCTTCTTGCGGCGGCCGGCGCGGCGGGGCGAGGCGTTGACCCGAACCATCCCCGACAAGGCTTCCAGATCGCCGCGCGTGGCGTCGGCGGCGCGGCTTTCAACCCGGCGATAGATTTTCAGCAAACCTGCACCCAATTCGGTGAGATGGGTGCCGCCACCGGAAAGACCGCCCGCTTCCGCCGTCACCACCGGGCCGTCGAAGGTCTTCTGCAATTCCTGGATCAACAGCCAAGCCTTGCGATAGCTCATGTCCATGGAAGCCGCGGCGCGGCGGATGGAGCCCAGTTCGGCCACGCGTTCCAGCAGCTGCGCCATGCCGGGCCCCAGTGCGCTGCCGGAAGGTTCAAAGTCGATGCGAATGGAAAGATGCGGCATGGATTTGAATCAATACGGCCAATGCCGGATCAATTTAGGTTAGCGCGCTGCCGCTTGTCATGGGAATTTCCGCTGCGATGTCGTGGCATGTGCGTTTGGATTTGAATTCTTCCACTATGCATGAAGGCCCAAGTTGACAATGACTCTCATCCTGACACAGTCGGCAAGGATCTTGGCGGCGCAGGCGATGACAATCGGCTCCTTCGGTTCGGCGGCCAGATGCAGGCTGATGCTAGCCGTCGCCATCGCCGCGGCCCTGTCTTTTGTCCCCGCCATGGCGGCCCCCGCCGATCAGGCTTTCCGGCAAGGACTATCGGCCTATCGCAGCGGCGATTACGGCAAGGCCATGAAGATCTGGCTGCCCCTCGCCCAAAAAGAGGATGCTGCGGCCCAGGCAGGTATCGGCTTCATGTATCACCGCGGCCAGGGTGTCGCCCTCGACGATAGCAAGGCCGCCTATTGGTTGCGAAAGGCCGCCGAACACGGACAGCCCGAAGGCCAGTTGATGCTTGGCAGCCTCTATTTCTATGGCACCGGCGTCGAGAAAAGTTATGTGAAGGCCTATGCCTGGTGCGACCTGGCGCAAGACGGCGGCAATGCCGACGCCCAGATGTGCCGCGATGCTGCACTGCAATCGTTCAAGTCGGAAGATGATGTGAAGGCTGCTTTCCGACTCAGCCTGGAATTGCATCAACGATTCCACCGCTCCCGTTGAGTGGCGCGTTATTCCCGTTTGTATCAAACGAAATTACCCGCAGGAAAAAGCGTGTTGCCCGTTATCATTTGGCCGGAGAAGGCCGACGCTATTGTCTGGCCGGGGCGGCCTATGATTTACTTGCAAAAAACAAGAACAGTCGGACAGGAACGCGCGTCTTGGGGTCGGCATAGTAGCGTTTTTTAATTAGCGACTTCATCTCACGTGCCAATTGGCCTGTCCGGCTCTCATTATAAAGGGAGCCCGCATGGCAGACTCTGACAAAACCGATCCCGCCGGTTCTTCAGGCCTTCGAGCCTCGCGGCGCACAGTCATCAAAGGTGTCATCGCCTCCGGCGTCGCGGTCTCCGCCGCCGGCTATATCGTCTATGACCGCTATGGCTCAGGCCTGGGCCGGGCGAAAGGGGCGGTGGAACGGCTGGTCACCTTGAACGTGAACGGCAAGGACCGGCGGGTGGATGTCCTGCCCAACGAAACCCTGGTCCATACCATCCGCTACAAGTTGGGCCTGATCGGTACCAAGCTGGGCTGCGATCATTCCGAATGTGGCGCCTGCACGGTGATGATCGACGATGTCTCGACCTATTCCTGCTCCACGCTGACCCACAGCGTACGGGGAAGAAAGATCACGACCATCGAAGGCATCGAGGGTCCGAACGGCGAATTGCACAAGGTGCAAAAGGCCATGATCACCGAGCTGGGACCGCAATGCGGCTTCTGCACATCCGGCCAGGTGGTCGCCGCCGTGGCGCTGCTCAAGCAGAATCCCAAACCGACCGTCGACGAGGCGCGCCGGGGCATGTCGGGCAATCTCTGCCGTTGCGGCGCCTATGACCATTATCTCAAGGCTGTCATGACCGCGTCGCGGGAGGCTTAAAAGATGGCATACAATCTGATCGGCAAAGATTTCACGCCCATGGATGTCGAGGCGAAGGTCACCGGCCGCGCCAAATATGCGGAAGACTTCCGCGCCGACAACATGGTGTTCTGCAAGACCCTGACCAGCCCCATACCGCATGCCAGGATCAAGAGCATCGATACCTCGGCAGCGCTCAAGATCCCGGGCGTGCTAGGCGTCCTGACGGCGGACGATGTTCCACAATTCCCGCCGCCTGCCTTGCCGATTTTGGCCAAGGACGAAGTCTTTTATGTCGGCGACCCGATCCTGGCGGTGGCGGCGGAAAGCGACCAGCTCTGCGCCGAAGCCATCGAGGCGATCAAGATTGACTATGAGCAGTTGCCGCATGTGGTGGATCCGCTGGAAAGCCTGTTTCCGGGCGGTCCCAATGCCCGCACCGCCGGCAATGTCGCGGCCGGCCAGATCAAACTGCAGACGGTGAAATGGGAGGCTTCCGACTTTGCCTCCGCCGGCGATGCCAAGCTGCCGATGGGGCGTGCAGCGGAAGAATGGAGCTATGGCGATGTGGATGCCGGCTTCAAGAACGCCAAGGTGACCATCGAAGAGACCTTCGTTACCGGCACCTATTCCCACAACTGCATGGAGACCCGCACCGCCTTCGCCTACTGGCAAGGCGGCAAGTGCTTCCTGCACGGCTCCAACCAGAGCCATACCGCGGCCATCGCCAATATCGCCCGTTATATCGGTATCGAGCCGGACAATCTGGTGCTGATCGCGGAATATTGCGGCGGCGGTTTCGGCAGCAAGATTCCGGGCTATCCCAACATGGCCATCGCCGCGCTGATGTCCAAGAAGATCAACCGGCCGGTGATGCATCGCATCACCCGCACCGATGAATATGGCATCGGCGCCGCTAGGCCCGGCTTCCAGGGCTATATCAAGATGGGCTTTGCCCCGAACGGCAAGCTCCTGGCCGCCGACATGTATCTGGTGCAGGAGA
>Ga0070665_100008657_pt1 | contig 10298 bp, 13 predicted proteins | sample KBSS13metaG_FD_65862 | JGI IMG/M metagenome (GOLD analysis project Ga0070665, IMG submission 65862) | Switchgrass rhizosphere microbial communities from Kellogg Biological Station, Michigan, USA - KBS S1-3 metaG | ecosystem: Host-associated > Plants > Roots > Rhizosphere > Soil ...
TCGCTCTTCCACTCCTTGAGCGTGACGCACACGCCGCGCTCGGCGCCGGTCTTCTGCATCGCCTCGAGCGTCGCGCGCCGGCTCGGGCTCGGCTTGGTCAGGACGACCGTCGTCTTGAACCCGCGCTCGGAGAGCGACTTGCTCACGGCTTGGCTGATCTCGTCGGACAGCGGCGTACCGTTCGGCGTCTCGACGTCGAAGGGGTTTCCGTACCCGCCGCGCGAGAGGCCGACGAACGACGGCTTCTTGTCGTTGTTGAGGATGTAGGGCCGCTCGTCGAGCGTCGCGACCGCGACAGACTTCGTGCCCTGCGCATCGATGTCGGCGACCGTCGACGAGTAGGTGATCTTCTGGCCGAACGCGCACGCGCCCAGCAACGCGCAGCAAGCCGCAATGGCCGCAAAGCGACCGTAGTTCGCAAAGTTCATTTGTTTCCCCTGTTGGACCGCAGCGCAAGCCTAGTGGAACGACGACAGCGTGGGAACGGTGCCGCGCGTAAGAGATTTCCTACAGCTCGGCCGGCAGATCCGCGCCGATTTGTACGGAAATCCGTAGCGCCGAATTACGGAAAAACGTATGGCAATCAGTTACTTAGGCTTGCAATCTGGGTTCAGGCATGCCAGTGTCCATTCCGCGCAGCCCGCGCGGAACAGGGGAAGGTCATGAACGAAGAAGCCGTGTTGTGTGAGGTCGACAAAGCGCTCGGGATCGTAGAACTGGCAATCCAGGCAATCGACGCACCGACGGAGGCAAGGGACGCGCGGAATGCAGTCCGCGCCCTGCGTGGCGCGCGCGACCTGCTGGAGGGCATTCTCGAGGCGTGAGAGGGGCGCGCGCGCATGACTTGCGACTGCGCCGCGCCCTCGCCACAATCAGGACGACGCCGCGGCCTGCCGAAGCCGCAGCGGATTTGCTTGGCGTGGCAAGGCATGGCCTGCTATGCAGCAATTTTCACAAAGCGCCATCGGCAGCGCTCTTGAAACTTAGCCTTTTTAACCTTTCAAGGGCGACAAAATGAACGAGGTTCTTTCGCGTGCGTTTAAGGCTTATTTCCGCCGGGCCAAGACCGAGAACTGGTATCACCCGATCAACCATCCTCATACTCGAGTGGGGTGGAGCAGCACAAGGACCGCCAATACGCTGTGCTGAGAAATTGCAATGGCATGTTGGCAGCCTATCGCGTGCTGAGCAGCGGAAAGCTGAAGTGGCTAAAGCGATGGCCGAAAGCGATCGAGGCGTGACGTAGAACGACCAACAGCCCGGCCACATGCCGGGCTGTTTTTTTTGGTTGGATAACGAGCTGGCGCCGGGCGGCGAGCGATGTCAGTCGATTATGCGGCTTCTGTCTTGGTTGAATTTCAGCGAGAACCCTTCACACGTCGAAGCTGCCCCGTCGATGGCGTCCACTAGCCTTGAGTCTTGCGCGGTCGCGCCCGCCGCGAGACTGCTCGCGCCGAAGCCGATCTGATCAACGTAAATGCCTTGGCCATCGATGACGTCGAAGTACAAACTCGGCGACTTCGATGAACTCGTTGAGTTGCGAAATGTAAGTTTGACCTCGCAGTAGGTCGTGTGCGGTTCGGTGTCAAACCGCAACATGTCGATACCTTGAAACGAGAGCGGCAACCCGCCAAGTGTTCCGCCTGCCGGCGCGCCGAAGAAGGGCTGAATGCTCACGCGGCGGCCGCCGGGTAACGATACGACGCCCGACGTGTCCGACGTGAACTGGATCGCGATAACGCCGTCGTTGCCGTTTAGAGTGGGGCGAGTGTAGTCGCAGGTGATGCATTGCCCCCCGTCGTACTTGTCTAGGGTGCCTTGAAAGCTAGTCCCGTTATTGGTCAACGGGCCCGCCGCGAGGTACCAGAGCGGATTCCCTTCTGCGTCGTACGCGTACATGGCGACGGCGAGCGTGTTTGCGCTGACTTCGAGGGCGTATCCGCGTCCGCTCTCAGCCGGATTCCACCAGATGCCCGTTTTCGGCGTGACCGCCTGCGCGCTCCCCATCGCGAGCAGCGCGGCAGCTAACAGAAGTCCTTTTGATCGGAATTTACCTTGGTCGCGCACGCCGCAGCGTACGTTGCCGCGAGCGGCAAGCGTCCTGGTATGCATCTGTTTCCCCTGTTGAATGCGCCACGCGGCGCGCCGTACACAATGCTTGTTTGTGCGCGTTTTTACAAGAATCGCCGGAGTGCGGCACTAGACGTACCGCAAAGCGCGAACCGCCGCCGCCCCAATAACAACAGCGGCGGCCCGCGCTGCCGCGAATCCGTTGCCTCGGGAGGTCGCGGCGCTGTCAGTGTAGCCGCCGAGGTGCGCCGACGCGCGCGCAAGGAGAGCGCGGGGGAGGAAGGGGATTAGTCTTAGACCCCCGCGCTACCACGAGCCTTGAGGGGGACTCGCGGCATGGTCAGTCTAGCGCGAGAAAAACGCCGGCCGGGAGTGCTCCCGCACGGTCCCGGCCAACGTCAGCCACGCGTCCCTCCTTGTGGTCGATAGGAGGCGCGGCGCCAGCGAGTTTAACTCCACGGAATGGGTCAGTCTCAGCGTATACTTTTCCGGACTTCCACGGAGAAGGCCCATGGCCGGCAAATGTGCAAAATGCGAGCGCGTGCTATCGACGGTCAATCTGAAAGCGATCACGGTCCGCGCCCCCGGGACGACGTGGAAGGGTGTCTCCTACGAATGCCCGTACTGCTCGTCGATTCTGAGTGTCGGAATCGATCCGATCGCTGTGAAAACGGACGTTGTTGCTGAGGTGCTGCAGGGGCTGAAAAAAATGTTGAGATAAGTCGTCGCGAAGAGACGTAGGGCTCCTTACGTCGGATCGCGCGGCGATTCACTTGAACACTACGTTCACATATGGATAATCCGGCTCGAACCACGGCCCCAGGGGAGGGCCCATTGGCAAAGGCCCGCACTCACGCCCAAGTGCCGACTAAGCGGTCGGCGAAGTCGGGGAACTATCCTTGGTCGCAAGCCGTCAAAGACATGACGGTTACCGCGATGAAAACGGGACAGTTGCCTGTCTACGGCCTTTTATTCGTGACGGTAATCATCGTGTGGCGGCTTCCGCCCGATGAGCTCGCCCGGGTGACAAACTCAATATTAGAACACCTATACAACTTTTCGTTGGCGGGCTACGTTCTCTTCGGTGTCGCGCTTGGCGGCTGGTACTACCACGTTCAGCGTATACGGCGCGAAATGCACAGTGAATATGAGCGCATGGGTCGGGAGAAGTCCGAGGCGCAGAGTATTGCAGCGGGAAAGGCTTTTCCGTCGAGCACCCCTTAGGTGACCTTATGACCTTTCTCTTCTTCGTCCTTTTCGTGCTGGTCGCGTGGCACTTTGCCTATCAAGGCATCGTCCTGCCCACGTTGCTCGCCTTGCTCCGCAACCGATTGTTCGCCTTGCGCGATCGACTGCGGACCATGCAGTTTATCGGGGCGCCGCCTTGTGATGGTGAAGCGTTTGAATATGTGCACAACGGCATCAATAACTTTTTAAACCGTCTGCACTTAGTCGACGTAGGTCTGCATCAACGGATCCACAAGATGTACGAGAGCGACGCTGATTTTCGCGAGACTGTTGCAAACAGGCGTCGAATGATGGAGGCCGCCGGAAACGAACAGCTGCGCAACATCATGAATGAGGCAGATGAGACATTGAAGCTCGCGGTCGCAGCCAACGCGGGTGGGTGGGCGATCTACGTCATTCCCGTTTTGTTATTTGTTTTTTGGGCGAAGACGGTCATGGATTTTGCGAAAGACGTGCTGGCGCTGCCCTCGGCGATTATTCCCACGCTTCTACCCCTTCCAGAGAAGCACGCACCCGCGGCACCTGCGTGTTAGCCCCTTAGAGAGGTGAGAAAAATGGATGCGAGTGCAGCGCGTTACATGGCAACAGCACAAATCGTTGCCGCGGCCTTGGAAAAAGCTCTGATACCTCTCGACGGTCATAGTGCGGCCGAAAGAGGAAAGCAGCTCGGGGAATGCGCAAACGCGGTATTCCGCTACCTCAGCGCGGCGGCAACGAACCAGACGAAGCCGGACGACTGACCGCATTGACGACTTGATGAGCAACCGCTAGGCTCCGCCGCGGCAAGGAAGAGAGCGCGGGCGGCGGAGCCTAGCGGTTGCTCATCAGGATAAGCGAAGACAGAGGCCGGACCTAGACGGGTCTGGCCTTTTTTATTGGCGCGGTCGCCGCCTTGCGAAATTAGTTAATTTTTTTGTTTTGAACAATCCTCGGAGCGCGCTAGATTCGACGCTTAGCCAATGAGGCTAAGAAGAATCGGACCGGGGGTGCGCGCTTGAGCCTAACTGTCAAAGGTCTACGCGCGTTGAACGGGTGGATCCTGGATGCGTCGAAGGCCGGTGGCCCCAGTAAGCAACCTCTCTATGACGCAATCCGCCTGACTGAAACGCAGCGTGTCGCGGCTGAGACATTCCTGCGAGCGTATTGGGGCACTAATGACTATCAGTGCCCTGAACTGCTCACGATTCGCCTTTGGCACGGATTCAACAGCCGCGTACTGAAAGACGGCTTTTCGCCCTGGCATCTCGAAAGCTGGCTTATTCGGGGATGCGACGATGCGGCCATGGTGGACACGGACGCCCGCGGAAGGCCTCGGCTCGTGCTACCCGGCCAGCGAGACTTCGCGCCTCACGTCTACGATATCGTCGTGCCGATTCGGTCGGACGCCCATGGCGACGTCTCGATAGATGACGTGATTCCGAAGGGACTACCGGCCCTTAGGAGGCGGTAAAAAAAAAACAGCCCTCTCGGCGATTCCCTAAGACCAGCCGCGAAGGCTGCAGAGCGAAGGGCGCTGTGGGGCTGCCCGACAATGGTATGGGCCCATGGGGCTTAGGTCAACCTAAGGCCTCGACCCGCTTCCAACTACGGTTTAGGACACCTTTAGGATTGTGAGAGGGGCTTAGGGCGGCAAAAGTCCGCCTAAGCCTTTGTTTCCTAAGGTGGTGGGCGGTATAGGGATCGAACCTATGACCCCTACCATGTCAATGCAGGTCCAATCGAACTAGCTCTTAGGCTCAGAACAGAGCTCAACTACAACAAGAACGGTAGCAGGCTCTGGTCCGGTTTCATTTCTTGGCGCGCCGAAGCAGCAGCGTTCTTCTCCTTGGACTGCTCTTTTAAGGTCACGTTGTCGCTCTGCGGGTGCGTCTCTTGGAGTTTACAGACGATCCTAAGCGCATCCTCCAAGCTGCGGCGCATCGACCGCAATCGCGAACGCGGGATGGCGCGTCCGGCATCGATGTCTGCCGCAAGGCGATCCAATCTCGCGACCGCAGCACGCAAGGCGGGCGACGGAGCCTCTACGCGGGTGTGGACACGCTCGAACGGCGCAGCGTTATCAGTTTCGACGACGACGACGGAATCGCCCGCCCCGCGCAACGCTTTGAGCGCCTGCCTCAGCGGCAAATGCGAAACGCGTTGCGCTTCTTCCTCTGAGACCTGCGCCAACCGCGTGGTCAACTGCATATAAATCTGCGCATTGCGGATGGAGAGCGTGGTGTTTTTGCTGACCCAATCCTGCCATGTGCCGTGGTTGATGCGCGCCTTCACCTCGAGCAGATTCTCGCCCACAACTCGGACCGCCGCGACGAGCCTCCTTCCGTGCAAGTCAACTTGCTCGAGCGACGCACGGATGGCCCCTGCCAACCCAGCGAGCGAATAATTGCCTTCAGCAGCGGAGTCGTGACTTTCTTCCTTTTTCATCAATACCTCCGTGTGTGACGGAACGACACTCGTAACCCACATGCTTCGCATCACCGAAGACTGCCGCCGCCACCGCAGCTTCCCGGCAACAGGTGACCGAATCGCTGCACCATGCTGAGTATTTCTTGTCGAAAGATGTCCGTATCGGCAGGCAAATTTGAGAAGTTTTGAAAGATTTGCTCTTGGCGGTATGACGGAATCGTTCCGTAGCTCACTAGCGTCGTCAGCATTCCTTCGTGACCCAAATTTTGGCTCCACGCCTTGGCTTCTTCCGGGTTCCGCGACAGTCGAAGCCCCATCAGCACTAGCGTGTTCCGGAAGCTGTGGGGATTGAAATACGGCAAGCCTGCCAACGAGAAAATCCGTCGAAATGCTCTGCGTACCGGATCCGGCCCCGCACACGCTTCTCTGCTCAACTCGCCACTCTCAAATTTCGCTGCCTGCGAATTGAAAGCGACATGCACCGCCGGAAAGAGGTAGTCGTCCGGTCCGCGATCAAGATCGCGCTCGAGAACTCGGACCCATTCCTCAACGATCGCTCGGACAACTTCGTCGACGGGGAAGAACCATGTGTTGATGGTCTTTCTGTTCTTTGTCTTGACTTCACGAGCGTCCTGAAAGACGCACTTACGAGCCAAGTCGAGGTGCTTTATCTTGAGGCTGACGACAGCTCCATCGCGCACGCCAGTAAGAAATATGAATGCCATGAGCGCTCGATCGCGCTGGTCGAGAGAACTGTTCCTCGGGGCTTTTTCGAGGGCCGCCAGAATCTGATCAGATGTCGGCGGGTCTCGCTCGCGACGAGCCGTGGCTACACGCGAATCTTTTTTGGACAGAGTGAGATAGTCGACGTCTTCCGCGCGCACGCGAGAGCGGTAGCCCTTTTGGGTCGACAGCCAATCGAAGAAGCGTTCAACATGACCGAGTACGGCATACGCGGTCGCGAGGCCGATTACTTTCCCAGTGCGCGAGCTCGGAACGGTGAGCAAAGAGGTCTTGAATCCGGTCGCCTGCTGACGGCTAAACGTTCTGAAGTCCTTAAAGTCGATGTAGCGCTCAAAACGCGATACGGCTTTCTCCACTTTGTCGATTGTGGATAGGTCACGACCTCGCGCCAACCGAAGGTACGAGAAATATTCGCGCTTCATCCGCTCATTTCGCGGATTCGGGAGGAACTCGGGGGAAGGTTCGGCCGGAGTGTAATTCGAGGTGTTATCCCTGGAACCAACTATGTCCTCGTTGTTCTGCACTACTTTGCTGTCCAACGCGGCAAGAAACGTCACCGCCTTCGGTTCGGTCGTCAGACGGGTGAGCCGCGTGCCACACGTTGGACACTCGGAAACGAGAGCGCCGTGCGTGGCATTCTTGGGAACGTACTGGGTCGCCTGCGCCAAGGGACGGCACGCACGCCGGCATCGAACGCAATAGATTTCGTCGGGTGCGCAGGGCCGTTTGTTCGCCGCCCGAGCTAACGTCAGGAACTGATGTGCATCCTGTCCTCGGATCAGCATCGGGGGGCCTGCGTCGCTGACGCGCAGCCCGCGTTTGATCCAATTGTGCAAGGTTGCTCGGCAGACTCCGAGACAATTGGTGAGTTCAGCCGTTGTGTAGCTGTGATGCAGCTTCAGCCGTCCGGGTTGCGCGCGCCTTTTGCCCATGCCTACTTGCTCGAGATCACAGGGTCGTGCGGGGACCGGCGATCTGCACGCTCAGCGACGCGTGCCGCACACCATTTTTCAACTTCGCTGAACACCCACGCCACGGAATGCTTCGAGAGCCGCACACTTTGGGGGAAGCCAGCGTGGCGCAGGCGGTATAACGCACTGCGGCTGAGGCCAGTCAGTTGCAACACCTCGGGCAGCCGCACGAACCGGTCGCCCGTCAGGTTGAAGTGGGTGGTAAGCCGATCGTCCATTCCCGCGCGGAGATCGCCCGCAGACGCGTCGGCGCTCGGCGGAGTGCCTTGGATGTTCGAGAGCCGAAGCCTCTCATGTACGAGGGATTTCAAGCGGTCGTCCTTGAGTGCGCCGAACATCGGCGGGAACGACCTCATTTACGGAACACAAACCGCGTGCGCCAAAGGCGCGTTTTTTGTGTTTACTTGAGCGACGCGAATCGCTCGGCCCGTTTTCGATTCTTGTCAAGCCTGCTCTCAAGCTGCCTGACCTCTTCGTTGAGCCGGTCGATCTCCAGCGTCATCCGTTTTATCTCTGCATGGCAGTCCGGAAGATTGTCTGGAAAGTTGTAACCCCGTGCGCTCACGCGCGTCGTCGAACGAATGATCGCGCGCCCTCCGCGCCCGGGAAGATCGTCGAAGCTAATGCCCTCGTTTCGATAGCGATAAGCTGCCCAACTCACGACCTCGTGTAGGCAATATCGATCGGGCAAGGATCGTTCGAAATTAAAATGTGGCGTCTTGCGCTTCGCCATCGCGCGATCGAGGGCTGTGCCTACGGTATTTCTGACTCGCTTTATGGTCGCTGCAATCACTTGTCCTGGACCGAGCAAGTACGAAGAAATCAGCAGGGTTGCTTCGCGTCTACTGAGTAACGCTTCGCTACCCTGCGTTTGCAGCCGACGCTTCAATTGTCCCAAGTCGTCGGCAGAGCGTGTTTTTTCTGCTCTCACGTGGCCTCTCGTATCAGGCGTGCCTGCCGCTTCCCCGTTGCGGCGTTGTGCCAGCGGTTCTCTCGAACTCCTCGAGTAGGGATGCCCACGCTTGCATCATCGCTCGACGCGGCTCCAAGTACGCCGCTTTGTTGTAAGTGCCGCGCACTTTGTCCGGATCTCCATGTGCCAGCTGGCGTTCAACCCAATCTCGCTCGTATCCCAGCTCATTGAGTGCGGTGCTAATTAGGTGGCGAAAACCATGCGCTGTTTGCCGACCCCGATAACCCAAGCGCTTGAGAAGTCCATTCACGGCTCCGTCGCTCAGAGGCTTGCGCGGATCATTCCGATTGATGAAAACGTACTCGAAGGTGCCTGTCAGGCGATGGACCTCGCGGAGCATCGAAACAGCTTGGTGAGGGAGCGGCGTGAGGTGCGAGTAGCCCCGTTTCATGCCGTCGCGACCTTTTGAGATGGTCCACAGTGCGTCATCGAGATTCAGTTCATCCCAGCGAAGCGTTCGCGTCACTCCGGGCCTATTCGCCGTCCATAGCGATAGCATGGCAGCACCCTTCACCAACGGCGAAGCGTCGATCCTTGAGAGTTTCCGCAGAAACTCGGGGAGTTCCTCGACTTGCAAGTGAGCGTAGTTCGTAGCCGCCTTCATAGGCAAAACGAGCGCCCGCAGGTCTCGCACAGGATCGGAAGTCGTCCATCCGTTCGCGCGAGCAAACGAGAAGATCGAGGCAAGCCACTGCCGCGCCTTTTTTGCCACGTCCGCCGCGCCTCGCTCCTCGATCTTTCGAGTGAGTGTCGCGAGTTCTCGCGTCGTCACGACCGACAACGGGCGGTTCCCTAATGATGGGAGCAGATCTTTGTCGAGGTAGTCCCGGACTTGGTCGGCTGTGCGGGTCGCCCAAGCCTTCTTCCGGAACTTGAACCAAGCTTCGGCAGCGACGCCGAACGTGCTCGCTGCCCCTTCCTTCTGTTCGATCTTGGCCTGCAGTCGCTGCTCGGAAGGGTCCGCTCCCGCGGCAATGACTGTTCGGAGCTGATCGGCTCGGTTCTCGGCTTCTCGTAGAGAGAGTTCGGGATAAGGTCGCCCCAGCGAGAGCTCCTTCTCTTTGCCGGCGAAGCGGTACCGCAAGCGCCAGTACTTCGCTCCGTCCGGCATCACGATAAGAGTCAGTCCACGCCCGGCGGACAGCTTGTATTTTTTATTCCGAGGACGGGCGTTGCGGATCGCAAGATCGGTGAGTCTGACCGCCATGCGGGGTAATCCTTATGGCCTGAAAGCAAGCTATGGCGCGCTTCTCAGAGGATTCGACCAAACTTCGAACAGGAAAAGCGGGGTAAACCGGTGAGCGCGTCAGCTCGTGCCCCGCACTCTACCCCTCAGCCGTTGCGGGACGCAATGCGACAACGGGAGACTCATTGGGACAAAAAAAACCCCGCAGAACGCGGGGTTAGTTGTTTTTTGAGTCTCGCTGGGACATGCTGAGACTTCGTGTTGGCTGGGGGACTAGGATTCGAACCTAGATAAACGGAGTCAGAGTCCGTTGTCCTACCATTAGACGATCCCCCAATGAGTCGTCTGAAGCGCCGGCGGGCCGGCGCTTCGGGGGAAACGATTAGCGCTTCGAGTACTGCGTGGCGCGGCGTGCCTTGTGCAGGCCGACCTTCTTGCGTTCCACTTCGCGCGCGTCGCGCGTCATGAAACCGGCCTTGCGCAGCGGCGACTTCAGCGTTTCGTCGTACTCGACGAGAGCACGCGCGATGCCGAGGCGGATCGCGCCGGCCTGGCCGGTCATGCCGCCGCCTTCGACCGTCACGAGGACGTCGAACTTGTCGACGTTCTGCGTGAGCTCGAGCGGCTGGCGCACGATCATGCGCGAGGTTTCGCGGCCGAAGAACTGGTCGAGCGGCTTGCCGTTGACCACGATGCTGCC
>Ga0070665_100008659_pt1 | contig 10297 bp, 7 predicted proteins | sample KBSS13metaG_FD_65862 | JGI IMG/M metagenome (GOLD analysis project Ga0070665, IMG submission 65862) | Switchgrass rhizosphere microbial communities from Kellogg Biological Station, Michigan, USA - KBS S1-3 metaG | ecosystem: Host-associated > Plants > Roots > Rhizosphere > Soil ...
CGCGCGCACATGAACGGCGAGTACTTCCTGCGCCTGGAAGGCGGCCAGGAGCTCAAGCTATCCCGCACCTATCGCGACAAGGTGGAATATTTTCTCAAGCGCCCACGTGCGCACTAGGTAGCCTGCCGCGTCACCAGGTGTAGCGCACGCGGTACCTGACCACCACTTCCCCGTCCTTCGGCACCTTCACCGGGAAGTTGATGGTGCGCGAGTCTTCCTTGGTGAAGTTGTGCGTCTTGGTGAGCACCTTCCAGTTGCTCCAGCGGTACAGGTTTTCCTTCACCACCACGTCGACCGCCTGGGTCTTGTGGTTGCGCAGCTTCACCTCGATCTCTTCCTCCAGCCAGCGCGCCTTGGTGTCGACGGCGAAGTCGACCTGGCGGCGTTCACCGACCACGTCGAAAGCGGAGCCGAGCTTCACCCGCACCAGCTCGTCCTTGGGCGTGTGGTCGATCTTGTCCTCGCCGATGAACTCCAGGCTGTTGTCGGCCTTGTCGAGCTGCGACACGCGGATACGCCCGGCAGGCAGCGGCACGCCGAGTCCGAACTGCTTGTCGTTCTTGAACTCGAGGTAGACGTCCACCTTCTTGTTCGTCTCGACGCCGATGTCGCGATCGGTGTACGCCGTCGGGTAGACGTAGGCCATCGGCGCCCCGTAGTACAGCAGGACTTTCTTCGCCGGGATCTGTTTTGCCTGGTCGAAGAGCTCGATCTGCTTGGTGGAATTGTTGGGCAGCGTGGTCGGCCGGCCGAGCGTGTAGAGATGGAACTCGAAGAAGTCCTTCTGCACGAAGCCGGCGACGGCCGGGGCCGCATCGGCCGCCATCAGCACTTCCTTGCGCATGCGATATTCCTGCATCGGCGGCTGCACGCGGTTCACGTCGCCGGCGATGAGCTTCAGCTTCGAGTTGCTGAACGTCGCGCCCGACTGGTTGATGATGCTGACCCACGCGGACAGGTCCAGCATTCCGCTGTTGGCGTCCGCGCCCTCGTTGAAGATGAGGTTGTAATCCGCCCACCAGGTGACGCCGCCGGTCTGATAGGTCACGCGCGTCTTGTGGTTGCCGCCGGACGGCGAGTTGATGTCCCACACCAGCGTCGGGCGCGTGTTGAGCCCGCCCGGCAGGTCGGGAAACTTCACCGACGAATACGCCGGCAGTGAATAGATGGAGCCGTCATTGCCCTTGAGCACGATGCCGTCGGTGGCCGAGAGCAATGTGCCGGTGACCTGCTGCACCGTATTGCCGACGTTCTTGTCGACGGTGATCTGCTTGTCGATGAACTTGAGCAGCAGCTTCTGCGTGCTGACGAGATCGAACTGGAAATTCTGTTCGAGCACGCGCGTGGCGGGATCGGTGAGCGAGGCGAACGTCACCGTGGTGGGATCGATGAGCGCGGCCACGTCGGTGAACGACAGCTGCGAGCGGCCCTGCTTGATCTTCATGTCGCGCTCGTCGCGCACCAGCGCATAACCGGGCACGGCCATGGCATTCGGCACGCCCTGGCCAGGAACGGGACGGTAATACTCCGGCGAGATGCCGCCCGGCTGCGCCGAGCTGTAGATGGTGATGGCGGTACCGGATGAATCGTCCGCGGCCCACAACGGCGTCGTGGTCGACAGGCAGGCGGCGGACACGGCAAGGGCCAGCAGGCGCGATGACTTCATGAATCTCCTCTCGAGGGCGTTTGTGCAAAAAAATGCGAACCAGGTCTCAGCTTCGCAGGGAACCGCTGAACGGAATGTGAAGCGGCGCAGCGGCGTCCGGACATAAGAATCGCAGCATAGGCGTGTGCGACCCTGTAGGACCAACGGCAGGAACCGGCCCGAGTGGCGGCTGGCATTCCTGCGTCGCGTCATGTCCTCCAGTGATTGCCGCGATGGCCGATCTGTATTGAACGTGCGGAAACTCGAACCACGATGGAAGCTGCGACTCGTATCGATACCTCTGGTGTAAACCAGGCTCCCGGAGCCCAGATGGTGCTGCCGTCGGCGCCCGCGCCTGCGATGGATCGCGAATTCATCATCAAGAACCAGATCGTCGAGCGATATCTCGCCGGCCGTTTGCCGCCCAAGGGCGTCACCGATTTCGAAAAACTGATCCGCTCACGCCCTGAATTGATCGAGGAGCTCGGGCTCGCCGACCGCGTGAATGCGGGACTTCGACTGTTGGACGCGGCGGGTGTCGCCGAACCTTGGGCCGAGAAGGAAAAAAAGGCCTGGGAGAAACCCGCCTTCAGTTTCGCGGCCGCCGGACTCGCCATCGCTGCCCTGATCGGTTGTCTCGTGCTGGCGGTGCAGGTCTCATCGCGCAATAGCACCATCACCAAGCTCCAGGCGGAGAACCACGAGCGCCCGGTCGCGCCGTCGACCCGCAAGCGCTCCATCATCGTCAGGACATCGCGTGGCGGGCCGCCCGGCGCGGCTTCGCTGACCATCAATACCGGCGAGTTCGCCGATCTGAAGGTCGACATGTCCTGGACCAAGTTCCAGATGTTCAAGGTGACCATCGAGCGCATCGGCCAGGGCCGCGTCGGCATCTTCGACGGCCTGACCAAGGATTCGAATGGCGACGTCCGCATGTCACTCAACTCGGGAGCCTTTGGCCCCGGCGATTACCTGGTGACGCTCGAAGGCCTGAACATGCGTCGTGAAGGCCTGCCGGTAGGCTGGTTCCGCTTCGGCGTCTCGCGCTGACGCAGGGGTATCTTGCGCGTCAGGCGCGCACTTCAACTTTGTCGATGAGCCTTGCCGCCGTGGCGCGCGAGTCGTGCGCCGTGAACGTCGCCTCTCCGCCGCGTTGCGCCGCGCGCCAGCGCCGCGGCACCCGGTCGATGGCGATGGTGAAGATGGTCAGCTTGCCGGCCGCGTCGATCCTGAGCCGCAACCACTGCTTGTAGTCCTGGATGCGCAGGCTCGAGAACGCCTCGTTCGAATGGCGGCCGAAGACGTTGATCGACACGAATAGATAGACGCCGAGGATGAAGGAGCCGGCGACCGCCCCCAGCGGCACGGTGATCAGGGCCGACAGCAACAGCTGCACCGTGCTGCCGTAGTGCATCTCGAAGGCGTTCACGGTCAGCAGCAACGCCAGCCAGCCCACCAGGAAAGCCGCCGCCAGGTGCATGGTCGCGTGAAAGGCGCCGCCGATCACGCGCCAGGAACGCACGTGCGTGTCGGTGAAGAAGATGAATCCGGCGTAGATGGCGATCAGCCACATGCCATTGAGGGGATCGCGAATGGCCGCGTTCACCGCGGCATCCAGCGCGGTCGAGAGATTGATGACGTCGGAGGCCTCCAGCCGCGCCGAGGCCAGCCAGGCCGACATCGCGTAGATGAATGCCCAGAGCCAGCCGGCCTTGGGATTCACGAAGGGAAACAGGAAGTTTTTCCAGCTCAGCAGCCTCGAGGTCTTCTCCTCTGGATAGACCGCGCGTTGCACGAAGCCATTGCGCAGCGTGCCGGTCCGGGGCGCGTGGGTGGGATGCAGGAACGCGCCCCCGCCGCCGGAAGTGATCTTCTGGATGCCCTCCGCGTCCTCGTGCCGCTTGTAGAAATGCAGGTCGCCGGTGAGGAAGACCCGCGCCTTGCGCTTGAAGACCTCCTCCTCGAGGAAGCGCGTGCTCGACACCTCCTCGTAACTCTCGTGGCGTGGATAGGCGTCCTCGAGGATCCAGCGGGGCTCGGGCACGCAGAAGATGAGCCGCGCCTGCTCGTCCATGTTGGCCGCGACCTTCTGGAAGTACTTGACCTGCGGCTCGTCGAGATCCGCGCCCAGTTGCAGGTCGATGGCCAGCAGCCACCAGTTGCCTGGCAAATGCAGCGCGAAATAGCTGCGCGTCTGGCGCGTCTTGCAGCCGGCAAAGCCGCGCTCCGGGCGGCAGAACGTGCGCGAAAACGCCACCAGGCTGTCGTACCAGTCGTGATTGCCCGGGATGGCGAACACATCGGGGCGCGCGCGCCCCGCGAAGGCATGACGGTAGGGACTCTCGGTGCGCGCGTCGTATTCGGCACGAGAGGGATAGGGATAAACCTCGTCGCCTCCGAACACCAGGACCCGGCCCGCCGCAAGCGATTCGCGCCGTCCCTCGTGATCGAACTCGAGCGTCGGCTGGGCCAGCGTCTCGGCGACGGCATAGGTCGAGTTCCAGCCGTCCCCGGTGTCGGCCACGTAGTCCAGCCAGAAATCTTCCGCTGACGAGTAGTCGAACTCGACCTGCGGCTGGCTGGCCAGCGCTTCGATGAGGCGCGTGTCGGAATGGCGCCCGAAGATGTTGGCGATGGCGACCTGGTAGGCCGAGTGCATGAGCACGCGCGGGTCGTACCAGCCGACCATGGCGCGATGCACGCTGCGCAGCCTTCCCAACATCACGCGCCCCTCAAGGTGAGCACGGGCGGCTGGTTGACCACCGAGCGGGTCGCCAGCCACCCGGCGAAACACACCAGCAACCCGCCGCCGGCCAGGCCATAGATCCAGACCCAGGGGTCCGGTGTATAGGGAATCTGCAATACGCGCCTGGCCACGTATACGCCCGCAACCGAGGCGCCTGCAGCGGCGAGAATCCCCGAGAGGACACCCAGGGCCGCGAACTCGGCCAGCAGCCCCTTGAGCACCGTACTGCGATTCGCGCCCAGTGTGCGGAGCATGGCGCTCTCGTAGCGCCGCTCTTCGCGGCTCGCCTGCACCGCGGCGATCAGCACCACCAGTCCCGCGAGCAGCGTGAACAGGAACACGCTCTGCACGGCCGCCAGCGCCTTGTCGATGACCGAACGGACCTGTCGCAGCAGGTCATCCACGTTGAACACCGAGACGCTGGGGAAGCGGCGTACCAGTTCGGAGATGGTCTTTGGATTGGTGGCGTCCAGATGCGTGGCCGTCATCCAGGTTCCCTGCGACCCCTCCAGCAACCCGGGCGCGAACATCAGGAAGAAGTTGGGCTGGAAGCTGTCCCACTTCACCTTGCGCACGCTGGAGACGCTGGCCGTGCGGATGTCGCCCGCGATGTCGAACTGCAGCGTGTCGCCGAGCTTGAGGTTGAGCTCCTTCATGTATTCGGTGGACACGGACACCAGCGGCTTGCCGGTATCCTCGGGCGTGAACCAGCGGCCCTCGGTGATTTCATTGTCGCGCCCGAGTTTGTCGGCCCAGGTGATGTTCTGGTCGCGGGTCGCGAATTCCTTCCCGCGCGGCGTCGCGAACTTCAGCTCGTCGACGGGCTTGCCGTTGATGTGCGTCATGCGCGCGCGGACCATGGGCAGCGCGCGCGCGCGCTCGGCACCGCGTTCCTCGAGGAAGCGCGTGAAGTCCTGGTGCTGGTCCGGCGGGATGTTGATGAAGAAGAAGTTGGGCGTGTCGGCCGGCAGGCTGCGCTTCCAGTCGTTCAGCAGGTCGTTTCGCACCACCGCGAGCAGCAGCAGCATCATGATGCCGTGGGCGAAAGCGGTGAGCTGCACCACGCTCTCGGTGCGCCGCCGGCCGAGGTTCGCGAGGCCGTAACGCCAGGACACACCCACGCCGCCGCGCAGCCGCTTGGTGAGTTTCACCAGCAGCCAGCCGGCACCGGCCACCACCACCACGAACGCCGCCAGCCCGCCGACGAAGGCCAGGAAAAAGGTGACGTCGCGCAGCACGTAATAAATGAGGAAGGCGATGGCCAGGACGGCCGGTCCGAACGCCAGCACCACCAGCGGCGCGGGAGGGCCCACGTCGCGGCGCAGAACCCGCAGTGCCGGCGTGCGCGACAGCTGCAGCAGCGGCGGCAACGCGAAGCCCCCCAGCACCGCGATCGCGGTGAGGAAACCGATGCCCAGCGGCGCCAGTCCCGGCGGCGGCAGGTCGCCCTTCAACAGACCCTTGAGCGCGACCACCAGCCAGGCTTGCGCGCCGAAGCCAAGCATCGAACCGAAGATCGCCGCGATGATGCCCACGAAGATGAGCTGCGTGAGACTGACCGTGAGCGTGAATGCGCGCGTTGCGCCGAGCGTTTTCATCAGCGCCACGGAATCCAGGTGCCGCTGCACGTAGCGGCGCGCAGCCATGGCCACGGCGATGGCGCACAACAACACCGCCACCAGGCTCGCGAGGCTCAGGAAGCGGCCCGAGCGATCGATGGCCGACTTGATCTGCGGCGCGGTCTCGTCGACATCCAGCAGGCGTTCCGATTCTTTCTTGTGGGTCTTGATCCATTCGGAGAACGACTTGATCTCGTCCCGCGGGCCCGCGAACAGCTGTGAGCGCGTGAGACGGCTGCCCGGCTGGATGAGCTGCGTGCCGGCGATGTCCTCGTCGTTCATCAGGACTGCGGGCGCGAGCTCGACGAAGGTCGCGCCCTGGTCCGGGCGGCTGATCAGGATGTGCGACACACGGAACTTGCTGGCGCCGATCGACAGCTCACTGCCGATGGTCGCGCCGATGGCGGCCGCGAGCCGCGACTCGGGCCATACCTCGCCGCGGCCCGGGATTCCGGTGGCGAGCGTGGGTGCGCCGAATGGTTCGTTCGACACCATGACCTTGCCGCGCAGCGGATAGGCCGAGGACACGGCGCGCACCGCCGAAAGCTGGCTGGCGTCGCCGTTGAACACGACGCTCAGCAGGCCGGTCTTGCGCGCGACACGCAGGCCGCGGCCTTGCGCCTCGACGATGGCGCGATCATCGATGGGTTGCGCCGACTCCAGCACCAGGTCCGCCGCGAGAACTTCACCCGCCTGGTTGTCGACCGCGATGCCGATGCGATCGACGAGGAACCCGACGCCCGTGAGCGCGGCTACCGCCACCGTGATCGCGAGCACCAGCACGCCGAGCTCGCCGGACTTCCATTCGCGTAGCAGCGTGCGGAGTGCGATGGCGAGCGCGTTCATGTGCTATTTCAGCGCGCCCGAGTCCATCTGCAGCACCCGGCCGCAGCGCGCCGCCACGGTGCGGTCGTGCGTCACCAGCACCAGCGTGGTGTGCGATTGCGCGTTGAGATCGAAGAGCAGCGAGACGATGCGTTCGCCGGTGTGGGTGTCGAGATTGCCGGTGGGCTCGTCCGCGAACAGCACGGCCGGCCGCGTGACGAACGCGCGCGCGATCGCCACGCGTTGTTGCTCACCGCCGGAGAGCTGGCGCGGGTAGTGGCCGGTGCGGTGCTCGAGGCCGACGCGCGTCAGTGTTTCGAGCGCCGTCGCCCGCGCGTCGCGGCGCCCCGCGAGCTCCAGCGGCAGCATGACGTTCTCGATGGCGGTCAGCGAGGGAACGAGGTGGAAGGACTGGAACACGAAGCCCACGCGTTCGGCGCGCAGGCGCGCACGCCCGTCCTCGTCCAGCGCCGTCAAGTCGGCACCCGCGAGGGTTATGCGTCCGGAAGTCGGCTCATCGAGCCCGGCCAGCAGCGCCAGCAGCGTCGATTTACCCGCACCGGAGGCCCCGACGATGGCAACTGATTCGGCCGCCGCGATGTCCAACGATACGTCGTTCACGATGGTCAGCATCCCTTCGGGACTGGTAACCTTTTTTGTGAGGTTTTCGGCTTTGAGTACGCTCATCAAGTTCATTCGGTCGTCGTTGATGGTCTGGGCGCTGGTGTCGATCGCGAGCGCGGCGGCCCCGGCCCAGCGCACCATCGTCGTGCTAGGCGACAGCCTGAGCGCCGGGTACGGCATCAAGCTCCAGGAAGGCTGGGTAAACCTGCTTGCGCAGCGACTCGCCACCGAAGGGTACGGGTACCGCGTGGTCAATGCCAGCGTGAGCGGCGAAACCACGCAGGGTGGACTCGCCCGCCTGCCGCGCGCTCTGGAAACGCACAAGCCCGCCATCGTGATCGTGGAACTGGGCGGCAACGACGGCCTGCGCGGGTTGCCACTCAAGACCAGCCGCGACAATCTCGACAGGATCATCGGCCTCGCGCGTGCCGCGCAGGCCCGTGTATTGCTGGTCGGCATGATCATTCCGCCTAACTACGGACCGCGGTACGGCCAGGAGTTCCGCGACATGTTCTCGGACCTCGCCGCGAAGTACCCGGTGGGATTTTTGCCTTTCCTGCTCGACCAGGTGGCCCTCAAGCCCGAGCTGATGCAGGCGGATGGCATCCACGCCAATGCCCGCGGGCAGCCCCAGATGCTGGATAACGTCTGGCCCAAGCTCAAGCCCCTGCTAGTTGCCCCGCGCAAACCCGCGAGCTAGCCTGCGACACCTAGCCGAGGGGACTTCGTGGAAAAACATTGGCTCAAGTCGTATCCGCCGGGAGTCCGTCCTGAGATCAATGTCAACGAGTATCCCTCGCTCAAGGAGATGATCGAGCGGGGCCTGGCCGTCCACTCCGTGCGCGACGCGTACGTGCAGATGGGCAAGGCGATGACGTTCGGCGAGCTCGACGTATTGTCCGCGCAGTTCGGCGCGTTCCTGCAGACCGCCTGCGGGCTCAAGAAGGGCGACCGCGTCGCCGTGATGATGCCCAATGTCCTGCAGTACCCCATCGCCGTGCACGGCGCGCTGCGCGCGGGCTGCACCGTCGTCAATACCAACCCGCTTTACACCACGCGTGAGCTCGAGCACCAGCTCGTGGACTCCGGCGCGACCGTGATCGTGATTCTCGAGAACTTCGCGCACGTGCTGCAGGAAGTGATCGCGCATACGCCGATCAAACACGTGATCGTCACCAGCGTCGGCGAGTTGCTCGGGTTTCCGAAGGGCGCCATCGTCAATTTCGTCGTGCGCCACAAGCGCAAGCAGGTCAAGCCGTACAGCCTGCCCGGGGCGTGGAATTTCCGGGGCGCGCTCAAGGCCGGCTCGCGCGCTCGCATGCAGCACGTGAGCCTGAACCATGCGGATATCGCGTTCCTGCAGTACACCGGCGGAACCACCGGAGTCGCCAAGGGAGCCATGCTCACGCACGGCAATATGGTCGCCAACGTGTTGCAGGCGATGGAGTGGATCAAGCCGGCGTTTCCGCGCGAGCCCGCGACGCTGATCACCGCGCTGCCGCTGTATCACATCTTCGCGTTGACCGCGAACTGCCTGCTGTTCGTGTTGTTAGGCTGGCGGAACGTGCTGATCACGAATCCGCGCGACTTCCCCGCGTTCGTCGCGGAGCTCAAGAAGTACAAGTTCACGTACATCAGCGGCGTGAACACGCTGTTCAATGCGTTGCTGCATACCCCTGGATTCGACAAGGTCGACTTCAGCGAGCTCAAGATCACTCTCGGCGGCGGCATGGCCGTGCAGGAGGCGGTCGCCAAGCGCTGGAAGGAAGTGACCGGCAAGATACTCACCCAGGCCTGGGGACTCACCGAGACGTCGCCCGCCGCGTGCATCAACCTGCCCGGCGAAGACTTCAACGGGTCGATCGGACTGCCTATTCCTTCGACCGAGATCAGCATTCGGGACGATGATGGCAATGAGCTTGGCATCAACGTCGTCGGAGAGATCTGCGTACGCGGCCCGCAGGTGATGGCCGGCTACTGGAACCGTCCCGATGAGACAGCGAAGGTGATGATCGGCAAAGACCTGCTGCGCACCGGTGACATCGGACGCATCGACGAGCGCGGCCTCGTGTTCATCGAGGATCGCAAGAAGGACATGATCCTGGTTTCGGGATTCAACGTGTATCCGAACGAAGTCGAGAGCGTCGCCGTGACGCACCCCGGCGTGCTCGAAGCGGCCGCCATCGCGCAGCCGGATGAGAGATCAGGTGAGGTAGTCGCGTTGTTCGTGGTGAAGAAGGACCCGAACGTGAGCGAGCAGGAGCTCATCGAGCACTGCAAGAAGGGACTGACTGGGTACAAGGTGCCGAAACACGTGTACTTCAGGAACGAACTGCCGAAGACGAACGTCGGGAAGATTTTGCGGCGGGCGTTGAGGGATGAGTTGCCGAAGATGTAACTGCCGCGTGGCTAATCGCGCGTAGGCTGGTGGAACGCGAAGGCGACAATCCCTGCTTCGCGGGTGGACGTTCGGCTGCGATTCACACGCGGAATGTTTCTTGATTCAAGCCAGTCGTCGACTGTTTTTGCAAAGATTAGGCCTTGAGCCTTCGTGAATTTTTTGAATTGGGGAATTTCGCTGGCTGGGAGTCGTGAGACCTGCGCCATAACCTCCAACAAGACAGCACCCTGATATCTCAGTCGCGAGTTGTGCGAGATAGTCCTTAGAAGACGCTCCATCATCGTAGCGGTGCGGAGAGTCTGCGCATGATCAAATCCTGAGGGCGCAACGACTTTCGCCTTTGGCAACCAAGTATTTTTCGCCACTTGGCGAACCAACTTTCGTGAGATGAGACTCTCGGTTACCTCGCGCGCCTCGTCTGGGCCAACGACTAGCTT
>Ga0070665_100008661_pt1 | contig 10295 bp, 3 predicted proteins | sample KBSS13metaG_FD_65862 | JGI IMG/M metagenome (GOLD analysis project Ga0070665, IMG submission 65862) | Switchgrass rhizosphere microbial communities from Kellogg Biological Station, Michigan, USA - KBS S1-3 metaG | ecosystem: Host-associated > Plants > Roots > Rhizosphere > Soil ...
GTATCCATTCGTGGTCATTGGTCGTGAGTGGAACCTCACTCGAAGAAAAAATTCGAAAAACATAAAAATTGTGGTGACCCGCGCAGGCTTTGTGCTACGGTTCGCGCCCCGCCCCTTCAGAACAAACAAACTAACCACGATCTCCCCTCCAGACTCTCAATTCAATCCGGCTCAACCTAACAGCTTCTCAAATGAGAAAATCCACCTCTCAATCCGCCCGTGCCTTATTCGCACTACTTCTTAGCAGCGTCGCATGCTTTGCCATGAGCGGGACACTGCTTGCTTTGTTCCATCCCGAGTCGGCGACAAATGGTTCTCAAAAAAGTCTCACGTTCGCGGAGCGCGTGGCCTATCAACACGCGATTGAAGAGGTTTACTGGCGTCACCGGATCTGGCCAAAGGAGCGTCCGGACCCCAAGCCGGCCCTCAACGCGGTGATATCCGGGACGCAACTAGAAAAGAAAGTGACAGATTACCTGCGCAAAACACAGGCGCTGGAGGATTACTGGCAACGGCCGATTACTGCTGACCAATTACAGGCGGAAATGGATCGCATGGCAAAGCATACAAGACAACCAGAGGTGTTGCGCGAGCCCTTTGACGCATTGGGCAACGATCCCTTTGTCATTGCCGAGTGCTTGGCCAGGCAGGTGCTGGCGGAGCGGCTGATTGCTGATCTTACAAATGGTAGGGACGGATCTCCGGTCGCGCCCTACCAAAACGCTACGACGTCAGGCAAAGCTACCTACACTCTTCCAGAGATTGATCCCTGCACCGATGACACCTGGACAGCCACCAGCATCATCAACGCCCCTTCTGCGCGAACTGGCCACACGGCAGTCTGGACTGGCAGTGAAATGGTCGTGTGGGGAGGATTTGCTGGCAGCCATACGAACAGCGGTGGCAAATACGACCCCAGCACAGATAGCTGGACAGCCACCAGCACGACCAATGCGCCCTCTGGTCGAGAAATGCACACGGCAGTGTGGACCGGCAGTGAGATGATCGTTTGGGGCGGAAACGACGGCATTAACAATTTGAACAGCGGCGGGAGATATAATCCTAACACTGATAGCTGGACATCCACCAGCACCACTAATGCGCCCCAAGCGCGAAACTCTCACACGGCAGTGTGGACCGGTAGTAAGATGATCGTCTGGGGTGGATTTAACGGCGACGTTTTGAACACCGGCGGCAGATACGATCCCAGCACTGATAGCTGGACAGCCACCAGCACCACTAACGCGCCCAGTGCGCGATGGTTTCACACGGCAGTGTGGGCTGGCAGTGAAATGATCGTGTGGGGTGGTCAGGATACCAACGGCAATTTTCTGAACACTGGCGGGAGATACAATCCCAGCACTGGTAGTTGGACAGCCACAAGCACTACCAATGCGCCCGCTGGCAGAGCGTTACCCACGGCAGTTTGGACTGACAATGAGATGATCGTCTGGGGCGGAGTTAACGATGTCGGCCCTGTGAACACTGGCGGGAGATACAACCCCGGCACAGGCACCTGGATAGCCACCAGCACTGCCAATACGCCCGAGGCGCGAGACCAGCATACGGCAGTGTGGGACGGCAGTGAAATGATCGTCTGGGGCGGGGGTGGTACCAGCGGCTTTTTGAACACCGGCGGGAGGTATAACCCCAGCACTGACAGCTGGACAGCCACCAGCACCACTAACGCGCCTAATGCGCGAGAGGACCACACGGCACTTTGGAGTGGCAGCGAGATGATCGTTTGGGGCGGAGTTGGCAACGGCAGCAATTTGAACACTGGCGGGAGATATTGCGCGCAATCTGGGCCGTCTCCTTCACCTACGGCCTCGGCGAGTGCTACACCTACAGCGACTGCCACCCCCGCCGCAACAGCTACACCTATGTCCAGCGGAACACCAACTGCTACTGCAACAGTCACACCAACTGGCACGCCGAGCACAACACCGAGAGTAACTCCTACGCCGCGATCGCGACCCACTCCAAGGCCGCGGCCGTAGACCGCATAGTCTCTCTCGGCCCTGGCCTACGTCGCTTCCTCATATAAAACTAGTGCCGCCACCGTCGTCCCCGCGTCCTACTCCTGCACCGCGCCCGTAACCGCGGTGTAAAAGGAATACGCACTAGCAACTCACAACTTTGCCAACTCAAACGTTTATGTTTTACCAAAGCAAAAAGAAAATCAGATCGCCGTTCGGCTTCACTAGCCTTGGCGTAGTGACGATTCTCGCAAGCTTCCTGGCTGGCCTCCTCTGGGTGCTTTCGGCGAAGGCGAACTCAGGAAGGTTGACCGCCAAATCCATGACATCCCCGCTTGGTGCACAGGAAGCGTGGGTCGCCCGATATAATGGGCCAGGCAACGACGATGACGAAGCTACTGCTATGGCTGTCGATGCGTTTGGCAACGTCTACGTCACCGGGTTTACCTTTGACCCTAACGCCGACTATGATTACATCACTATCAAGTATAACTCAGCAGGGCAGCAACAGTGGCTGGCTCGCTATAATGGTCCTGAAAACTACACCGATCAGGCTACGGCCATTGCCGTTGATCCGTCCGGGAACGTCTATATAACAGGAGCAAGCAGTTCGAGTGCCGGCAGTCTGGACTATACAACAATCAAGTACAGTTCAGCTGGACAACAACAATGGGTCGGCCGTTACGATGGGACTGGTGACGACGATGTAGCCACAGCGATTGCCATAGATGCTTCAGGCAATGTGTATGTGACGGGCTATAGTTTTGGGTCCGGCTTCAATTATGATTACGCTACGATCAAGTATAATTCAGCAGGGCAACAACAATGGGCTGTCCGTTATGACGGTTCGGGCCATGGCGATGATAAAGCCGCTGCCATTGCAGTAGTCGGGGCCGGCAGCGTTTACGTAACGGGTACAAGTTATGGTTCAGGACTTAATTATGATTACGCGACAATCAATTACAATTCATCGGGCCAACAACAATGGGTTGCTCGTTACGATGGCCCGGCGAATTCTGATGATGAAGCGGCAGCGATGGCGATAGATGGCGTCGGCAATATCTGCGTGACGGGATATAGCGCTGATTCGAACACCACTTCTGATTATGCCACCATCAAGTACAACCCAAGTGGTCAACCGCAATGGGTCGCGCGCTATGGCTCTGAGGCTGGTGCGGGTGGTGGAGCTAATGCAATCGCCTTGGACGCTTCAGACAATGTCTATGTGACGGGGCTGATCAGTAATCCCGGGATGCATTCCGATTATGGCACAATCAAGTACGACTCATTCGGACAAGAACAATGGGTCGCCCGCTACAATGGCACGGCGAATTCCGACGACGAAGCCACAGCTATTGCCGTTGATGCGTCAGGCAGCGTTTACGTGACTGGCAGGACAAATATCACAGACCCTCTTGGAGGCGGAGGTGATTACGGCACGATCAAGTATGACTCGTTCGGCCAAGAGCAATGGTTCGCGCTTTATGCGGGAGCCGGGAACTATACCGACTGGCCGGTCGCCATCGCCCTGGACGGCTCGGGCGGCGTGCTTGTAACGGGATTTAGCTACGGCTCAGGAACAGGTTTTGATTATGCCACACTGAAATATGTACAGGAATTGACGCCTACACCGACGCCAACAGCAACAGCTACTGGTACTCCCTTAGTTAGTCCAACGCCCAGCGCAACACCAACTGGAACAGCAACAGCAACCCCTACTGCGACACCAACATCGACAGTAACCCCGAGTGCTACGCCCAGAACCACTCCCACACCAAGAGGACACCCAACTCCAAGGGGGCGACCTAGCGCGCCGCACAAATAATACCGCGCCGCCTTCATCGTCGCCGCGTCCTACTCCGGCACCGCGCCGATAAACCACAGTCAAAACCCATCGGGAACTGCGTTACTCGCGCTGTTTTTCGTTGGAGGCAACAAGCCGCCATAGGTGGCGTCTTACCCTCTAGTCCTGGCGGTCGAAGACGTATTTAAATTCAGTAAAAAGAGTTGACCCCGCTATGCCTGTCATTTACAAGCGGGCACCTCAATCCCCCCAATAAATGCAAAAACAATCTTCCTCCCAGTCGGCCTTTTTCATTTGGCGCGTCGTAATCGGTTTCGTTCTTTGCACAGTCGCGTTTTTGATCGTGACGCGCAGCTTACCCGCATTCATTCGCGGCGAAGCGCCGGACACGCGTTCGCCACGAATGTTGACTTTTGCTGAGCGCGTAGCTTACCAGCGAGCCATAGAGGACGTTTACTGGCGTCACCGCATTTGGCCTAAAGCACGGCCCGATCCCAAGCCATCAATCGATGCCGTAATGTCGCCGGCGCAGCTGGAGAAGAAGGTTAGCGATTACCTACGCAAATCACAAGCGCTGGAGGATTACTGGCAAAGACCAATCGCCGCTGAGCAGTTACAAGCAGAGATGGATCGGATGGCAAAGTACACTAAACAACCGGAAGTGTTGCGGGAACTCTTCGAAGCCTTGGGGCATGATCCCTTTGTTATCGCGGAGTGTATCGCGAGACCCGTGCTGGCTGAGCGCCTGCTGACGAATTGGTATGTCTACGACCGAACAATTCATGGCGAGCTAAAACGACGGGCGGAGACTGAGATTCAAGCGCACTCCACAATTGAGCAACTGAAGCAAGCCAGCGGGAAATATAGCGAAGTCGAATTCCTCAAGAGCGACAGCTCACATCAAGGACCGACCCGAAGCGCTGGACACAGCATGAAGTTGAACAGCCGCGAGTGGGATAAGACCATGCAGAAACTGGCGGCAACGTTCAGCGATCGTGCTGTAGCGGCAGCCCCGGACGCGTTCGGCGCTGTAAAAGGTGCCGGCTTAACACGGATTAAGGTCGGGATAGTTAGTTCCTTACGGGAAGACGAGACCCGTTACCACGCGACTGCAATAATCGCCAAAACGAACGATCACTTGAAACTCGCTACGATTGAGTGGCCCAAAGAGCCCTTAGAACCCTGGTTGGCTAGAATGGAAAGTCCTGTGCTTACTGTAACCATAGCGCCGAGTGATAACTACCGGCTCCCGAAAATATCCGATGGTGCCACATGTATTGACGGTACCTGGACGCCTACTGCCGCTCCGCCTGATCCTCGAGATTCACATACAGCGGTGTGGACCGGAGCTGAAATGATTATATGGGGCGGGGAAACTCGCAATTTAGACGCTTTGGGTACAGGCGCGAGGTACAATCCTGCCACCGATACCTGGACACCGACAAATGGCACAGATGCACCTACCGCACGTGTGTACCATGCCGCGGTATGGAGTGGCAATGAAATGATTATATGGGGCGGATATTCGCCGGACGTAGGCGGGGACGTCAATACCGGAGCCAGATACAATCCGGACAGTGACACTTGGACCGCGATGAGCACGAGCAATGCTCCCGATGGCCGACAGTCACACACCGCGGTTTGGAGTGGAAGTCAGATGATTGTTTGGGGCGGCTACGATACTAGCGGTTTTGTAAGTAACACCGGCGGCAGATATGACGTGGGAACAGACAGCTGGACCGCGACCACTACGAACAACGCTCCTATTGCCCGATCTGGACACACGGCAGTGTGGACCAGCAGCGAAATGATTGTGTGGGGCGGATATAACGGCACGGTAGGTGTCAACACTGGAGCGAGGTACAATCCAAACACAGACAGTTGGACAGGCACCAGCCTGACCAACGTGCCTATCGGACGATACGATCACACAGCGGTATGGACTGGCTCGCAGATGATCATCTGGGCCGGCATCGATGACTCCTTCAACGACACCAATACCGGTGGAAAATACAACCCAGGGACGAATAGCTGGGGAGACACGAGCGTTGCCAACGCGCCCGATGAGCGACACTTCCACACGGCAGTGTGGACCGGCACTGAAATGATCGTTTGGGGCGGCTCTAGCTCCTTCCAGGATGTGAATACAGGCGGTCGCTACAATCCAAATACAGATAGTTGGACAGCCACCACTTCGACAAATGCCCCCGGCTCACGCGAGTTACATAGCTCAGTGTGGACCGGAAGTGAGATGATCGTCTGGGGCGGCTCTGGCACCTTTAACGACTTAAACACCGGCGGGCGATATGATCCTATCACCGACAGTTGGGTCAATACGGGTAGTAACAACGCACCTTCAGCACGGGCGCATCACACAGCGGCTTGGACTGGCAGCGAAATGATCGTCTGGGGTGGTTACAGTCAGACTTTTCTTCGTCTGAACACCGGCGGAAAATACAACGCCAGCCTGGATAGCTGGATAGCTACTAGCACCACCAATGCTCCAGAGCCGCGAGCCTTGCACACCGCAATCTGGACTGGCAGTGACATGATCGTATGGGGCGGCGGTGGCCAAAGTAGTGATTTCAACACTGGTGGCAGATACACTCCCAACACTGATAGTTGGATACCTACCGCTACGGCCAATGCACCTTCCAGCCGAGATTCGCATACAGCAATATGGACTGGCAGTGAGATGATCGTTTGGGGTGGGGAAGATCAAAGTTTCGTGTTACTAAACACCGGCGGACGATACAGTCCAGGAACGAATAGCTGGGTGACTACTAGTACTGGCGGCGCACCGTCCGGTCGAGACGCTCACACTGCAGTCTGGACCGGCAGTCAAATGATCGTCTGGGGTGGATACGATAATAATCCTGTCAATACCGGAGGAAGGTATACCCCCGGCACGAATAGTTGGGTACCGACCAGCACGATCAACGCACCAGATGAGCGGGATTATCACACAGCCGTCTGGACGGGCAACGAAATGGTGATCTGGGGTGGAGCCTCCGGCGCCACCTTCTTTGATACTGGCGGAAGATACGATCCTGCCACGAATAGCTGGTTAACCACCTCAACTACGAATGCCCCCGAGGCGCGACAGTACCATACAACTGTTTGGACTGGCGCGGAAATGATCGCGTGGGGTGGTCTCGGTCAATCATTCAGCGATATCAACACCGGAGGGCGGTATAATCCGAACACCGACAGCTGGGTAGCAACGACTACTACCAATGCGCCCACCGCTCGAGACGCTCACACCGCCATATCGACTGGCAGTGAGATGGTTGTGTGGGGCGGCGGCGATGCCTCAGGGGACTTCGACAGCGGCGGTAGGTACTGCGCCCAATCTGGCCCCACGCCTTCACCAACGCCTACTCCTACCGCCAGCCCATCAGCCACCGCGACGGCGACGGCTACTTCAACACCAACAGCAACAGCTACCACTACTCCCGCAATCAGTCCGACACCAACTGGGACGCCAACCTCGACACCTACGTCCAGCGGAACACCAACTGCTACTCCGACAGCGACAGCGACTGCTACTGCAACAGTCACACCAAGCACAACACCGAGAGTAACTCCTACGCCGCGATCGCGACCTACTCCAAGGTCGCGGCCGTAGATGGCATAGCCGCTCTCGGTGGCCACCATGCAGAAACCCGATCGCATTAAGTCCCTCATCCACGAATGAAAAAGACAGCCACTTCTCGATCACATTTTGTGAATTGCCGCTCCTCAGTGGCTCTTATTGTTTGCACAGCGGTATGTTCAATCCTTACAGGCAGCTTGCTGGCGTATTTTTGGACGGATACTCCGGCTAAAGTTCCTCAAAGAACGCTCACGTTCGCAGAGCGCGTCGCGTATGAACACGCGATCGAAGACGTGTATTGGCGTCACCGCATCTGGCCAAAGGAACGGCCCGATCGCAAACCACCGCTGGATGCCGTGATTTCGCAGGCGCAACTTGAAAACAAGGTCACAGATTACCTGCGCAAGTCGCAGGCCCTGGAGGATTACTGGCAAAGACCTATTACAGCTGAGCAATTACAAGCTGAAATAGACCGCATGGCCAAGCACACGAAACAGCCCGAAGTGTTGCGCGAACTTTTTGAATCACTCGGCAATGATCCCTTTGTCATCGCGGAGTGTCTGGCGAGACCTGCACTCGCTGAACGTTTATTGACAAATTGGTTTGCCCGTGACCAACGAATCCATGGTGAGCTAAAACAACGGGGAGAAGCTGAGCTACAGACGCATCCTACTGTCGAGCAAATGAAACAACTCAGCGGGAAGTACAGCGAAGCTACCCTGGTGAAGTGCGACGAAGACGAAATTGTAAGGCAAGCGCATCGTTTGCCGAACACAAAATCGGCAGGCGGAGCGTCCACCCTACAACGGACCGATTCCGACCACAGCATTAAGCTGAGCAGCCGCGAATGGGACCTACGACTTCAAAAGCTGGCGCAAACGTTCAGCGACAATGCTGTAGCGGCAGCCCCGACCGCGTTCGGGTCAGCAAAACGTGATGGGGCACCTATCAGGGTCGGGATAGCTAGTCCGTTACAGGAAGAGGAAGGACGTTACTACGCGACTGCCGTCATCGAGAAAACCGACGATCACCTACAGCTCGCTACAATATCATGGCCAAAGGAGTCGTTGGAATCCTGGCTCGCAAGAACAGAAGGCCAGCTAATCGCGATAGCAGCACCGGCGTGCAAGTATGCACTTCCTAAAATATCCGATGGTTCCACATGCACTGACGATACTTGGGCGGCGACCAACGCCGAGCCTTTAGGCCGATTCAATCATAGTGCAGTCTCGACGGGCACTGAAATAATTATCTGGGGTGGTGATGCCACCAGTGGGCTTTCAAACACTGGCAGTAGGTATAATCCCGCGACCGACACCTGGACACCCGCTAGCGTTATCAATGCACCGGCTGGTCGAGACTCTCACACCGCTGTCTGGACCGGCACCGAGATGATTGTCTGGGGCGGTTACGACGGCGGACACCTGAACACCGGCGGTAGATACAACCCGAACACCGACAGTTGGACCGCTACCAGCACGGTGAACGCGCCAACCGGCCGAGAGTCACATACCGCAGTTTGGACTGGCGATAAGATGATCGTGTGGGGGGGCAACGGTGATTCAGGAATTATGAACACGGGCGGTAGATACAACCCGAACACGGATAGCTGGACAGCTACCAGCCCGACCAATGCCCCTAATCCCCGATCCGGTCACACGGCAGTGTGGACTGGCAACGAAATGATCGTCTGGGGCGGGAACGACGGAACAGACAGTGTCAACACCGGAGCGAGATACAATCCCAACACAAACAGCTGGACCGCTACGAGTACTACTAACGCCCCTGTTGGCCGTGCAGGTCACACGGCGGTGTGGACAGGCAGTGAAATGATCGTCTGGGCTGGAGTAGATAGTGGTTTCGTGGCTTTGAATACAGGTGGGCGCTACAATCCGACTACGAATAGTTGGGCTGTCACCAGCACGGCGGCCGTACCTGATGCCCGATACCTTCATAGAGCGGTGTGGACTGGCAATCAAATGATCGTCTGGGGCGGGGAAGATGAGAGCGGTTACTTCAACACCGGCGGGAGATACAATCCAAGCACAAATAGTTGGATAGCCACTAGCACCACTAATGCCCCGACTGGAAGATGGGGGCACACGGCAGTATGGAGTGGCAGTGAAATGATGGTGTGGGGCGGCTATCCTAGATTGAACGATGGCGGGAGATACAATCCGATTACGAACAGTTGGACACCCACCGCTACAGCGCCTTCGGCGCGCAGTGCGCACACGGCAGTCTGGACCGGTACCGAGATGATCGTTTGGGGTGGATACTCATTAGTTAGTGTAAACACTGGCGGGAGGTATAGCCCTAGCACAGATGATTGGACAGCTACCAGCACGACGACCGCGCCTAGCGCACGGGGATTTCACACTGCCGTATGGTCTGGTAGCGAGATGATCGTGTGGGGTGGAGATGGCGTGAATAATCTCGGCCTGAATACTGGCGCCAGGTACAATCCGGGCACTGACAGTTGGATAGCGACGAGCACCACCAACGCGCCCGCCGCTCGACTCTCTCACACTGGCGTTTGGAGCGGCAGTGAAATGGTTGTGTGGGGCGGTTATTTTTCTGACAGTACCAATCACTACCTCAATACCGGCGGCAAATACAACCCAGGAACCAACAGTTGGACAGCTACCAGCACCACCAATGTCCCAGCTCCGCGAACTGCGCACACCGCAGTTTTCACAGGCAGCGAAATGATCGTGTGGGGTGGTTACGCCGACGCGGGCGATTTTAACACAGGTGGCACATATAATCCTGTCGCGAATACTTGGACAGCAACCAGCACGAGTAACGCACCTGCTGCGCGAGATTCGCACACGGCGGTATGGAGTGGGAATGAGATGATAGTTTGGGGCGGCTTCGCCCCTGGATTCTCGAATACTGGGGGAAGATACAATCCGGT
>Ga0070665_100008662_pt1 | contig 10295 bp, 8 predicted proteins | sample KBSS13metaG_FD_65862 | JGI IMG/M metagenome (GOLD analysis project Ga0070665, IMG submission 65862) | Switchgrass rhizosphere microbial communities from Kellogg Biological Station, Michigan, USA - KBS S1-3 metaG | ecosystem: Host-associated > Plants > Roots > Rhizosphere > Soil ...
GTCGGCGGCTTCTGATCGCCCATCACGATCGGCGCAGCGGTGACAGCGGTGACCTGCCGTCCGGCGACAGCCGGCCGCGCATACACATATTTGATCGCGGTCCGGTGTTCCCCGATTTGAATGCTTCCAAGGTCAGGCCCCTTCATGAGCAGCGCGCGTGCGGTGCCACTGCCCTTCTTCAGCGCCTCGATCAGGGTCTTGCGCTCGCGGTCGCTCGTGTAACGCTGCACGAGCACCGTGACAGGTGTCTCGCCGGCGACATTGGCAACCGCGGCAAAAGACTCCACCTGCGCGTGCGCAGGAGGCGCACACGCGAGCGCCAGAACGACGGATAGACCGACACGAGTCGCGCGAGAGAGAGGGATGGAGCGCATGACCGCTCCCGAGCACGTCCGATGCCACGTCGGCAAGGCTCGCAGGCCGAACGTTGGCCCCGATTCAACGTCACGCCGCGCATCCGACACCTCGGAGCGTCTCCGCCTGATTGGAGCGCCGGTTCGCTCCGATGTTTTGGAAGCCGCCCGCCTGGGACGCGCTCTACGTCAGTATGAAGCCGCACATGCCAAGCACGATGGCCGTGGTGACGGCAAGCCCGGCGATGTCGGAAGACTGGAGATCTACCGCGCCGCCTGCTCCCCCGTTACGCGCAAGGTGGATTTCGCGGGCGATGAGGAACAGCGGGAAGGTAACCGAGATGGCGATGAGGAATCCGCAGATTACGTAGAGCCAGACGAACTTCATCCCGACCTTGCGCGCTTCGACCGCCATCAGGCCGGTGGCGGCGAGCAGGAACAGGCCGATATCGACCGTGAAGGAACGCGCGGCGCCGTTCACTTTGAGGTCGAGGAGGTACTGGCCAAAACCAGTGGGGTTCGGTCCCTGGAAGTACAGCAGGTTCTGGCTCCAGGTCATGACCAGAGCGGTGAGCGCGATCAGGCCGTAGAAAACGCAGAGCAGCTGGCGTGCGCGGGACATCCGACGCGTCACTCCACTCGCAGGACGATTTCCCAGGTGCCGTTGACGAACACCTTGTTCCGCGACGCAAGATAGACGTACTTCAGCCCGATGACCGCCTTTTCAGGCGGCGGGTACCACAGTGCCGCGGTGGGATACCCGTTGCTGTTCATCCAGGCGGCAGCACCGTCAGGATCGAATCCGCGATCGAGCAAATCGAAGATTCTCAGCATCTCGATGTCCGGGCTCTGGAAATAGACGTTGGCCGGCAGATAGTGCAGCGTCTGGATCTGCCAGTTGTCGCCCATCGTCGCCTGACCGGTGGTGCCGGGCGGCTTTATTCCAGGCCACAGTGCGACACCCAACCGCTGCGCAACCGCCTCCGCCTGCGACGGCATGGGGGTGAAGCTCTGGACCGTGCTCGACGGGCTCGTGACGGCATTCGCGGCATCGATCGCGAACGCTCTCCAGAACAGCCGGTTGCCCATCGGCAGGTCCGCCGTCGGAGTGAATCCCGTTTCGTTGATGCCTTCGCCGTTGCTGCCGATGACGAGCGGGGCCGCGAAGCCCGAATCGCTTGCGATTTCGAACCGGTAGGAGATCGGGCCGGTCGGCCCCGTCCGGTTGGCGTTGCTCACGCGCAGCACCGGCCGCGACGAGGTTTCCGCGTTGGTGAGCGGGCCGATCGGCAGCGGCGCACCCAGCGTGATCGACCCGCCGATCGTGAACCTGAATGGATCGCTGAACGTGCCGGCGGCTCCTGGCGCCTGGGCCCGTGCGCGCCAGTAGTAGTCCTTCTGCGCCGGCAGCGGATCCAGCTGCGCACTGGTTTGTCCCGTGATCCCGGCCGGGACGCCGTCCTTGGTCTGCACCTTGGTCGTGAACCCGATGTCGGACGCCACTTCGAAGGTGTAGGTCGTCCCTGCCGCCGAGCCGGAAGCGTTCAGCACGACCAGCGTCACCGGCTGCCCCTGGTTGGGGATTTGGGCGCCGTTGGTCGGCGTCGTGAGCACGGGTGCGCCCGCCGGGGCAGGCGTCGGCGCCGTGGGACTCTTGCTGCAAGCGGCAGAGGCAACGACCAGGCACACGCCTAGCACAACAGATCGCGTAAACATCCTCTTGTTGTGTCGGCTCAATCGGGACGTTCCGGTATAGCCCACGATGCCGCAAATTTGCCTTATTACTATCGATACTAGTAGCATCGGTCTCAGAGGTTTCGTCTCAGAGGTTTCGTCTCAGAGGTTCCGTCTCAGAGGTTTCGTCTCAGAGGTCATCACGAATAGGCGGATTTGCCTCAGTGCTGTCCCTTGGCTTAATCACCGCGATGATCCTCATCACCCTCCTGACCGACATCCTTGCCCGATTGCGCGGCCCTCACGACGACGAATAGCGCGCGTTCGATCTATCAGGCAAGGCGTTGATCCAGCGCCGCCACCCTTATGGAAAACTTCGGCGCATCCGTGTGGGACCCTGGTGTATAAGGTGCCTCATGCCTGCATCCGCTCGTCTCTGGATCGTGTCGGCGCTGTTACTCGTGTCCGCGGCATGCTCGGACAACAACAACAGCACGTCAACGACGACCCCATCGTGCACGGTGACAGCCGGGGCCATCACGAGCTCATCATTCAGCGCGGCGGGTGGAACCGGATCAATACCCGTCACCGCCGGAACGGGTTGCACCTGGACGGCGACCAGCTCCGCAACCTTCGTCACCGTTTCAGCGGGCGGATCCGGCAACGGCACCGTGACCTTCACGGTCGCCCCCAACACCGGCGCCGCGCGTACCGCAACATTGACGGTTGCCGGCACGGGTTTCACTATTTCACAGAGCGCGGCATCGGCTCCCCCGTCGACACCCGGCAGCCTGTCGGCTCCGACGGCAAGTTCGCCGGTCGGAGGCCAGACGGTCACCATCGCGCGGCCGACTCTGGTGGTGAACAACGCCGTCGCCAGCGGAACTGTCGGGACCGTGACCTATCGATTCGAAATCTCTGACCAGAGCACCTTCCCGAACGATCCGGTTCGCAACTTCACGGTGGACGGGATCGCCCAGGGCGCGGGCACGACGAGCTGGACTCTCAATCGCGATCTCGGACCGGACGTGCTCTGGTACTGGCACGCGCGCGCGACCGATGGCGTGACGACCAGCGCGTATTCGCCGACCGAAACGTTCCGAACGCCGACCTCGTGCACCTACACGATTTCGCCGACGACGCTGAACATCAACAGCACGAGCGCCACAGCGACCATCACCGTCACGACGGGAAGCGGCTGCGGGTGGACCGCGACCACGACATCGCCATTCATCACGTTCCCGAACGGCGCGAGCGGAACCGGCAGCGGCGGCGTGCTCATCGCGATTCCCGACAACCCGGGTCCGTCGAGGACCGGCACCGTGACCATTGCCGGCCAGACGTTCACGGTCACCCAGGCGGGCGCCTCAGTCGCCGCGGCATTCCAGCTGCTCGATCCCTCACAGACCGCCGGGCCGACCACGAACTGCCAGTTCCGCAGCGGAGCGACGCCTCCAGCGCCGACGACCTGCGTCGTCCAATCGACGTCGGTACCTCTCGGAACAGCCAGCATCGTCAATTACTCGTGGACCGTTCAGTACACCTACGGGACAACGAAGACCATCACGCAGAGCGGCGCGAGTCCCTCGGTCTCATTCACCGATACATGTGGACAGACGACAAGCACGAGCGATGGGATCGCCCAGCCGCTGTCGGTGATGCTGACCATCACGGACAGCAGCGGCAACACCGCAACCGTGACGTCGGGCACGGGCGGTCAGCCGGCGCTCTTCGTCCGGTTGTTCACGTGCGGGTCGTGAAGCCGGCCGTGTAGCCGCTGTTTGCGGCACGCATCCAGGCCATTTGCGTCGATGTAGGCGCGAAGCGCGCGCGACAAGACCAGATCCCTGAAAATTCCCGTCTTCCTCGTCGCGAAAACACGCCACGCGGACATCCACTAGTCAGTGGGTCGTCAGGTGTCCATTCGAGCGACAATAAGCCTGCGGCAGATCGCACACGACCTCGGCAGGTTCTGGCCTGCTCCAGAAACCAGGAGAGCACGAGCATGATGACGAGAAGACGTCTGATCACGACCGGCTTTGCAGGCGCGATGACGACGATCGGCGCGCTGTGGCGATCGCGCTCGTTGGCCGCGGCAACCGCATTCGAAGTCACGCACACCGATGCTGAGTGGAAGAAGCTCTTGACGCCCGATCAATACGCGGTGCTGCGGCACGAGGCGACCGAACGCCCGTTCACCAGCCCCTTGCTCCACGAAAACCGCCGCGGGACGTTTGCGTGCGCGGGATGCGGTCTCGACCTGTTTTCCTCGACCACGAAGTTCGACAGCCGCACGGGGTGGCCGAGTTTCTGGGCACCCCTCGAAAAGGCCGTGATCAACACACGCGATCTGTCGATCGGCATGGACCGGACGGCCGTCAGCTGCCGGCGCTGCGGCGGACATCTGGGCCACGTGTTCGACGATGGCCCGAAGCCGACCGGCTTGCGCTATTGCATGAACGGCGTCGCCATGACGTTCAAGCCCGCGACGACCTGAAGCCGCTCGCGCCTCATGATCCTCTTCGTCCTGGCCTATCTCGGCGGCGTGCTGACGATCGTGAGCCCGTGCATCCTGCCGGTCCTTCCGTTTGTCTTCGCGCGGGCGGATCGGCCATTCACTCGGAGCGGATTGCCGCTGCTCGTTGGAATGGCGGCGACGTTCGCCTTGGTCGCCACGCTCGCCGCCGTCGGCGGCGGCTGGGCCGTCAGCGCCAACCAGTACGGACGCGGCGTCGCGCTTGCTCTGCTCGCGCTATTCGGCATCACGCTCCTGTTTCCTGCCGTCGCGGATCGCGTGATGCAACCGGCCGTTTCGTTGGGCGCGCGCCTGTCGCGCGCCGCGGTTGGTGGCGGCCCTGAGTTCAGCATCGGCTCGTCGCTGCTCCTCGGCGTCGCGACCGGCCTGTTGTGGGCACCATGCGCGGGGCCGGTGCTTGGCCTGATCCTGACCGGCGCCGCCCTTCAAGGCGCGAGCGCGCGCACGACGTTCCTTCTGCTCGCATTTGCGGCGGGTTCCGCCACGTCGCTGGCACTCGCTCTGCTCATCGGCGGGCGTGTCTTCGCCGCGTTGAAGCAATCGCTCGGGCTGGGCGAGTGGATCAGGCGCGCGGCCGGTATCGCGATCCTTGGCGCCGTCGCGGCGATCGCGCTGGGCGTCGACACAGGATTTCTGACGAGAGTTTCCCTGTCGGGAACCTCAGCGCTCGAACAGCGCCTTCTCAACGCGCTGCATCCCGCCTCGTCCGCCACCGCGCCGCCGTCAGCGGTAACGACAGAGGTTCTGGCAGACGAAGGGATCTTGCCGCCACTCGCCGGCAGCGTCGAGTGGCTGAACTCACCGCCGCTGACCACGGACAGCCTCCGCGGCAAGGTCGTGCTCGTCGACTTCTGGACCTACTCCTGTATCAACTGCCTGCGCGCGATTCCTTACGTGCGCGCCTGGGCCGAGAAGTACGCAGCGCAGGGGCTCGTCGTCATCGGCGTCCACACGCCGGAGTTCGCGTTCGAGAAGAGCGTTGGCAACGTGCGTAAGGCCGTCGCGGACCTCGAGATCGGCTACCCCGTCGCGATCGACAACGACTACGCCGTGTGGCGCGCGTTCAAGAACGAATACTGGCCGGCCCACTACTTCATCGATGCGACGGGCCGCATCCGCCATCACCATTTCGGTGAAGGCGACTACGGCGGCTCGGAGCGAGTGATTCAGCAGTTGCTGAAGGAGGCCGGGATCGACATGAGCCACCACGACTTCGTCTCCGTGCGCGCGACCGGCGCCGAGGCGGCGCCCGATCTGGAGGACGCGCTCTCGCCGGAGACGTATGTCGGGTATGGACGCGCCGAGCATTTCGTCTCGTCCGGCGGGGCGGTCCGGGACCGGCGGCACTCCTACGCGACGGGCACGCCGAGGCTCAACGAGTGGGGACTCTCCGGCGTCTGGACGATTCGCGAGGAAGACGCGCGTCTCGACGAGAAGGACGGGCGCCTCGTCTATCGCTTTCACGCGCGAGATCTTCACCTGGTGCTCGGTCCGGCCGCAGCCGGCACATCCGTGCGATTTCGCATCACGATTGATGGCGCGGCGCCGGGAGAGAATCACGGAACCGATGTCGACGCGGAAGGCAGAGGCATCGTCACCGAGCAGCGTCTCTATCAGCTGGTCCGGCAGGCGGGAACCATCACCGACCGCACGTTCGAGATCCGGTTTCTCGATCCCGGCGTGCAGGTCTACGCATTTACTTTCGGTTAGCGCTTGATATGAAGGAGACTGTGACGATGCCTGTTTCGAATGCGCGACGCCTTGCCGTGTGCCTCGCCGTGGCGGCAAGCCTGGCGCAAGCCGCGTCCGGCGCTGACATTCTGATCAACGATGCGAAGTCAGGGCCGGAGAGTTTGACCGTTGCGCCGGGCGGAGTGCTGATCGTCGGCAGCGCCAGCACGCCATTCGTCTACAGAGTGCGCGCCGGAGCGACCACCGCCGAGAAGTTCATCGATGCCAGCGCCGAAGGTCCGGGGACGTTTTTTCTGGGCATGCTTGCGGACGCGTCCACCAACACGTTGTGGACCTGTCAGCTGACGCCGGTTCAGGGCAACCCGGCGCAGCGTCACAGCGCGCTGCGGAGCTTCACGCTCGACACCGGTGCCCCGAAGATCCGCTGGGATCTGCCGGGCGACGTGAGTGTCTGCAACGATTTTGCGATCGGGCCCGATAAGGCGCTCTACGTCACCGACACCGGCAACGCGAAGATTTTCAAGCTTCCGGCGGGCAAGTCCGCGGCCGACCTGTTCCTCGAGGATCGCGCGGCGCTGGCCGGCATCGACGGGATCACCTTTCTGAACGGCACGCTCTACGTGAACAACGTCCGCACGAACAAGGTGTATCGCGTTCCGGTCGACGGGGCGGGTAAGGCGGCGCCGGCCGTCGAGATCGTCCTGGATCAGCCCGTGAAGGGGCCCGACGGGATGCGCGCCGCCAACGGTAAACTTCTTCTCGCGGAGAACGGCGCCGGGAAGATCTCGGCGATCACGGTCACCGGCGACAAGGGCGTGGTGACCGTGCTCAAGGAAGGACTCACGACGCCGACCGCCGTCGAACCGGCGGGGGATACGATCTGGATCGCCGAGCGCGGCACCGGCAAAGCCGTCTCGATCCCGATGCCGAAATGACAGAGAGCCTTTTAGAAACGAAGGAGAGATGACTTTGAAATTAGCGAAGGTCGCGCTGTTTTGCATGCTCACGTCGGCGGCGGTGTTGGCTCAGGTCAACGTGGGCCAGCAGAAACCCGAAGCCTCCCTGCCCTTTACGATGACCACGGTGACGACGTTTGAACTGCCCTGGCGGATGGCCTTCCTGCCCGACGGCCGCATGCTGGTCACCGAAAAGGTCGGCCCGGTGTGGCTGGTGTCCGCACAGGGGCAGAAAATCAGCCCGGTCGCCGGCACGCCCGCCGTCTATTGGCAAGGTCAGAACGGCATGCACGGCGTGTACATCTCGCCCACGTACGCCACCGACCAGAGCATCTATCTGACGTACGCCGAACCGGGTGACTACGGCGGCGGCCTTGCGCTGGCGCGCGCGAAGCTCGTGGTTTCACCCACCTCGGCGAGATTGCAGAACTTCGAAGTCTTGTGGCGCCAGATGCCCAGGGGCAAAGGCGGTCAAGAGGGTGCGGCTGTAGCGTTCTCGCCCGACGGTCAGACTCTCTTCCTCGCGGTGGGCGATCGCCAGCGCATGACGCCGGCACAGGATCCAGATCAGCCGGTCGGGAAGATTCTTCGCCTGACGCTCGACGGCAAACCCGCTCCGGGCAATCCCAACTTTGGCAAAACCGGCGCGGCCACGATTCCGCTGATCGATCCGCCGATCGACACCGAAAAGGCCAAGACTGCGAAGGTGGTGAGCACCTATACGTTTCCCCAAGAGAACATGACGCCGGCCGAAACCTGGGCCAGCGGCGTCCGTACGCCGTACGGCCTGGCATTCTCGCCCAACGGCGAGTTGTGGGAGGTCGAGCACGGACCGCGCAGCGGCGACGAGTTGAACCTGATCGAGAAGGGCAAGAACTACGGCTGGCCGCTCGTGTCGTATGGTCCGAACTATAACGGCGTGCCCGTGGGCGACCCCGAGACGCGGCCCGATCTGGCGAAGCCGGTGCTCTACTGGGTGCCCGTGATCGCGCCCGGCAATCTGATGTTCTATACCGGCACGCAGACGTTCCCGCAGTGGAACGGCAGCGGCTTCGTCAGCGGTCTGGCGACCACGTCACTCAATCGCATCATCTTCGACGGCCACGGCGGCGCGAAGACCGCCGAGCGCTGGAATGTGGGCAAACGCATCCGCGATGTGGAACAGGGCCCGGATGGCTCGCTCTGGATGCTGGAAGACGCCAACCCTGGCGCCTTGATCCATGTGACGCCCGCAGCGGTGCCCTCCTCGCGTTAGCGATTCGCATTCGATGCAGACCTTCAGGCCCGCCGTGGGCAGGCCTGAAGGCCTGCACGACGCCCTCTCGCGGCGCCTATTGGGGCTTGCCGATCTTCGTTTCGGTCTGGACGCTGAACTTGCGATAGTCCGAGAACTCCAGCGTGCCCCCGATGCGCATCACCTTCAGCAGCAGCACGCGCGCGCTGGCGCTGTAGGTGGCGCGAGCCGGCAACCACTGCTCGCCGTTCACCTTGCGACGTTCGAACGTGGCCTTCGATCCCTTGTGCACGCGAGCGAGCAGTCCCAAACCGAACGACGCCGTCTCGATCGCTTCCGCCTCGAGCCGCACCACTTCGTACTCCGACTCACTCACCCACACCTTCCCCGCGAAATGACGCATGATCTTGCCCTCGCTGGTTTGTGGCCGGGCATCCTTCCTGGGCGTGAACGAGAGTGCGATGGTCGCGTAGCCGTTCACCACCTCGCGACCAAGCATCTTGATGTCGTAGACGCGCAGCGCATCGTCCACCGCGCGATCGGAGTCGCGCCGTTCCTCGTCGTGTTTCTTCTTCTCGGCCTCGCGCACCTTCTCCGGATTCCGCTCCAGCTTCTTGGCGTACTCCAGCACCTTCTTCTGGCGCTCGCGATCCACCTCGGCGAGTTCCTGAGGCGACATGGGTTTGCCATCCTTGACCGTCTGCCGCCGCCAGCGGGCCTCGTTCGGCAGTGACGGATAGCTCTCGAAGACGTCGAGCGTTTCCTTGGTGGACGTGCCGGTCGCGTCAAGTTTCTGCTCGCGCCGCGTCTCTACGTAGACGTACTCGCTCTGCCGGACATCGTCAGCCTCGAGGCGCTTACGCGTCTCCGCCATGAAAGTGGCGTAGTCGGGCAGCGGGCGCTCCTGCGCGGCGATCGGAGCCACCAGAACGGCAACGAGGCAGCCGCATATGAAACGCATAACACCGCTCTACTGCGGCCCGGCGGGCAGGTTCTCGATGAAGTAGCGCGCGATCCGCTTGTAGACGTGGACCGAAGTCCCGGCGCCCTCCGAGATGGAGTGCGTGCGATTGGGATAGACCATCACATCGAATGGCTTGCCGAGCTCGATCAGCTTGTTGAACAGCCGCTCGGTCCCCTGGTAGTGCACGTTGTCGTCGCCTGACCCGTGGATGATCAAGAGTTTGCCTTTCAAGCCGTCAGCGAAGTTAATCGCCGAGCCGAGCTTGTAGCCATCCGCGTTGGTCGACGGCAGTCCCATGTAGCGTTCCTGGTAGATCGTGTCGTACAGCTTTTGATCCGGAACGGGCGCCACCGATACGCCGACCTTGTAGACGTCGCCGAATCGAAACATCGCGTTGAGAGTATTCGTGCCGCCACCGCTCCAGCCCCACACGCCAATGCGACTGGCATCGATGAACGGATACTTCGCCGCCAGCGCGCGCATCGCCGCCGCCTGCTCCTTCGACGCCAAATCGCCGACGGCGCCGTAGATCACCTTCCGCCACGCGGCGCCCTTCGGCGCGGGAGTGCCCCGGTTGTCCACGCTGAGGACGATGTAGCCGGCTTCGGCCAGGGCGCGATGAAAGAGGATCCCCGAGCCGCCCCACTGGTCCATCACGGTCTGGCTGGCCGGCTCGCCGTAGACGTGCGAAATGACCGGATATTTCTTCGTCGGATCGAACGTCGACGGCTTCAGCATGTAGCCATCGAGCGTGACGCCGTCACCAACATCGATGGTGAAGAACTCCACTTCGGGCTTGAGGATCGGCGCCAGCTTCGCCACGAGCGCGCTGGTATCGGTCAGCGTCCGAAGAGCTGTGTGCTCAGGCAGGCTGACCACACTCACC
>Ga0070665_100008663_pt1 | contig 10295 bp, 6 predicted proteins | sample KBSS13metaG_FD_65862 | JGI IMG/M metagenome (GOLD analysis project Ga0070665, IMG submission 65862) | Switchgrass rhizosphere microbial communities from Kellogg Biological Station, Michigan, USA - KBS S1-3 metaG | ecosystem: Host-associated > Plants > Roots > Rhizosphere > Soil ...
AACGAGCGGATCACCATTGATGGTGGCGATCTGTCGAAGTCATCCGCGTTGCTTGCCTTCAAAGACGGCGCAACGGCCGAGGCGGTCAAGCTGCGGCAATAGTGTGTCACTAGCGCTTCAGTGCTTTGCCTGCAAGCGTTGTGGTCAGATTTCCTTCGTCGATCGCCAGCCGGCCGTTCACGGTGAGATAGCGAACTCCTGCGGCGAGCACGCGCGGCGACTCGTATGTGGCGCGCTCCTGAAATGTCTTTGGATCGAAGACGAGGACGTCAGCGAAGTAGCCCGGCTTGAGCAAGCCGCGATCCTTGAGGCCAAGCGTTTCAGCGGGAAGAGATGTGCTGGAGCGAACGGCTGCTTCAAGAGAGATGATGTGTCTCTCGTAGACGTAGTCATGAATCTTGCGCGGATAGGTGCCGTATTTGCGCGGATGTCCTTCGGAGCCGTCGGAGCAGGTCATTACCCATGGCTGGCGCATGAAGGCCTCGATGTCGTTCTCCTTCATGTTGAATGAGGCGACGGCAGACCCGCCTGACTTGATGATCTCGATTGCCGCATCGACCGGCGACTCGTTCCTCTCCTTTGCGATGGCGGCGAGTGTCTTGCCTGTGACGGTCTTGTCGCGCGGAGCAGTCATCAGGAGCGAGTCGGGTCCCCCTCGGCGTACCAGGTTCTGATTCATCTCGTTGATGAGTTTTGTATGAACTGCCGGATCATCGAGATTCTTAAGCAGGACGCCATTGGCCTCGGCCCAGCGCGGTACCAGCGCTGCCGTAACGCTCGTGCCTGATGCGGTGTAGGGATATTGGCTTGCGACGACGTTGATTCCTTCGCGTCGGGCATCGTCAATCACTTTGATCACGTCGGCGCTTTGACCCCAAACGTCGGCTCCAAGCGCTTTGATGTGCGAGATCATTACGGTCAGGTGAGCCTCGCGGCCGATGCGAATGGTCTCGCGCACGGAGCCGAGCAGGCCGATGGTGTACGAACTTTCATCGCGCATGTGCGTGTCGTAGATGCCGTGATACTGCGCAGCCACTTTCGCCAGTTCGATCACCTCTTCGGTGCTGGAGTAACTGCCGGGAGCATAGTAGAGCCCAGTCGAGATGCCGATCGCGCCCTGTTGCATCGCCGCTTCAACAAGATGTTTCATCTGGGCGAGTTGCTCGTCGGTCGGCTTGCCGTCAGACATCTTCATGACTTCGCCGCGAACCGTTCCCTGGCCGATGAACAATGCTGCATTTGTCCCGATGCCCTGGTGCTCCCACTTCGCGAGCGTGGCGCCTATCTCTTTCGGGCTGTCGCCGTCGTTACCGGTGGCGACTGTTGTGACGCCTTGCATTAGGTACGCGTCGTTTCGGCTGCGCTTGGGGTCGGAGAGATCTCCTGCTGTATGTGTGTGCGGGTCGATAAATCCGGGTGTGACGATTAGTCCGGGTGCGTCGATCACGCGCGTGGCCTGCTTGCCGTTGCTGGAACCAATAAAGACGATGCGATCGCCGGCAATCCCTATATCGGCCTTCTGCGCAGGTGTCCCCGAACCGTCGATGACGGAGCCTCCACGAATGATCAAGTCAAGCTTCTGTGCCGTGGCCAGGCAAGGCGCACTCAGAAGGAGCGCTGCCAGCATCCTTAGAATTGATCTCAATGCTTTTGCTCCTTAGCGGCTGCAGGCCGGGATGACATCAGGTGACGTTGAAAGAAATCGGCTTCAGCAGCGTAGGCCGCGAGCCACGAGCGATGCAGAAGGAAGCCGTGTATCTCATCGGGAAACACCAGTTCTTCATATTCGATTCCATGCTTGCTGAGTTCACGCGACAAGGAGACCGTCTGCGAGAAGGGGACGTTTCGGTCGTCATCGCCCTGGATCAAAAGCACGGGCGAACGCCACGTTGTCATGTAGGCCATTGGCGAGGAGTCCCACGATGTCTTGAGCGTGCGCGCATCTGCTTCAGGATCGTGAGAAGGTCGCCAGCTTGCGGGACGCTGCCACTGGTGGACACCATGCATATCGACTCCAGCGGCGAAGATATCGGAGCAGCGTGCCAACGCCAGGGCAGTCATAAAGCCGCCGTAGCTGCCTCCCCATACGCCGATGCGTGCAGGATCGACATCGGCTCTGCTTTGCAAGTAGTGGCCGGTTCCCAGAATGTCTTTGTACTCGCTGGCTCCATCGCGGCCGTAGTGCTCCGCCTCGCGGAAGTCAAGACCATAGCCGATGCCGCTGCGATAGTTGACGGAAAGGACGATGTACCCTTGGCTCGCAAGATACTGATTCATCGCGTAGGCGTTCGAGTAGTACTGCATGGTATGAAAGCCGAGCATCATCTGTCGCCGCGAACCGCCGTGAAAGAAGACGAGCGCGGGATGACGTTTGCCGTCGTGCGCGTTAGCCGGAAGAAAGAGCTGCCCGTGAATCTGAAGGCCGTCGGACGCTGGAAAGATGACTTGCTCGGGTGTGACAAACTTTGCTCCGGGATACGTGGATGGAACAAGCTGCGGGGCGAGATCCGAGAGCGCGCCTTGAGCGTTCAGCAGCGCAGGCCTCAGCGGAGTATGAAGATCGGAGCGCAGCAAGATGATGCCGGCTCCCGTATCTACTGGCGAAACCTCGATGCCTGCACCGCTCGTCCGCGCCTTCGGCTTGCCACCCGCGGCTGCAACTGTCCACACGTGCCGCCGATCGATGTCCTGTTGATTGGAAGCGTAGATGATGTTTTTCCTATCCGTCGTAAGGCACGCGTCATCGACCTCGAAGTCACCTGGCGTCAGCAGCTCTGCCTTGCCGCCGGACACCGGAACAGAGTAGAGATGCGACCAGCCATCAGCTTCCCACGGAAAGACGAGGCGGCCGTCGGCGCTCCACAGCAGCTGCGTTCCGTGGACCTCGCGAAAGGCGCTGCCTCGCCCTGCTGTTGCAGTCCACACGGCGTGGCCGGTGCCCGTTGCAGCATCGGCAATGTGGATTGACCAAGGAATGGCGGTTCTGCGATTGTACGAAGCGCCCTCGGGTAGGCCGGGTTCGCGAATGAAGGCGACCTGTCGGCTGTCGGGAGACCATGCGGGTTGGCTGTCGCTGGCTGTACCGGGGTCGAGATAGCGCAGAGTCTTTGTCGCCACGTCGTAGATGCCGATAAAGCCGTGATCGCCCCGATCGCTGGCGAAGGCGAGCGCGTGTCCATCGGGCGCCCACGCTAGTGTAGTGATCTCGCCACGAGCATGAAACATGAGCTTTGCCTTGGGTGCGTCGGGCGGAAGGCCCACAGCCCATACTTGTCCATGCGATATGAAAGCCGCCTGATCGCCCTTGGAAGAAACTGCGGGTGAGTATCCCTCGCCGATCTTGCGTGGCTCTCCACCAGTGGCCAAAATGATGTAGATGTTCTGCGAGACGCCTTCCGGGGCATGCGTGGGATTCGGGTCGGGCCTGCCGGAAAATTCTGCATCGCCGCCACGGACGTAGAGAATCTGTTGCGCGTCAGGCGTCCATGCGATGTCGTACATCTCCTGGCCGTCATCGTCGTTGTATGAAGTCAGCTGTGTTGCGGTGAACTTGCCCGATCCGTCGGGTTTCGCGGCCCACAGATTGCGCCGCCCCTGCAGGTTTTCCATCCATGCGACTTTGCCGGATGTTGGGCTTGGTACGAGGTCGGTGGCGAATGGTGCACTCAGCGCCTGCTCGAGCGTAAACTCCTGGCCGCGGGCGGCTTGCGTGAGCAAGCACGCGAAGGCTGTTCCAAGAACAGCAGTACTCAACTTCATGGAAGACCTCGAAGGGGCTGCACATTCCGACCTCGTGACGGAGGCGGCAGCGAATCTTTTATGGAGAAAGGGTAATCGATTGAGCGCTTCTCTTCATCCCTTTACGAAGCCGTGTGGCGGAGATGCCGTTACGGCTTTGGCACACCCCGCAGAAAGACTGCGGAGTTGTCATCGGAGTAGACCATCGTCCAGCCCGCCAGCGGCAGCACCTGCACCATGGGGGAACTGCGGGCAAGCAGACAGAAATTGATCTTGTACTTGTCCAATAGTTCGGTCGGAGGCTCTTGCAGGGTCGCCCAATTGCCGAACTCGCTGAAGACGCCGGTTGCTTCAAATACGTCGGCTCGGCCATCGATAAAGACCGGATACTCCGGAGCCGCCCAGATGAGATAGCCGCCATAGACGTACTCATTCAGCATCGGGCCTGAGATGTGTTTCGATTTAAGGAACTCCACGGCCTTCACGGGACTTTGCGTCGCCACCAGCGAGGTGAGTTCGGACTTGCTGGGGAACGCAAAATAGATCGCGATGAACGAAGCGACGATAAGGACCGCATTGGCTATTGGGTGGTCCCGATGAACGTCATAGTCTTCCCATTCATTCTTCAAGAGCCGCGTGAGAATCGGCGCCGCAAGAATGCCAAAGGCGAAGACCATGCGCTCATGGCTGGCGGCCAGCCACGTTCCCATGGCGAGAATCAGGAGTTCCTCCCAGAGAAGCTCCTGCCAGCGAACGGTGACCATCAGAAGAGAAGCTGCGATCACGGCCACAAGCGCGAAGGCTCGCGAATCACTGAAGCTGAGAGGCTTCCACTCATCCACCGCACTTAGTCCCAGCGGTTGATGCAGGAGAGTGTCAATGGGATATAGGACCTGACTTGGGCCGATCGGGTTCAGGAACAGCGCCGCAATCGATAGCAGGAATGCGTATGTGAGGGTTCGGCGAACCCCCGGATCCCAGGGCGGCGATACGAGCAGGCCTGCTTGAAAATGAAAGAACGAGCTGGCAAGAACGACGCCTGCAACCAGAAGACCAAGGAAGAATGAACCGTGTGTGTTAACCCAGATGGCGAACAGTACGGGCAGTCCCCAGAACCACCGCGCATTACGCGTTCGTCCGAGGTGCAGAAGGATCAGCTCGACGATGAGGAAGATGTATCCGAATACCTGTGGCCTGATCGCAAGGCCCATGGTGGAAAACATCCATATGATCAGACCTCCGACGAAGGAGATCTTCGCGTTTCCTGAGTAGAGCCAGCAGAGGCAATATCCGGCGATCAACAGGACCGAGGCGAGTATGCACAGTAGCGCCATCAGCCCAAGGTAGCCGCCTGCCTTGTAGGCGCCGTAGATAACGAACTGGGAGAGCCACTCATGCGGAATGTAGCGATGGTGGTTGGTCGTGAAGGAGAAAAGGTCAGTCCGGGGAATGGTGTGAGTGGTCCAGATGAGCTCGCCCATCTTCAGGTGCCACCACATGTCCGGGTCGTCAAAGCGCATCCGGACCGTGATCACTGCAAGAGCCGAGAAGAGAGAGGCCAACATCGCCGGAAACGAGAAGATCCTTCGCATCGGATGAATCGTTGTCACGAAGGGAGCCCGTTCTGCGGTTGCCGATGAACTCTTCACGCAGATTCCACTTCCGGATGACCTCCGTCGACGACGAGATCATTATCGGCAATTCCGTCGGGTTCGGTCCCGCGGATCAAGCGATGAAGATAAGCTCGGGAGATGTTGAGACTCCGCGCCGCAAGCGTCTTGTTTCCATGGTTCTCGCGGAGCGCCGTGGTCGCCAGCTTGATCTTGTAGCTGCGCAGCTGCCGCTCAAACGATCCGGAAGGCTCGTAATCTTCAATGTTGACGACGACGTTCTCCTCCTGAATTCTGATCGGCAGGTCTTCCACTGTCAGAGTGTCAGTCGGAGCCACGATGATGGCTTGTTGGATAACATTCTCCAGTTCGCGCACGTTGCCGGGCCATGAATAGCTCCGCAGCGCCGTCTGGGCGGAAGGATCGATGTCGACCATGGGCTTTCCATACATCTCCGAATAATGACGCAGGAAGTACATCGCGATGTGCGGGATGTCCTCGGCATGATCACGAAGCGGAGGAGAATCGATGCCCACTACGTTAATACGGTAATAGAAGTCCTCGCGGAACGATCCCTGAGAGACCTTCTCCCGAAGGTTCTGATGAGTGGCGAAGATCAGCCGAGCCTTAAGAGGAATCAGCTTATTGCTGCCCAGGCGGCAGAACTCGCGCTGCTGGATGACGCGAAGAAGTTTGACCTGCGTAGAGAGGCTGAGCTCTCCGATCTCATCGAGTAACAGTGTCCCCTCGCCCGCCTGTTCAAGATAACCCACACGGGTGCCGACCGTGCCGGTGAATGCACCTTTCTCGTGCCCGAATAGCTCCGCTTCGATCAGGCTCTCAGGGATAGCTCCACAACAAACGGCTACGAAAGGCTTGTTTGCGCGAATGCCCATTCGGTGAATCCCGTTCGCGATAAGCTCTTTTCCGGTTCCGCTCTCACCGGTGACCAACACCGTGGCGCTGATGTTTGCGACGCGATTCATCAGGTCATACACCCGCTGCATCTGGGGACTGGAACCGATCATCTGATGGCCGGTGCCCGCTGCCTGGCGTTCCTGAACAGCCTGAATCTCGCGCTTGAGCGCCGCACTCTCGTGTGCTCGCTGAAGAGTTGTCTTGAGGTCGCGTATCGAAGGAGGCCTGCGACAATAGTTGTAAGCGCCCAGTCTCACAAGCTCGACGGCATTGGAGCGAAGGCTATCGCTCGCCATCACGACCAGCGGCATCTCAGCCGCCACGACCTGCTTAGTAACGCCGACAGCCTCCTGCAGCTTATCCTGGTAAGCGTCCAAGTCGAGCAGTACAAGATCAAACCGGTGGGAATCTAAAAGTTCATCGATTTCAGTGTCGGTCGATACCAGGCTTGCATCGAACTCATTACCCAAGGCAGAAAGAAGCGACTGCAACGTGCGGTCCTGTGAAGAAAGTCCAATCCGAATCATGTTTCTGGTGCCCCCGAATTCTTACTGGGTTGACCCCACTACACCTGCTCAGCCAGGTCGTTGCGTCTATCGAAAACTCTGCGCGAAAGCCTGTTTCTTTTCTTTTCAGCTCTGGCTGCCGTTTTCTCTAAAGGCCGCAAAATTGGCTAGAGACTGAGTATTTATCTGATCCACAGGGCAAAGTCGAGACAAATTAGATGTAACTATGGTAATGACACGTTTCGTGTTACCTCGACACGTGGTTCGGCAACTGGCTTGCTGAGGCAATTTACATGACTTGGCCGCGGAGTTGGGAACCTCTGTTACTTGCCTCAGCGGTAGCGATTAGTCGCCTCGCCTTTCGTACACGCGAACTGTATGACCTTGATTCGGTGAACTTCGCGCTCGGCATCGCGCGCTTTGACCCTCAGGTCCATCAACCACATCCGCCCGGCTATTTCCTCTACGTTGAGATGGGTCGCCTGCTCAATTTCTTTACCCATGATGCGAACCTCGCCCTCGTTATCCTCAGCGCTGCCGCCAGTTGCGGAACAATCCTCCTGATCTATTACCTCGCCCTGGAGTGGTTTGACCTCGGCGCGGCGCGCTTCGCCAGCGCGGTCTTTTTCTTCTCACCGCTGGGTTGGTTTCATGGCACAGTCGCGCTTACTTATGGTGTCGAGGCCTTCTTGTCGGCGCTCGTGGGCTATCTATGTTGGCGGATGGCTTGCGGTAGGCCACGATTAGCGATCGTGGTAGGCATAGTCCTCGGAATCTCTGCTGGAATCCGGCCCTCGTCATTGATGTTCCTCGGGCCGCTCTATCTTTATTCCCTCTACTCCACGCGCGAACTCACGCTTTGGAGGCGAGTAGCAGGAGTGCTGGCGTTCTCGCTGACGTTAGCTGCGTGGGGATTGCCGATGCTCTACATGAGTGGCGGCTTTTACGCGTACTGGGGAGCGCTGACCTCGCTATGGCGAGTCGTGCCATCAAAGGAGACGGTCTTCAACTCCTCTCCTGCCACCTCCATCGCCCGCGCTTGCTTTGTCGTTTTCGTTGCAATCCTCACATTTGGCACGGCTCTCTTTGTCCTCCCGCGGCCCCTCCTCGGGAACGCCGACGTCGACCCGAAGAAGAGAAACTTCACAGTTGTGTGGGTCGCTCCGGCCATCTGCTTCTTCACGCTGGTCTTCTTCAAGTTCATCAATAGCGGCTACTTACTCCTACTCATCGCGCCGGCCTCGGTCTGGCTTGGGCATTGGATTTCCACCTGGTACAAAGTCAGCCGGTGGCGCACTTCGGCGAAGGTCGCCCTGGTCGGGGCATGCCTTTCAGTCAACGTGCTGGTCTATCTCCAATCGCCGTTTTACTTTTCCTACCGGTCGGTCCGGCGATTCGAACGGCGGCTGGATGCGGTTCGCTCCGCCCTTCCGCAGATGTGCTTGCCCGATGACACACTGGTGGTCGCCTTTGACTCGCACTTTCTGGGCTATCGCCATGCTGGCTACTACCTGCCCGATTACCTGGTTGTTCAGTACCCAGAAGTCACGCTAAATCAAGGTCCTCGTTCGTTTGCCATGCATGGCCGGGATACGTTTCTGCTTGAGCGGCTGCCGCTGAGTAAGTACCGGAGATTCGTACTGTTCCCCCTGCCGGGCGAAAAGGCAGATCAGTCCTATCTGGCCACGGTCAAGACTCTGCTTCCCAACACGGAACTCGAGACTATCAGGGTAGGGGACCAGGAGTTTGTCGTTGGCTCGATCGCTTTGTTGCCCCGGCTCTTTCCTCATACGCCAAAGTTGGCCAGTCTGCGTGTGTATCCGTCGATGCACTCGCCATCGCATGATGTAAACAGCCGTGAACACCCTGCAGCCGGGATGGACCGGAATACCTCCAAATTGCCCTAATAAATTTGGGGCATCAATGAGTTACGGCTTTGGATGAGGAATTGCACTGAATCATGCATTGTCCGTTCTGTGGAGCTTTGTAGCTTATGCATTCCATTAGCTGGTGGCCGACGGTGATTGTTCTGGCAGTCGCCACCATTACCGATCTTCGGAGTCGAAGGATTCCGAACTGGCTGGTGTACCCGTTTTTCATTGCGGGATTCATCGTCTCCGGTTTTACTAGTGGGATCGGCGGTATCGTTCAAAGCCTGGAGGGGATGTGCGTTGGAGCACTCTTCCTTGGCTTGCTGTTTTTCCTGGGCGGCATGGGAATGGGAGACGTCAAGCTCTGCGGAGCCATCGGGGTATGGATCGGCCCGTCGCAGATGCTTTTGGCGTTGGTTTTGACCGGCATAGCCGGTGGCATCATTGCAGTTTGTATGGCTGTCGCTGGAGGATTTGTCGGAGAGATGTTAAAGGGCACGGGAGATGTCCTAGTCGGTTGGAAGCGCGGGCTTCGTCCACACCCCGAGTTGGTTCTCGATAATCCGGTGACGAGGAAGATGCCCTACGCTCCTGCTATTGCCATCGGCACCGTTGTTTCATTCTTCTCACGGTAGGTCAACGATGTTTCGGTTATCAGGACAATGGCGAATCCAATTGCACCGATCGGAATGAAGCAAGAAATAGGGAGCGGCGAATTTGTGATGTCGACCTCGGCCAAGGACACGGACGCGATTGGAAGCAAGACCATTTCCATCGCCTTGATCTCTCCAGAGGAGATGCGAAGGAAACCGCTGACGGATGCATTGGCCGAACTGCGCGGAAGCATTACGCGCGAGTTCGCGTCCTATCCTGAGCTGGATGACGTACCGAGGCTTCTCGAAGCTGACTATGACGTCATCATCGTTGAGTTGGACAGTAATCCGGAGTACGCGCTCGACCTGGTCGAGAGCATTTGTGCCAATAGCTCCGCCACTGTAATGGTCTATTCCGGGCGTGTCTATCCCGACATGCTGGTGCGCTGCATGAGAGCAGGAGCCAGAGAGTTCCTCACCTCGCCAGTCACTTCAGGAGCCATTGCTGAGGCGATGATCCGAGCCGCCGTACGGCGACCGGCGGCTCGGCCTACAAAAAAGACAAATGGAAAGCTGTTCGTCTTCGTCGGTGCCAAAGGGGGTTCCGGCGCTACCACGATCGCCAGCAACTTCGCCGTGGCTCTGGCGCAGGAGAGCAAAGAAACCACCCTGCTCATTGATCTCAACCTCCCGCTCGGCGATGTTGCGCTCGAACTCGGAGTTCATTCGGACTATTCAACAGCGACCGCGCTGCATAACTTTCAGCGCCTGGACTTCAACTTCCTCAATAGCCTGCTGATCAAGCACAGTTCGGGCCTCTCGGTTTTGGCGGCGCCTGACCAGTACAGCGAGGTCGAAGCATCCATCGAGTCGGTGGAGAAGTTGCTATCTGTAGCGAGGCAGAACTTCGACTACGTGGTAGTTGATGCGGGATCGAGGTTTGGAGCGACGGGAAAAGCGCTCTTCGAAAATGGTTCGACCGTGTACCTGGTCACGCAAGTGGGTATCTCGGACCTGCGCAACTCCAACCGCCTGATCTCGGAGCTTCTCAAGGCCAGT
>Ga0070665_100008665_pt1 | contig 10293 bp, 10 predicted proteins | sample KBSS13metaG_FD_65862 | JGI IMG/M metagenome (GOLD analysis project Ga0070665, IMG submission 65862) | Switchgrass rhizosphere microbial communities from Kellogg Biological Station, Michigan, USA - KBS S1-3 metaG | ecosystem: Host-associated > Plants > Roots > Rhizosphere > Soil ...
GATGGTTCGCCATTATGAGATCGACTTCAATTCCGGCGCGCTGGTGTTTCCCGGCGGCAGCGTCGACAAGGGCGACAAGGAGATCATCGCGACGCCTTCGCTTTATTCGGGCGGCGAGGGGCTCGACGAGACCACGCTGAGCTTCCGCATCGCCGCGATCCGCGAAACGTTCGAGGAGAGCGGCATCCTGCTGGCGCGGCCGAAGGGCTCGCAGGCGCTGGTCGAGGCCAAGCGCGCCAGCGAGATCGAGGCCGCGCATCGCGCCGATCTCTGCGACAGCAAGATCAGCTTCCTGAAAGTGCTGGCCGATAACGGCATGGTGCTGGCGCTCGACGAACTCGTGCCTTATGCGCACTGGATCACGCCCGAGGGCATGCCAAAGCGCTTCGACACCTGGTTCTTCCTCGCCGCGGCCCCGCCCGAGCAGGTCGGCGCCCATGACGGCAAGGAATCCACCGACTCGATCTGGGTGTCGCCGCGCGAGGCGCTGGAGGGCGGCGAGACCGGTCGCTTCAAGCTGCCGTTCCCCACCACGCGCAACCTGATCAAGCTCGGCAAGCAGCCTAACGTGGCGGCGGCGCTCGACGATTCCAGGGGTAAATCCATCGTCACCGTGACACCCGTGATGACCCGCAACAATGGCGGCCGACAGCTGCGGATTCCCGCCGAGGCCGGCTATGATGGCGAATTGTTTGAGGTCGGTTCGGCCGGCTGAGTCGTCTATCCACACTTCGGCGAGCGACGAAGTATCATAACTCCCGTCGCCTGTAATGTCGGCCCTGACAGGCAAAACGGGGTCACGACATGAACGAATCTCAACCGGCGCATCCGAACATCGCGACCGAACTGGCGCTGCTGCTGGTGCTCGCCACGCTGTGGGGCGCGTCCTACACGTTCCTGAAGGTCGCGGTGGCGACGATCCCGCCGGTGACGCTGATCGCGGCCCGCACGCTGATCGCAGGTCTCCTGCTGGTTGCGATCATGCACTGGCGCGGCATCAAAATGCCAACAGATGCTGCGAACTGGCGGCGCTTCCTGTTCCAGGCCTGCCTCAACAGTGTGATCCCCTGGACCATGGTGGCGTGGGGAACGCGGGCGGTCGATGCCGGCGTCGCCACCATCCTCAATTCGACGGCGCCGATCTTCACGTTCTTCCTGACGCTGGCGATCAGCGGCCGCGAGGCGGTGACGTTTCGAAAGATGGTGGGCGTCATCGCGGGCATGGTGGGGATATGCCTGATCGTCGGCATGCAGGCGCTGGCGGGGCTCGGCGAGCAACTGGCGGCACAGATCGTGCTGCTGCTGGCCGCGGTCTGTTACGCGGGCGCGGCGATCTTCGGCCGCGCCTTCAAGAACCTCGATCCGATGGCGCCGGCGGCGGGATCGCTGCTCTGCGGCGCCGCGGTCCTGATCCCGCTGAGCCTCGTGGTGGACCAGCCGTGGACGCTGGCGCCGTCGATGAATTCGCTGCTGGCGCTGCTTGGCCTTGCGGTATTTTCCACAGCGTTCGCTTTCGCGATTTATTTCCGCCTGATCCAGACGCTGGGATCAATCGGCGCCACCGCGCAGGCCTATCTGCGGGTGCCGATCGGCGTCGCGGCGAGCGTGATCGTCCTCGGCGAGCAGTTGAGTTCGACGGTGTGGATCGGGCTCGCCTGCGTCGTCATCGGTGTCGCCGCTATGACGATACCGGAGCGCAAGGCAAAGCCTCTCGAGAAGGCCGCGTAACACGCGCGTTTCGTGGGACGAAATTCCCCGGGGCTTGCTGCAACCGGGGATTCTCTGCATCCTGCCGTTCAAGAATGGGGCGCCACCGGCGCCTCCAAGAAGAACGGGCAGGAAACTTCAAATGATATTTCGACGGATCGGTTTCGCGCTGGGTACGTCTCTTATGCTGCTCTCAGCGCCGCCCCAAGCGCAGGCGCAGGAGAATTTCCCAAACCGTCCGATCCGCATCGTGATTCCCTATTCGCCGGGCAGCGTCACCGACGTGTTCGCGCGGATCATCGGCCAGAACATGCAGGAGCAGTGGAAGGGTTCGATCGTGGTCGAATCCAAGTCCGGCGCCAATGGCTCGATCGCAGCCGAGGAAGTCGCCCGCGCCGCGCCCGACGGCTACACATGGCTGCTGGTGACGACGTTTTTCACTGCGAGCCCCTCATTGAACACCGCGCTGCGCTGGGATCCGGTCCGCGACTTCATTCCGGTCGGGCAGGTGTGCCGCGCGCCGAATTTCTTCGTGGTCCCGACCGCGCTGCCGGTGAAGAGCGTGTCGGAGTTTGTCGCGCTCGCCAAGTCCAAGCCGGGCGAATTGAACTACAGCCATCCGGGCAAGGGCTCGACCGGGCATCTCGGCTTCGAGCTGTTCAAGCGGCTGGCGGGGATCGAGGTGACCGCGATCGGCTATCGCGGCTATCCGCAGATGCTGCCCGACATTACCAGCGGATTGATCAGCTCGACCTTCCTGTCGGCCAACCAGGCGGTCGCGCAGGTACAAAGTGGCGCGATCCGGGTGATCGGCGCCATCAGCGACGGCCGCTCGAAATACTTCCCCGACGCGCCCACTTTGGCCGAGCAGGGCTTTGCCGAGGCCCAGGTGACGCCGTGGTTCGGCGTCGTGGTGCCGAAGGGGACGCCGCAGCCGGTGGTGGACCAGATCAGCAAGGCGCTGGAGACTGCGCTGGCCGCGCCCGAGGTCAAGGACAAGCTCGACGTCGCCGGCTGCGAGGCCAGGAGCGCGCCGCGACAGGCCTTCGCCGACATCATCAAGGCCGACGTCGCGGTGTGGGCCAAGGTGGTCAAGGAGGCCGGTATCACGGCCGACTGAGGAGGGGGCCGCCGGCCTGACGCGCGATCCTGTTCCATAGCGGGATTCAACGGCCAATCGGGCCCTCCAGAGCGCTTTCCGGGCGGTTTTGGCAGCGAATTTTGTCAGTTCCGCGCGCGGTCCGGCATGTTCCCCACGGCCCGGAATACATCGTATATTGCGCCCCGACAGGAGCCCCGGCCCGCCACCCATGACTGCCGAAACGCCGCCGAATTCGTTGCCCCCGCGATCGTTCTCGCTTTCGATCGGGCAGCTGACGTTCGGCAGCTTCATGCTGGTGCTGGCCGTGATCATCATCACCTCCACCGCCAGCGTCATCGCCATCCGCCATATCGACCAGACCTTCAGCGAGTTGCAGCGGCTGCAGAGCGTCGGCGACCTGGCCGAAGACATCGACCGCCGCATGAACGAATTGCGGCTCGCGGCGCGGGATTTCGTCACCGATCCCGGCAACCAGTCGCTTCAGGTGAGCGAAGCCGCGACCGCGCTCGGCGAGGTGCTGAAGAAAACCCGGCTGGAGCTTGCCCCCGAGCAGCAGGACATGATCGACGGCGTCACCGAACGCCTGTCGACCTACCGCAGCGGCATCGAGCGCATTTCCTCGCTGATCAACCGCCGCGCCGATTTGATCGTCACTTTGCCGCCGTTGCGCGAGAAGTTCGAAGCCGCGATCGCCGGGACGCTCGATCCCGCGGTCGCCTCGGCCCTGCTTCAGGACCAGAGCCAGATCAACTCGGCCCTGCTGGCGCACAATCCGTCGGCGGCAGAGCAGGCGGCGCAGCGCATGCGAGCCACGACGATCGCGGATTCTAACCTGCGCGCGGCCGTCGACGATTATGCGCTTGTCATCGCCAACATATCGACCCGCGAACGGCAGATATCCGACATCGACAGGGAAGTTCTGAGCGCCGAAGGCAGGCTGATCCAGCGGGTGACGGAGCTGTTGCGCGAGGTCAGCGAGCGTCGCGGCCGCGTCCTCGCCCGCGATTTTGCCCGCACGCTGACGGAAGCCAAGTGGCAGAGCATCGTGCTCGGGACCGCCGGCGTTCTGATCGGGCTTTTCGCCTCGCTGCTGGTGGTCCGCCGCACCGTGCGTCCGCTTGCCGCCATCGCGGCCTCGATCCGCGCGGTGGCCCGCGGCGAGAAGAGTGCCTCGATTCCGGCAACCGACGTCGATAACGAGATCGGCGACATCGCGCGCGCCGCCGAAGTGTTCCGACAGACGCTGGTCGACGCCGATACCGCGCGCGAGGCGGCGGTGCACGCGCTCGCCGAGCAGCGGCTTGCCGAGGAAAGCTACCGGAAGCTGTTCGAGTCCTCGGTGGACGGCATCTATGTCACGACGCCGGGCGGGTCGCTGCTCAACGCCAACCCGGCGCTGGCGCGGATGATGGGCTATGCGACGCCGCAAGACCTGCTCGACGCCATCGGTCACGTTGCCCACAGCGTCTATGTCGATCCCGACGCGCGCGACAGGTTTGCGCGGCTGATGCGGCGCGACGGCATCGTGCGTGACTTCGAATACCAGGTTCGCACGCGCAGCGGTTCGGTGGTGTGGCTGTCCGACAGTGCGAGCGCCGTGCACAACGAAGCCGGCGCCATCGTCCGCTACGAGGGAACGGTGCGCGACATCACCGACCAGAAGCGCGCCGAGGACGCCATCGCCGAAGGCCGACGCCTGCTGCAGATGGTGATCGACACCGTGCCGGCCGTCATCAACGTCAAGGACCGCAATCTCCGCTACGTGCTGATGAACCGCTACATGGCGGGCATCTTCAACGTCGAACCGGCGGATGCGATCGGCCGCACCACCACCGAGCTGATGTCGCGCTACGGCGCGGCAAAGACCGACGAGAACGACAAGCGCGTGCTGGCGGCGGGCAGGGAGCTCGGCTTCTACGAGGAGGAATACAAGGACGCCGCCGGCAACATGCGGCAATGGCTGGTCAACAAGCTGCCGATCCTGGATGCGAACGGCGAGATCGAGAATATCGTGACCGTCGCGCTCGACATCGGCGAGCGCAAGCGGGTCGAATCCGAGATGCGCAAGGCCAAGGACGCCGCCGAGGGCGCGCTGCGGAATTTGCGCGAGACGCAGAACTCGCTGATCGAAGCCGAGAAGCTCGCTGCGCTGGGACGGCTGGTGGCGGGCGTCGCCCACGAGGTCAACAATCCCGTCGGCATCAGCCTGACGGTGGCCTCCGCGCTGGAGCGCAAGACGTCGAACTTCGCCGCCGAGGTCGCGCGCGGCGAGTTGCGCCGTTCCAGTTTGAACGAATTCCTCAGCACCAGCCGCGATGCGTCGTCGCAACTGGTCGCCAACCTCAACCGCGCCGCCGAACTGATCCAGTCGTTCAAGCAGGTCGCCGCCGACCGCAACTATTCCGACCAGCGTTCTTTCGACCTCGGCGACCTCACGGAGCAGGTGGTGATGAGCCTGCGGCCGGGTCTGCGCAAACACAATCTGACGCTCAATGTCGAGTGCCAGCCGAATTTGATGATGAACAGCTACCCCGGTCCCTACGGGCAGGTGCTGACCAATCTGTTCCTCAATTCGGTGGCGCATGCGTTTCCGGACGGCAAGGCCGGCACGGTCGACATCCAGGTGCGGGAATCCGGCAAGGACAATGTCGAGATCATCTTCTCGGACAATGGATGCGGCATGAGCCTCGACGTCCGCCGCCGCGCCTTCGATCCGTTCTTCACCACGCGGCGCGACCAGGGCGGCACCGGGCTCGGCCTGCACATCGTCTACAGCATCGTGACGACGCGGCTCGGCGGACGGCTCGATCTGGATTCCCAACCGGGCGGCGGCACGCGCATCCAGATGATCCTGCCGCGCACGGCGCCGCTGGAGCAGGCAGCGGAATAGGGGCCTTCGATGTCCGAAGCCATCGATCTGTCAGCGAAGCTGTCCTCGTTTTCCGAGCACTGGTCGCCCCGCACGGTGACGCAGTTCAACGGCTGCGACGTCATGGTCGTGAAGGTGAAAGGCGAGTTTGTCTGGCACAAGCACGACGACACGGACGACTTCTTTCTCGTCCTCAAGGGCGTGCTGGATATTGAACTTCGCGATCGAACCATCACGCTCGGGCCGGGACAGGTGTATGTCGTGCCCAAGGGCGTCGAGCATCGGCCCGTCGCGAAGGAAGAGGTGCATCTGCTGTTGATCGAGCCGTCCGGCACACCGAACACCGGAGATGCTGCGACGGCCGCACCGCGTAGAACTGCATGATCATCCGCCGGCAATCGGCGGACGGGTTAGTTGATATCCGCGAGCTTGTGCAGCGTGGCGCCGAAAATCTGGCTGGCTTTGCCGACCAGCGCCGTTCCGTTCATGTTGCCGCGGGTGTCGGTGAAGGTTCCGGATACGCCGATGCCGACAGGGTTGGGGCCGCCGAACAACGGATTGGCATCGTCGCGCGGCGTGGTGTGGCGCTGCACGAGCACTTCGCCTTTGAAAGTGTCACCCTTCACGGTGTAGGTGCCGGTATAGAACAGGTAAGCGTCGCCGCCGAGGATCTGACCGTCGCGGAACAAAATGACGCCGCTGCCCTTGCCGATGCGCCCATCCAGCAGGGTGACGTGGATCGAATAGAGCCCGTTTTTCATGTTGTCCCGATGCCGCCCGCCGCGCCCACGGAAGCCGGTACAGGATTTATGCCAAAGCGCGGCCGGTAGCGTCAACGTGTCAGGTTGTATCGAGTTCTAGCTCAGGAAGCAGCCCTGAACGGCACGACCAAGGCGTGATGCCGAATAATACCGGTCAGGGCTCGAATCAAGTTGGCCCGTGAAATGCATAGTTTGCCTTGGCACCGGCCGGCGGGTGCTGGAGCAAGAAAACCGTGACCAACTGGATCAAATCCGGCGGCCACATGCCGCCTCGACATGAAGTGAATGGCAATCCTGGGACCATCGGCCGTCATCGCGCTGGCCGATGGAGATTACCGCTGATCGCAGGCGGAATGTTGTTGTTGTTGCCGCTGGCCTCGGGCCCGGGTGCTGCCCGCGATCCGGACGGCCGGTACGCGAACTCGCCGCTGAAGCAATGGTTCGACAGCCTGAAAAGCGGCAAGGGACCATGCTGTTCCGATGCAGACGGATACGCGCTGAGCGATGTCGATTGGGAGTCCGGCAACGGACATTACCGCGTCCGCATCGACGGCGAGTGGCACGACGTGCCCGAAGACGCCGTGATCACGGAACCCAATCGCGTCGGCCGAACCATGGTGTGGCCGATCCGCGGTTATCAGGGACTGACCATCCGCTGTTTCATGCCGGGCAGCATGACGTAGCGGCAATCGATCCTTGTCGCGGGATAAGCGCGGTCGCGCTTATCCCGAAGGGCCGCGTGAAGGCGGGCGCGTCAGGTGTATTTCTTGTCGCGCTCGAGCAGCTCGATCGAAATGCCCTGCGGGCCGCGGATGAAGCAGATGCGAACGCCGGGCCGGATGGTGGTCGGCTCCTTGGTGAACTCGACGCCCTTGGCCTTGATCTCGGCGGCGACGGCGTCGATGTCCTTCACGGTCAGGCCGAAATGGTCGAGGCCCTGATAGGGCGTCACTGGCGGGGTGTTGACGCCGTCGCCGGCGGTGACGGGCGCAATGAACACGTTGGCGCCGCCGAGCTTGACGTCGATCCGTCCCGGGCCGCGGATGATCTCGCCGCCCAGGATGTTTTCCAGCCAGGCTGCTGTCGCTTCGGGATCGGGGCTGCGGAGGTGGACATGATCCCAGGTCACGGTCGGCATACGGTCTCCCCATTGTTCTTGTTGCGGCGCTCATCGCCGGGTGCAACGCGGCCAATGTAGCCGCCGCGTATGTTGAATGCCATCCCGGTTCCCCGACCGGCGTGGCAATAATGTCGGAGTGGCATGAAACCATTTCTACCTTGGGTAATTGTTCGACAAGCGGCGGGATCCGTACAGCGGCGTCGTGACACAAGCCGCATGGGAAGCCCCCGCGCGGCTTTTTTCGTGCGCGGCGCGGCAATCGCCGGCGCTGCCGGGTGAGGGCATGGCTATGAGGATCGCCGGGTGGTCGTTAGGAAAATCCGGGGCGCGGTTCGCGGCGTTGCCGGCCATCGCCGTCGTCGGCTGCGCGATATGGCTGATGCTTCCGCAGGCAAGCGATGCCGAAGGACACATCGCGCCGCCGCCTGACGCTGCGCGCGTCACGCAGGATAGTTCCCGTACCGAAGGCGCCGCCGCCGTTCAGGCGACGTTGTCTAGTCCCGCGACCCCCGATATCGCGCCGCCGGAAACGGTCGTTGCCAGATCGCCGCTCGATGGCCTGAAAATCACCTCGCAGTCGTGGCGAAGGGGCGGGCTCGGTTCCAAAGCGCTGGTGACATTCACGCTGAGCAACGCCAACGATTTTGCGGTGAAGGATATCGAGATCGCATGCAGCTTTGCCCGCCGCGACGGCAGCCATGTGACCGACCGCAGGCGCGTCATTGCCGACACCGTGAACATGAGGAGCCGGAAGAGCTACGCCGGCATGTTGGTCGGTTTCGTCAACGTCAACGCGAATAAGGCGAGGTGTTCGGTGGCAACGGCCAGCCGCGTTTAACCTTGACGCTTAACCCCGCGCAGGCAAAGCGTGCGCGCCGCCCCCGAAAATGTGATCGCCGGACTTGAACCTAGCCGGCGGGGCAGGAACTAACTGGAACATCGCCCGTTAGGCGATTGAAACTGCGCGGTGTTCGCGTAGGGGAGCTGGATCGATGCCCGTAGCGCGTTATTTCCTGTTTGTCGGCGGAATTCTGCTGGCGCTTTTGTTGGCGATCGATGCCTTTTTCCCGCAACAGACCGTCGTGGCCAGCCAGGCCGCGCCTTCGATCGACAAGACGGTGGTGCGCATTCGCTCCGACCAGAAGCCGCCGGAGCGGGTGGTTTACGACACCAGCCTTCCGACCATCGTTCCGCCGGCCGTGACGACCCAGGCAGCGGCCCCCGTTGCCGCGCCGGTCGCGGCTGCTCCTGCCGATGTCAGCGCCCAGGCCAGGGTGCGCGAAACGTTTGCCCAGTTCGTCCCGTCAGAGGCGAAGAAGTCCGAGGTTCAGCCCCAACGCAAGCGCAAGGTCGCCAAGGTTCGTCCGATGCCGGACGCGCAGCCCCAGGTTCGGGTGGCCCAGCAGTCGCATTACGGCTTTTTCGGCGGTTCGAACTGGAACAGCACCTGGTAATGGTGCCGCCTGCTTCAGCCTAGTGCCCTTTCCGTTCCGATCGAAACGGGGCTCCGGATTCTTGTTTTGACGCGTTTTCTTGACACGTACGAGTTTCCACCCCGGATCAAGTCCGGGGCAGGCTTTCGCTTGAAAACGCTTTACCGCGGCAGCTTCGGAATCTTGTCCACAAAACCGTTGAAGCAGGTCAACCGTTCGTCTTCCTCCTTGACGAAGCGGCAGTCGCTGACGGCTTTCGCGGCCGAAGGTTTCGGCTTCGCCTGCGGCTTGTAAACCGCGTCGTAGCAGTTCAGCCGTTCCTTGGTGGCGTCGTCGATGTCCTGGCAGGCCTGCAGCTTCTGGGCCGGCGACAACGGCTTTTCTGCTTCCTTCTTGGCCGATTTTTTCGCCCCGACCACAACCAGTGGTTTTCCGCCGACGGTCGGAGGGGCGGCCGGCGCGGCGCCTTGGGCCAGCGCCGCCGCCGGATACAGGACCGCCAGCGTCACGATGATCTTTCTCATATCGAATGTCCGAAATAGCCGTAAGCCAACCACGCGCGCCCGGACCAGAACTCCCAACCCCGCGGAATCGAACCCCCGCCGCGCCTTATTTCTCTAGCACCATCGCCGAGCATCTGTCTAACCTGTTGATTTAACGTCCATTCAATTGAGGCCCGTGTGGACGGGCAGGGCGTCGGCGGGCCCTGATCGGGCGGCCGGCGGGATCGGGCGGATTCTACTTGTGATTGGCATACCGCCCCGCCAACTTGGGAACCGTGGGCGCGCCATTCGTCGGTCGCAAGGACCGCGGCAAGGCATTTCGCTGGCCTGCACTGGGAGAGCATCATGTCCGATCCGCAACGCCGGGATTTTCTGGCCGCCGCCGGGACCGTGTCATTGGCCGCGCTGGCGACGGCACTGCCGGCCGCGGCCGGGGATCCGAGTTTCATGAACAATGTCCCGGACCCCGTGCTCGCGGGCAAGGATCTGCCGACCTTCAAATTCGAGCTCGAGAAATCCGACGGCAAGGTCATCGGCAACAGCTACGGCAAGGAGGCGACGGTGACGCAACTGCCGATCTCCAAGGGGATCGCCGGCGTTTCGATGCGGCTCGAGCCCGGCGCGATGCGCGAGCTGCATTGGCACGCCACCGCGGCGGAATGGGCGTTCGTGCTCGAAGGCCGCGTACGCACCACGGTGGTCGATCCCGCCGGCTGTTCCGAAACCAACGATTTCGATCCCGGCGACGTCTGGTACTTTCCGCGCGGCCACGGCCACATGCTGCAATGCCTCGGCGAC
>Ga0070665_100008667_pt1 | contig 10292 bp, 3 predicted proteins | sample KBSS13metaG_FD_65862 | JGI IMG/M metagenome (GOLD analysis project Ga0070665, IMG submission 65862) | Switchgrass rhizosphere microbial communities from Kellogg Biological Station, Michigan, USA - KBS S1-3 metaG | ecosystem: Host-associated > Plants > Roots > Rhizosphere > Soil ...
TGATATTGTGCGCGAAGTAACTGAACTGCACGATGTCGATCCACCCGTCCCCATCAACATCGATGGGCAGATCGCTGAAGTTGTCGATGTAGCCGTTTGCGTAGTCTATCTGCCGTAGGGGATGTTTCTTCCATGTAGGTGCTTCGTACCAACTCTCTCCCGCCACTACATCCGGCTTGCCGTCGCGGTTCACGTCGGCGATAGTACAGGTTTCACTGTATCCCGGGTCAATGCGATGCACCTTGAAGGGTATGTCTGCAGGACGGCTTGCGGCCATTAGGAATACGGAGGCTGAGGCGGAAAGAGAGGCGAAAAGCGGCTTGCGCATCGGCGGCAGGTCCTTTGTCGGTTATTGGTGCAAGCTTGAACCCGTTCCTTCATGACTAGGATTCGTCTGTTTATTCAACGCGATCTCTTCCATAGTCATCGGAAGATCTTACGCAATGGAAGGATAGGCAGCGAGATATTGGCCGCTGCCTTCCAAGTCCCCTCGCTCAGCCTCCACTGCATCAAGCCAATCCTATTCGATTACGTGCCAGTTGACGTGACCGTCGCACAGACGAGCGTGGCAACGACTAGTCCTGTACGGCCAAGCAGATTTAGGGCGTGATTCAGGTGGCATTTTCGAAGAAATATAGGCACGCTTGGCGACGCGATGAGATCACCGGAATCATTTTTGATCTCTTGTGAGTTGCGCCGCAGGTAGGCAGACATGCGAACGTCAATTGAAGCCGTCGTCGGCGCTCCGAGTCTAACAGACCCTCGACAGAAGCGGACAGAGAGAGTGTGTGAGGTAAGTCGAAGCCCTCCAACTGTGCGAACAACGAACGAATCCGTGACCTATGAAATATGAAAATACAACTCACGTTATTCCATAGAAAACCTCTGTTTTGTGGAGCAAGGCTTCAGGAAAATGACAGTCGCGACGTAGAACATTATTTACATTCAAATACTTAGCGGAACAAAGAATTGCTTTACCATATTGGAACTTAAAATGCAATAGATATTTGTATGTGTGCAGCGGGTCCAGTTGTTTCCCTCATTGAAGGCCCCGTGGTCAGACTTGGCATAGGGGGCGCCGCTCTGAAGCCAAACCCAGTTATCGGTCAATAGCATCCAGACCCTCGGGCTCCATATGAAACGCTTCGCCGCGTAGCGTTGAGGAGTTTCCAAATGAAAAATCTCATCAGCATATTCAGCAAGTTCATTCTTCTGGTCGGTATAGTAATTCTTATTGCTCTATCTGGCGGAAATCAACGCGCATTTGCGCAGGAGTCCGGACAGATATTGGGAACCGTAACTGACCCGAGTGGTGCGGTAGTTCCAAATGTCACCATCACAGTCAGGAATCTTGGTACCAATGCTGTACGCACAGTAACAACGGGCAGTAACGGCGACTTTGTGGTTCCGGGTCTGCGTCCAGCCACATACGAGGTCGTAGTTCAGGCTTCTGGATTTATGACCCACACCGGACGCGTCGAGGTAACGGTCGCCTCCAAAGTAGTTGTGGACATTCAGTTAGCAGTTGGTTCCAGTAGCACGAGCGTTGAGGTGTCCGCTGAACTTGGCGGGTCGCAGGTCAATACGCAGACTCAAGAGCTGTCGCAGATCGTCGACTCCACCCAGGTCTCGCAGATGCCGAGCCTCACACGCAATGCCTATGACTTCGTTGCCCTCGCTGGCAATGTGTCGGCGGGCGATAGCACCAACAGCGGCGATTCGAGAGGTGTCTCAGGTGGATCGAGTGGAAACTCGCAGAACGCGACCACCAGGGGCGTAGGGTTCAACATCAACGGTCAGCGCTCGAGCGGCACTGAGATTCTTCTGGACGGCGTCGAGAACGTCAGCGTCTTCACCGACGGCATCGGGGTCTATATCCCAATCGATGCAACGCAGGAGTTCCGTGTCCAGACCAGCAACTATGAGCCCCAATATGGTCGGGCGTCCGGCGGCATCGTCAACGTATCCACTAGAAGCGGAACCAACGCCTTCCATGGTCGTCTGTGGGAGTTCAATCGTCTCTCCTCCTATACCTCGAATACGGTCTTAAATGCGCAAAGCGGACAGCCTAAAGGGAAGTACACGCGCAACCAGTTCGGCTTCGCGGTTGGCGGGCCGGTCCTAAAAGACAAGCTCTTCTTCTTCGGCAGCACCGAGTGGACGCGTGTCCGCAGCTCTGCGGTAACCCTCGCAGCTGTTCCCACGCCCCAGTTCCTGGCTCTCTCCGCACCGAATACTCGGCAGTTCTTCGCCGACTACGCCGGGGGGAAGAACTTCGACTTCACCAGAACTTACACCGCGGGTGAAATTGGAATTACCGGAATTCCAGCAACAACTCCAGCCTTCGGGATCGTGGCGTACAACGCCCCTGTCAATACGGGGGGTAGTGTGCCGCAAAACACCTACAACATCGTCGGCCGGGTGGACTATAACCTGAACGACCGCACCTCCATGTTCTTCCGATATGCCGATTACCAAGAGAACGATTTCTCCGGCGCCTCGTTCGCGTCGCCATACTCTCAATACAACGTCGGGGCGGCCACCAAATCACGAGCCTATCTATTCAGCGCATCGCATGTCTTTAACCCTGCAATAGTCTCAAACACGAAACTGAGCTTTAGCAGATTCAACGCACCCCTGACATACGACACATCGTTGCAGAATACTCCGACGCTGTTCGTGTCGGTGAATGCGCAGCTTCCGACAACCAGCACCTTCATACAACTGCCTGGCTTCTACAACTTCAACCCTGCCAATGGCGGTCTCCCCTTCGGTGGGCCGCAGAATACCAGTCAGATCAATCAAGATTTTAACGTCCAGAAGGGCCGACACTCCATGAGGTTCGGAGCACAGCTCGTCTACATTCAGTCCAACAACGCTTATGGAGCGTACGCTCAGGCCTCTGAGCAGGCTGGGGTTGGTCGAACCCAGGGACTGCAGAATCTGCTTACCGGAGACCTGTTCCAGTTCTCGGCTGCTGTGGACCCGAGGGGAGCGCTGCCCTGCGTACGGAATCCATATACTGGGGTGCTGACGCAGACCGCCGGCTGTTCCATTAATTTACCCGCCGTGGCGCCTGTCTTCGCGCGCAGCAATCGCTTCCGTGACTGGGCGGTATACGCTCAAGACTCTTTCCGCGTGACTCCGAAGTTTACCCTCAACTACGGCGTGCGTTATGAGTACTTCGGTGTGCAGCACAACAATAAGAAGAACCTCGATTCCAACTTCTACTACGGTACCGGTACCAACCCCTTCCAGAACATTCGCAATGGCCAGGTCTATACCAGTCCGACGAGTCCCATCGACTCGCTATGGAATCCGCAATACGGCACAGTTTCACCCCGGATTGGCTTCGCTCTGGACATCTTCGGAACGGGGAAGACCGCGTTCCGGGGCGGTTACGGCATCAGCTATGAGCGGAACTTCGGCAACGTCACGTTCAACGTAATTCAAAATCCTCCGAACTACGCCGTCGTTGTCGTTAACAATACGCGGATCACCTCTTCGAACGCCGGCCCATTGGGTGGGACTTCGGGCAATGTTCCGCTGCCTCCAACCAGCCTTCGGCATGTAGATCAAAACATTCGTACGTCGCAGACGCAATTCTGGGATGCGGCTTTGGAACAACAGCTCGCACACAACACGGTCGTGTCGCTGCAGTATGCCGGAGCTCGCGGATTACATCTGTATGACATCAAAAATATAAATACCCAAGGTGGGGGCAATGTTCTCCTTGGCGACCCCATAACCGATGCAAGTGGAAACCAGGGGCTCACCAGACTGACAAACCAATACTCCAATATCAATACTCGCGGCTCCAGTGGAGATTCGTACTATCAGGCGATGAACATCCAGTTTCAGAGCACAAATTTCCGCAGCACGGGTCTGAGCGTTGTAGCGAACTATACCTTGGCGCATCAGATCGACGACCTGAGTACAACCTTCTCCGAGACCAACAACGCCTTTGGGCTCGGATACACGCAACCATTCAATCCCGGTTTCGACCGAGGTCATGGAGATCTGGACATCCGTCATCGTTTTGTCGTCGCGCCCATGTACCGCACTCCTTTCTTCGCCAACAGTCACAATTGGATGGCGCAGGCGTTTGGTGGATGGCAGGTTACGGGAATCTATACCGTCCGCACAGGAACCCCATTCAGCTACTTCGACAGTACGAACAACAACAGCGGCTATCAGGTTGCACGCTATACGCCAGTAGCTGGCGTTGTCCCGAAACGCACGTTCAAATCCGTCCCGAGCGGGCAGGATGGCGGTGGATCAAACACCTATGTCATTGGTAACCTTCCCGAAGCCGTCTCGTGGGCCAATCCTGCTTTACCATCGGCGGCTCTTTCCGATGGAATCTCCGACTGGGGACCGTTCCCCGCAGCCATGGTTGGTCGTAATACCTTCCGTGGACCCGGTGCGTGGACCTTTGACGCGGCTGTCAGCAAGACGTTTCCTATTCATGAGCAGATGAATCTGGAGTTCCGCGCGGAAGGTTTCAATCTACTCAACCATCACAATCTCTTTATTCAGCAGGGATTGAATGACGTTGCTAACGTTGGCCCCGGCGTGACAGTTCCTATCACCGCCTCTAAGGGCGGCATCGGCAACAACAATGGCGCAAATGACGAAAGGCGCTTCGGCCAGTTTGCTCTGAAGTTTAACTTCTAACCAGCACTTTATTATCAACCGTCAGTCTCTTCAGTGTTGTTGATCCGTTTCTACATGAGGATTAATCATGCGCATTGGCGAGTTTGCTAAATTTGGCACCTGAAAAAGGTTCAATAAGTTCAGCGCAACGGCATTTTGCTGGCTGGGACAGATAACGTTACGAATGCTGTTGCAGGCCAGATAACGAGGATCTGTTCGAGGCATTGTAGGTGCCGCCGATAGTTGCAGTAGCAGCGCCACCCGCCCTGTACAGGGAGATTGCACCGCGGCCAGCTGTGTTGCCCGCATCCAGCTCGGGTCTCAGCAGATTGCTATGGATGCAACTCTCGTCTCAGATTTTGCTCAGACCACATCACCCATGAGGGGATCGCTAAAGCTGGAACGTCCTGTTTCTACACGACCGGCGTAATGTGATTCAGTTTTTGCACCTGTTTCCTTGACAATGAAGTCATACCATCCATGCTGATTCGAAAGATTGAGCACGACGGAGGTTTCAACACCCGCTGCAAGCTGCACTGTCCTGTTCCCGGTTTTATATGAGTTGTCGTAGATCTCGACGTTCATGGATTTTGTGCTATTGTTCCCCAGCGTCACTTCGACATTGCCTGTATGGCTTGTTGCTTTGCTTTCGTAGGTGGCTCGAACCTGCAACGAACTTGGATCAGTAGAGACGCCGCGAAAAGAACGATAAAAGCCATTTGGTCCTACGACGTCGATGTGATATTTCCCATTCTGGAAGAGATCCATGGGGAAAGCTTGACGCAAGGTATCGCCAGCCTTAACCGTATAGGTCGCAACTAGCATGCCCGAGGTTTCGTTGGCGTACTTTTTTGCCCCGCTATCGATCCGCGCGTTACGGAGGTAGACGTTGAAGGGAGATCCCGCTGAGCGACTGCCATGTATCGCATTGGCTGCAGTCATGTGCAACTCGAATTTGCCATCTGCCATTGCACCATCGGCGTAAAGCTCATAGGGGAGAGCGTTCGAAGGACGAATGCCTTTCTCTTGCTTTGAAAGGAGAGGGGAACGCGGATCTGAGTTTGCATGGGCAATCTCGTCCTTGCTCAGCTTCTTGAAGTTCGAAGGGATCTCTTTGTCTTTAGCGAGCTGGATTGTTCTCAGGAATTTGTCGCGCTCCAGAAATGGAAGCTCTGTTTTTTCTCCATCATATGAACGGAAGACAGAGGTAAGGTTTCCCGATACCGCCCGGCGCCATTCACTGATATTGCTTTCGTGTAGCTGCTTTCCATACTTTTGACTGAGGAATGTTTCTAGAAATTGAAGTGTGGAACTGTGCTCAAAGAGCTGGGAGTTGACCCAGCCCCCGCGCGTCCAAGGCGAGGCGATGATGAGGGGGACGCGATACCCCAACCCGATAGGACCATTTCGAGCTTCGTGTTCCGCGACACCCTGACGAAGCTCGTCCTGCACGTACATGTATTCAAGGCTGGTGTCGATGCCTATAGAGGCGCGACCGGTCGCGCGGTTCTTTGGATCGGCGGCGACATACGAAGGAGCATGATCGAAGTAACCGTCGTTTTCGTCGTAGGTATAGATGAAGATCGTCTTCTTCCACACCTCGGGATTCTTCGTAAGAATGTCGACGATCTCGGAGATCCACCATCCGCCAAACCACGGCGCCGTGGGATGATCTGAAAATTTTTCAGGAGGAGCAAGCCATGAGATTGTGGGGAGCTTACCGTTTTCAACGTCATGGCGGAACTGATGCAGGACGTCGCCTTTCGGGACTTGCATCTGGATCTTTTTGCTATCGGCCTCAAACTCCAGCATCTCCAAAGAGTGATAGTTATTGTCGGCAACATTGGTTACGAAGGCACGCTTTTGCAGTTCAGAGTTGCCGGATTCCGAATGATAGATGCCGAACATCTCCAGCACGTTACAGCCGAAGTTCGAGAGCCACTGATGCTCCTCGTGGGTCATGCCGGTGCTGTGGGTAAGGTCATTTTGATAGAACTTCCAGTCGACGCCTGCCTCCTGCAGACGCTCCGGAAAGGTCTTCCAGGTAAGGCCACCTTTCGCGAGCTGGTCGTTGCGCATATAGACCTTGGATTCGGTATTCTGCTGATCGCGTACGGTGCCGGTCATGAAGATGCTACGGTTCGGGGTGGTACTGGTCATTGCTCCGCAGTAGTGCTGGTCGCACACGGTGAAGGCATCTGCTAATGCATAGTGGAAGGGAAGGTCTTCGCGGGTGTAATGCCCCATGGTCATAGGGATATGTGCGTAGTCGGGGCTGTGTGGGCGCTTCGCATCGATCCAGCCATCGTGGTGCCCACGATTCCAGGCATCGACCTGTGAGTGCCGACTGTGGGCGATGGATCCCATCCATGTCGCTTTCGTATCCTTAATATCCAGACGGAAGGGGCCGTAGGTCTCCCCTGCCATGTCTGTTTGCAGAAAGACGCTATTTCCATTCGCAAGGCGAAGGGCGCGAGGATCATTAAAACCACGCACGCCCTGGAGCGTTCCAAGCATGTGGTCGAAGGAACGATTCTCCTGCATCATGATGACGATATGTTCGGCATCCAGATAGGTTGAACCGGGCTCAGGCGTGATTGCAAAGGCACGCTGCACTGACTGGGGGATTACGCTTGAAGTGCCTGCCATGCCACTCAACATGGCCACCTTCTTCAAAAAGTTTCGTCTTGTTTCCATGAAGTCTCCTTGGAATTGGGTGTGGATCGCCGTCATCCTCAAAAGATGAGACGCGCCTGGATCTGACCGATACGGCCTGGACCGTACGTGCTCGTAATTCGGCCGAATGAGGTTGAGCAGCAGGTCATGCCCGGGGCTGTAAAGTTGGATATATTAAGGACGTTGTAGAACTGGCCGCGGAATTCGAGCCGCAGGTTCTCGGGAAGGAAGAACATCTTGTTGACGCCGGCGTCGAGTTCTTCAAACGAGTCTCCGCGCAGAAAACCGTTGGAGACATTGCCGCGCGGGTCGGCGCTGGTTCCGGTCCAGTCGGCATTAACAGCCGGGTTTGGAACGGGGTTCGGATTACTTGTCGCAAAATTGACCGTGCATCCATATAAGGTGGCGTAAACCGTATCGCAGAACGCCGCCTCCGGATGGCCGGGGATGCGCAATCTCTGCTTCGCCTGCGCGCGCGAAACTCCGCTGGCAATAAATGGCCGGTATTGCACGCCGCCAGAGTTGGAGAGCAGTTGAGCTCCTGAAGGTGTGAAGTTCGGCGTTAATGCTGGGCCGGAGTGGTATTGGTTGTAAGCGGTAACCTGCCATCCTCCAACTAGGTTATTCATCAACGGCCCTGCGTTTCGCAGCAGCTTTCCTCCACGGCCTACAGGAATTCTCCAGGTGAGAGCTGTGTTATTGAGGATCGGTATGTCGTATTGCAACGGACCGTAGTCGCTAATCTGCGGGGCATAGTAGTCCTGTGGGCTACCGGAGAAGCCGCGTGACGATGTAAGCGAATCTCCAACATTGCCGAACGATCGTGACCATGTAAAAGCATTCAGCAGCCAGATTCCGTAAAAGCTCTTCTGTTCGAATCGGGCCTGCAGCCCGTTGTAATTGCTCATTCCGCCATTGAAGGTCTCTGTGACGTCACCAATATTGCTATAAGGACGCTTGAAATTTCCACTTATAGGATCCTGACCGAGTTCGGGGCGCCGCTGATTGTAGGTTCCAACTTCCTGAAGCTTCAATCCGTGGTTGCCAACATAAGCAATTTCGACAACTCGATTCTTTCCAGCGCTGGCTTGAACACCTGCATACCAACTCTGAACGTATGGATCGCGATAACCCCGTGGCAGCCACTTTACCGTTGAGGTGAATAGGTTGAAATTGGCTGGGGACGCCATTCCGTCCGGAAAACCATTATCCAAAGTGTAAAAGGTTGGTGTTGTCCTGGCGTTCGCAGTCTTGAAGTATTTCGGGACCTGGTTGAAGACTGCGGCATTCATTTGCGGGCCGTTGATGGCTAGATTGTCGACTTCTCCCGAGCGAGTGTAGTGCATAAATCCAATACCGTAACCGCCACGCAGGACCACTTTGGGGCTTGGAGAATAGGCAAAGCCGAAGCGAGGCATGAAGTCATTGAGGTCAGGATCGATGAGCTGCTTTTGATATGCCGAACCCGAGGATCGTGCGCGGAGCAACTGTCCTGTATAAGGAGTGCTCTCGGGGTCGAAGTTCGTCAAACGGCTATCTTTCTCATAGAAATGCGAAGCATATTCGTAACGAATACCGACGTTCAGCGTGAGATTTGGCAGAATTCTCCAGTCGTCCTGGAAGAACGCTGAGTGTCCTCCCTGACGAATATGGGCAACGTAGTACGTTGTGAGGTCAATCTCGTTGGGAACACCAAAGAGGAAGTCGCTGATGGTGTATCCGGTAAAGGAGCTTTGAAACTCCATATCGCCATAGATCGGATTCACGTCCTGTACTGTCTGGCGAAGATATCCGAACTCATAACCGGTTTTGAAGCTGTGATGACCACGAAGCCAGGAATAGGTCACCTTCGGATTGAGGAAGAAGGGATACTGCCACTGCGGATTCGTCGCTTGACGTCCAACACCGGTGTATCCGTTCAAACCAAGTGTAATCAATCCACCCCACACTGCCGGATCCGTTGGAGTTCCCTTGATACCGAAGGTGCGTGGATCGTCGAGCGTATAGGGCTTTTTACCGCCCTTGGTGAAAGAGGCTCCTAGGCGTGCTTCTAGCAGCTGAGAGGCGCCAATCTGACGAGTGAGGCCGAGAGCGACCTGCTGATTGATCGTTCGGAAGTATCCGTTTCCTCCTCCAATAGGAGATGGCAGAATCGGACCATCCAAATCATGTTCTTTGGATTGGCTCAGACGGAGGAAAGTTGACATACGAGGCGTCCATTGCGCGTCGATGCGGGCATCCCACTTGTCGTAGCTATTAATAAATCTTTGGAGTGCCGACCAGTTGCTCGAGATAGATGCTGCCCCTGCACCGTTGTTGTTCGGCAGAGGAAAGGCGTCCAAGATTGCCAGAGCGATGGGCGAGAGTACCGACCGTGGTAGAGGACGATCTGCGGCGTATTGCTCTCCTGTAAATGGATTGAGCACTGTGGTCGTATTCGCTGTAGCGTTAGGAGAGGCGATGAGCTGGTGGTCGCTGAGCTTGAAGATGTTCGCCTGATTTACAGTCTGGCGAACCTGGCGGAGTCCTTCATAATCGGCGAAGAAGAAGAAACGATCGCGCATGATCGGCCCGCCGATATTACCGCCAAATTGATTGCGGTTGAGAGTGGTTCTTCTGCTGGCTCCCGCGTTGCTCGCGGCTTTGAAGAATCCGTTCGCATTGGCAAGGGTGTTGCGCAGGGAATCGTACACGGTGCCATGAAATTTGTTGGTGCCTTGCTTGAAGGCGACGTTAATGGTGCCTCCAGCCGAACGGCCATATTCGGCTGCAGGAATTGTGGTCACAATGGAAAACTGCGTGATGTTGTACTGCGACGGATTGATAACTTGATTTGAGAAACCTTGATTGGACGTGCCATGAGCATTGTTGTCCATGCCGTCGAGGATGTAGTTGTTGTAAGTCGATCGTTGACCGTTGATGTTGTACGAGCCTTCGCGAACGGTGCTGGAGGTCCCAAG
>Ga0070665_100008668_pt1 | contig 10292 bp, 10 predicted proteins | sample KBSS13metaG_FD_65862 | JGI IMG/M metagenome (GOLD analysis project Ga0070665, IMG submission 65862) | Switchgrass rhizosphere microbial communities from Kellogg Biological Station, Michigan, USA - KBS S1-3 metaG | ecosystem: Host-associated > Plants > Roots > Rhizosphere > Soil ...
CCGGCCGGGGCGGCCGTGGGGAACTTGGTGACGCCGATCGCAGGCAATGTGGCGCCGTAATCGGTGGCTGGGCCGATCGGCGCGACCGAGACGAGCGAAGAGGCGCTGTTGATGGTGTCCAACGCCGCCGAGGCCAGGGTCAGGTTGCGGTAAGCCTCAACCGATGAGCCGTAGGTCACGATGATGTCGAATGTGTTCTTGGTGCTGTTCACATTGGCGATCTGCACCGCCATGGGCATCGTGTCGGTCGGTTCCAGGGCCGTGAACAGCATTCCCTTGCCAGGATCGGTTGTGACCTCGGCAGTGAACTGCATCTCGCCCGACGCGAGGCCGAAGCGTGCAGAGGTCGATCCGGCGATGTCGAAAAGACCAGGCTGAAGTCCGACGATCCAGGCCGACGATCCGCCGTTCAGGAAGAACTGATATACGGCGCGCGCCAAGCTGGCATCGATCATGCCGCTGGAGAACAGGCCGCCGAAATAAGTCTCATAGTCGCTGAAGCTGAAGATCTGCTGGGCGACGCCGAACGCTTTGGTTTTGAACGGGTGAGAATACCCAACGAAGGCGGCGACCGAGGTCGGCGTCGGCAGGATCGCGTGCGCGTTGGACGCCAGCTCCTGGATGTAGAGGCCCGGGTAGGATGTCGCAACGGCCACGGCTCAAGCCCTTTCTGCTGCATTTCTCATTGCTGCGTTTCTCAGGCGACTGTCTTCAGGACGCCGCGCTTGATCAGGTCGGCAATGATGGATTGAGCCAGCGTGAGGTCATCCCCCGCCGCCCAGTTGTCGATAGCGACGGGCGGCGCGCTCGTATCGTCGTAGGTGATCAGCGACAGCGGAATCTGGCGCTGTATCCCCGCGGAGGCAGCGGCTTCGCTGATGAAGGTGACAGGCGAGCTGCCGGTGACGGTCTTGGCGGCCATACGGATATGTCCTGACGTTCGGTCTGCTGAACTTTAGGCGTGGCTGTCCGCTGCTCGCTATTCATCTAAGGATCGGGATTGGATTGAGATCGAAGATCTAGATCGTCGGCTATCCGCTCCAGGGTGCCGATCAGATTCTCGACGCTGAGCGGCATGGACCGGCCGGTTGCGGGCCAGCGCAGCTCCCTGAAATCGTCGGACAGGACCAGTATTTCCACGGTCGCCGCGGCCTTCGCCGTCTCCAGCAGGCCGGGCGAGCCGAGCAGGACGACATCGATCTCGCTCACCAGCCATTCGAGGTCCCTAACATCGGCCAACTCGCAGACTACCGTGATCGGCACGCGGCTCATGAGCGTGTACCGAATAAGATCGGTCAGCAGGGGAGGAACCGCTACGAGGGCGGCGCGCAGCTCGCGCATGCAGATAGCCCGGTGGTGATACACCATCCTGCGGCGAGCAGGGCCGCGCGGCTATCGTTCACGGGATCGAGAAACGGTGGATATCAGGCTGAGGCGCTGCGTCCTTGGACACTGCCCGCACGCATTCCGATCATGACGTTGGCGCGGCGCGTCATGTTGAGCTTGCCCAAGAGGTGATGCACATGAGTCTTGGCCGTGCTGACGCTGATATCCAGGCGGCGCGCGATATCCTTATTGCTGAGGCCGGCATTGACCAGATCCAGGACCTGCACCTCCCGCCTGGTCAAATTCGACAAAGACGGGTTCGGTTTCGCTGATTTCGCGTCAGACCATGCGATCCGGCGCAACAGCGTACCGGCTATCCGGGCCGAACAGGTTTGCTCGCCGCGTCCGATCTGATCGATCAGCTTCAACATCTCGGACATGGACGAGGTGTTGGGCACATAGCCCGCGATGCCCACCTCTGCCCAGCTCAGCACATCCTCATCTTTTTCCCTGAGACCGAGAGCGACAATGTTCGCGCCAGGACAGAGCCGCCGCAACTCAACGACCAGTTGCGGACCTTCAGGAACCGCAACGTCGAGCAGAATGATATCCGGTGCACATGACCCGGCGGCCGATCGCGCGTCGACCAGATCGGTCGCCACGCATGACAAGCGAATTGTCGAGATGCGAGCGAGTGCCGCGCTCAAGCTTTCGCGGATGAAACGCACGTCGGAGATAATCATCACCGATCGCATGGCGGACAGGCTAGGCGTTATCCCCTGTTCTTCGAATTCCATTGCTCAGCCTTGCATTTCGGGCGGTTCCGTCAATCCATCGCGTGGATGGTGGGGAGCCCCGCAGGTGCCTGCATTATTGTCGATGAATTTCTAGAAACCCCTGTAGCGCGTATGCCTCAACCAGTGTTGGGGCCCCCTTGTCACTAAGGGGTAGCTATCGCCGAATAGCGACTAAATAAGGATGGCAGCGTTGACCAAGTAATCAAGTGGAAATGGTCCCATATTACGCCAAAAGTTGGGGCTGCAAAGATATATAAAATACAAGATAAAGTCTTTGTGTTAAAATGACCCAAATATTAGGTATAAAATATTCACTGACACTGAAAAATCACTGGACTTTTTCTATAATGTTCGCGACCTATGATTGAGTGGTGCTGTATCAAAAATATCCAACAGCTTGTATCGGCTTTCGGCTCGACGCTCCGGACCGGTCAATACCGCGACTTGGCCCATGCTGTGCTGCTAACTGTGCTCGTAAGGATGACCTTAAGAGCACGGCCTCGCTACCCCGCCTTGCTACCTCAAGGCGGCCTTCGACGGAGGGGTGCCTTCGATGCGGAGCGGGACCGATCAAACGAGGCCTCGCGGCACTGTCTTAAGGTCGTCCAAACGCCGCGAGTGCTCCCCTCCGCATCGCCGCGCTGGTTACGAAACCTGCGCGGTTGGCGTTACCACCAGGACGTCGGTGGGCGCGGACGCCATGGCCCTTTCGGCCGTGCTTCCGATCAGCGCCCGCGTTAGAATATTCTTTCCCTGCGACCCGATCACCAGAAGATCTAGGCTCTTGTCCGCCGCATACGCATGGACAACACAGTCAATGCTGCCTCTCTCTATGAATATGGGCAGGCCGGCAAGACGCGCCGCAGATCCAGGATCGCTGTTGATAAAATCTTTATACTCGTCTTCCGCGATTTGACGGCCGGCCTCGAGGTCTCCGCTAATCGAGCGCGCCAAGGAAGAAGACGCATAGCAGTGGAGCAACATTATATTCGCGTTCGGGAATATCTCGGCGGCGGCATCAATCGCCCTTCGCGAGGCTGGCGAAAAATCGGTGGCGACGACGATGTCCTTGTATGGGTTCCGCGCTCTGGACTTGACCACAAGCACCGGGATTGAGGCGCTGCGGACAAGGTGGTCCACTGTGCCGCCGAAAATATAGCGGCCAAAGGTTTCCCCGCGTGCGATCCCGGTGATGATCAGATCGCCCGCGAGTTTGCCCGCGGTCCTTAAGATGACATCGGCGGGCGATCCTTCCTCCAGGACCAGATCAAACGGGACATCCAGCCGCCCCAGATCCTGATGAAGCTGCTTAACGGCGATTGTGCGCTTCAGATTGGGCTGCCGACGCCACGACGGCTCCGGCCGCGGGTCCCGGGTCATGGCATAGACATCCGGCTCGAAGGCGTGAACCACCGTGAGCTGTGCGGAACATTCAGAGGCCAGTATTGCTGCCCGGTCCAGGGCTCGGTCGCAGCGGGCACTGAGATCCGTCGCGAGAAGCAATCGCCGCTGTCCCGTTCGTGCCGATTCTGGTGCCATTCAACTGAACTCCAGATCTAAGTCCCGAGTGTCGTAAACTGGTGCAGGAGTGTCAATCTGTGTGAGCAGACGAGGCTCTCGCCGGCGAAAAGCCGCCAACATTCGACATGTGGCGCCGAACGGCGCAGCAAGCGAAGTGATGTGAACTTGTGTAAATCGCGTGAAGACAACCATAATATCCCTCACGGCCCCAAATAGAGATCGAAATAGATGGCGGAAACTGGCCGCTTTCTCGAGGAATTAATGCTCACAATCGTCCTCTGTCTTCCATTTTTAGGTAGCCTGATTGCCGGGTTCTTACCCATCGGTGCGCGGACACTTGCCGCAGCCGTGGCCGGACTCCTCACGCTCATCGGCTTTGCGATCGTGGTCGCACACTATCCGGATGTCACGCTGGGCCGCGTCGTTCGCGAAGAGATCGCCTGGTTGCCGTCTTTCGGGCTGAACATTGTCGTCCGGCTGTCCGGATTGTCCTGGCTTTTTGCGGCACTGATACTCGGCATTGGCGTGTTGGTGATCTTCTATTCGCGCTACTACATGTCGGCCAAAGACCCGGTGCCGCGGTTCTTCTCCTTCCTCCTCGCGTTCATGGGATCCATGCTGGGCCTCGTGCTCTCCGGCAATCTCATTCAGCTGGTCTTTTTCTGGGAACTGACGAGCGTTTTTTCTTCCCTGCTAATTGGATATTGGCATCACAATCAGAGCGCCCGCGACGGCGCGCGAATGTCGCTCATTGTCACTTCAGCCGGCGGTGTGTGCCTTCTCGTCGGCTTTGTCGTCATCGGCGGCATCGTGGGAACGTACGATGTCGACACCCTGCTCCGGTCCGGGGACACAATCCGCTCCAGCGAGCACTACCTGCTCGCACTTGTGCTTGTGCTGATCGGCGCCTTCACAAAGAGCGCGCAGTTTCCCTTCCATTTCTGGCTGCCGCAGGCGATGGCCGCGCCGACACCGGTATCGGCGTACCTTCACTCTGCCACGATGGTTAAAGGCGGCGTGTTCGTACTCGCCCTACTCTGGCCTGTCCTCTCTGGAACAGACGCGTGGTTCTTCATCGTCGGAACAATCGGTCTGTCGTCGCTCCTGATCGGAGCGTGGGCTGCTGTCTTCCAACAGGACCTCAAAGGCCTGCTCGCCTATTCGACGATGAGCCATCTCGGGTTGATCACGTTGCTGTTAGGTTTGGGCAGCCCTCTGGGCGCCGTCGCGGCTATCTTTCACATGGCAAACCACGCGACGTTCAAAGCGTCCTTGTTCATGGCCGCCGGCGTCATCGACCACGAGACGGGGACCCGGGATTTGCGTCGCCTGAGCGGCTTGCGGCGCTACATGCCGATCACGGCGACCCTCGCAATGGTGGCAGCTGCTGCGATGGCCGGCGTTCCGCTTCTGAACGGCTTTCTGTCGAAGGAGATGTTCCTGGCCGAAGCGCTGGAGGCGCACAGCGGCACTATCCTCGATTTGGCGCTTCCTTACGTCGCGACGCTCGCGGCCGCTTTCGGCGTGCTCTACTCTCTGCGGTTTATCCATCAGACCTTTTTTGGTCCGCCGCCGACCGACCTTCCCCGCACGCCTGCGGAACCCCCCCGGTGGATAAGGCTCCCGATCGCCGTCCTTGTTCTCATATGCCTCGTGGTTGGAATCTCTCCCGCGCGCACGATCGGACCGCTGCTCGAGACCGCGGTTGTTTCCGTGCTTGGGGAGCGGACGCCGGCTTACAGCTTGGCGGTATGGCACGGTTTCGGCATGCCCATGTTCATGAGCGTCACCGCCCTCGTCGGTGGGGCCCTGCTGTATTTGCTCTTCCGCAATCGCCTCAATGCTGCGACGAAATCACCGGTGATCGGAAGGTGGCGGGCGCGCAAAGCCTTCGAGACTGTGCTCGACTTTATTGAGGCAGGCGCGGAATGGGCCGTTAAGGTCCTCAGCACCGATCGGCTCCAGATGCAGCTGAGGCTGCTGGTGGGACTGGTGATTATCGCGGGGATGTGGCCGCTCGTTCGCTTTGGCTATCAGTCCGGCACCAAACCCGACACACTGATTGACCCTATTTTTGCGATCATCGCCGTCATCGGCGCCGTCGCCGCCATCGGCGCAGCGCTGCGGGCGAAGTTCCATCGTTTGGCCGCGCTGGTGCTGGTGGGAGTCGCCGGCGTCGCCACCTGTCTCATCTTTCTCTGGCTGTCGGCGCCTGACCTTGCGGTCACGCAGCTGCTTGTAGAAGTAACGACAACTTTCCTTTTGCTGCTCGGGTTGCGGTGGCTGCCCAAAAGGCAGCCGGACTTCTATGGTCCTGGCGGCGTTCCCATTGGTACGTACCTTCGCCGCGGGCTCGATTTCGCGCTGGCCCTGGGCGTCGGACTGGGCGCCACGGCGATTTCATACGCGGTGATGACCCGTCCTGCGGTGGACAAGATTGGCGACTACTTTCTCGAGCGGGCCTACAGCGAGGGCGGCGGCACCAACGTCGTGAATGTGATCCTTGTCGATTTTCGCGGCTTCGACACCTTGGGCGAAATCACCGTGCTCTGCATCGTCGGGATAACGATTTTCTCCCTGCTGCGCCGGTTCCGGCCTGCGCAAGAGAGCGTCAATCTCCCGAAGCAACAGCGCGTGCAGAACGCGTTTGACCATGAACAGGACACCCGGGAGGTCGGCGATACGCTGCGGGATGCCCTGCGCGTCCCCAGTTTGATCATGCAGTGGATCCTCCCAGTCATCGTCATGTTTTCCTTCTACCTGTTGATCCAGGGCCATAACCTGCCGGGCGGCGGATTCGCCGCCGGAATCTTGATGGCGATCGGACTGATCATTCAGTACATGGCCTCAGGCACGCGTTCTATAGAGGCTCGCCTGAATGTGCAGCCGTTGCGCTGGGCGGGCGCCGGCTTGCTCTGCTCCGTCTTCACAGGAATTGGAGCGTGGTTTTTCGGCTATCCGTTCCTCACCTCCGGCTATCGATACATTGAACTGCCGATTCTTGGATCGGTCCCCCTGTCTTCAGCCATGCTCTTCGATGTTGGTGTATTTGCCCTGGTCATCGGTGCGACGGTCCTCATTCTTATTGCCCTTGCGCACCAGTCGATCCGCATTCCACGAACAAGGGCGGTGGACGAGGGCTTAGACGCAACGACCGTCCCGGGAGAGGCCGAGTAATGGAAAGCCTTCTCTCTTTGATGATCGGCATACTCGCGGCATCCGGGACCTGGCTCATTTTCCGGCCGCGCACCTATCAAGTCGTCATCGGATTGTCTTTGCTCTCTTATGGCGTGAACCTATTTATTCTTGCGACGGGCCGCTTGCGCCTCGACGCGCCGCCCGTGATCGGTCGCACCACAGTGGACCCCTCTCTTTACGCCGATCCCCTCCCGCAGGCCCTGGTCTTGACCGCTATCGTGATTTCCTTTGCCACCACGGCCTTGCTGCTGGTCGTGCTTCTTGCATCCCGCGGCTTGACGGGGACCGATCATGTTGACGGGCGAGAACCAAAATGAACGCCGTCCTCGATCACCTGATTGTCGTACCCATTTTGCTGCCGCTGGTGGTGGCTGCGACAATATTGGTTTTCAATGAGAAACGGCGCCGGCTGAAACAGGTCTTGAGCCTCGCGACAACCGCCGCGCTCATAATCGTATCGGCCGTGTTGCTTTACCTGACAGCGTCGCCAACTTCGGGGGCGCCCCTTCCTCAGGTCTACCTCCTCGGCAATTGGCCGGCGCCGTTCGGCATTGTCCTGGTCATAGACCATCTATCGGCGCTGATGCTCGTGCTCGCGAGCATACTGGGATTCACCTGCTTGTTTTACGCGGTCGCGCGCTGGGATCGATCTGGCCCGCGGTTCCATGCTCTGTTTCTCTTTCTGTTAATGGGGGTCAACGGCGCGTTTCTGACGGGCGATATCTTCAATCTTTTCGTCTTTTTCGAGGTCATGCTTGCCTCCTCTTACGGTCTCGCCCTGCATGGCGGCGGTGCGGTGCGGACGACGGCCAGTCTCCACTACATCGTCATTAATATTGCAACGTCGCTGCTGTTTCTGATCGGTGTGAGCCTGATCTATGCCGTCACCGGGACGCTGAATCTGGCGGACATTGCCAGACTGATCCCCAGCGTCTCGTCCGAGGATGACCCGCTCTTGCAGAGTGGCTTGGCTATTCTTGGGATCGCATTTTTGGTCAAGGCAGGCATGTGGCCGCTCGGCTTCTGGCTTCCGAACACCTACGGCGTGGCCTCTCCCCCGGCCGCTGCGGTCTTCGCCATTCTCACGAAGGTTGGCATCTACATCATTCTGCGTTTCTCATCGCTGCTCCTGCCCGAATATCCCGTGTTCGCAGGCGGTAGCGGAGCCTGGCTGAAGTATGCCGGGATGGCGACCATGGTGTTCGGCATTGTGTCCCTCCTGGCGTCGCGGACGCTCAGCCGGCTGGCAGGATGCTATCTTATCATTTCATCCGGGACGCTGCTGGCCGCAGTGGGATTCGGCAATGCGGCCGTGACACCTGGATTGCTTTTCTACCTCGCGAGCTCGACCCTGACGGCCAGCGCCATGTACCTCATCATTGAACCGGTCGAACGCAATGCGGTCGGCGACAAAGCCCTCAGCATCGCTGAGCCTGTCTTTGAGGATGAGTACCTGGGCGGCCCCGAGGACGAAGAGGGGGAAACCGAGATCGGGGTCGCCATCCCCGCCACCGTCGCGCTCCTTGGCGGGGCATTCATCCTCGTCGCGTTGCTGCTCGCGGGCCTGCCGCCGCTCCCGAGCTTTCTGGGCAAGTTTGCGATCATCGACGCGCTGGTGCGCCAGCGAAGCGCGGCCGATGCCTCTGCCTGGATGATGGTTGCCTTATTGATCATTTCCGGCCTCGCCGCGCTGATCGCGATGACGCGCGCCGGGATCGATCTCCTGTGGATCCCGAATGATCGCCCCACCGCGCGCCTCAACATCGTCGAAGCCAGCCCCATCGGCCTGTTACTCGCGGCATGCGTTGCTCTTATTATCTGCGGCTCCCAGACCATGGTTTACATGGAAAATACCGCAGAAGAGCTAAATCGACCGACTGCCTACGTGGACGCTGTCCTCAGCAAAATCGCGACAGACAGGAAGCCGCGATGATGAAGCGGCTTTTACCCTACCCCCTGATGACCGTGAGCCTTGTGCTGATGTGGCTGCTGCTGAACCAGTCCGTGGCACCGGCCCACATTCTTCTCGGCCTCGGATTGGCTGTGGTGGCGACACGGATCATGGGGGCATTGAACGTCGCTGGACCGAGCATCCGCTGGTCGTTCGCCATACCGCGCCTAGCCATGATCGTACTACGCGATATCATTCGATCGAACATTGCCGTTGCTCGGATCATTTTGTCGCGCAGGGCCCAGCCGACCTCCGGCTTTGTGCGCATCCCGCTCGACACGAGCAATCGATACTGTCTTGCAGTACTCGCATGCATCATCACCGCGACGCCGGGCACGCTGTGGATGGAGCATGACTCCCGACGCAATATTCTTCTCCTCCACGTCCTCGATCTTGTGGACGAAGACCATTGGATAGAAATCGTCAAGCAACGCTACGAAAGGCTCCTGATGGAGATTTTTGTATGAACGTGATGCTTCTGGCGTGGTCGATCACCACCGCGCAAGTCATTCTCGGCCTCGCGATCGGCTGCGCCTTCTGGCGCCTGGTCAAAGGACCGCGCGCGCAAGACCGTGTGCTTGGGTTCGACACGCTGTACGTAAACGTCATGCTTGTGGTGCTCACATTGGGCGTACAGACCGGCCGGATGCTTTATTACGAGGCCGCCTTGATCATTGCGCTCCTTGGGTTCGCCGCGACTGTGGCTTTCGCGAAGTTCCTGATGCGCGGCGAGGTGATCGAATGATCCAAGCCCCGGACCTTCCGGTTTGGGCGGCGCTAATCGTCGCCATTCTGCTGCTGTGCGGCGCCATCATTACACTGATCGGGTCGATCGGCCTGTTGCGGCTTCCCGCTTTTCAGCACCGGATGCACGCGCCAACGCTTGGATCGACGCTGGGCACAGGCAGCATTCTTATCGGTTCCATGGTCTGCTTTTCAGTGCTGCACAGCCGTTTGATGATTCACGAGCTTCTTATTGCCCTCTTTCTAACGTTAACGACACCGGTCGGTTTCATGCTCTTGGCACGGGCAGCACTCTATCGCAGCCGCGTGGACGCCGGCTCAACACCGGCCCAGGCGCCAATAGGAAAGGGGCCATTGGAAGGAGATCCTACAGCACTACCCCCTTGAAGCCGCGCAGCGGCAAGCACGTCTGCGCTTACCGTTCCAAATCCAACAACCGTAGGCGCAGGGAGTTAGCCGATCGCGATTACGACTACTTATCCTTGCTGAAGAGACGGACGTATGAGCGGTGCACCCGTTCGGCCGAATTCAGTTCGAGAGCCGGCTCATCCTTCTTCGCCCTATGGCGGTCGGTAACCTTCGCGGCAAGATAAACGGAAAGCGGACACTCTGATCGCGGTCCCAGCCTTCAGCTGAGCGCCAAGAGCGGACATTCGTTTGGTTAGCTAAGTTCGGAGGAATGCTTCTCCCAGGAAAACACTACGAAAATTTCTGGATGATATATGCGAGACCTTGGCGAGCGTGGATCACAGGCT
>Ga0070665_100008669_pt1 | contig 10292 bp, 9 predicted proteins | sample KBSS13metaG_FD_65862 | JGI IMG/M metagenome (GOLD analysis project Ga0070665, IMG submission 65862) | Switchgrass rhizosphere microbial communities from Kellogg Biological Station, Michigan, USA - KBS S1-3 metaG | ecosystem: Host-associated > Plants > Roots > Rhizosphere > Soil ...
CCCATAGGCGCCCGTCTTCACGCGTAGGACAAAGCGCAGGTTGGCGGTGGGCAGCACCATGGCGCCCTCCCAACGACCGTCGAGGCCGGCGATCACTGGGCCCGGCGCGACCTTGCCCTTTTCCAACGTCAGCGGCAGCGTCGCGCCCTGAGTGAAGGTCCCGACCCAGGCCTGCTTGGCCTGGTCCCACTGACCTTCATAGTGCGCCTTGACCGCGGGGATCGCGAAGGACAGCCGTTGGCCATCCAGCTTGATGTCCGCGAGCGGCGAGCCTGACCCGCCCTGGTCGACGCTGGTCGCCGAGCCTTCAAAGCCACCGGTCACAACAGCCTTGATCGCAAGCGCCAGCCGCAGGTCCCCGGTGGGGACCGAGAGCGTCCCATGCCAGTCGCCCGCCGCGTCTTGGGCGCGGGCGGCGCCGACCAGGACCAGGGCCATCATCAGGCCGGAGAGCGCCAGCGCCACGATCCAGCGCGTGAGTTTGGAAGTCATCGGTCAGGTCCCCCGAATCTTGAGCCCATGATGTCAGTCGCCCGGTCGGCCGATTTCTTACGGCGCGGCCGCCGCGGGCGGATTGGCCGCCTGCACCAGCCCCAGCAGTCCGCCGGGGTTCATCGCGTCGACCATGGCGCTGGGGATCAGGATCGTCGTCCCGCGCTCCTTGGTGGTCTCGTAGATGATGTTCATGGCGCGCAGCTGCATGGCGGCGGGCGAGCGGCCATAGATGTCGGCGGCCTCCACGAATTTGATCGCCACCTCCTGTTCGGCCTGGGCCAGGGCCACCCGCGCCAGGCGTTCGCGCTCGGCCTGGGCCTGGCGGCTCATGGCGTCCTGCAAGGCGGCCGGCACGCCGATGTCGCGGATCTCGACCGAGATGACGCTGATGCCCCAGTCGCCGGTCTTGCGCCCGATCACCTCGCGCAGGGCCTCGTCGCTCTGCTTGCGCTCGGCCAGCAGGGTGGAGAGCATCGATGACCCGACCATCTCGCGCAGCGACGTCTCTGCCACCTGGGTGATGGCGCGGCGGTAGTCGGTGATCTCCAGCGCGGCGCGCTCGGTGTCGTGCACCTGCCAGAAGATCACCGCGTCGATGTTCACCGGGACGGTGTCCTTGGAAAGCGCCGTCTGGGCGTTGAACTCGGTGGTCTGGATGCGCTGGTCGAGCCAGTAGGCGACCTGATCGATGACCGGGATGATCCAGAACATGCCTGGCCCCGCGATGCTCTGCAGCCGGCCGAGCCGTAGGACGACCGCGCGCTCCCACTGGTTGGCCATCTTGAGCGCCGCCGGAATCAGGGCGGCGGCGATCAGGACGATCGCGCCGATCCAGTAGAAAGCCGTGATGCCCGACCGTGCGGCCCAGGCGAGGCTCAGCGCCCCAACGCCTCCGACCAGGGCGCTCAGCACCGTGGCCGGCGCGTTCATTCCCGGCGGTCGCCGATACTCCGGCATGACGAATATAGGGTTCATCGAAGGGTCTCCTTCTCGGCGGCGAGCGCCGCGATGCGATCCGCGAGCGCGCGGGGATCGACCCCGAGCGCTGCGGCGGCGGCCAGGGTCTGGCGCGCCAGGTTGTCGGTTTCGGTCTCGTGGGCCGCGCCTTCCATGGCGGGCGGCGGCTGGGCGACGAAGCTGCCACGGCCGCGGATCAGCTCGACCGCGCCTGCCCGCTCCAGTTCGTCATAGGCGCGGCGCACGGTGTTCAGGTCGACCTTCAGCGCCACGGCCACCTGCCGCATGGTCGGCATCTGGTCGCCAGCCTTCAGGAGGCCGGCGCCCATCGCCCTTAGGAATTGCTCGCGCAGTTGCACGTAGATCGGGACCCCCGTGTCCCCCAGCCGTAGGGCGGCTAGTGCTTGATCCTGTGTATGCATACACTCATACAATACGCCGAAGCGGGGCCGTGTCAAATGCGGCTGGCGCGCAATCCAAAACCCGTGATGAGCGGAGTTGTTATCCCGCCGGGAAGTGCAGCTCGGTCTCGGAGCTCCAGGGGTTGGTCGCCGAGCGGGGCGCGGCCACGACCAGCCGGCCGGAGAGGCTGGAGCGCTGGATGCCCTGCGCTTCGTAGAGCGCCTCGAAGCTGTCGCCCTGGCCCGCGGCCTTGGTCAGCGCCTTCAGCCGCGCCGGGCTGGCGAGCGCTTCGGCGGCCTGCATCAGGCCGGTGTCGCGCACGCCCGCGATGATCAGGATGCGGTTGCCTTCCGGCCCCTTGAAGGCGGCGACATAGCCATAGTCGCGGTGGCTCGCCTCGCCCTTGCTGGGGCCGCCTTCCTGGCTGACATAGGTGACCTTGGTCCGGACGTCGTAGAGCTCGTCATAGGTGTCGCCGATGCGGAACCGCGAGCCCGCGAACACCGGCCCGCGCAGCACGCCCAGGCCGCTGACGTAGCCCAGGTAGACGATGTTGTTGCGCTTCAGCATCTCGGGCGTCAGGTCCGACGCCATCACCACCCGCAGGTTCTCCGGCCGCGCCGCGCCGCCCGCCAGGATCGGCGTCACGCTGCGCAGCGCCGAGGCCGCGCCGACCGGCAGGTAGTAGAGGTCCAGATCGCGGTAGGTCCCCATGGCCGTGGGGTTGTCCATCAGCCAGGCGTCCAGGTCCTCACGGGAGTTGATCGAATACTCGCGGATCAGCCGGTCGACGCCCGCCCGCTCGTCGGTCTCGCCGAAGATGTAGTAGTCGCCCATCACCAGCAAGGTGGGGGCGTCGCTTTTCACGAGCTGCGACCAGGGCGCGCTGCGCCGGGCCGCCATCAGCTCGCGCTCGCCGCCATGGGTCATCCAGAACGCCGCCCAGGCGCCGACGTTGAGCAACAGCAGCACGGCGGCGGCAATCGCCAGCCAGGGGACGTGTCGCCGCGCCGCCGGGACCTCCGCCGCGGGTCCGACCTCGACCGCCACCACCCTGTACTCGCCCTTGGGTATGGTCAGCCGGACGGGCTCGTCGCGGCCCTCGCCGGCGTAGAACTCGTCGAGCTTCTTGCGCAGTCGGTGCACGGCGACCCGCACCGAGGCGTCCTGCGCCCCATCGAAGGCGGATGAGCGCCCGAACACCGCCGCGGCGACCTCGAACTCCTTCGGACGAGCGCCCTTGGCCGAGGTCTCGACCAGGTAGTCGAACAGGCGGTTGAGTCCGTCGGACCGGCCCAACGCCTGGCGCGCGCGCAACCGCTGCGCCAGCTCGATGATGTCCTCGAGAGCCACCTAGGTCCGATCCCCAACTCGCCTCAAACTGCGTTTGTAACGTCGTGTAACGCCCAGGAGACCGTACTTAACCGAGCGCACCGTCGTATTGCAAAGTATGTCGCCGTCTGAAGAATGTGGCCGATCCGACGTCCGGGTCCGGGGGAACCAGCCTTGAAGCGTATCATCACCATGACGGCGCTCGCCGTCCTGCTCACCGCCTGCAACCAGAAGCCGGCGGCGCCCGCGGCCGGCGCGCCGAAGTTCGACACCAACCTGACCGTCACCGAGGTCATGGGCCACATGGTCGACCCCGGCGCCTTCATGTACTGGAAGGGCTCGGGCGAAGAGATCACCGAAGCCGGCGTCAAGGACCTGTCGCCGACCACCGAAGAGGGCTGGGAGACGCTGGTCTCCGGCGCGACGATCGTCGCCCAGGCCGGCAATGTGCTGCAGCTCCCCGGCTACGCCCGCGCGCCGGAAGCCGACTGGAACAAGTACGCCCAGCAGCTCACCGCCCAGGCGCTGGTCGCCCGCAAGGCCGCAGAGGCCCATGACAAGAAGGCGGTCTTCGACGAGGGCGGCAAGCTCTACGAAGTCTGCGTCGCCTGCCACAAGCAGTACGTCATCGATCCGCTCATCAAGGAGCAGGACAAGAACGGCGGACCTCCGCATGATCCGCTTCCGGCCTGGCCAGCCTCGGCGGTCAAGGAACAGGAAGCCCACGACGCGGCGGCCAAGACCAAGCCCTAGGGCCCAGTTCCGACTGATCTGATTTCAAAATACCGGGGGATTTAATGCTCGACGTCCAACGCCGCGCACGGCGAAGACTTGTGCTCGCTTGCGGCGCGGCGGCCACCTCCCTTGCCGGCGGAGCGGCCCACGCGGCCGGCGTGGAGGCCGAGGCGTCCCGGACGGTGTCCGAGGTCGTCGTCACCGCTTCCACCCTCGACCTGATGGGGAAGGCCACCACCTCGTCCGAAGGCGCGGTCACCAAGCAGGAGCTGCTACTCCGCCCGGTCTACCGCGTCGGCCAGCTCCTGGAGACCGTTCCGGGGCTGGTGGTCACCGTCCACTCCGGCGAGGGGAAGGCAAACCAGTACCTGCTGCGCGGCTTCAACCTCGACCACGGCACCGACCTCGCCACCTGGGTCGGCGGCATGCCGGTGAACCAGCGCACCCATGCGCATGGCTCCGGCTACACCGACCTCAACTTCCTGATCCCGGAACTGGCCTCGGGCATCCACTTCACCAAGGGCCCCTACTACGCCTCCGAAGGCGACTTCTCGGCCGTGGGGAGCAACCACCTGGGCTTCGTCGAGAGCCTGCCGACCCAGGTGTCGGTCAGCGCCGGCACACTGGACGACCAGCGCCTGTTCGCCGGCGGCACGCTCGACCTGGGCCACGACCAGCGCCTGATCCTGGCGGGCGAGGGCGTGCACCTCGACGGCCCCTGGGATCACCCGGACGACCTGCGCAAGGTCAACCTGGCCGCCCGCTACGCGCAGGGCGAACCCAGCAACGGCGTCGCCGTCACCGCCCTCTATTACCGCGGCAAGTGGAACGCCACGACCGACCAGCCTGATCGGGCCGTGCAGCAGGGCCTGATCGGCCGCTTCGGCACGCTCGACCCGTCGGACGGCGGCCACGCCGAGCGCTTCAGCCTGTCCGTCGAGGCGGCCCGCGAGGACGTCGGCCCCGGCCGGATCAGCGCCTCGGCCTACGCCATCCGCAACGAGCTGACCCTCTGGAACAACTTCACCCACTTCCTCGACGATCCGATCCATGGCGACCAGCACGCCCAGAACGATCGCCGAAGCATCTTCGGCGGCGAGGTGCGCTATGACCTGACGGGTCAGCTCGGCGGCATGACCACCGACGCCGCTTTCGGGCTGCAGACCCGCTACGATCGCATCTACGTCGATGCCCGCCACACCGAACAGCGCCAGGTCCTCGAGACCCTGCTGGCCGATCGGGTGAAGGAGTGGAACGTCTCCGGCTTCGGCGAGGCGACCCTGCACGTCTCGGATATGATCCGCGCGGTCGGCGGCCTCCGCATCGACCACTTCGAGGCCGACGACCACAACCTCGTGGGCGGCCTCTCCGCCGACCAGGCCAAGACCCTGGTCCAGCCCAAGGGCAGCCTGATCTTCGGCCCTTGGGAGAAGACTGAGTTCTATCTCAGCGCCGGCCGCGGCTTCCATTCCAACGACACCCGCGCCGGCACACTGGCCGACGTCGGCGGCATTGCGCGCCCGCCGTTCCTCGTGAAGGCTACGGGCTACGAGATCGGCGTGCGCACCAGCGCCATCCCGCACGTCCAGGCGGCCGCCACCCTCTTCGAGGCGAAGTTCGATTCCGAGCTCACCTACAACGCCGACGTCGGCCAGACCGAGGCTGGCCGTCCCGGCAAGCGCACCGGCATTGAGCTGACTGCCCAGTACCGTCCGGCGCCCTGGGTCGAACTCAACGCCAACGTCGCCATCTCGCGGGCCCGCTACACCGACGGCGATCCTGCGGGCGACCACATCGAGGACGCGCCCGCCGTCGTCGCCTCGGTCGGCGTGCTGATCGACAACCTCGGTCCCTGGTTCGGCGCGGTGGCGTTCCGCGACCTTGGCAAGCACGCCCTGGTCTCCGACAACTCGGTCAAGTCCAGCGGCTACCGGGAGGTCAACCTCGACATCGGCTACAAGATCAGCCCGACGCTGAAGGTGCAGCTCAATATCTTCAACCTGCTGAACAGCCACGCCGACGCGGCCGACTACCTCTACACCGATCGCCTCCCAGGAGAGCCGGCCGACGGCGTCGAGGACGTCCACTCCCACCCCCTCGAGCCGATCTCCGCCCGCTTCACGGTGACGGCGACGTTTTGACGGCTACGGCGCGCTCTTCAGGGCCGCGGGCGCGTTGGGCCGCGCCTGGCTCGCCGGAACGTTGGCGACAACGCTTGCCTCGTTTCCGGGCTGTCCTCCGGGGATGAGGTCGTAGAAGCCGGTGATTTTCAGCCGCACCACCACCGGGTGCTCGCTGCTGTTGGAGAACTGCCAGCCCTGGATGCCGTCAAACGGGGCGGTCAGCGCACCCTGCTGCTTCAGCCCGAACGCCTGCCGGTAGGTGGCGACGGTCATGCTCTCCTGACCCTTGGGCGTGGTGTGGCCGTGGAAGTCGTAGTGGAAGTCGTCGGCCCTGTCGGCCCCCGTCACCTCCCAGGAATAGATCAGGGTGGCGTCCTTCTTCATGGCGACCTTGTATTCCAGCTCCGAGTTGTCGGCGCCGGTCAGGAAGCCTCCCAGAGGAATCTCGATCACGTCGGTGCGCGGCGCGGTCGCGTACTCATGCACCCTGACCACCGAGCCCTTGTTGGCGTCGACGTTCGTCTCGGCCGGCGCCCACAGACGGCTGAGGCCCGTCAGCTTGCCGACGCCCAGCGGGTCGCGATTGAACTCGGCCGGCAGGATCGCGCCCAGGACAATGAGTGTCGCCGCGATGAGCGCACCCAGCGTGGCGAGGATCAGCTTGCCGCGGGGCAAAGGGCGCGTCGGTTGTTGATTGGCGGTCATGTGACGGCTCCCCCAAAGACATAGCCGGCGATCTGCTGGCCGGCGAGCACGAAGCCGGCCAGCATGAGCAGGACGTTGGCCCAGGCTGCGGCGGGCTCGAACGTCCGGCTCCGCCGCCACAGCGTCATCGCCAGCAGGATGATCGAGAGCGCGATGACCTGGCCGATCTCCACGCCCAGGTTGAACGAGACCAGGTTGGCCAGCAGCCCATCCCGGTTGAGGTTGAGCGCCTGGAGCTTCGTCGCCAGGCCGAAGCCGTGGATCAGCCCGAAGCCGAACACCGCCAGTCTGGGGTCAGGCTGGACGCCGACCAGGGTCTTAAAGCCCGAGAGGTTGTCGAAGGCCTTGTAGGCCACCGACAGGCCGATGATGGCGTCCACCAGATGCGGGTCGACCTGCAGCTTGAAATAGACGCCGGCCAGAAGGGTGATCGAGTGCCCGAGAGAGAACAGGCTGACGTAGAGCGCGATGTCCCGGAACCGGAACAGGAAGAAGATCACGCCCACGAGGAACAGCAGGTGGTCGTAGCCCGTCACCATGTGCTTGGCGCCGAGATACATGAACGGCAGGGGGTCTGGTCCCCGCGTGGCCGCCACGAAGGCGGCGTCCGAGCCGCCGATATTGTGGGCCAGCGCCGGAGCGCCGAACGCCGCCACTGCCAGAGCGACCGTCGCGGACAGCATCAGCCGCGCGGCGTGTTCGCGTCTGCTTCCAATCGTGGCCAAGGAACCCCCTGCTGACCGAGTCGAGATCCGACGGCCGCCATCGCAGGGTAGGGCATGATCAGGAGGCCAGCGAGGCTCTTTCCACGCCCACCGGCGCCTCCTACCGTCCCCCGATGACCGACAAGCTGAGGCGCACACTGACTCAGTCGCTGGCTTGGCCAGGAGCGCCGCTGGCCATCGCATCGGCGGTGCTCTTCGGGGCCAGCACGCCCTTCGCGAAGCTGCTGCTTGGCGGCGGGGTGAACCCCTGGCTGTTGGCGGGCGTGCTCTATCTCGGGTCGGGCGTCGGGCTGTCGATCGTGCACCTCGCCAGGCGCTTCACGGGCGTGGGACCTGTCGAGGCGTCGCTGAAGCGAGCCGACCTTCCCTGGCTCGGTCTGGTCGTGCTCTGCGGCGGAGCCATCGGGCCAGTGCTCCTGATGATCGGCCTCGCGACCACCTCAGCGTCTTCCGTCGCCCTGCTGCTCAACGTCGAGGGTCTGGCGACGATGGCGATAGCGTGGCTGGTCTTTCGCGAAAACGTAGATCGTCGCCTGCTCATCGGGGCCTTTTCGATCCTGGCTGGCGCCGTGCTCATCTCATGGAGCGGAGGCCCCGGCGGCGTCAGCCTTGGGTCCCTCGCGATCGTCGGGGCGTGCATCGCCTGGGGTGTCGACAACAACCTCACCCGCAAGCTCAGTAGCGCCGACCCCGTGCAGATCGCCTTGATCAAGGGCCTGGTGGCAGGGGGCGTTAACCTGAGCCTTGCGCTGGCCTTTGGCGCACATCTTCCGCCGATGGGACCGCTGGCGGGCGCTGCGCTCGTGGGGTTCCTGGGGTACGGCGTCAGTCTCGTCCTGTTCGTCCTGGGTCTCCGCTATCTCGGGACCGCCAGGACCGGCGCCTACTTCTCCGCGGCGCCCTTCATCGGGGCGCTCCTCTCGCTCTGGATGTTCAAGGAGCCGCTCACCGGGCGCTTGGCGGCGGCGGGCGTCCTGATGGGCCTGGGCCTCTACCTCCATCTGACGGAAGAGCACTCACACGCCCATCAGCACGAAGCCCTGGACCACGAGCACAGCCACGTTCACGACGAGCACCACCAGCACGCCCATGGCCCGCAGGACGCCGCGGGCGAGCCCCATAGCCACCGGCACCACCACACGCCGATGCGGCACAAGCACCCGCACTACCCGGACCTTCACCACCGCCACGATCACGAGCACGCGTAGCGAGGCCCAGCGGCCGCGGGCCCCTGGGACTAAGCGCTCGCCCTCGCGAATACCTCGTTGGCGTGGCGCCAGGATACAGCCTTCATGAAGGCGTTCACGTAGTCGCCGGCCTTCGCGCCGTAGTCGATCGCATAGGCGTGCTCGTACATGTCGAGCGCCAGGATCGGCGCGCCGCCGGCCAGCGTCTGGGTGTGGTCCGACGCCCAGGTGTTCACCAGCCGGCCCTCGTGGGGGCTGTAGGTGAGGAGCACCCAGCCCGAGCCGCCGCCGAGCGCCTTGCCGATGCCGGAGAACTCGGCGGCCCAGCGGTCTACGCTGCCGAAGTCCCGTTCCAGCGCCTGCGCCAGTCCTGCGCTGGGCGGGGCCGCGGCCACCAGGCCCGCGAAATAGACCTCGTGCAGGATCATCGAGTTCCAGGCGATCAGTTCTTCGCGCTTCAACCCGTTGATCATGAAGCCGGGCGCAGAGGTTGGATCGAGCTTGGCGAACTCGCCGCGGATCGCTCCCAACCGCTTCACCGCGCCGACGTAATTGTTGTCGTGGTGGCTGACCAACAGCTTTTCGGAGAGGCCCGGCACGCCCCGCGGATCGAACGGCAGGGCCTTGGGCGTGTAGGTCGGGGCCTGCGCCGTCTGGGCGGGCGCGGCGGTCGCGGTGGCGGCTCCAGCGAGGGCCAAGCCGCCCAACAGCAGGCGGCGATCGACGTTGAGCTCAGACATAGGGGATGCTCCGGCTACGGGTTGCAGGTTACGCATCAGTGGCGTGCTTTTGGCGGGCGGTCGCAAGACGGCTGAGCGTCGTGGCGGCCAGGATGTCGGGCGCTTCGTCGGGGAAGGGGAAGACCGAGCTGACGTTGATCTCGCAGAGCACGTAGCTGTCCTCGCCGGAGGCGGTCTTTGGACCTAACAGGAAGTCGGCGTCCCAGATGACCGGCAGCTCGGCGGGCGCGATGTCGAGCAGTCGCGCCATCCCGGGCGTCCAGTCCCCTTCCATGACGCCGCGGAGGCGCTGGAACCTCACGTCGTCCGGCCCGGAATAGACCCGCGGACCGGCGGGGCCCGCTTCGGGCGGCGCCAGCGCGCGGACCATCTGATGACCGAACCCGACCACCTGGCCGCCCGACATGTAGCAACGGACCATCCCCTCAAGCAGACGCGCCTGGAACGGCTGGTCGACCAGCCCGCCGCAAGCGCCGAAGTCCTCGCTCTGTTCGGCGATGAAGGCGGCGAGCGGCAGGATGCGCTCGCCGTCCTCGCCGCGGGCCTCCAGAACCCCCACCGCGCCGCCGCCGGCCGCTTCGACCTTCCAAACGCCGATGCCGCCGTTGCCGCGGTTCTGTTTCAGCACCCGCGGCCCGGCGGCTACGCGGTCCGGGAACTCGGCCGCGAAGGCCGCCGGCGTCTCGTAGAAGACGCAGTCGGTTCCCCAGCCCAGCGTCCGGGTCCGGTGGAGCACGGACTTGACGCCCATCTTAGCGGTCACGGCTGGGTGCGTGCTGACGAAGACGCCTGCGTCGGCGACCTGCCGCAGGATGTCGTCCAGCACTGTTCGCCGTTGTCCCGTGGCGGTCGCGATCGGATCCACCCAGACCAGCACGCCGTCCATCTTCA
>Ga0070665_100008673_pt1 | contig 10289 bp, 10 predicted proteins | sample KBSS13metaG_FD_65862 | JGI IMG/M metagenome (GOLD analysis project Ga0070665, IMG submission 65862) | Switchgrass rhizosphere microbial communities from Kellogg Biological Station, Michigan, USA - KBS S1-3 metaG | ecosystem: Host-associated > Plants > Roots > Rhizosphere > Soil ...
GCTCGATCAGGAATGCCCTACTGCTTCTACAACGATTCATTTTGCCGGTGCGGGCGGCGGCGTCCAGCGATGTCCCCACAAGTCGGAGACGAGGCTGTGCGTCGGTACCCACGTGCTCCAGTCGGGCCGCAGGCCGTCACACCCGAACTCCAGGTCGAAGCCGCCGGGCGTGCGGACATAAAACGACAGCATGAGATCGTTCGAATGCCGGCCCAATGACGCGGAGATGTGCGCACCGCTGCTTGCGCAGCGATCCAGTGCATAGCCGACATCGTCCAGCGTGCGCGCTTCCAACATGATGTGGACGCAACCATTCGGCACGGGCGCGCCCATGAGCGCCAGGCTGTGGTGGCGGCAATTCGCCGTGTGCATGAAGTAGATGCCGAGTCGCGGATCCTCCGGCTTGCCGGTCATGTCGAGCCACATCTCGTCGGTATCGGCAAAGCCGAGGTGCGTTTTGTAGAACGCGCGCACTTTCTCCAGTTCCGGAGCGGCCAACACCACGTGACCCATGCCCTGCTCACCCGCCACGAAGCCCGACAATCCCCGCGGCGAGGCAAATGGCACGTAATCGTTGGCGCGCCCGACATACAACTCGAGCGGGTTACCGGCCGGGTCGCTGCAGAACATCACCTGCTTCGCCAGGCGGTTGGCCGCTTCGCGGTCGGTCCCCGCCCGCACGGCAACACCGGCCGCACGGAGGCCGTTCACACAAGTCTGGAGCGCTTGCTCGTCGCGAAATTCCCAACCCGCGCTCGCAAACCGATCGGCCTTACCCGCCACCACCGCGATGCGGAAAGGACGCTCATCGATACGCAATCGCAAGCTGCCATCCGGCCCGGGCGGCCCCTCCATCAACCCCAGCGTTTCCACTGCAAAGCGCCGCCAGCGCTGCAGATCGGTGGCCTCGATGACGACATAGCCGAGCGAGCGGACTGCCATGGGATTTCCGGTGAGTCTTTTTGCAACGGTGCCGATTCTCTACGAGACTAAGCCCTATGGCGCTCTCCTTGCAAGATCTTTGCGTTGCTATTAGTGTCCTGAGTTACGCAAATCACAATCGACCTGGCAGAATTGCACCTATGGGCAAGATCAACGTGGCACTGATCGGCTCCGGCAACATTGGCACGGACCTGATGTTCAAGGCCTTGCGCAGCGAGCACATCAACCCGCTGTGGATGGTCGGTATCGACGCCGCCTCGGATGGGCTCGCCAAGGCGCGTGAGCACGGTCTCAAAACAACATCCGAGGGTGTCGAGGGTCTTCTACCGTACCTTGCTCGCGACGGTGTGCGCATCGCCTTCGATGCGACCAGCGCTTACGTCCACGCGGAGAACGCCCGCAAGCTGCAATCTCGCGGTGTCGTCGTGGTCGATCTGACACCCGCGGCGATCGGGCCCTACTGCGTTCCTCCGGTCAACTTGAGCGCGCACGTTGGCGCGCGTGAAATGAATGTCAACATGGTGAGTTGTGGCGGGCAGGCCACCATACCTATCGTTGCCGCGGTCAGCCGGGTGCAACCGGTGGCCTATGCGGAGATCGTTGCGACCGTCTCCTCGCGCTCGGCGGGGCCGGGTACCCGCAAGAACATCGACGAATTCACGCGTACGACCTCCAGCGGTATCGAGAAGGTCGGCGGTGCCCGCCGTGGCAAGGCGATCATCATCCTCAATCCGGCGGAGCCGCCGCTGATCATGCGCGATACCGTTCACTGCCTCACCGAAACCGAGCCGGACCAGAAGCGCATTACCGACAGCATCCACGCAATGATTGCCGAGGTGCGCAAATACGTCCCCGGCTATGTCCTGAAGAACGGCCCCGTGTTCGATGGCAAGCGAGTCTCGACGTATCTCGAGGTCGCAGGCCTTGGGGACTACTTGCCGAAATACGCGGGTAACCTCGACATCATGACGGCTGCGGCGCTGCGCACGGGCGAGATGATCGCGCAGGAGATCAGCAGCGGTCGGTTCCAACCCAGCGCCGCTTGAGGCCGGGGATCCAATACCGGGAGACTTCCATGAATCTGAGCGGCAAGAAAGTCACTCTGCACGACATGTGTTTGCGTGACGGCATGCACCCGAAGCGGCACCAGATCTCCACAGACCAGATGATCGCGATTGCGACCGGGCTCGACGCAGCCGGCGTGCCTCTCATCGAGGTCACGCACGGCGATGGGCTGGGCGGGGCGTCCGTGAATTATGGCTTCCCGATGAACAGCGATGAGGAGTACCTCCGCGCGGTCGTACCGAAGATGAAGCGCGCCAAGATCTCGGCGCTCCTGATTCCAGGGATTGGCACCGTGGACCACCTGCGACTGGCTCATGACTGCGCAGTGGGGACGATCCGTGTTGCAACTCACTGCACTGAGGCCGACGTCTCCGAGCAGCACATCGGGCTGGCACGCAAGTTGGGGCTGGATACGGTGGGCTTCCTGATGATGGCGCACATGCTCGAGCCCGAGAAGCTCGTGCAGCAGGCCAAGCTCATGGAGGGCTTTGGAGCCAACTGCATCTATTGCACGGACTCCGCGGGCTACATGCTTCCCGATGATGTGACGGCCCGTATTGCCGCATTGAGGACGGCCCTGCGGCCACAGACGGAAATCGGATTCCATGGGCATCATAATCTCGCCATGGGTATCGCCAACTCGCTTGCTGCCATTGAGGCCGGTGCCAACCGCATCGATGGCTCCGCGGCAGGCCTTGGCGCGGGGGCGGGCAATACACCGCTCGAGGTGTTTGCCGCGGTCTGTGACAGGATGGGGGTGGCCACCGGGGTCGACGTCTTCAAGTTGGCTGACGTTGCCGAGGAGCTCGTCTTCCCTATCATGGACACCCCGATCCGCATCGATCGCGATGCGTTGGTGCTGGGTTATGCCGGCGTGTACTCATCGTTCCTGCTGTTTGCGAAGCGGGCAGCGGCCAAGTACGGGGTGCGGTCCACCGACATTCTCGTGGAGCTCGGGCGTATGAAAACCGTGGGTGGGCAGGAGGACATGATCGAGGATCTCGCGCTCAACATGGCGCGGGCCCGCAAGGCAGGGTAGCCGCGGCAGCCGGAGCGTTCAACACTCCGAGCTCTCAATTGCCCGGCGCGTAGCAGCGACGGCGCGTGCCGCGCGCTCCCTCGGTGATAGAGCTTGCAAGATCTCCCGCTCTTGCGGGACCTCTACACTGCATCGGGTTCCTACGGGCAGCGACCGCGCGAACTGCTGCACGTCGAACTCGCCCTCGCCCGGCAGGAGACGCTGTGACGAGGCTTCCCAACTCCAGTCGCGAGCATCCAGGGTGCGTTGGCCATCGCAATATTGTGCGTAGAGGAGTGCTCCTGCCGGCGCCGCAGCAACCTCTGCAACACGCCCTCCTGAGCGCATCAGGTGAAGCAGGTCGACGTTGACGCCGACGGATCCGGACTCTTCGGCGCACGCAACCAGATCAAGCGCCTCCCGCAACGTACGCACTTGTGAGAGAGGATAAAACTCCACTGCGACCGCCAGATCGTAGCCCGCCGCGAGCTGGCAGAAGGCCGTGAATTTATCGAGTCGGCGCTGGGGATCACGATCGTAGAGCAAGGTGTTGACGGCACGGACCTCGAGCCAGGCCGCCGTTTCCAGGGCCGCTTGAAAAGTGTCCAACTCGGTGCGAGCCGTCAACGTGAAGGGATAGGCTAGATCAACCGTGATGCCGAGATCCTGGCATCGCCGCCGTGTCTCGCGGCGCTCGGCCGTAGCGCCGATCAGCTCGAACGACGGCATCCGCGGCAACACCTCCATCGGTTGCAGGAACAGGCACACGGACTGACACCCCACCTCGGCGGCAATCGCGACCACCTCGCAGGGGGTGCAGTCCACAACGGTCAGGTGATCGAGCGCCAGCCTCGCCGGTCGCACGGTCTGCGGGGCAACAGGTGCATCTGCGCTGGGAAGCGTCATTCCTTACGCACTCTGCTATTTCTGGATCGGCTTATTCCAGACCAGCGTAGCAGAATGCCCGTAATTCAGGTGCATTAATCTACGCCTTTCATTGGTTATAGAATCTTGTAATATTGATTTGCGCATTATTTAGCCATACGATCAGCGCATACGTCGGACGGTACCTTACCGATCCGCCCGGCCCCGGGGCCGGCAGCCCAGGCTCGACCGCCATGTGAGGGGTGAACGTTTTGCAAGCTCGATCCGCAGCGTGATCCCATCATGAGCGACCTCGTCGAACCGAAATCTGTCGATGTGGCTTACGAGACCGATACCCCGGTCCTCTACACGACCCGGGGTCCCGTCGCCTGGGTGAGCATGAACCGGCCGCGGTTCAACAACGCCCAGAACTCGCAGATGACCTACGCGCTGGATGATGCGTTTCGCCGGGCGACGGACGACGATGCGGTCCGGGTCATCGTCCTCAAGGGCGAGGGCAAGCACTTCTCCGCCGGTCATGACATCGGCACACCGGGCCGGGACCTGCACCGATCTTTCGAGCGCCGGCTGCTGTACGCCGATCATGTCAACAAGCCGGCGGCCGAGCTTCTTTACACGCGCGAGCACGAGGTCTATCTCGGCATGTGCCGCCGCTGGCGCGACCTCCCGAAACCCACCATCGCCATGGTGCACGGGGCATGCGTTGCCGGTGGACTGATGCTCGCCTGGGTCTGCGATCTCATCGTTGCCGCCCACGACGCCTTCTTCCAGGACCCCGTCGGTCGCATGGGCATCCCCGGCGTGGAGTATTTCGCGCACGGCTTCGAGTTGCCGCCCCGCATCGCCAAGGAGTTTATTCTCCTCGGCGAGCGACTCCCGGCCGAGCGCGCCTACCACTTCGGCATGGTGAACAGGTTGGTCCCCCGGGAGCGGCTGGAGGAAGAAGTGACCACCATCGCGACGGAGCTCGCCAGCCGTCCGCGCCTGGGTAACTGGCTCACCAAACAGGCCCTGAATCATGTCGAGGACCTGCGCGGCAAGCGCACAGCCATGGATGCGCACTTCCACATGCATCACTTCGCTCACGCGCAGAACGATCTGACCTCGACCAACAGCCTGGGCGGACTGGATGCGAAGTCCATGGCCTCGGCCAACAAGAAACAGGCAGGCGAGAACTGATGGGCGATCCGTTGCACACCGTCCTGGTCGAGCGACTGGGTTGCCGGTATCCGATCATCCAGACCGCCATGGGCTGGGTGGCCGAGCCGCCGTTGGTGGCCGCCTCCTGCGAGGCCGGCGCTTTCGGCTTCCTGGGCGCGGCCGTCATGACCGTGCCGGAGGTGCAGGCCAAGATTGCCGAAGTGCGCCGCCGGACCGCAAAACCCTTTGGCGTCAACTTCCACATGTTCCAACCCGGCGCGGCGGACATCGTCGACCTCATCATCGCGCACAAGGACCAGGTCCGCGCGGTGAGCTTCGGCCGGGGCCCGGACAAGAAGATGATTGCGCGCTTCAAGGATGCCGGCATCGTCTGCGTTCCGACGGTTGGCGCCGTCAAGCACGCGCAGAAAATGGTCGAGCTCGGTGTCGACATGGTCAATGTCCAAGGCGGCGAAGGCGGAGGCCACACCGGTTCGGTAGCCACCACCGTGTTGCTGCCGCAGGTGCTCGACACAGTCAAAGTCCCGGTGATTGCCAGCGGTGGATTCGCGGATGGGCGCGGACTGGCCGCGGCCCTGGCCTTCGGCGCTGTGGGTATTGCGATGGGCACGCGCTTTCTGTTGACGCAGGAGAGTCCTGTTCCACTCGCCAGCAAGCAACGCTACCTCCAGACCAGCACGGATCAGATCGTGCTGACAACCAAACTCGATGGCCTGCCCCAACGCATGGTACGCACACCACTGCTGGAGAAGATCGAAGCGTCCGGGCGGATGGGCATGTGGTGGCGTGCTGTCGTGAGCGGACTTGCGATGAAGCGCCATACGGGTGCCTCCTGGACCGAGCTTCTAGGCGCCGCCCGGGGAATGAGTCGTCACGGTGGCCTTACTTTGGCGCAGGCAATGATGGCCGCCTCGGCCCCCATGTTGATCCAGAAGGCGCTGGTGGAAGGAAAGCCGGATGAAGGCGTCATGGCTACCGGAGTGGTAGGAGGACGCATCACGGACATCCCGACGTGTCGGGATCTCGTCGAGCAGATCGTCGAGCAGGCCCGGGCGCGCCTTTACGCAATCTCCCCGAATGTCGCCGCCAGCGCGGCTTGAAGGTCATGCTCTCATGCCGCGGTCCGCAAGTACTATTCCGGCTGTCGCCGCCGCAGCCGCGGCAAGGTTCCGCACAGCACCTGCCCTCATCGAGAACGGTGAGATCTGGAGTTTCGAGCGCCTCTACCGCACAGCACGCAGCGTCGCGTCAGCGTTCCTGAGCTCCGGGACTGCGCGCGGCCACACTGTTGCTATCTGGGCACCCAACCGATGCGAATGGATTCTTGCGGCGTTGGGTGCGCAGATGGCCGGTGCCGCCATCATTCCTCTCAACACGCGCCTGAAAGGTCGCGAGGCCGGCGACATCCTGCGACGCTCGCACGCGAGGATGCTGTTCTGCCCCGGAACTTTTCTCGGCACTCATTATCCGACGCTTCTGGAACAGGAGTCATTGCCGGAGCTCACGGCGCGCGTCGTATTCGATGACGAGGGACCCAAAGGTTGGAATGCGTTCGTCGAGTTGGGACGAGGGCCTGACGACCCGGCGGTCGATGCAGCCATCGCACGTCTCAGCCCTGACGATCTGAGTGACATCATCTTTACCGCCGGCACGACCGGAACACCCAAGGGCGTCCTGAGCACGCACTCGCAAGCCATCGGCCTTTTCCGGAGCTGGTCCGACACCGTGACTCTGCGGACGGGCGACCGGTATCTCATCGTCAACCCGTTCTTCCATACATTCGGGTACAAGGCCGGTTGGTTGGCGTGTTTACTCCAGGGGGCGACGATTGTGCCGATGTCAGTCTTCGACGCAACGGAGGCCGCACGGCTGATCGCGCGCGAATGGATTACATTCCTTCCCGGTCCCCCTACCCTCTTTCAATCGCTACTGGCCGAGCAGGCCCGGTGTACGACGGATCTACGCTCGTTACGCGTTGCCGTGACGGGCTCAGCGACCGTGCCACCGGCACTGGTCAAGCGGATGCAGACCGAGCTCGGCATTGAGACAGTGGTCACCGGCTATGGCATGACGGAGTGCGGCGCGATCACCATGTGTCGGGCGGGCGATTCGCTCGAGCGGATCGTACAGACCTGCGGGCGCGCAATGCCCGGCCTGGAGATCAAGTGCATCGCCGAGGACGGGCACGAGAGCGCCGCCGGCGAAGTGGGAGAAATCCTCGTGCGGGGCTACGGCGTCATGAAAGGCTATCTCGATGATCCGGTAGCCACCGCGGAGGCGATCGACCGCGACGGGTGGTTGCACACCGGGGACGTGGGCTGTCTCGATTCCGACGGGTACCTGCGGATCACCGATCGCAAGAAGGACCTTTACATCACGGGCGGATTCAACTGCTATCCGGCCGAGATCGAGAAGCTCCTCTGCGAGCATCCGGCCGTCGAGGCGGCGGCCGTGATCGGTATCCCGGACGAGCGCCTGGGAGAGGTCGGCAAGGCCTTCGTCGTCCTGCGGCCGGCGCAGAAGTTGACTGCGCTCGAGCTGATCGGGTGGGCGCGCGAGCATATGGCGAATTACAAGGTGCCGCGCCAGGTCGAGCTTCGGGGCGAGTTGCCGCGCAATGCCGCAGGGAAGGTGCTTCGTACGGAGCTGCGTAAATCGATGTTCAACAGGGCCGAGACCTGACCACTGCCGAGGGAGGCATGTTGCATGTCGCAGGACCGTGAGGCACAAGTGACACGTACACTCGAAAGCAAAATTGCGATCGTGACCGGCGCCGGACAGGGGATCGGTCAGGGGATCGCGCTGGCTCTTGCCAAAGAAGGGGCTTCGATCGTCGTGGCCGGTCGGACAGCGGAGAAGTTGAATACGACAGCCAGGGAGATTGAGACCGTTGGCGGTCGCGCGTTGCCCATCCTGGCGGACGTGACCGAGGCCACTGACATTCAGCGGATCGTCGCGTGTACGCTCGACACGTTCGGCGGGATCGATATTCTGGTCAACAACGCGCAGGTTGCCCCGCTCGGCACTCTGCTCACTGTCGAAGAGTCCGCGTTCATGGCCGGCTTTGCCAGCGGCCCGCTTGCGACCTTCCGCCTCATGCGGGCCGTGCATCCCCACATGAAGGCACGCGGTGGCGGCTCCATCATCAACTTCGCGACCTCGGCGGCACAGCGTTGGGACATGTCGGGTTATGGAGCATACGCCGCCGTCAAACAAGCCATCCGCGCCCTGACTCGCGCGGCGGCGGCCGAGTGGGGGCCGGATGGCATTCGCGTCAACACCCTGGCGCCGCACGCGCTGTCACCGGGCCTTGCGGGCTGGATGAATGCCCATCCTGAAGAAGCCCAGGCGTTTTTCCGCACTATCCCGTTACGCCGAATTGGCGACTGCGAATCCGACATCGGCCGCTTCGTGGTGATGCTCGTAGGTCCGCAGGCAGGCTATCTCACCGGGGCAACGATTCCGCTCGATGGCGGTCAGGCCAACTTCGACTGAAGAGCGTGAGAATGGTCCTGTGGCGTTCCTCCCCCTCCAGGGGTTCCGCATGGATGCTCGGTTCGAGCCTGGCCTTTGCCTTGATGGCGAGCTGCATCAAGCTGGCGAGCATGGTGTACGGATCGTACAGATCGTGTTCTCCGGTGTTCATGCCGCCGCAATCAGCTTGCTTTTGCCTGTCTTACGCGGACGGGGATGTCCGGCTCGACGCGCTAACTGACTGCGGTGACTCGTTCCCGCACATGGACGTCCACACCTGGACGCGAGAATGTTCCTGGCCGCATTCACATCGCGGTCGTGTGCGGTTCCACACTCCGCACAAGTCCATTCTCTTACAGCAAGGTGTCTTAGACCCTGCGGGCCGCTAGGCGCCCCGCATTGCGAACACACTCGCGTCGTGAATCGCTCGCTGACGACTTCCACGCTTCTGTTGGCCTGCCGGCCTTTATACAGCAGCTGCGTCCTGAGTCGGCCCCAGCCAGCGTCCAACACCGCCTTTGCCAGGCGCGTGCGGACCAGCTTCGGGCTGCTCACATCGCCAACGACTATCCTCTGGTAGCGCTCCACCATGGAGCGCGAAAACTTGTGTAAGGCATCGGCCCGGCAGCGGCCGATCTTGCGATGGATCCGCCGTGCCGTCCGACGATGCGCTCGACGCTGGGCCTGCGCAAGCTTGTCGGCGTAACGCTTCGTCCAGCGACCCGCCTCTAATCGCTCTCCGTGACTGGTGACGGCCACGTCCTTCAATCCCAGGTCGATACCCACGGCCTCAACAAGGGCGACACTCTCTTGCACCTCCACCTGCACACGTAGGCAGAGCCACCAATCTCCGACGGCATCTTGCGCAAAGCAGCCGTCGCGCCACTTCGCCTGCTCCAGGCGCGCGCGTTCGAAGACGCGGAACTGCTTGCCGCAAAAGCGCACCCCCACCCCTTTGCGTTTGAGGCTGGCGGCCTTTAGAGGCACCCAACCCAGAGAGCGACGGGCTCCGCGTGAGACTCGCCACCGCAGCTTCACGCGCCGGGCCGCACGGCGCTTGAGCGCGTACTCACAGCACACGCGCTGGATAGTGTCAGCGCGAATGTGATCAAAGTGCTCGCTCGCCCCCGCGGACAAATTGCACAGATCGAAGCTGGAGAGAAACCGCGCGTGTGCGCGACGGTTACGATCGGCGGCATCGATGCTGGTGGCATTGCACCAGTTCCACACCGTGTTGACTTCGCGCGCGGCCGCATTGAGCCATGGATAGGACTCGGAGCGAACTTTCAGGCGCAGGGTGAGAGTGGCCGGCATAAGGGTTATGTTAGTAACACACCACTCGGAAACTTTCTATCGGTTTGAAACGATGTGTGCGAGGTGATGCCCGAGTCGCTCCAAGCATCATAGGTGCGTGAACGCGGGCGGCCTGAACCGATAGGTCACTTTCCGCAGGCGCTCGTGCTCTGCTGTGCGGTGCAACTCGCTGGCGGCTCGCAACGTCCTTGTTGCTTGCTTGACGCTGGCCTACCAGCGAGGCCACACCATGCTGGTCGCCCTGTTGGGATACTCCCAGATCGTGTTCACGAGCGTGCTGGGGATGGCCCTGTGGAACGACAGGCCCACACTGCTTGCCTGGGTGGGCATGGGGATGGTGATGGCCAGTGGCGTCGTTGCGACTCGAAGTGCTACGGCGAGGGTGAATGCCGGGGCCACGCAGTTGGCAGTGATGCCCCGGCGGCTCCAA
>Ga0070665_100008674_pt1 | contig 10289 bp, 4 predicted proteins | sample KBSS13metaG_FD_65862 | JGI IMG/M metagenome (GOLD analysis project Ga0070665, IMG submission 65862) | Switchgrass rhizosphere microbial communities from Kellogg Biological Station, Michigan, USA - KBS S1-3 metaG | ecosystem: Host-associated > Plants > Roots > Rhizosphere > Soil ...
ATAGATCAGCGGCACAGGCTTTCCCGCGGCGGACGTTGACGAGCCATTGCTCGGAGCGGGAAGCGTCTTCAACCAATCATACGTGGGCTGCAAAGCTTGCCTGATAGTCGAACCCATCGAATTGATATAGGCCTGGACCTCCTTCAACGCCGTCGCGCGGTTTGCAAAGAAGTCGAGCTCAATCGGCATTATGTTCGCGTTGAGTTGCGCTGCGCCCAATTGCGTCAAGGTGGCGCGTATCTTGTCGAGCACCAGTATCCCGTGGGCGCAGCCGACGGGGACATGGAAGAAGTCCAACACTGCATAGACGCCTGCGCGTTCAGACGTTAGCGCGCTCAAGGAATCGACGGGCGCAGGATTCGGCGGCGCCGCCAGCTCCGGGCCAGTGCCACCCGCAACGGCAGCCGCATTCTCTAGCGTAAATACGTCACCAATCTCTCTACCCGGGCCGACATATACTTGGTCGCGCAGCACCGCATCTTTCTCTTCAGGGGGAAGCGCCGCCAGCAACTCCTCGAGCTGCGAGTTGGTTAGTTGCGCCTTCCAGGTTGCGCCATCGCGCAGCTGTAGCGTCGATTCAGATTCGAGGGGTACGACGTCGGTAGACGTCTCATCCCTGAGGCTCACCGTAGATGTCTCGAAATTCAACTCCTGGGTGAGATCGGTGCTGGCGCCTTTGGAAAGGGGCCGAGCGGGCAGGTTGGGGAGCGTGAGAACCTGCCCCCCTTTGATGGCCGCGCGGCTCTTTAGTTTGTTTGTGTTAACTATCTGCCTTGCCAAAGCACCTGCAGCCTGGGGATATTGGCCGTCCGAAAAGCGATATTTCCTGGCAATAATGTTGTAAAGATTGTCGCCCGGTTGCACGAGGTACCTTGGTGAAGCATCGGCGGCAGTAAATGAGCTCAATACACGAATAATCTCAGCTCGTGACTTGGATGGTAAATTGTTGATATCAATCAACAGAGTTGCCTTATACGGCTCTCCCGAAGCATCGGAAAGATGGGTAAACCCAAGCATAACGGAGCTAAAGCAGAGCCACGCATGCCGCACCAACCTGCGGCGCAACAATTCTTGAACGACTCCGAACCAACCACTCAATGCGCGCCGACTGCGTGCCATCCCTGTGCATCTAGAGCGGGCCGACTGAATTGACACGTTGGGTTACGCGCCTGTTTGTATTTTGGCGAAATCTATACCTTAGTCTCAATCGGGGCAACTACTTTGTCGCCGTCGCCGACGCAGGTTTGGTTGCGATAGCGACAACTAACTAACGTTTGACCCGTTTAGGCTACAAACTCGCTGAATTCGCTATTATTTACAGGCCCGGGTGCGCACTCGCCCATTCCAACACCGGCGCCTTCATCAATCAAAGCGGATCATTGATGCTGCTGCGCGATAAGTCTCCGCTGGCACTTCCACCATGCGCCCCCAGACGGCACACGCGAAGAGACCCATGCGACCATCCGGTCCTCCCACTGACGGATCTTAAGGAGACCTATTCCTCCGACGATAGGCTGTAGCAGGATGCCGCGACGGAATTCCGCCGTAAATGCGCGAGGGTCTTTGCGAGCCTGTGGATGGCTTTTCCAGATAAATCCCTTTATTAGCCGGAACGGTCCTCTGAGGTAGTAGACGAGTAATTCGACTGGTGGGGCAAGACCAGGCACCCAGCCCTCGATGAGCAGAGCGTCCAATTGGGTCGCGTTGCCTTGATCGATCAGGGCTTCGCGGCCAGATGACCAGCCTGTACCCTCTGAGTGTTGAATACGCGCAGCGCTCAACTGTCACGTACGGATGTTCGAGTTCTTCTCGGGCGTCAGCAGCCTCACGGTCTTTGACAACCTGCTGTCTGGAGTCACCCATCCGGACCGATACGAGGCGGAGCTGAACGCCTCCTACCGGGAGCTGGCGAACCACTACCAAACCTCTGTCATCCCAACCCGTGTTAGGAAGCCCCGCGACAATGGAAAAGTCGAGGCCGCCGTGCTCGTCGCGCAGCGCTGGATTTAGCGGCTTTACGACACCATCGATTTTATCATCTGAACGAGCTCAATGCCGCCATCGCACAGCTGCTGTGCCGGCTGAACGACAGTGTGATGCGCCACGTGAAGCAATCCCGGCGACAGTTCTATGAGAAGATCGATCGTCCGCCCTCAAACCACTACCTGTTCGTCCGTACGAATACGCCGACTGGAGTACTAATTATTAAGGCTCAGGAGATGGTCAGGCAAGGACCCTGCCTATCGGTCAAATGGCTGATCGGCGTGACCGTCTCCAGATCTCGTTGATCCATTCCTCTACGTCTTGCGCTTCCCGCGGAATGCCGGCGGACAGGATTCGATGTCCTGTCGCGGTTACGAGCACGTCGTCCTCGATCCGCACGCCTATTCCGCGAAAACGGGGTGCAACCGTCAGATCATCGGGCTGGAAATACAAACCCGGCTCGATTGTTAAGACCATGCCTGGGAGCAATCTTCCCTGCTGGTAGTGTGCTTCGCGCGCCCGGGAGCAATCATGCACATCGAGACCCAACATGTGGCTGACACTGTGCAGCGTGTAGCGACGGTAGAACTGATTTTCATCCAGCAGTGCTTGCTCCGCAGGCACTCGCAGGATTCCGAGGCGTTCCAGACCGTGAGCCAGGACACCCCTGGCTGCAACGGCAGGTGCCATGAAGTCGTTTCCCGGCTTGACCCTCTTTAGAGCCGCGGTGTGCGCTTCCAGGACTATCTCGTAGACCGTCCGCTGCTCGCGGCTGAACCTTCCCGATAGGGGGAGCGTGCGGGTGACGTCGGCGGTATAAAGTGAATCAGTCTCGACGCCAGCATCCAGCAGCAACAGATCGCCTGGATGGAGGGCACCGTCATTTCGGGTCCAGTGCAATGTACAGGCGTGAGAGCCTGAGGCGACTACAGGAGGATATCCAACGTTGTTGCCCTCCGCGCTGGCGCTCGACCAGAACACTGACTCCAGCTCACGTTCGTTTCTGGCTGTGCGCATGCGCGCGATTACCTGCTCGAAGCCTCGCTTCGTGGCGGCGACGGCATTCCGGATCTCCTTCACCTCGCCGGCATCCTTGACCAATCGTAGTTCCGACAGCGCTTCTGCGAGCTCGTCATCGCGTTTCGTCTGGAGACCCTCGCGCACTGGGACCATGGACTCGAGTGCTGCGCTCAGGCCACGCAGCAGGCGAAACTGCGCTATTGACTGCAGGACGGCCGGCAAATCGGACAGGGGTTTGCAGGGGATTGAATATCGGAAGCTATTGCCGGCAAGGTCCAGGCGGGGGCCGTCCCATAGCTCACCCTTATCGGAATCCGTGAAGAACGCGATATCCGCTTTTCCTGAGCCTGGCTCGACGAACAGGACATGTTCATGACTCTTACCGCGCGGGAGCAGAACGAGGACGCAATCGGGCTCAAACGCGCCCGTCAGGTAATAGAAGTCGGTCCCGGGCCGGAAAGGATAGTGAGTGTCGTTTGACCTGATCTTCCGATGCCCTGTTGGAATAATCAGCACGTCGCCACGGAATCGCTGACTGAGTTGCTCTCGTCGGTTGCGGTGATGATCGGCATTGGGCAGACGATTCGGAGTCCTCTGTGATTTCGGACTCCAGCCGTTCAACATAAAATCGATGAGGTTGGGCGGTTCCCCAGACATTAATAACCTTCAGCTATCGTTGATACACCCCCTCTATTGTAGATGCTCGATGGACATCCGCCACGGCACGCCCGGATGGGTCAGCCGCAGCGGCAAAGCTGGCATCCCATGCAATTGCCGCTGGTGAAGAACACGCGATCGATTTCCCGCCAGGGACTGTCCTGACGCAAGCGGTATCAGGGAACCACTGTTCAAAAATGTGCCGATAGAAGTACGCTTCCTTCGAAGCAGGCGGATTGATCGGAAAGCGTGCCGCAGCGCGGGCGAAGTTTCGGTCACTCACGTGTGCGGATGTATAGACTTTGAGTCCGTCTATCCAGCCATACCCTACCCCGTCGCTGAACTGCTCCTTCTGCCGCCAGAGAATCGAGTCAGGCAGGTATCCGACGAACGCCTCACGCAGGACGCTCTTTTCGATACGTCCGCCGCCAGCCATTTTTGCCCGCGCATCCATTCCCATGGCCACATCCAGAAACTCGAGATCCAGAAAGGGAACGCGAGCTTCAACTCCCCAGGCCATCATTGACTTGTTGGCACGCAAGCAATCGTACAGATACAAGGAGTCGAGTTTGCGCACGGTCTCCTCGTGAAACTCCCTTGCCGACGGGGCTTTGTGAAAGTAGAGGTAGCCGCCGAAGACTTCATCCGAGCCCTCGCCTGAAAGCACCATCTTGATGCCCATTGCCTTGATTCGCCGGGCCAGCAAATACATCGGTGTGGATGCGCGAACGGTGGTTACATCGTAGGACTCGATATGACGAATGACCTCAGGCAGAGCATCCACGCCTTCCTGGAAACTGAATCGAAAACCGTGGTGAACACTCTGGAGGGCATTTGCGGCCACCTCTGCGGCGGCCAGATCCGGCGAACCCTCCAGTCCTATCGCAAAGGTGTGCAAACGAGGCCACCATGCTTCGGATCGGTCATCGTCCTCGATGCGTCGACGTGCAAAGCGCGCAGCACAAGCCGCGACGAGCGATGAATCGAGGCCGCCCGAAAGCAACACACCGTAGGGCACGTCGCTCATCAGCTGGCGATGAACTGCCGCCTCAAAGCTCTCTCTGAGCTGCTGCGCGGAGACGATGACACCGTGGGTACTGTCGTATTCACGCCATGGCTTTCGATAAAATTGGATGAGTCTGCCCTCATCAGTAAAGAGATAGTGCCCCGGCGGAAACTGGGCGACATCCGAACAAATGCCGACCAGGGCCTTCATCTCAGAGGCCACCCAGATGCATCCGTCGCGATCGTGCCCCCAATAAAGGGAACATACGCCTATTGGATCACGAGCAATCAACGCTCGTTGCCTTCCCCTGTCCCAAAGTGCAAAGGCGAAAATGCCATTCAACTGATTCAGGAATGCGCCTGTTGGATCGCCGCTGTAGAGGGCATTGATGACTTCGCAATCGGATGCGGTCAGATAGGGATGAGACGCGGTCTCCTGTCGCAACTCCCGATGGTTGTAAATCTCCCCATTGACGGCCAGGACCAACTCGCCATCCATTGAGCACAGCGGCTGCGAACCTCCTGCGGGGTCCACAATCGCCAAGCGCTCGTGCACCAGGATCGCACGCTCTTCCGCGTAGATACCGCTCCAGTCAGGGCCACGATGCCTTTGAAGGCGTGAGCGCTCGATCGCCAGCGCGCGCGACTCCCGCAAATCGTCGCCCGGCAATAAGCCAAACACTCCGAGGACTGAGCACACGGATCACTCTCCTGCCGCTACCGTCTCGGCGAAGATGGGCACCGAGACGAGGGGAACATCAGGTCGTTCGAGCAGGCATTCAACAAAGGCCATGAAGTCCTGCCAAACCTCCTCGACCGCCTCAAAGGAGAATTGGCTCAACTGAAACTGCACCTGCCCATGTATCTCATCACCTGCCTCATAGAGACCTAGCACAGGCTCGGCATCAGTCTGGACGCCCTCGACCACGCGATGCTCGAATGGAACATCGGAGATGGAAACGCGACCCGTGGGAGTTTCGATCGCGAAATGATCGGCGTCTCTTGTGGCCCAATTGAAGCAGGTATTGCGCATGTACTGCGGCCTCGGTGTAGGCGTGTCCAGATAAGAAAAATCCATATTTTCATACGAGTTGCAGTACTCGTCAGTCACTCGACCGATCAAGTTGGCCAGCGTGTCTGCGGGCTGCAGTCCCACTCGCAAACACAGGCGCACAGCAAAGTAGCCGATTGCTTCTCTCTCCCTGGGATCAAACCTGCCGTCTGATTGATACAGAAAGACAGCCTCTGAGACCCGGCAGCGGCGCAGTATGAAGGCTATGTATGCAGCGAACATACACATCACCAATGTCGTCTTATTCAAACGACACCACCGCCTGAGCTGTGACGTGAGATCGCGATCAATCCGCAATTGAAGCAGTGCAAGGCCCTGAGGCACCACAGATCCCGAACGCCGCGTCCCCGGAAACGGCACATGCCGGCAGCCTCTCAGGTGCTCATCCCAGTAAGCACCATGCTCTTGCAACCAGCGTGCATGAGCACCTCGCTGGTTCGCCGCGTACTCGGCGAATTGCATCACCGGCTCGGGCGCACTGATGTCACCTGTTGTTATGCCCTGCACATATGAACCAAAGATATCCCGTAGAAGAATATTCAACGAGACTCCATCGGAAATGATGTGCTCCATTCCCAGCATCAACACATGATCCTGCGGACCGGCATGCAGGATGGCTGCTGCGAACAGTGGATCCCGAGTGACATCGATTCTGGCGAACAGGCAGGCGCGAATCAGACGCTTTTCCTCAGACTCGAGTGCGTCTGGCTGTAACGCGCTCAGGTCGAATACGGGAATCTCGATCTCATCTGAGCTGATGATCTGCTGAAACGGGTGCCCATTGCTGACCCCAATCCGCGTTCGCAATGCAGAGTGACGCCGTACGACATTGCGCAGGCTCTTCTGTAGGACTGCGATATCAATGAACCCCTTCAGGCGCACGGCGGTAGCGACACCTCTCACGGAGCGGCGATCGCCCAACTGATGCAGGTTCCAATGAGCCAACTGAGAGAAGGCCAGGGGCGCAATGCGTGTCCCTGGGGCGGCGCTCACTTTGGAACCTGCGGAGCCCCCAGCCGCCGCACTTTGCAGCAGGGCCGCTATCTGCCCCTTGCTCGCCTGCAGATCCCGAACGTCCTGTGAATCCAGGGCGTGCCTTGGGGCCTTGTAGTGCACTCGTCCGTTTTCTAGCCATACCTCAGCTCCCTTTCGACAGATTGTTTCCAGGAGGTTCCAGACGTCCTGAGTTGTATCAAGGCTATGACACGTTTCCATTTCTCTCTCCGACTTCCCCTACAGAACACCCGTCTCCACTTCGTCCTGCCCTGCGGCCGCCACTTGCGGCGCCAGCGACTGGATATGAGCCGCCATCTGTTTGATTGTGGGAAGCTTGAAGATGGATGTCAGCGGCAGCTTCACGTGGAATCGTTCACCGATGGCGGCGATCAGCTTGATTCCGAGCAACGAATGACCGCCGAGGACGAAGAAGTTGTCTTCCGTGCCCGGACAATCAATCTTGAGGACTCGGGCCCAGATCTCCGCCAGGATGCACTCCGTCTCGGTTGCCGGCTCAACGAATCCGTTGTGGCCATCCCCGACAGATCGGGGCACCGGCAAGGCGCGGCGGTCGACCTTTCCGTTGGGAGTCAATGGCAGCTCGTCCAACAATACCCACGCGGAAGGAATCATGTAGTCGGGCAGCCGATGCTCGAGATAGTCACGTAGCTGAATGCCCATCTCACGCTCGAACTCGCGATCTGCCACGACGTATGCGACCAGCCGCTTGTCCCCGGGGTCGGTCTCATATACGCCGACGATCGCCTCCCTGACGTTGGGATGACGTGTCAACTGGGACTCGATCTCTCCCAACTCGATCCGGAAGCCTCGGATCTTCACCTGGTGATCGTTGCGGCCCAGATACTCGATCGACCCGTCGGGACGCCAGCGGCCTAGATCGCCTGTTCGATAGATACGAGCGCTTTCATGCGCTCCAAACGGGTCAGGGACGAAGCGCTCCGCCGTCAGCTCCGAGCGATTCAGGTAGCCTCGACCGACTCCGAGGCCGCCGATAAAAATCTCCCCAGGCACGCCCAGGGGCGTTGGCATTCGGCGAGGATCGAGGATGTACATCTGCAGGTTGCCGATCGGACGACCGATGGGTACGCGCGGATTGTTGTCTTCTGCACTGCACTCCCACACTGTGACATCGACCGCAGCTTCAGTTGGACCATACAGGTTGGATAAGCTGACCTGCGGCAGAAGCTCGAAGCATCTTCTCTGCAAGGCGGCAGGTAGCTCCTCTCCGCTGCAGACGATGTGACGCAGGCTGGTGCACGCGCCTGATGGAGACTGTTCGAAAAAACTCTGCAGCATCGAGGGCACGAAATGCAATGTGGTGACTCCCGCCTGATCGATGAGATCCCGCAGATAGTCGGGGTCTTTGTGCCCATCGGGTCGGGCCATGACCAGCCTGGCGCCGGTCATCAAGGTCCAGAAGAACTCCCAGACTGAGACGTCAAAGCTGAAGGGCGTTTTTTGCAACACCCGATCTTCAATACCCAGCCCGTATTGCTCCTGCATCCACTGCAGACGATTGACTATGCCGCGGTGTTCATTCATCGCTCCCTTCGGCTTGCCGGTGGAACCGGATGTGTAGATCACATAGGCTAGATTTGTGGGCGTGAGGCCTATGTCTGCGGGGTCGAGATTGCCGTCCTCATGTATGTAGATCTTCGGCCAAGCAGCATCCAGTGCAATCAGCTGGCCTCTATATGGGGGCAGCTTGGAAACCAGATGCTGCTGAGTCAGCAGCACGCGGGGAGAAGAGTCTTCCAGCATGTAGGCCAGGCGATCAGAGGGGTAGGTCGAATCGATTGGCACATAAGCACCGCCTGACTTCAAGATGCCGAACAGGCCGACAACCATTTCGATGCTGCGCTCGACGCAGATGCCCACCAGTTGATCGGGGCCGATAGCCATCGATCGCAGCTGCCGTGCGAGCTGATTGGCACGCGCATTCAGCTCGGCATAGGTGAGGGATCTGTTCTCGAAGGAGACTGCCACATTGTTGGGTGTGCGTTGCACCTGCCTCTCGAACAGTTCGTGCAACAAAGGGCCTCTTTCGTACGGGACGGCCGTCGCATTGAATGTACTCAGCAACTGCTGCCGCTCAGCGTCGGGCAGTACCCCCAGCTCAAGCGCTGATTTTTTGTGGCTGTCCTCCAACGATTCCAACAGGGAGGACAACGCAGTTAGCATGTAAGCATTGATACGCCGTGGATCAATTCTTCGATCGGTTTGAGCGGTCAGCAGGAAGCCGTCTTCCAGATCGTCCACAGAAAGTGTGACTGGATAGTTCGTCCAAGAGCGGCTGGACACAATCCGGATTCCCTCTGCGCTGTCCCAGTCTTCGAGCTGCACGTTGCGTGTGTTGCGTCGATAGTTGATAAGGGAGCTGAAGAGCGGGGTTGAAGGTGGAATGCGGCTGCACCTTTGCGCAGTCGCCAGCGATGCTTGCTCGTGACTCAGCAGCTCACCCAGTTCCTGTTGAGCTCGGCGCACCAACTCGATGGCGCTCACATCACCCACCCGGATCCGCAATGGGAGAGTATTGATGAACATACCCAATGCCTGCTCTGCACCGGCACTGCTGTTCATGCGGCCGAGTAGAACCGTGCCGAAGACGACATCGTCTCGACCACTGGTATGGGCCACCACGAGTGCCCAGGCCGCGTGGAAGATGGCTGCGGGATTTAATCCGGCCCGACGAGCCTGTACGCGCAACCGCCGGCATAGGGCCGGATCGATTTCAATCAGACTCTCGAGAATCTGCGTTTCGGCCTCGCGATTTTCAAACAGCCCGAAGGGCGCTGTCGGCTCATCCACATCGCCCAGCTTGCTCCGGAAGAACTCCTCATCGTTGTGGGTCCGCGCATGCACCAATGCCTGCGCGACATGATTTCGATACGGAAGGGGCGGCGGTATTTTGTGTTGCTCCCCGTTCATGAGAGCCACTGCTTCCGAGATGAGAATCGACAGGGAGGTGTCACCGCCAATGTGGTGGAGCTGCAGCAGTACATGGCATTGCGAGCTGCCCTGCTCCGTCGCAACCTCCAATTGCAATGGCGGCGCCCGGCGCAGATCGATTCTCTGTCGCTCGGGCTTCATCCACTCTTTTATTTGAGCGGAGATGGCGTCTTTATTCACAGCGATGTACGAGACCGGTAATGCCGCTCGGCGGTAGACGACTTGCACGGGCTGTGGCAGCTGTTCCCACAACACGGCCGTGCGAAGTACATCGTGACGGTCGACGACCTGCTGTAGGGCTGAGATGAAGGCATCGACACGGTCACGTGAGGTGATGGAAAGTACGGTCGGGAGCACATACGTATCACCGCGGCTTTCATCGAGCAGGTGATGGAACAGCATCCCCTCCTGTAGCGGTGCCAGCGGATAGATGTCCTGGATGTTCGAAGCTCCGCCGGGCACGGTTAGGGCGATCTGATCGATCTGCGATTGATCGAGCTGTACCAGCGGCAGCATCTCGGGGGTGATTCGCTCACAGCCTGCAGCGATGAGGTTCGGCGGCACCTCCGTAACATCCGGGTGCGAG
>Ga0070665_100008675_pt1 | contig 10289 bp, 8 predicted proteins | sample KBSS13metaG_FD_65862 | JGI IMG/M metagenome (GOLD analysis project Ga0070665, IMG submission 65862) | Switchgrass rhizosphere microbial communities from Kellogg Biological Station, Michigan, USA - KBS S1-3 metaG | ecosystem: Host-associated > Plants > Roots > Rhizosphere > Soil ...
CCTGCCGGGATCCTCACACGATCTGATCTGCTGGAGTTCCTCGCGGCGCGCCGCTCGCAGGTCGGGCAGCCGTAGCCTTCCGCGGGAACTCCGCGCGAATCGCGACGTAGACGGCGCCGATCACGAGCGCGGCGCCGGCGAGTGTCCAGGGGCTCGGCCGCTCACCGAGGAACGCCATCCCCAGCGCGATCGCCACGAGCGGGTTCACGTACTGGTGTGTGACCACGAGCGAGATCGGCGCGACCCGCAGCAGCCAGGCATACGCCGAGAAGCCCACGATCGATCCCATCACGACGAGGTAGGCCCACGCGAGCACCGAGTCGAGCGCGAACGTGCTCGATCCGACCTCGCCGTACTCCCCGAACACCGCGGCACCGAGCAGGAGGACGGTGCCGCCCGTCGCCATCTCGTAGACGGATGCGACGAAGGTGTCGCTCGGGAGCGCGAGCCGCTTCGAGAGGAACGAGCCGAGCGTCCACGACATCGACGCGCTGATCATGATCGCGAGTCCCAATGCGGTCGAGCCGGCGCCGAGGCCCGGCGCGACGACGAGGCCGAGTCCCGCGAGCCCCGTCAGCGTGCTGAGGCGCGTCGCGCGGGCCGGGTTCTCGCCGGCGACGATCCGGAGGAGGATGATCTGCAGCGGGACCGTTCCGGCGATCATGGCCGCGATGCTCGAGTCGATTCGCGTCTCGGCGACGTGGACGAGCCCGACGCCGAGTCCGAGCAGCAGGCCACCCGCGATCGCGCAGGCGCGCAGCTCGGCGCGGGTCACACGAAGCGACGCCCCACGTAACACGAGAATCGCTGCCAGGAGCGCGGAGGCGACGAAGAAGCGCGAGCCGGCGGCGAGCAGCGGCGGAATGGTCTCGACCGCGATCTTGATGCCGAGGTACGTCGATCCCCAGACGACGTAGACGACGAGGAGCGCGACCCAGACGTGTTTGGCGGGAGCGGTCATCCAGAGAGCAACGCGGGGAAGGGCACGTGTGTGACAACGCAGAGCGTCGCTCGCTCACTCCGCCGTATCGATTCGAGCTGCTGCTCGAGTGAACCGCTGCCGCTAATCCCAGCGGCGGGACAGGCGGAACGCGGCGTTGATGAGGCCGACGTGGCTGTACGTCTGGGGGAAGTTCCCGCTCTGCTCCAGCGTGTCGGGGACGATGTCCTCCGAGTAGAGGCCGAGGCCGTTGTCCAGACCGAGCAGCCGGTCGAAGAGGACGCGTGCCTCGTCCGTGCGACCGATGAGCGCCAGTGCCTCGACGAGCCAGAACGTACAGACGGTGAACGCCGCCTCCATGTGTCCGAAGTCGTCCTGCACCGTGTAACGGCGGAGGAGGCCCCCGTCGACCGAGAGGTCTCTGCGGATCGCGTCGACGTGCTGGTCCGCGCGCGGATCCCCGGGCTCGAAGTAGCCGAGGTGCACGGCGAGGAGCATGGCCGCGTCGAGCTGCGGCTCGCCGGCGACCTGTGTCAGTGCGCCGATCTCGTCGTTCCAGCAGCGCGTCTCCAGTAGCTCGCGGGCGCGCTCCTCCACCGAGCGTGCGTGCGCCGCGAGCTCGGGTGCGTCGAGCGCCTCGGCGACCTCGACGGCCCGGCGGGAGCCGGCCCAGTGCATGAGCACCGAGAAGCTGTGGAGCCGCGTCTTGCCACGGAACTCCCAGAGCCCGGCGTCGGGCTCCTCGAGCCGCGCGTCCATCTGATCGATGAGCACCTGGATCATGTCCACTGCCGTATGCCGCGGCACCTCGCCGACGAAGCGCGCGTCGAGGAAGAGGCGCGAGATCCCGAGCACCATCTCGCCGTAGACGTCGTTCTGGACGTGCTCGAAGGCCTGGTTGCCGATCCGCACCGGGCCGTCGCCGTTGTAGCCGGAGAGGTGGTCGAGGATGCGCTCCTCCGCATCGGAGTCGCCGTTGATCCGGTACGCGGGCTGCAGTACGCCCCCGCGCTGCTCGAACAGGTTGCGGAGGTACTCGAGGAAGATCTCCATCTCCTCTGAGTGGCCGAGGCGCTCGAACGCGTTCAACGTGAAGTAGGCGTCACGCAGCCAGCAGAAGCGGTAGTCCCACGTGCGGCCCGACCCCGGGTGCTCGGGAATGCTCGTGGTGGTCGCGGCGAGCAGGGCACCGGTGTCCTCGAACTGGTGCAGCTTGAGCGCGAGTGCCGAGCGCACGACCTCCTGCTGGTAGTCGCGCGGGACGCGCGTTCCCTTCACCCAGCGACGCCAGTAGTCGAGCGTTCGCTCGAGGAAGCGCTCGGCCGTCTCCTCGAGGCCTGCCTCGAGCGGCTCGCCCCACGTGAGCACGAGATGGCGATCGCGCTCGAGCAAGAAGGGCCGCTCGTCCTCGACGTACGTGAGCGGCACGTTCGTCGTGAGGCGCACGGGTGTCGAGAAGCCGGTGAACTCGATGTGGTTCGAGGCGCGCCAGCGGCTGATCTCGTCGAGGCCGTACTCGTAGGTCGGTCGGCACCTCACGCGCGCTCGCGGCTCGCCCGAGACCGGCCGCAGGATGCGGACGAGCATCGACGGCTTGAAGAAGCGGTCGTAGAGCTGGAAGCGCGGCGCGAAGTCGATCAGCTCGAACGTTCCGCGCTCACCTCGGAAGGTGGTCTTGAGGACGTTCGTGTTCTCGATGTACGACTGGTCGATCTGCGTCGCGTCGACGCCCTCGACGGTGAACGCGCCCCCCTGCTCGCGATCGAGTAACGGCCCGAAGATGAAGCTCGAGTCGGGCCGGGGCCAGCACATGAACTCGACCGAGCCCTCCTTGAGAAGGGCACTGTACGAGCAGTTTCCGATGATGGCGAGGCCGTGGCTCATGACGTGACGCTATTCGCGGACTAGGTTCTATCTACCTGCAACCACTTCGAAGGAGGGAAGCTGGCGCGGCATAGCGGACATCACGGGCTCCTGATCGCGAGTAACCGCCTTCCGATCAGGCTGTCGCTGTCCGAGGACGGCATCGACGTCGTGCCCAGCTCGGGTGGCCTCGCGATCGCGCTGCAGGCCGTGCGCGGCGACTCGACTTGGGTCGGCTGGCCGGGAACGGTGATCCCACCCGAACACGAGCGGCGCGTCGCGCAGCGGCTCGCCCGCGATCATCTGGCACCCGTCCTCCTGACCGCACGCGAGGAAGAGGACTTCTACAACCGGGTCTGCAACGACACGCTCTGGCCGCTCTTCCACTACTTCTCGGACCGGCTGCGGATCACGCCGGAGGCGTGGGAGCGCTACGTCGAGGTGAACGAGCGTTTCGCCGACGTGATCGTGGGGCACGCGGAGCCGGGGAGCAGAGTCTGGATCCACGACTTCCACCTGATGCTGGTGCCGGCACTCCTGCGCCGACGCGATCCGAGCCTCTCGATCGGGTTCTTCCTGCACACGCCCTTCCCCTCGAGCGAGGTCTACCGACTGCTTCCCGGACGCGAGCAGCTGCTGCGTGGCGTCCTCGGCGCGGACTACGTCAGTTTCCAGATCGGCGACTACGCGCGGCACTTCCGCTCGTCGGTGCTCCGCATCCTGGGCATCGACTCCGAGCCCGACTGGCTCGAGATCGACGGGCGACGGGTCGGAATCGGTGTCGACCCGATCGGGATCGACACCGAAGGGTTTCGCGAGACGCTCGCCGACCCGGAGACCGCTCGGCTCCTCGCCGAGCTCGAGCGTCAGTACGAGGGGCGCAGGCTCGTCCTCGGAGTGGAGCGGCTCGACTACACGAAGGGCATTCCGCAGAAGCTGCAGGCATTCGAGCGCTTCCTCGAGCAGGATCCGACGCGGGCGCGGACGACCACGATGATCCAGGTGCTCGTTCCCTCACGGCTCGAGAGCTCCGAGTTCCGGGCCCAGCGCGACGAGATCGAGCTCCTCATCGCGCGGATCAACGGGCGCTTCGGGCAGCCGGGCTCGACACCCGTCGAGTACATCCACCGCGACATCTCGAAGCCGGGCCTCGTCGCCCTCTACCGCCGCGCCGACGTGATGATGGTGACGGCGCTGCGCGACGGGATGAATCTCGTCGCCCACGAGTTCGTGCTCTGCCAGTCCGAGCCCGGCCCGCCCGGGCGCTGGCGCGGCGCGCTCCTCCTCTCCGAGCTCGCAGGCGCTGCGCAGGTGTTGCCGGGTGCCCTTCTCGTGAACCCGTGGAACGTCGACGGCGTCGTCGAGCAGCTCGCGACGGCACTCGGCCTGTCGGCCCGCGAGAAGCAGCGGCGGCTGGAGACGATGGCGAAGCGCGTTGAGGATCTCGACACGCGCCGCTGGGCCGAGGGCTTCCTCACGCGCCTCGGCCGCTACTCGCGCCGCGACCGGCGCACCAAACGTCCTCCGACCGTGGATGCGGCCATCCAGGAGCGCATCGCGAGGCGCTTCGCGCGCGCGCGTGCCCGGTCGGTCCTCCTCGACTACGACGGCACGCTCCGCGAGTTCGAGATGCATCCCGATCTCGCACAGCCAACTCCGGAGATCCGCGCCCTCCTGCGCTCGCTGGCCGCGCTTCCCGAGACCGAGGTGCACATCATCAGCGGCCGGCGGCGCCGGAACCTGGAGCAGTGGCTCGGGCGGCTACCGGTGCACCTGTGCGCGGAGCACGGCTACCTCGCGCGGGCGCCCGGTGGCGAGTGGCGCACGCTCCTCGATCTCGACCTCTCCTGGTTGCGTCCGATCGAGCGCCTCCTGCGGCGCGTCGCGGCCGACGTCCCCGGGGCGCACGTCGAGCGGAAGTCGTGCAGCGTCGCCTGGCACTACCGGCAGGCCGAGCCCGAGTACGGGTCGTGGCGTGCTCGCGAGCTCCTGAACGACTTGCACCAGCACCTCGCCGGCGCACCCGCCGAGGTGCTCGCCGGCCATCAGGTCGTCGAGGTGCGTGCGCTCGGCGTGGACAAGGGGGTCTACGTGCGGAGTCTCTTCCCGGACGGGAAGGAGCCGACGCATTTCGTGCTCGGGCTCGGCGACGACCGGACGGACCACGATCTCCTCGGCGCGCTTCCGCAGGGCTCGATTGCAGGGCACGTCGGCGGGCTGCTCCCGAGGACTGGCGGGCCGAACGGTCGGCGCGAGGACATTCACATCGTCGGGCCGGGCGAGGTGCGTGCCTTCCTGCGAGGACTCGTCGAGAGCGCGACCGTCTAGGCCGGCCGGCGGCGCTCGTCGCGGATCGTACGGAGGAGCGCGAGGCTCCACCACCTCCACGCCGTGAACACGAAGAACGCGACCGAGACGATGATCGCCTCGGGCGTCCCGAAGATGCGCTCGGTCACGAGGTAGAGCACGCCGGTGAACGCGAGCGAGCTCGCGACCGTGCCCGCGATCGCCTCGCGGTTCCCCTTGCGGAGGATGTTGTCCTTGTCGCCCTCGCGAAAACGCAGGCGATGGTGCGCGGCGGGCGCCATGAAGAGGACGATGGCCGTCGCGGTGCTCACGAGCGTCGCGAAGTAGACGTAGCGCTCGTCACGGTCGAGCTTTCCGAAAGCGTCGGTGAAGCTCACGGCGAGGAGGAACCCGAGGAGGACGTTTGCGCCAGGGATGAGCGAACGGAGCTCCTGGAGGAGCTCGTTGTACTCCCGCTCGAGGCGTGCTTTGAGTGCCTCCTCGCTCTCCGCTGCGAGGAGCTCCTGCTCGAGGTCGGGATCCGATGTCACGCGGGTGCCGCGATGCCGATGCCCCGCCTGAAAGCGGCTGCATGGCCGCGCGCGTTCGCCTCGCGAAGCTCGTCCTCGTCGAGGGCGTCGATGTGGAGGAGGAGCTCGAGCTCGTCGCGCAGGTGCGTCCGCATCATCTCCGGCCCGTCGGTCGCGATCGTGAACGGCACCTCGTGCTCGACGAACGTCCTCAGGGTGTCGCGTACAGCCGCCTCGTCCGGCAGAGCTTTCGTGAGGAGGTTCGACGTCGGGCAGATCTCGAGCGTGATCCCCAGATCGCGGATCGACGCCATCAGGCCGGCGTCCTGCGCGGCGAGGATCCCGTGCCCGATGCGATCGGGACGCAGGCGCTCGACGACGTCGCCGATCTCGGCGCGGCCCGTGTCGCCGCCCTCCTCGCCGACGTGGATCGTGATCCCGAGGCCGGCGTCGCGTGCAGTCTCGACGATCGACTCGATCTGGCCGTAGTCGTAGCGTCCACCGCCTGGTCGGGGCCCGGCGATGTCGATGCCGACGATCCCGCGGCCGGCCCAGCGGATCGCCTTGTCCACGATGATCTCGTTCAGCCGTAGGTCGAAGGTCCGATCCATCATCAGGATGAGCCCGGCGCGGACCTGCGGGTACTCGATGCTCGCACGATCGACCCCGCGGATCGCGGCGAGGATGATGTGGTCGAGATCACGCTCGCCGCCGCGGTTCCGCTTCATCGGGTTGAAGCGCAGCTCGAGCGTCGTGATCCGCTGCGAGCGATACGCGCCGCCGATCGCGCCGTGCACCGAGCGCTCCACGGCGATCGGTGACGACTGGATGAGCTCGGTCCAGTGGTAGATCTGGTCGAGCTCGTCGAGGCCCTGCACACCGTGCGGGTCGGAGACCGTGACGAGCGCGTCGAACTCCCAGAAGTCCTTGACCGGGAGCGCGATGCCCTGCTCGTGGGCGATCGACCAGAGGATGTCCGAGGCGACCGAGCCGCCGAGGTGGGTGTGTAGCTCGGCGAGCCCTTCGCCCTCGAGAATCATCGCGTCACTCTACGTCGTCGCTCCCCCGGGTCGCGGCGAGGGCCTCCAGGGTGATCAGCCGGTTTTCGCCCAGGGGCGCGGGTCCGGCAGCGGCGTGAGGATCGGCTCGACCTGCGCGCGGAGGTGCTCGAAGGCCGGGGGCAGGATGAGCGTCTCTCCCAGATGCTCGGGGTCCTCGTCGAGCGAGAAGCCGGGGCCGAGCGTCGCGATCTCGAAGAGGATCCCGTTCGGCTCACGGAAGTAGATCGAGCGGAACCAGAAGCGGTCGATGATCGGCGACGGATGCATGCCGGCCGCGCTGACCCGCTCGTGCCACGCGCCGTGCTCCTCGAGGGACGACGACCACGCCACGTGGTGGACCGTGCCCCCGCCGCCGAGGCCGCGCTCGGGTGGCGGTTCGTCGTAGAGGTAGAGGCCGCCACGCGACGGACCGCGCGCCTCCCACGCGTCGTCGCCGACGGGCTGGAAGCCGAGCGCGTCCTCGAACAGCCCGCGGCTCGCGTCGGGCGTGAGGCCGTACGCGTGCACCGCGTCGAATCCCTGCAGCGCGTGCTCGGCGGGGATCTCGGGATGGTCGGCGAGGAGCGGCGCGTCGTCGACGGTCGAGACGACGAGCCGGTGGCGGAGCCCTTCCGGGTCCTCGAACGTCACGCTGTCGTCGTCGCGCGCCGCCGAACCCGAGAGTCGTGCGGCCCAGAAGTCGAGTGACTCGTCCGATCCGACGCGCCACTGAACGGTATGCACCATCCCCGCTCCGGCACGACCGCGGCGGACGCCGGGGTACTCGAAGAAGGTGATGTCGCTGCCGGGTGCTCCATCCTCGTCGGCGTAGAACAGGTGGTAGACGGTGGGGTCGTCCTGGTTGACCGTCTTCTTCACGAGCCGCAGGCCGAGAACCTGGGTGTAGTAGGCGACGTTCTGCGGCGCATCGCCGGTGATACACGTGACGTGGTGGATCCCGTCCAGCCTCACCCGTCCAGCGTAACGGTCGACCGTTAGGCTCCCGCGGGTGAAGATCGGGATCGTCGTCCCGTTCTCGTGGTCGTTCTGGGGTGCTGTCGTCGAACATGCCGAACTGCAGGCGGCGGCGCTCGAGGAGCTTGGTCACGACGTGCGCCTGGTGATGGGCAACGACCCGCCGGGTCAATTCACGCGGGTCCTGCATCCTCGGGTGGGTCGTCACGGCGACCCACCCGACAACGTCATTCCCGTCGGGCGGTCCGTCATCGTTCCCGCAAACGGTTCGCTCCCGAACATCGTGCTGTCGCCGCGCTCGTACTTCCGGATCGTGCGCACGTTCGAGCGGGAGCGCTTCGACGTGCTCCACCTGCACGAGCCGATGACGCCGACGATCTGCCTGACGGCGCTCATCCGGGCTCGCTGCCCGATCGTTGCGACGTTCCACGCGTCGGGCGACCTCGGCTGGATGAGGTTCGGCACTCCGCTCTGGGGCTTTCTCATCCAGCGCATCGACCATCGGATCGCCGTCTCGGAGCGTGCGAAGGAGTCCCAGAACACGTGGCTCCCGGGCGACTACGAGGTGATCGCGAACGGGGTTCTCGTGCCGCCGGAGGCGACACCCGGCGACCGCGAGCACCGAGTCGTGTTCGCGGGTCGGCAGGAGCCACGCAAGGGGCTGCAGGTGTTGCTTCGCGCCTGGCCGGAGATCCACGCCCGCACGGGGCTCCGGCTCACGGTCGCAGGTGCCGATCCGCTCGCGGTCCGCCTCCTGCTCGCGCGCCTTCGGGTCGCCGACGACGGCATCGACGTCGTCGGCTTCCTCGCGCAGCAAGATCTCACCGACACGCTCCTGCGCGCGAAGGGGCTCATCGCGCCGTCGATCGGGCAGGAGAGCTTCGGGATGGTGCTGACGCGCGCGTTCGCCTGTGCGCTGCCTGTCGTCGCGTCCGACATCCCCGGCTACCGGGAGGTGCTCACGCCCGAGGCTGCCGTCGCGGTCGCGCCGAACGATCCGGCCGAACTCGCGAATGCGGTGTCCGACCTCGTGGGCGACGAAACGCGTCGCGAGCGCATGGGTGAGGCGGCACGAGCTCTCGCCCTCGAGCACTACTCGTGGCCGACGATCGCGAAGAGGCTCGAGCAGATCTACGCGCGGGTGACGGGCCTCGAAGCGGGGACGGCGCGAGCGGCATGAAGCCCTTCCTGTCGAGTTTGTGGCGGTCCCGTTGGACGCAGCTCGGCGTCGCGCTCGTCGCGCTCGTGCTCTCGCTCGTCGCGATCTGGTGGCGCGGCCCCGAGTGGGGAGCCGTGCTCGAGGCGTTCCGCCTCGTGATCTGGAGCTGGATCGTCCTCGCGTTCCTCCTGAACGTCGTCTCGACGATCTTCCGGGCGCTCTCCTGGAGGCTCACCGTCGGGCAGGCGCTGCCGCCCGAGCACCAGCCGAAGGTCATCCACGTCTTCTCGTCGTTCGGTGTCGGACTGCTCGCGAACGCCGTCGTCCCGGGTCGGTTGGGGGAGCTCGCGCGGGTCGCGACCCTGCGCCGGCACCTCCCGGGCGCGCCGGCGGGGACGAGCGCGACGCTCGTCGGGACCGTCTTCGCGCACAGGCTCTTCGATCTCGTCCCCGCCACGATCCTCGTCGTGTGGGTGCTCCTCACGGCCGAGGTCCCGCACTGGGCGGTCGTCTCGTTCGTCATCGCCGCGTTCGTCGGGTTCGCCCTCTTCACCGTGGCATGGCTCGGCGCGAGGCGACATCAGCAGTCCGTGATGAGCGAGAGCATGAGCTCGATTCGCCGGCTGTTCGGTATGGGGCGCCAGGGGCTCGCCGTGCTCAAGGAGCCCGTTCCGCTTGCAGGCGCCGTGCTCCTTCAGTGCCTGGGCTGGCTCATGCAGCTTCTCGCCGTGTACGCCACGATGCGGGCGTTCGGCATCCACGCCCCACTTTCGGCGGCGGGGCTCGTGCTGGTCCTGATGAACGTCGCGACCATCGTTCCGCTGTGGCCGGGCAACGTCGGCCTCGTTCAGGCGGCAGTCGCGCTCCCGCTCCGCAACTACGGCGTGCCGTACGCGACGGGCTTCGCCTTCGGCCTCGCGCTCCAGGCCATCGAGATGGCGTGCGGGATCGGGCTCGGCCTGCTCGCCATCGCACGCGAGGGGATCTCGTTCGCAATGCTGGGACGCATGGAGAGCGAGGAGGATTCCTCGGAGGACGCAGTTTCCGACGTCCGCGAGATCGTCGAGGAGCTCGAGGAAGGACGCGAGGGCGACGCCGAGGGTGCCCGTGAGGGCGCTGCTGTGTCCCGCTAGCCTCAAGGGCGTCCTCTCGGCCACGGAGGCGGCTGCGGCCCTGGCGTCGGGGGTGCGCACCGCGGGAGCGGAGGCCGTCGAGCTTCCGACCGCCGACGGAGGGGAGGGGACTGCGGATGCGATGTACGCGACGCTCGGCGGGACCTGGCAGGAGGCGGTGGTCGCCGATCCGCTCGGGCGCCGGGTGCCGGCGCGGTGGCTGCTGCTTCCCGACGGGCGCGCCGTCGTCGAGGCCGCTGCCGCCGTCGGGCTGCCACTCCTCGCCGCCGGCGAGAGAAATCCGCTCATCGCCTCGAGCCGCGGCCTCGGGGACTTGGTGCTCGCCGCCGTTCGGGCAGGCGCTGACGCTCTCGTCGTCGGCCT
>Ga0070665_100008678_pt1 | contig 10288 bp, 10 predicted proteins | sample KBSS13metaG_FD_65862 | JGI IMG/M metagenome (GOLD analysis project Ga0070665, IMG submission 65862) | Switchgrass rhizosphere microbial communities from Kellogg Biological Station, Michigan, USA - KBS S1-3 metaG | ecosystem: Host-associated > Plants > Roots > Rhizosphere > Soil ...
TCTGCGGACTCGGATCAGCCCGATTACGCCAAGAACGAATTCCGCGCCCGCTTGCCGGAAGTGCTGGTGCTCATCGGCACCTGCACTCACCTGGGTTGCTTGCCGAAACAGCGTTTTGAGGCGCATTCGGCCGAAATGGGCGCGTATTGGCCGGGCGGCTTCTTCTGCCCCTGCCACGGTTCGCGTTTCGACCTCGCCGGCCGCGTTTTCAACGGTTCGCCGGCGTCCGTGAACCTGCGCATTCCGCCCTATTCATTCCCGTCGACGCTCAAGCTCGTCGTGGGTGTGGATGAAACCCACCAAGGAGCCGCGTAATGGCCGCAGCGCCCCAACCAACCACGCCCGTCAGAAAAGGCTTCCTGGGCTGGCTCAACAAGCGGATGCCGGTGGATGAGTTCATCTCCAGCCAGCTCACCGGCTACTACGCCCCGAAAAATTTCAATATCTGGTACTTCTTCGGCTCCCTGGCGCTGCTGGTGCTCGTGCTGCAGCTCGCTACGGGCATCTTCCTCACGATGTTCTACAAGCCGGGCGAGCTCACCTCGTTCGACTCCGTCGAATACATCATGCGGGAGGTCAACTACGGTTGGCTGATCCGCTACCTGCATTCGACGGGCGCTTCGGCGTTCTTCATCGTCGTATACCTCCACATGTTCCGGGCCTTCCTGTACGGTTCTTACCGTGCACCACGCGAGCTGCTGTGGATCCTCGGCATGCTCGTGTACCTCGCGCTGATGGCGGAGGCCTTCATGGGCTACGTCCTGCCGTGGGGCAACATGTCGTTCTGGGGTGCGCAGGTCATCGTGAACCTGTTCAGCACGATCCCGGCCATCGGACCGCCGCTCGTTGAGTGGATCCGGGGTGACTACGGCATCGCCGACTCCACACTGAACCGCTTCTTCTCTCTCCACGTGGTGGCCGTTCCGCTGGCATTGCTCCTCCTCGTTATGTTGCATCTCGTTGCCCTGCGGCAGACGGGCTCCAACAATCCGGACGGCATCGAGATCAAGAAGAACCTGGGCCCGGATGGCCATCCGGTCGATGGCATTCCGTTCCATCCGTACTACACGATCAAGGACGTCTTCGGCGTCGGCGTGTTCTTCATCCTGTTCACCATCGTCGTGTTCTTTGTGCCCACCTTTGGTGGGCTGTTCCTCGAGGGCCCGAATTTCGAGCCGGCGAATCCGATGTCCACGCCTGAGCACATTGCTCCTGTGTGGTACTTCACGCCGTACTACGCAATCCTGCGCGCCGTTCCGAACCAGCGTATGGGCGCGTTGCTGATGGGGCTCGCGGTGTTCGCATTCTTCCTGGTGCCCTGGCTCGATCGTAGCCCGGTGAAGTCAATCCGCTACAAGGCCTTCATCTCCAAGGTGGCGCTGGCTGTGTTCGCGTTCTCATTCATCGCGCTCGGCTATCTCGGCCTGCAGCCCGCTGAAGGTTTGTACGTGGCACTCGCCCGGATCTTCACAGTCGTCTACTTCGCGTTCTTCGCGCTGATGCCCATCTATTCGCGTATGGGGACACCGAAGCCTGAGCCAACGAGGGTGACCTACCATGCGCATTAATTCGATGCGCGCGCTGAAGGCGTTGATTTGCGGGGCGTTACTGTTGACGTCCGGGACCCTGTTCGCCGCCGAGGCGGACAAGGGCGCGGAAGGGGCCACCCAGACAAACTGGAAGATGTGGCACGCGGATTTAGATATTGCGAACCGGGACGCACTGCAGCGAGGTGCGCGCAATTTCGTCAATTACTGCCTGGGATGTCACTCGCTCAAGTACATGCGGTATTCCCGCATGGGTGCTGACCTGGGAATTCCGCCGGACCTGCTGAACAAGTTCCTGGTTCAGCCGGGCGACAAGGACACGAACTATATTCTGACGACCATGCCGGCCGCAGATGCGGAGACCTGGTTCGGCAAGACGCCGCCGGATCTGTCGCTCATGGCCCGGGCCCGTGGGTCGGACTACCTGTATCGGTTCCTGAAGACCTTCTACGTTGATCCGACCCGGCAGACGGGCGCGAACAACCTGCAGCTGCCCTCAACGGCAATGCCGCATGTGCTGTCCGAGCTGGAGGGCCTGAAAAAGCCGGTCTACAAGTCCGAGGAGCACAAAGGCGAGGACGGCAAGACCACGACCGAGCAGGTTTTCGATCATTTTGAGCAGGTTGCACCAGGTCGGATGAATGCCGAAGAGTACGATGCCTTCGTGCGTGATACCGTGGCCTTCCTGAGCTACGTGGGTGAGCCGGCGCAGATTCAGCGTCACAGCCTGGGAATCTGGGTGGTGCTGTTCCTGCTCGTGTTCACCTGGTTGGCGTATCTATTGAAGAAAGAATACTGGAAGGACGTTCACTGATTTATAGGCGCGGCACTGGCCGCGCGGAGCCCGAGTATTCGTCCGCCGGCAAAAAGCGTGGCCTGATTGGATAAAATTGGGCCGGCTGCGTTGGTAGACATGGAGCGGAAATTTGTCGAGCAGACGATCCATCATGACGCTCTTTTCCGCTCCTAATGACCCTTGGAGTCATAGGACGCGGATCGTGCTGGCCGAGAAAGGCATCAGCATCGACATCGTGAGCGTTGAGCCGGGCAAGCTGCCGGAGGACTTGCTCGACCTCAATCCGTACCACAGCGTTCCGACGCTGGTGGATCGCGACCTCGTGCTTTATGACTCCCGCGTGATCATCGAGTACCTGGACGAGCGGTTCCCCCATCCTCCACTCATGCCCGTGGATCCCGTGACCCGCGCGCAATTCCGCCTGGCCCTGTATCGCATCGAGCGCGACTGGTACGCGCTGGTTCAGCAGATCGAGCAGGATCCGGACAAGAAGAACACGGTGAAACTGAAGAAGATCCTGCGCGACACGGTGTTGCAGAGCACCGAGTTGTTCAAGGTGAAGCCGTACTTCCTGTCGGATGAGTTTTCGCTGGTGGATGCGACGATTGCGCCGGTGTTGTGGCGTCTGCCGTATTACGAAATCGACCTGCCGCCGCAGGCGCAGCCCATCATCAAATACGCCAGCCTGATTTTTTCGCGGCCGGCCTTCCGCGAGAGCCTGTCCGATCAGGAACAGGAAATGCGACTCATCTGATTTAAAGCGTATGGCTCCTTCGACACCTCCGCCACCACCCCCGAAGCGTCCTTATCTGTTGCGAGCAATGCATCAGTGGATGTCTGACAGCGGACATACTCCGCACGTCATCGTTGATGCTGAACGCGCCGGCACTGAAGTGCCGAAGGCGTACGTCAAGGAAGGCAAGATTGTTTTGAACCTCAGCCCGAGCGCGACGCAGCGCTTGAAGTTGGGGAATGATGAGATCGAGTTTGATGCGCGCTTTGCGGGTGTCGTGCATCACGTGCGGTTTCCTGTTGCCGCGGTGATGGGGATTTATGCGAGGGAGACGGGCGAGGGGATGGTGTTCTCCGAGTCTGACCTCGGGCCTGAGCCGCCGAAGGGGCCGACTACGTCCAATGAGGAAGGGGGCGGTAGCAGTACGGGGACCGGCAGCAGCAAGCCGCGGCCGCAGTTGAAGGTCGTCAAGTAAAGGCGTGTTTGATCCATTCGATGCCCGCGGGCGTGACCGCGATGACATCGAAGCGAACGCGCAATCTCGCCAAATCCGGACGATGTTGTAGGAACAGCGCTGCAGCGCGCTGAAGTTTCGCCTGCTTGCGGGAGTCGACGCTGGCTGCGGCGCCTCCGAACCTGTTGCTGGAGCGGTTGCGGACCTCGATGATGAGGAGCGTGTCCTGCTCGCGCGCGACAACGTCGAGCTCGCCGAGGCGACGCCTGAAGTTCCGGGCGATGATTTGGAGTCCGCGCGATATCAAAAAGGCGACCGCGGCGTCCTCTGCCGCACGGCCAATCTGCTGACGATCCATGTCAGCCTCCGTATCGTTGCCGTGCGGTGCGGGTCAGCCACCTCGGCCATTCGTTGATGATCCATGTCAGCGCCTGTCATTGCTACCGCCGGGTGCTCTGCGGTAGCGATCCGTTGACGTCCGCGCTAGGGCCGGTCATTCGGCTCATCTTTGCGAGCTTTGCGGTCGCGGCGATCCGTTGGCATTCCATGAAACGGCGCCCGGAGCCGGTAGGATTTTGAGCTCACCGTTGTGGATCTGAGCGAACCCCAGCTCGCGGTGGATGCGGTGGTCGGGGTCGAGGGTCAGGTGGCCGGTCAGGCCGTCCACCTGGATGTTGGTGGCGCCGCTGTGGAGGCCGGTTGCGAGTCTGTAGGCGTCGAAACCAAATGCGAAGTAGCGGTTTCGGCGCGGGCCGCCGCCGTTGGGGTAAGCGGTCTGCAGGGCGTTGCGCACCGCATCTGCCAGGTCACTTCCCAACATCCAAGGCATGTCGGGAAACATCAGGCCCTCGAGGTCCTGGTTGTTATGTGGGTCCGGCTCGAAGGCATCGGAGGTCGCGTAGGTCGGGATGCTGCCGGCAAAGTGGAATCGCAGTTGCGGCCGCAACAGGCGCTCGATGTTGGCTTGCGCCGGGGCGAAAATGAACTCGATGTCGCCGCGCCGCCGCGGCTCGAATTGCAGCTTGGTGCCGAGAATGGATTCCAACCGCCGGTGGCGTGCGCTGCTGTCGCTGATGCGCAGAACGGTTGTAAGGGAATCCGAATAGTCGGTCATCCCCGTATCCAGCGCAGTCGCCGCATACAGGCCGCCTCCGCCCGCCTCGAGCTCCTGTTTGAACGCTGCGAGTACACGGGTTCCCCAGTCTCCGGAGGGAACGATGGCCAAGCCGTTTTTGTGACCGTCCGCGAGAATGCGGTGCGCTACCAGGCGCGCTTCATCTTCGGGTGAGAGCGCGTATTGATAGAAGCCTGTCGGCGCCGGTTGGCTGGTCGGCAGGAAGTTGAGAGCGAGAATGGGCGGCCGGCGTGTGACGATACCCGCGGCTGCGACAACTTCGTCGCGGGTCAACGGGCCGACGATGATATCCGCGCCCTCCTGAGTGGCCCGGGCTACGTTTTCGGCGATCCCGGTCTCGCCCGTATCATAAATGTTGATGGGCGTCCGCTGCGCTTCCGGTGTCTGGTAGTACGCCGTCATGAAACCATCGCGGATCGTGGTCGCGATGGCACCGTTGCGTCCGGAGATCGGCAACAAGAGCGCGATGTGCCCTCCGCTGCCATTGACGATCTGCTGCGTTGGCTGTGAGTACTGCTGACTCAACAGCTCACTGCGCACGATGTCGCTTGCAGGGTGGTTTGGATAACGCGAGCGCCACGCGTCAACATCGGCGATCGAGGCATTGGGGCTGCGTGCAGCGGCCGCGGCGATGGGTCCCAACTCCAACCAACCTCGAATCGTGGGATCGGTGGCGGAGCGCGGGTCGATCCGGATGTTGCGCTCGCTTGCGTCACGTAGCGAAGTCAGCAGGTTGACGCGGCTCTGTCGCAACTCCTGCGTCGTCGGCAGCCAGCGCTCCAAAGACGCCTGCGCAATCACCCCATCGTTGACTCTGCCGCTCGCAAACGCGGCCTGTTGCCGCACGCGCCAGTAGTGCAGCGCCTCAGGTCCCGTTTTGGGTTCGGGCAGCGAGCTGATCCGTTGCCAGGCCTGTTGGCCTTGGCCGCGCGCGAGCGCCAGGTCGACATCCAACAAGGGCTTTTCCACAGCCTGTTGTGCCGTGAGCGCCGGTTGTTCGACTTCGGCCAGCACCCGCGCGGCTTCTTCCGGGCGGTGTCCGGTAAGGTAGGCACGCGCGGCGCGGAACAGATATTCATTGCGATCCGACCCGCTGTTCTGCCCGGCCAAGGTCTCATACATGTGGCCTGCGCCCATCAGATCGCCCGACCGCGCAAGCGCATCGGCGTTGTCCAGCGACGGAGGGGATTCAGCGCGGGGGCTGAGGCTCGGGCAGCCCGTCAGGGCCCAGCCGGCCACGGCAACTACCAGGAGGCGAGAAATCCATCGCGCTGAGTGCATTTGTCAAAAGGCCTTTGGTCGGGCGGGCAGGACCTAGGATTATAGTGGCGGGCGAGCAGCCATCACAGGAGAAAAGGTTGGTCAAAGCTCCGGGCTCTTTACACGTAATTGCGACACCGATCGGCAACCTGAATGATTTGAGTACACGAGCACTTCAGGCGCTCTCGAATGCCGATCTCGTGGCCGCTGAAGACACTCGGCATACGCTGGGATTGCTACAGTCCATCGGCGTTTCGAAGCCGATGGTGTCGCTCCACGCGTACAACGAAGGACAGCGCGTGCCTGAGCTTCTTGCGCGTCTTAGTGCTGGTGAGGTGATTGCGCTCGTCAGTGACGCTGGGACGCCCTTGCTGTCCGATCCTGGATACGAGCTGGTGAGCGCTGCGGCAAATGCCGGCTTCGAAGTGCGCGTGATTCCGGGGCCTTCGGCGATTACTGCCGCGCTTGCGGTGGCGGGATTGCCGACGACGCGCTTTTGTTTTGAAGGGTTTCTGGCGAGCCGTTCGCGCGAACGGCGTACGCAGTTGGCACGGCTGGCGGGAGAAACCAGGACGTTGGTTTTCTTCGAAGCGCCGCATCGGATTGCGCAGATGCTCGCTGATATGGCAGCTGAGTTCGGCGGTGAGCGCCGCGCTGTGGTCGCACGTGAGTTGACAAAATCTCACGAGACGATTTATCGCGGGACGTTGAACGAGTTGGTTTCGTTGGCAGGAAGTGACGCTAATTTCCAGCGGGGCGAGATAACGTTGGTTGTAAGCGGGGCTGAGGAAGTCGCCAGTACTGTTGATTTACAGATGTTGAAACGTACGGTTGAGTTGTTGGCGAAGGAGTTGCCCCCGGGGAGGGCAGCATCCATCGCGGCCCAGTTGACCGGTGCATCACGCAGCGAGGCGTACGCGCTGATTCAGAAGAACGAGGGCTGATCCGTTCAGGCGGCCATGATAAAATCCGCGTGGGGAGCCGGCCAGGCAATCGCTGTTCTCGCAAGAGGATGGAGGAAAGTCCGGGCTCCGGCGGATCAGGTGCCAGGTAACGCCTGGGGGGCGCGAGCCCACGGAAAGTGCAACAGAGAGCAAACCGCCTAAGGCCCCTGCAGGCTGCAAAGCCTCGCAAGAGGTCCGGTAAGGGTGAAACGGTGCGGTAAGAGCGCACCGCGGACTCGGTAACGAGGACGGCATGGTAAACCCCACCTGGAGCAAGACCAAATAGGGAAGTAGCGCTCAGCGCAGGCCCAAAAGCCGGCGTGAGAGTGCAGCGCCGATCCGCGCGCGCTTCCGGGTAGGTCGCTCGAGGCTCACGGTGACGTGAGTCCCAGAGGAATGATTGCCCACGACAGAACCCGGCTTACCGGCCGACTCCCTCTTCATGCGCAGGCGCAGGGTTCAACGGGGTCGAAGCGACCCCGAAAGAGGGGCGGCGCTGCGCGCCGGGGGCGACCCCCACTCTCTCCCACATACAGGCGAGATTTCGCTCAACCACTGTATGAAAAGGGGGCCTCAAGCGTCTGATTGCTAAGACGAATGCCCGTCACCTACTGTGTGCAAGCTCTGCAATGCACCTATAAGTCCTTGTGACTGCGACGGATTTCTCACTATTTCCATTGACATAGGCCCCACGCGATTTCATAGTGGGGGCCGGTGGGAGATTGTGGGGGGAAATGGGCGAGTCCCTCTCTTTGAATCATGTTCCGCAGTGCAAACAAGGTGACCTTGGACGACAAGGGCCGGATGGTCATGCCTACCCGTTACCGGGAGGAGATCGCCGAGCTCTGCCAGGGCCGTTTGGTGGTCACCGCGGATCGTGATCAGTGTCTTCTCGTATACCCCCAGCCGGAATGGGAACAGACCGAAAGCAGGTTGATGAACCTGCCGAGCATGGACCCGGAGGCGCGTCGGCTGCAACGCCTGATGGTGGGTTATGCGACGGAGCTGGAGATGGACAGCCATCACCGGATCTCGCTGCCTCCCGAGTTGCGCGAATACGCGAAGCTCGAGCGGCTCGGCATGTTGGTGGGTCAGGGCAATCGGCTCGAGTTGTGGGATGAGGGCCGCTGGCGCGATCAGTTTTTGATGAAGGAGCCATCGGCGGGCGAAAGGTCCCCCGAGCTCGTTGCGCTGAAGCTGTAAGGCGCGGCGATGGACAGTGAGTTGACGATTTCAGGGGTTGTTCGCCCGGGCGGGCGGGCGTTGGGTCAGAAACGCGGGACCAAAGCAAAGTGAACGAGCACATACCAGTGCTCGTTGCCGAGGCGCTCGCGGGTTTAGCCCTCGAAGCGGGCGGTTACTATGTCGATGCGACGTTTGGGCGCGGCGGTCATACGGCACAAGTCCTCCAGGCCTTGGGTAGGGAAGGTCGCGTGCTCGCGATCGACCGGGATCCACAAGCCATCGCGTCCGGCCGCCAGCGTTTTGCCGACGAAGTGCGGCTTACGCTCATCCATGCGTCGTTTGCCGATCTCGCCGCGCTCGTGCCGGCTCACTCGAACGGTCAACCTTGTCGCGGCGTGCTCTTCGACCTCGGTGTTTCATCGCCACAGCTCGACGACGCGAGCCGGGGCTTCAGCTTCCGCGCCGACGGTCCGCTCGACATGCGCATGGACACGACACGCGGCGAGCCGGTCTCAGCCTGGCTCGCTAGGGCGGGCGTCGACGAGATTCGCGAAGTGATTGCAACACTCGGAGAAGAACGCTTCGCGGGACGCGTTGCCCGAGCAATTGTCGAAGCACGACCGCTCACGACTACGAGTCAACTGGCTGCCGTCGTTGCCAAGGCTGTGCGTACGCGCGAGCCTGGCAAACACCCGGCCACCCGCACGTTTCAGGCACTGCGCATGTTCATCAATGATGAGCTCGGGCAGTTGCAGCAGGGATTGGACGCCGCGTTGGAATTTCTGGCGCCGGGCGGACGGTTGGCCGTCATCAGCTTCCACTCGCTCGAAGACCGAGTCGTCAAACGGTTCATGAAGCAGCAGACCGAAATCGATCCGGCGTTGGCGGATCTGCCGGTGTTGCCTGTCGGCGCGGAGCCGCGCCTGAAGCTCGTGGGCCGCAAGAGCCGGGCCGTAGCCAAGGAAGTCGACAGCAATCCACGCGCTCGCAGCGCGTTGTTGCGTGTCGCAGAGAAAATCAAATGAACCGCGTGCTGTGGATTGCATTGCCGGTTTTGTGGGTCGCGGCGCTCGGTTCGGCCGCGGCCGCGGTTTACCTGAAGCATCGCTCACGCGAAATGTTTGTGCAGCTCGAACGGCTGGACACTCGCCGTGACAACCTCGACATCGAATGGGGCCAGTTGCAGCTCGAGCAGAGCGCCTGGTCCAACAATGCCTTCGTTGAACGCGTGGCCAACGCCAAGCTCCACATGGCCATGCCCCCACCCAAAGAGATCGAGATCATCGCCCCGTGACTTCTCGATTCTCCAAGCTCAAGAAGAAAGGCTCGGCAGGCGCCAAGTCGGCTCCGGCCGCCTTCCGTTGGCGTGCCTATCTGTTGATGAGCCTGATTGCCTGTGGCGCCGGCGGACTGGTCTATCGTGCTGTCAGCCTGCAGCTCGTCGATCACACCTTCCTGGCAAAGGAGGGTGACGCCCGCGTCTCCCGCGTCGCCACCATCGCTGCCCACCGCGGAACCATCACCGACCGATACGGCGAACCCCTCGCCGTCAGCACGCCTGTTGATTCGATCTGGGTCAATCCAAAGGAGCTCGCCCTTGCTACGGACCAGATACCGAGACTCGCGAGCGCACTGAAGCAGGATCGCCAGGAGTTGGCGCGCCGTATTACCAGCAACCTCGATCGCTCGTTCCTGTATCTCGCGCGCGGCCGTCAGCCGAGTGAGGCTGAGCAGATCAAGGCGCTCGGCATTCCGGGCGTGTACCTGTCACGCGAATATCGCCGTTACTACCCATCAGGTGAGGTTGCAGGTCACATCCTGGGATTCACCAACGTCGATGACGAGGGCCAGGAAGGTCTCGAGCTGGCGTTTGATCACTGGCTCGCCGGTGAGGATGGCGCGAAGCGCGTCATTCAGGATCGGTATGGGCGGATTGTGGAGGATGTTGAAAGCATTCGTCCTGTTCGTCCGGGCCGCGACCTCGTGTTGTCCATTGACCTGCGAATTCAATACCTTGCCTACAGAGAGCTGAAGGCGGCCATCCGCCAGCAGCAGGCGCGCGCAGGCTCGGTCATTGTCATTGATGTCGCCACGGGCGAAGTGCTCGCCATGGTGAATCAGCCGTCGTTCAATCCGAACGATCGCGACCAGATGTTGCCGGCGACGTACCGCAACCGCGCAGCCACCGACATATTCGAGCCCGGCTCATCCATGAAGCCGTTTTTTGTCGCCGC
>Ga0070665_100008681_pt1 | contig 10286 bp, 8 predicted proteins | sample KBSS13metaG_FD_65862 | JGI IMG/M metagenome (GOLD analysis project Ga0070665, IMG submission 65862) | Switchgrass rhizosphere microbial communities from Kellogg Biological Station, Michigan, USA - KBS S1-3 metaG | ecosystem: Host-associated > Plants > Roots > Rhizosphere > Soil ...
CCTGTGACGGTTGAGTGTCAGCGTTTTCATGGGCGAGTTGACCGGAGGGAAGGCGACCGCAAGCGAGGCTTCCGCGAGCCCGTACACCGGGAACATGGTGTTGCGTGCGAGCCTGGCGGGCGCGAGGCGGTCGAGGAATTCGTTCGCGAGCGGCACCGAGATGGGCTCCGCGCCGTTGAAAATAACACGCACCGCGGACAGATCGAGACCGTCGACGGGCCGATCGCCCAACACCTTGAGATAGTGCCGGTAGCCGAAGTTCGGCGAGCACAGGATGGTGGCGCCGATTCGGCTCGCCAGCGTCAGCCACAGCAGCGGACGGCGCACAAAGAGGTCGGTCGGCATCAGGTAATTGTGGCAGCGTTCGGCAAACATCATGATGTGAAAGCCGATCAATCCCATGTCATGGGTCAGCGGCATCCACGATAGCGTGCGGTCCGCATCGTTCAATCCGACCGCCGCGGTCGTGCCGTGACAGTTGGCAATGAGATTGCCGTGTGTCAGTACCACGCCCTTGGGCTCGCTCGTGGAGCCCGATGAGAACTGGATGAAGGCCACATCGGAAGGGGAAGCCTGGTACGGCTTGCCGGCCCTGGAGATGTCATCCAGGTCATCGCTGAGGAAGGCCCGGGCATGCAGTTGGTTGAACGCCTCCGCCTCGCCTGCCTGGGACGCGAACGAGCCGATGCGGTCCAGGATCTTGCGCTCGGAGTAGATGAAGGGGTTGCCCAGCTTGCGCGCAATGCGTAGCAGCTTGTGACGGTGCTCGTCGCTGATGCCGGGCGCCACGGGTACGGGAATGATGCCGCCCAGGATCGCTGCCCAATAGGCATCGAGAAACTGCTCGTTGTTGGCCAACAGCAGGATCAGCTTGTCGCCGCGTTTGGCACCGATGCGTTGCAGGTGAAACAGGATGCCGAGCGCGCGCTCATACAACTCCCCGTACGGGACCTCGCGCGCGTCATTTTCGCCTTCGAGATAGGTTACGCTGCGCTCGGCAGTCCGGTTGTTCGCAATCAGTTCGGTGAGCGTCGTAGCTTTAAACATCAGCGGCGTTCCAGCCTCATAAACAGGGGGTTACGGGTGCGCAGGTTGATCTGCGCTTCGAGCTCCAGCGGCGGGTTGTTGGCGAGATAGACCAACCGGTAGCGCCGGGCCATTTTGTACAGGTGCATGAGCATCTCGTACAACGCGAGCGTCTCGCCGATGCAATGCCGCGGGCCGGCCGCGAACGGCATGTAGGCGAAGCGCGGCCGCTCGGCCTCATGCTCCGGAGCAAAGCGCTCGGGCCAGAAAACGTCAGGATCCTTCCAGTAACGCGGATGCCGATGCAACAGATACAACGGCAGCAATACATCGGTGCCGGCGGGAATGGCGTAACCTCCCAGCACATCCGCTTCGATGGTACGGCGGGACAACAGCCAGCCCGGCGGATACAAACGCAACGCCTCGTCGATGACCTGCCGCGTGTACACCAAACCTTCCATTTGCTCGAGGCTCGGCGCCGTCATGAGGGGGGACGCATCGATTTCGCAGTGCAGGCGGGCTTCCACTTCGGGGTACTGAGAAATCAGGTACCACGTCCAGTTGAGTCCGCTGGCTGTGGTCTCGTGACCGGCCACTACCAGGGTCATGATCTCGTCAATGAGCATCCGCTCACTCATGGGCTCGCCCGTCTCTTTGTGCCGGGCGCTCATCAGCATGCTCACGAAGTCAAAATGCTCTTCGTTGTTGGCGCGGCGGCGGGCGATCACGCCGGCCACCAGCTTGGTCAGGGAGCGGAACTTGAAGGCGAACTGCAGGTTGCGCGCCTGCTCCCGGGTGACCAGGGCAAAGCTCTCCGCGAGCTCGGGCAGGTCGCGACCGAAAATCGAGCGCAGCACAATCTCGAGTGTCAGCTCGCTCATTTCCTCGGTGACATTCAAGGGTTCGCCGCGCGCGGCAAATCCATCCCAGCGCTCGGTGAACTGCTCATTGACTGCTTCCAGCGTCTGCGCAAAACCCGTCACCACGCGGCGATGGAAGAACGGCTGCATCATGTACCGCTGACTGCGCCACAGCTCGCCCTCGCTGGTCATGAGTCCTTTGCCCAGCAGAATCTTGACCCGGTCGAGACCGGCACCCTTGGTATAATTGCGGTGATTGGAGACCAGCACCCGCTTGACGTCATCCGGATGGTGAATGACGTAGGAGTAGGACTTGCGCCCCGGCGCAAACACCCGGTAGGTGTCGCCCAGGCGCGCGAAAAGCTGCGTCATGCGCTCCAGGGAATCGTCCGTGGCACCTGCGTCGAACTGAAGCTCGGCCTCGGGCGGTTGTTTTGATTCTGACTCGGTAGCGGTCATGCAGGCGGCGATGCGCAAAGTCGTAATTCTAGCTCACACATCTCGCCTGGGTGCATGGCCCAAACGGGGCACTGCGTAAATGACCGAGCCTGGGCAGGACGACGAGCTCCGAAACTCCTTCTACCGCAAAACCACCCGCTCCAGCCGCCGGATGACCCCGATCCGGCGCCTGCTGTACAAGCTGGCGGTTCCGCTGGGACTCGGCATCATTCAGTCGTGGCTGGCGACCTGCCGCGTTGTGCGGGTCGTCGGTGTTGAGAATCTGGAAACAGCGCTGGCCAGGGCGCCTTCACTGGTGCCGTGTTACTGGCACCAGCACCAGTTGTTCTGTGCACGCTATCTGCTCGAGCAGCGCTCGCGCGGCCTGTCGGTCGGCTGGCTCATCAGCCCCTCGGTGGATGGAGAGCTCGGTGCGATGATGGTCCGGCGTATCGGTGGCGGTGTGATCCGCGGATCATCGAGCCACACGGGAGCGCGCTCTTTGCGGGATTACTACCAGGCACTGGTGAAGGAGAATCTCTCACCGGTGATCACTCCTGATGGTCCCCGCGGGCCGCGCTTCAAGTTCAAGCCCGGCGCCATCCTGCTCGCCCAGATGTCAGGCCGCCCGATGTTGCCCATGGCGTACGCGGCGTCGCGTGCCTGGCTCGTGAAGTGGGACAAATTCGTCATCCCTGTGCCGTTCGCCCGGATTGTGATCGCTATCGGCGCGCCTCAGTATGTGCCGCGTGTTACCGACGCTGCGGGAATGCAGAAGTTGCAAGCTGACATGGAAGTCCGGTTGAAGGAGTTATATGCAGTCGCCGCGGCGCAGTTGCATGGGAGAACCCGTTGATGGATGAGGCCGGTCTCGGAGCTGCTGCCGACCGGCCGCCGCTCGTGATGCGCTTCGGCGCTTTCGGCGACATGGTGTTGCTCACGGTACTGTTGCGTCAGTTGCATGCGCGGTTCGGCAAACCCGTGGACGTCATTTCCTCAGGCCCTTGGACTGTGCCTCTACTCCAGGGGCAGCCGTCGGTGGGGCGGCTGTTTATTATTCGAAGCCGGCGCGCTCCTTACTGGATGAGCCTCGATCAGCAACGCCTCGTGGCGTGGATGCGAAAGCGCGGGGCAGGGCCCACCTGGTTCTGTGATGTCCAATTGGGAAGGGATCTGCTTCGCCGTGGCGAAATCCCGGACGAGTACATTTGCAGTTACAGCTCGTTCAAATGGCTACCCACGGAAGGGTTCACGGATCGCTTCATTCGCATGGCGGCTGAAACCCCCGTGGCGTTCTCGGGACGCTTGCCACCGCCACATTCAACGATTTCGCGGGATGCGCACCTCGTCGTCAGCGCGTCGGCGCGCGCCGCTGCCGATGAATGGCTGGCTCGCCGCAATCCGGGCCGGCGTCCATTCATGGTTATCCATCCAGGCAGCAGTCACATCGCCCGCCGTGCAATTCGTTCGCCTGCCGGTACGGATCGGTATTGGCCGGAGGACCGCTGGGCTCGGGTGATTGAGTCCGTGCGCGACAGTCAGCCCGATTTAGCGATTTTTCTGACCGGCACGCGCGCGGAGCGCAAGTTCAACTCGGCCATCATCGCTCGCCTGAAAACCACGGAGGTACACAACGTCGCCGACGAGCTATCGGTTGGGACCCTGGTTCCGCTGCTGGAACGTGCACACAGCATGATCTCGATTGATACGGGGCCGGCCCACGCGGCCGCGGCGCTTGGCTGCCCGACCGTGGCGCTGTTCGGGTTGCAGAACCCCATCTTGTTCCGTCCCGGAGGCGCAACGACGCACGCGGTTTCTCTCACGGGATTGGTGGAGGGTGCCCAGAACATTCTCGGGATTACGCCGGACGCGGTCATCGCGGCTTGGTTGGACCTGCTACGTAGTACGCAAGCGCGCGCCAGCCATTCTGTTAAATCTGCAATTCGTGGTTGAACAGTAAGTTAGCTTGTGTTCTTGCGTTAGTATGCGAGAATCGCGTGCAACTACTTATAAAACCGTAAAGCGATTCGAGTGCGAACCCCGACAGCGTCACAGCGCCCGGCCCGCAGGTCGGATACTCTGCGGTAGGTTATTCGGGAGGTCTCCCTTTCCATGTCGTCTCTGCCGCCGGATAAACCAGCGGAGTTCACGGCTTCCGACATTTTATCGGCAGACGCGTGGGCGGGCCGCGCACCCCGTCCGGTACTGGGACTCGATGTGGCGTGTACGAAGATCGCCGTCGATTTCCAGAACATGCGGCGCGATCAGATTGACGACACCATTCGCCGCAATCTCGAGCTTCTGCGGGAAGCGACTGCAACCGATTGCGCGTTCCTGATTTCCCTGCGCCCGGATGAGCTGGTCATTCAAGAAGTGCAGCTCGCGCGTAGCGCCTTTGCCCAGTGCCGCCCCGAAGGACTGCGCGAGCTGGCGCTCGATTCGTTTCCCTGGCTGAAGGCGCGGCTGGACCATCTGCGGCTGTCGGAGCTGCGCGATACCAGTACCCCGCGGCGTGAGCAGACGGCCGAGGCCAACAAATTCGCGGATTTGCAGATCGGGTCGTCACTGCTCGTGAGCCTGCGCGTGCAAGGGAAGCCTGCCGCGATCCTGGGGCTGGCGCACACCATGCCCCGTGGCGCCTGGGACGTAAATCTGCAGCTATTGATGAAGCTGATTGGCACGAGCCTGGCGACTGGCCTCGAGCGCATCCGCATTGAAGCGCGCCTGGCCAAGCTGGAAGAGCGCACGAACCTGTCGCAGGCGTCGGCCAACGACGGCCTGTGGGACTTCGATGTCGAGAATAACGAGGTTTATTTCTCGCCTCGCTGGAAAGCGATGCTCGGTTACGCCGATGACGACATGCGCGGATCGCCCGACTGGCGCAGCCTCGTTCATCCGGACGACCTTTCCCGCGTGCAAGCGGCTATTCGAGACCACGTAGCGGGTAAAACCCCTACCTTTGAGAGCACTCACCGTATGCGCCATCGCAATGGTGAGTGGCGCTGGGTGAGCAGCCGTGCAACGGCTCGCGTGGACAAGCACGGGCGACTTCTGCGGCTCGTGGGCGTTGAGCTCGATATCACCGAGCGCAAGATTTACGAGGAAGCGCTGTTCCGGGAGAAGGAAAGCGCGCAGATCACCCTGCAGTCGATCGGTGATGGCGTCATTACGACCGATGCTCATTCCACCATCGACTACATCAACCCGGTCGCCGAAGAGCTGACGGGATGGCGCCTGGAAGATGCGATGGGACGGCCGGTCGAAGAGATCTTCCGTGCGTTCCACGAAGAGACCTGCGAGCCGCTCGAGAATCCATTGAGCGTCGCGATCCGCCGCATCCGACCGATCAAGTCAGTTCGTCCGATGTTGCTCATACGCCGTGACGGCAATGAGCTGTACGTCGAAAGTACTGCAGCTCCCATCCGCGACGGTGCTGGTCACGTGGCTGGTGGCGTTCTCGTTTTCCATGACGTTAGCGAATCGCGCGAGCTGAATCGCCGTCTGTCCTATCACGCGAGCCACGACTTGCTGACGGGCCTCGTCAACAGGCGGGAGTTCGAGAGTCGGTTGGAACGAGCTCTGAAAAGCGCAAAAGCCCGCGAAGCGTCGTACGCGCTTTGCTACCTCGACATTGACCAATTCAAGATCGTCAACGATACGTGTGGTCACAGTGCGGGCGATGCGTTGCTGGGCCAGGTCGGCGCGTTGCTGAAGTCGAAGGTTCGTTGGCGCGACACGCTGTCCCGGCTGGGCGGCGATGAGTTCGGCATTCTGCTCGAGAGCTGCTCGCTCGATGAAGCGATGCGCACTGCGGAGACTCTCCGCGAGGGCGTCCGGGCATTTCGGTTTACGTGGGAAGACCGCGTGTTCCGGCTCGGCGCCAGCATCGGTGTTGTTCCGATTACTGCCGATAACGAAGACGTGGCCTCGATTCTTTCCGCGGCCGACAGCGCTTGTCAGGCGGCGAAAGAGGGTGGCCGCAACCGCGTACACAGCTTCGCGGAGAACGACATTGAGCTCATGCGCCGGCGCCGCGAGATGCAGTGGGCCGCTCGTATCAATGCCGCCCTGGAAGAGGGCCGGTTCGAGTTGTTCCGCATGGCGATTCAGCCGCTGCAGCGGGTCGACCATGGGGCGCACTATGAGCTGTTGTTGCGGCTGAAGGATGAGGCCGGCCGGATTGTGGCTCCCAACGATTTCATTGCTGCCGCTGAACGCTACGGCATTACGCCGGCGATCGACCGCTGGGTGATTGAGAACGCCTTCCGCTGGTTGGTTTCCGAGGCCGACGAGCGCCAGAACCTGATGATGTGCTCCATCAACTTGTCGGGTCAGAGCCTCGGCGACGACAAGTTCCTGCCGTTCGTCATCGACCAGTTCCACCGCTGCGGCCTGGATGCTTCCAAGATCTGCTTCGAGATCACGGAAACCGCCGCGGTCGCCAGCTTCTCGCAGGCCAACCGTTTCATCCAGGCCCTCAAGGAGCTGGGTTGCAAATTCGCGCTCGATGACTTCGGCACCGGTCTGTCGTCGTTCGGTTATCTCAAGCACTTCCCGGTGGATTTCCTCAAGATCGACGGCAGCTTTGTGCGCGAGATCCTGCGCGATCCGATCGATCGGGAGATGGTGCGGTCAATCAATGAGATCGGGCATCTCACGGGCAAACAGACGATTGCCGAGTTTGCCGAGAACGCCGAGATCATCCAGATGTTGACCAGCCTTGGCGTGGATTACGCGCAGGGATACGGGGTGGCGCAGCCTCAGCGGGTGTTGAAGTCTCAAGTCGCCTGAGCGCGAAATTCGAGCCTCATTGACAGGTCCACGGCCTTCACGTGCTTGGTGATGCCGCCGATCGAGATGTAGTCAACACCTGTTTCCGCCACTGTTCTAACGGTCTCCAATGTGACGCTCCCGGATGCTTCCAGCTTCACCGGGCGGCCCTTTGACTCGTTGATTTCAACGGCGGTCTTCAGGTCCGCCAGACTGAACTCATCGACCAGGATGATGTCAGGGGCGGCACGCAGCGCCTCTTCGAACTCCTCCAGTGTTTCCACTTCCACTTCCACTTTGAGTTGGCCGGCGGCGCGGCGGCCCGCGGCCACGGCAGCCGTCAACGATCCGGCTGCGGCAATATGGTTTTCCTTGATCAGCACCTGATCAAACAGTCCAATCCGGTGATTTTGCGCACCCCCGCAGGCGACGGCGTACTTCTGAGCCGTCCGCAGACCCGGGAGCGTCTTGCGCGTGTCGAGGATCGCACAGCCCGTTCCTGCGATGGCATCAACGTAACGTCGCGTTGCGGTCGCGGTCGCAGACAGCAACTGCAAGAAGTTGATTGAGGTCCGCTCGCCCGTCAGCACTGGGCGCGCCAACCCCTTTATTTCGAACAGCGTCTGGTTCGCCGCAATTCGATCGCCGTCATCGGCGTGCCAGGCAAGGCGAATTTCGGGGTCGAGCTGGCGGAATGTCTCCTCAACCCACGGCCGGCCGGCCATGACCGCCGATTCGCGAGTAATGACTTTGCCGGTGACGTGCTGGGTGGCGGGGACCAATTCGGCGGTTACGTCGCCGGTGCCTATGTCTTCTGCCAGCGCGCTGGCTACTTGCTGGGGGAGGTCGGGGGGGAGCGTGGGCATCCGCATAGCGTAACGCGGGGCCCACGCTGGTGGTAGTACGGCCTAAAGTGGCAGGCCGTGCGTCGCCGACCCCATGCACAGAATGAGCGGAATTGACAGAGCGAAGTTTGTTCGTGAGGCCAGCAGTGCAACCTTGCGCGCCTTCGCTTTCTCCTCGTCGGTCGCAGCGACCAGTCCCAGGATTTTCTTCTGGTTGGGCCAGATCAGAACCCACACATTGAAGAGCATGATTGTCCCGAGCCACATGCCCAATCCGATGACCAGTCCATAGCGGTCCTGCCCGCCGTTCCCGAGGGTCAGCGCCTCCATGAACTGATGGCCATAGGCCAGATACCAGAAGCCGGTGAGCCAGGTCGCCACGGCGGCCCACCGAAACCAGAGCAGGGCGCGTGGCGCGATGTACTTCGAGACCCCGGCACCCCCCGGGCCGCCCTTATCGGCTGCCGCCACGGCCAGTCCGGGCACCTGCACTACATTGAAGTAATAGAGCAGGCCGATCCACATGATTCCGGAAAGAATGTGAAGCCAGCGCGCGAGGCTCGGCTCATTGAAATGGATTCCCACCGACCCCATCTCGGCTACGCCGATGGTGATCAGCACGGCGAGAATTACACCTGTGACAATGGCACCCGTGACGGACGTGAGCGGATTCATGACAGCTCCTTCCTGGTGGCAGATGTAAGTGCACTTATTCTTTGTCTCAGCAGTATGCCATTGTTTGCGGTATTCACTCAAAATGAGGGTGGTACCCCTTTAGAGATGACGCATCCTGAACTGAAGGGCCCTCCGTCGCCGTGCACGAAGGTCTGTACACTGGACGGCCAGGGGTTTTGTGCCGGATGCTTGCGCACAGGCGCGGAGATCGGCCGGTGGCTGTCGATGGCGGCCGCCGAGCAGTGGCGACTGATTGACGAATTGCAGGTGCGTCGTGCGCGGCGTGACGGCCCGAGTGGTTAGCGAGGAGTGAGCGATGGACGTTGTCGAGAAGATCAAAGCGGAGCTCGGCTCGAGCCCCGTGGTGCTGTTTATGAAGGGGACACCTGATTTTCCCCAGTGCGGATTCTCGGCCCAGACCGTCGCCGCGCTGCGTGCCGTGGGCGCGGACTTCAAGCACATCAATATTTTCGAAGAGCCCGAGATGCGCGAGGCCCTGAAGCGCTATTCAAACTGGCCCACTTATCCACAGCTTTATGTTAACGGCGAGCTGCTCGGCGGGTGCGATATCGCCCTCGAAATGTATCGCAACGGCGAGCTGAAGAAGGTGTTGTCCGAAGCAGGCGCGGTCGCCGCCTGATCAGATCGCGGCGGCTCGCAAGGGCGCCGCGCTCAGGTGTCCATCGACGGATCGTCAGCGGCCGCTTCGGCAGTCGAAGCGGTTGCGCTCACCCATCCCATCGCCCGCGCCCGGTTCTGCGCGTCCCTGAAGCTATCGCTCAAACGATTGCAGATGAGGCAAAACATATCGGCTGTCTGTTCGGCATCGTAAGACGCCGAATGGGCGCTGCTGGGATCCCACTGTAGCCCTGCGACAGCGAGCGCCTTCGCAAGCACCGTTTGTCCCAACGCCGCACCCGCCAGCGTCGCGGTGTCGAAGCACGAGAACGGATGGAATGGATTGCGCTTCACGTCAGCGCGGGTCACTGCTGCATTCAGAAATCCAAGATCAAAAGCTGCGTTGTGGCCAACGAGAATTGCGCGGCGACAGTTGTAGCTGTGAATGGCATGCCGGATCTCCCGGAATATCCGGCCGAGAGCATCTTTCTCCGGCAGCGCGGGACGCAGCGGATGGAACGGGTCGATGCCGTTCACCGCGAGCGAAGCCGCTTCGATGTTGGAGCCCTCGAAAGGTCGCACGTGATACGAGTGCGATTCGCCACGCTGCAACCGGCCGTCAGGACCGAACTGGATCATCACCGCGCAGATCTCGAGCAACGCGTCGGTGGCGCAGTTGAAGCCACCGGTTTCCACGTCGATGACCACCGGCAGGAACTGCCGGAAGCGGCGCGACATCAGTGGTGGAGGTACGGGAAGCAGGTTTTCAGGAGAGCCGGGTGAGTCCATGTGCGGCGCCTCAGGCCATCTGCCAGCGCACGGTTTCACCGGCGCGCATGGGCACCAGCGTGCCGCCATCGCTCGAATAGGGGTAGTTAGCCGGCGGCGACCAGTCGCGCTTCACGAGGCGGATATGGTCGGTGTTGCGCGGCAGTCCGTAGAAGTCGGCACCGAAAGCGGACGCGAACCCCTCGAGCTTGTCGAGCTTGCCCGCGGACTCGAAAGCCTCGGCGTACAGCTCGATGCCGGCATGCGCGGAGAACATGCCGGCGCA